>Ga0213875_10000042_pt1 | contig 154343 bp, 122 predicted proteins | sample BarmaccomBMRX_R8_FD_160105 | JGI IMG/M metagenome (GOLD analysis project Ga0213875, IMG submission 160105) | Root-associated microbial communities from Barbacenia macrantha in rupestrian grasslands, the National Park of Serra do Cipo, Brazil - RX_R8 | ecosystem: Host-associated > Plants >... | reverse complement strand
ATGCCCATGATGGCCGTTTAGTGTGGGCTTTTGATGCCGGAGCGCCAGTGCGTTGTCGCCCCCAGGCGGTGCGGCTTAACGCATCCTACGGTCAAAGGGACATTATCTTATCCGGCTGCGACGATGCTGCGCTTTATGCGTTAGATGCGCAAACAGGTGCTTTATTATGGAAATATAGAACCAACAGTCCCGCTTATGCCGGGGCTGTGGTCCTAGGCCAGCACGTTTTATCAGTCAGTGCCGATGGTAGCGTGCAAAGCTTTGCGCTACCAAGTTGAAGACTAAGGGTCAAATAGAAGGTCTTGAATAGAAGGTCTTGTAGAATCTCGTGAGGTGTATGATGAAACGGTTTCCCAAGCCATCAGTTCTCCGCTGGTCATGCGCGTTTTTGACAATTTCTTATCTGCCGTTAGCGAGTGCCCAGGATGTCCCGGATCAAACCGGCACCGGATTGCCTCCGGCTAACACCGGTGCTGGCACGCGGGTGCCCAGACGAGCCGGGCAGGAGAACACGCCACGCATTTTAGAAATAGACGCGGCCCATATCAGAACGTTGGGGACTTTACCCACACGCGGCGATGTAGAAGCCGTATCGCTGGGGGTTTCCCTGGCCAGCCTGCGGGCGAATCCTACGGCTCAACAAACTTTAATGCAGTGGGTGCATGAGGGCGGAGTGGTGTTTCTGCATACCGACGCGGCGCAGGCTTTTGGTTACCGCACCGTCGCCGCGCGCACTACCACCAAACGCACCGCAGGGCAACTCTTTGGCCGCGCTCGTGCGGCAGTGCCTTTTGGCGCCCATCCTTTGTTGTGGGGCGCATTGCGGCGTGGTGGCGCGAACAATGGCGGGGGGGCAGGCGCAGCGCAACGAGGCCAGAGTGCGGGGGCGTTAGGCGTGCGCGTCGTCTATTATGAGATGCGCGAAGGCGATGCGCTCGTGCGCGAGCATCCCGCTGGCGTGCCGCTGCTGCGTGTGACCGATTTAGCCGGAACGGAGCGGGAGCCGCTGTTTGCGGCAGCGATGGCGCCTTTTGGTCGCGGCTGGGCCGTCTTTACGCCTGTCGTGGTTGAGACCCATCGTGCCGATGGGGCGGTGTTCCTGCAAAACCTAACGCGCCTCATTGCCTCTTCAGTGCAGGCCATGCGCCGGGATGCTGTTGGGATCGGTGCGCCTGCCGGGGCCGTTCCTCCTGCGGGGGCCATTCCTCCTACCGCTAACCTGGGGCCGACCTTAACCAGCTTGCCTGCCACTTTAATAGAACAGACAGGTGACGCGTTTGGTAGGGCTGATGATGCTCAAATCAACTATACCGCTATCGCACAGCAATTCCAGCTTGCCTTAGCGCCACCGGATGCGGCTGTGGGGCCAGCCGACCCTAACGCTCCTAACGGGGCTAATGTGCCCGGTGCGCCAGCCCCCGCTACGACTGGTGTTGCTACGACCGGTGTCGCCACGGGCTTTAAAGCTGAGGAACCCCGCTTGATGTTGACTCAACAGGAGGCGACTTTAGCATCTGACTTGGTGAATGCGGCCCGCGCTAATGATGGTGTGCGTCCTTATGCCAAAGCCTTTATTTATTTGCTCTGCACCCGACTGGAATTGCAGCGCAATGATTTGCGTAAGGCCGATGGTTGGTTGCGACAAGCTGAAAATTTGCGGCCCGATACGGCGGAAACCCTCTTGTGGCGGGGCATCGTGACCGCAGGGCAAGCAGAGAATATTACCTTAAGTTCGCGTGACCGGGCTGCGCTGTTAGGTAATGCTGCCGATAGTTGGGGCCGCGCCCTGCGTGCTGCTCCTTTAGTGCAACGCGCCAACAATGGAGCAGCAGCGAACGCAGCAACTGGGGCCGCTCAGTATGGGACAGATCAAGCCACGATACAAAATGTGGCGCAGGGTGATCCTCAAGCTGCGGCTCAGGAGGGCGGCGCTTTACAGGGCAACATCAGCGGGATACCTCGTGAATTAATCCGTGCCTGGAGTGCCAGCAGTGGCTTTGCAGCCAATATCATGAGCGTTGAGCCGCCTCTAACGGAACCTTTGGGCAACAACGCTGATAGTGGCCTGGTATTGCGACACTTTCCCAATGATCCGACGTTGCGCCTGGCCGTGCCAGCAGGACAGTTAATAACCCGGTCGAGTGACGCGTTGGGTTGGCACGCCGATGAAGAAGAGTTGCTTATCTTTCCCACGCCCGAATATTATGCGGCCTACCGGCGAGCGGCGGGATTAGGCAATCAATCGGTGCCCAATCCGGCAGGCTCTTTTGGTGATATTGTCGGCAGCCGCATGATGATGATTTCGCAGGCATCGTTGCCTGTCATCCTGCCTTCGGCGGGGCCAGGGCAACCGCCGCGTGCCGTGCAAATGGGCACTTCGGTGGCTCCTGTGGTGGCGCGGATGCATGGCTATGTACTGATAAACGCCTTGGCGGAAGGGGGCACCCAGGTGCCCGACTGGATGCAGCTTGGCTTAGTAGGGCTGGATGACAGCAAAGTTTCCGGTGCGCTCAGTGGTGCGGGCGGAGCGGTTGACCCGCTCTTTGGCTTGCGGCAATATGCGGGTGCGGGTCGTTTGCTCTCCGCTGATCAATTCCGGGGCATAAGCATGGCCACGGGTGGCAATGGCCCCATCAGTGGCCTGGCCGAAGCGCAGGGTATGGCGATGATGGCCTACTTCTATGATCGCTTCGGGGCAGGCTATGTGGTCGAGACTTTGCAACGTTTAGGTGCCGGGCAAAGCGTGGATGATGCCCTGAATGCAACCACGGGTATGGACGAACAAGGGTTCTTCCGCGCCTGGTATAATGCCACTTTCGGTTAGAGGAGATAACCGAAAATAACAGGTTAGCAAAGGGACAAGGGCTAAGTTTAAGAATTAAATCAAACGGGTATAATAGAGACGAAGCCCCACGACCTCTGCAACTTATTAGAACGCGATACATCTAACTGAATAACGATGTCTGATTTTCTTTCTAACTTCGATCCTGGAACGAATTCGGAAGCACAGGGGGAATGTGAGCGTTTAGCAACTCTCCTGACGGCGTTTTTTGATGGTGAGGCGACGGCGGAAGAATCACGCCTGGCCCGCCAGCATGTTGTGCAATGCGCGCGTTGCGCTATCTCCTGGGAGTCGTGGAAACGCACTCGTTACCTGTTGCAGACGACACCTGTGCCGCCCGTGCCAGTGGGCTTGCTGGTGCGTATCCTCCTGGCGTGTCGCTTGAGTGCTTTACCCCGGCGCGTTAAGCAACCAGTGAGCGGCGTTGAGCGGTTGCAGCCCACTTCGCTCAAGGCGCATGATGTGGCGATGTTAGAGGCGCAACGGACAGCTTCGCTGCCAACTCCTGATGATGTGCCCTCCGCTCCGCTGGCAGCGGCCATTCCGTTGGTTCCTGTCCCCCCGAACTTGAAAGCAGAAATTCTCAAGCGCACTGTTGGCAGCCAAAAGTTGGAGCTTGAAACACCACCGCTATTGCCCGCCACGACAAAAGCAGGATCGCGCTGGGATTTCGGACTGACGCTAAAGTTCGCTCCGTCGCGCCGCTTTAACCGATTTATGGGGGCCGTGGCTGTGCCCGCCGTTACGGCCTGGATGATTATCGCCAGCCAGCAGGTGCCCCCATCCCAGGTTATTGCGCTGTCCCAGGTGCCAGTGGACTCAACTGTCGCCAAAAGTACCGGCGAGGCGGGGGTGGTTCAAGCGCGTCAACGGTTAGCGAAGTTGCCAATCGCGCCGCCTCAGACTGCCCCGGCGCTAGTGACTCAGAAAGCAAATGTGCAGAGCGTGCCAGCACCCGCAGCGCCGATGACAACGCCAGTGATCGCTATGCCTCATACAGTGGCTCTGGACTCTAATAGCGTGCCGGAGAGCAGCATCAAAATGCCGAAATTTGACCAGGTTGATGCCCACACTGTGCTCGCCGCTTATCACCTGCCCGCTAAGCCAGTCGTAGCGACTATGGCGGATGCAGGTAAGCCGGTAGCAGAAGCGAGGACTAATGATCCTGGCCTTGTTCACATTGCAGTTCGCCCCCAAATTCTCCGGCGTGTGGCTACGCCGCGCTTGACGCTGGCTTCTACTCCCTTGCCTTGGAGCCGTAGCCATCAGGAAATGGCCGAGCAGAATACGGACAACGGCTTGAGAAAGCTCCGGCCCTCCATCATTGACTCGGCCCCCCGCGATGCGAGCAAGGATGATGCGAATGCGCAGGGTGACGATGATACCACAGTGGATGTAAGCAACATTGGCGATCACCGTCCTGAAGAAGTGCGACAAGTCATTGATGGTTATCGAGCCGCTTTGCTTACTGATAGCAGCGATAGCGATGCAACCGATGATGGTAATAGCAGTTAGGAACTTTGGCTAATACAATGACTGGCTGTAAAGAGGAAGGCAAGTTGCCTTCCTCTTTTTATTTGTCGGCTTTATCCTCAAATCATTTGAACAGTTGATGCAAATAATAGTTTGTCATTCTGAGCGCAGCGAAGAATCTTGTAATGGCATCCATAGAGTAGTAGTTAAACCTATCACTCTATGAAGACTATTAGTAGATTCTTCGCTATGCTCAGAATGACACTCTGCAAAAAACCTTAAATCTTTCAATCCGTCTCTAAAACAGTGATTTCACTCCTCATCAACCGCCTGTTGCCAACGTTCTTTTAATAGCTGGGTGATGGGGCCGGGGGCTGCATAAGAATGCTCGACTCTATTAATTTCGGCGGTGTTCAGCGTTCCCTCATAATCCATCTCTGTATACGTTGCGACAGCGCGGGGGCCAGTGGCGGCTGTAGTGATAAACACTTCATCGGCCCCGGCTAATTCATGAGGTGAAAAGATGCCCTGCCGCGACTCAATGCCCATTTCCATCAGCCACTCTAAGATAATCTCTCGCGCAATACCGGGTAGGCAACCACTATCTAAAGCGGGCGTGCGGACTTCCCCCCGGCTCACCCAGAATAAGTTAGCGCGGGCACATTCGCATAAGGCTCCCTGGCTGTTGCATAACACCGCTTCATCAAACCCCTGTGCTGTCATTTCCCGCCATGCCCATTGATGCCCTAAATAGGCTGTGGCTTTGACGCCTGCTAAGGGTCGTCGTGCTTCCAGGCGATAGAGTGAAAGTCCTAACTTCACAGCAGCATTACCGCTAGGGGGACGCTCCGCCACCAGTATTGAAAAATCACTCCCCACGTCACCATTCCAACGCCCATCGCCGCGCCGCGTAAGAGTGAGCCGCGCATAACCATCTTGTATCGAATTTTGGGCTACCACCTGATGCAGTGCCGACTGTATAGTTGCATCCGTGAAAGCAATAGAAATATCAGTCGCAGCCGCATCGTGGCGGAGACGGGATAGGTGTCGTTCCAAGGCGAAGGGATGCCCATGCCATATCCCGATAGTGGTGAAGACGCCCCAGCCTAAAGTCACCCCGGCGGCGGTGGCTGATAGGGTCGCTGCTTCACTTTGCTGGATTTCTCCATTGAGCCAAATCTGCATAGATCATTTGAGTAATTAACAGGTAGGGACATCTTGTGGACAAAGTTGAGGATAAACTCAACGAAACATCTCAAGAATTCATCAAAATCTCCACCATTTTACCTTGTATTAGAATATAATAAATGCAGCCTCAACTTGTACTTGTTACTGGTGGCACGGGCACGCTGGGAAGTGCTATTGTGCAGGCATGTCGGGCCAACTCCCATCGAGTAGTGGCCAATTACCTGCATAATAACCAGCGAGCTGAAGCGTTACAACACAATACGGGTTGTGAGCTATGGCGTGCTGACGTGAGTGACGAGGCTCAGGTCGCAACGATGTTCGCTGCCTTGCCGCCACTTTTTGCTATCGTGCATAGTGCGGCTATTACCCATGATGCGCTTTTAGTGCGTCAATCGCGTGCAGCGTGGGCCGAGACTTTGCAAGTCAACGCGGACGGCGCGTTTCTGGTAACCCGTATGGCGCTCCAGAAATTGCAAGATGGTGGACGTTTGATCTTGCTGGCGTCGCGGGTGGGCGAGCATGGCAATGGTGGACAAGGTGCGTATGCCGCCAGTAAAGCAGCGGTTATTGCCCTGACGAAGTGCGCGGCGCGTGAAGGCGCGGCCCGCCGTCTGGGTGTTAATGCCATTTGTCCGGGTGTAGTGCCCTCAGCGTTGACCGATGCGCTGAGTGAGCCGCATTTAAGGGCGCTGCAAGGCCAGAGTGTGCTGGGATCGTTTGGTACAGCACAGCAGGTCGCCGCTACAGTTGCCTGGTTGTTAAGTGATGCCGCCGCTGGTATATCCGGCCAGGTTATCCACTGCGACAGCCGCATTTGAGGTCGTAACTTTTGAAGCCGTAACTTAAATCTTGAAAATTAAACAGGTTAATTCCTACCATGCGTAATCCTGAACTCCTGGAGTCCATTGAAGATATTGAAGAATTAGCAGAACTTGAACCGAAATTTAACACTGCCAAGCGAACGAGAATAGAGCGAGTCCCCAAAGCACCCAATGCAACATTGCAAAACGGGGCCAGTACGCGCTCGGCCACCTCATTCGTGGCGACGGCCCAGGCGACAGCATTAGCAGAACTACCTGCCGAAGAAACTGTTGATAGTGATTCTGATCTCCTCCGTGAATCTGAACCACTGGCCATTGAGGAATTAGCACCAGCGGAATTAGTATCAACGGAGACAGCTAAACAGCCGCTTAGCCTGGCGGCGCGCATGGCGTTCGCCTTAGCCCCAATTTATGGCACCCTCTATGATTTGCAGATGCAGCTTGGCGGCGGAGTGCGCGTAGTCCGTCAGCGGATTCAAGTGGGACAGTATCCGCGCGGTGTGCCGCCGCTCCGGGCTGCTTATATTTCTGACCTGCACTATGGCCCTACTTCCGGGCGTGTCGCGGCACGCCAGGCATGGCGTCAGGCCCGTGAAGCGGAACCGGATATTTTGCTGTTGGGTGGCGATTTCCTGTATGGCGATGAGCGTGGTCTGCCGTCCCTCTTGCGCGAGTTGCAGCGGTGGAAGCGCAATCCACCACCTGCCGGAATGTACGCTTGCCTGGGCAATCATGATCACTATGGCAACTGCGAAGCTCTTATCACTTGCCTGGAAGCGTGTGGGGTGCGGGTGCTGCTCAATGACGCCGTGGAACTGCCAGCCCCCTGGAATGACGTGTGGATTGTTGGCACCGATGACATCCATGTCGGAGACCCGCAACCGGAGTTAGCCCTGGCGGGGGTGCCAGTGGGAGCCTGTGCCATTATGCTGTCCCATTCTCCTGATATTTGCGAATATAACGCGTTGAAACGTTGCGGCCTGACCCTGTGTGGCCATACCCACGGAGGTCAAGTTTGCTTGCCCAATGGCGACGCACCCTATCTGCCATCGAAATGGGGCAAGCATTATCCTGCCGGGATATTCCGTCATGCGGGGAGTTGGATTTATGTAAGTCGTGGTGTCGGCACGGTCAGCTTGCCCGTTCGCATGTGGGCACCGCCCGATATTGGAGTCTTTGAAATCGTAGGCACTGTGCGTAGCACGACTGCCATGCCGCTGCGCCAGCCAGGACGTAATGGATTCAACCATGAGGAAATAATAAATGCGGATACACCAGTTGGATCGGATACGTTGGATGCAGCTAACCAGAGCAGCACAGAAGTGACGTAAATATGGTTGATGGGCAGCAGGAAAACATCCGGCATAGTAAATCGTCGCCAGTGAAGCGGCACCATTGGGACAGGCCACGCGTTGCGATTACCGGATTCTACGCGGGTTTTTATGTCGGTGCGCAATGGGTTGAATTCTTCTCATCCGGTGGCCCGACTTTGCGCGGCATTTCTGAAGGTTATGCTCCGGGGCCAACTCCACAAAGTTCGGCTGCTTGGTCGTTATTAAGTGGCATTGCGCTTCCTGCTACCCCCGACTTTGCCTGTCTCACATCGCGTCTCCTGGCCGAGTTAAATACCTCTGGCCTATGGCATGAAGCTGCGTTAACCGTTGATCCTCAGCGCGTTGCTATTTCCTTTGCCGCTTCCAAGGGACGGGTGACTATGCGGCCCGATGGAGCTTACCTTTGTGGCGCGGTGGAATCCACGGGGCATTGGCCTGCGCTGGCTTTAGCCCGTTACACCGGAAGCACCGGGCCAGTGCTGTCACCTGTTGCCGCCTGTGCCACGGGCGCGCATACTATCGCTACTGGGGCGCAACTGATTGAAGATGGTTATGCTGATGTCGTTTTGGCGGGCGCGTTAGAAAATGGTCTTACGCCTTTGGTGTTAGCGGGATATAAAAGCCTAGGCGCGATTAGCGCGGCTGGTATCATGCGCCCGTTTGATCGTCGTCGTGATGGCTTTCTGCCCGCCGAAGGCATGGCCTGTCTGATCTTAGAAGATGAAGAAAAGTGCCAGGCACGGGGTGCAGCGATTTATGGCTATGTGGCAGGTTCTTCGATGCAGGCTGATGCCACCGCCATGACAACCATGAACCCAACGGGTGATACTATTGCCAGGGCCATCGAAGTTGCTCTGGCCAAAACCAACCATGCTGGCATTGATTACATCAACGCTCATGGCACGGCGACGAAGCTTAACGATGTGCTGGAAACCAGAGGGATTAAATTGGTCTTTGGCCAGTCGGTGCCAGTTACCGCCACGAAGCCATTAACCGGACATTTACTGGGCGCGACAGGTGCGGTGGAGGCGGTGTTGTGTTTGCTGGCGATGCAGGAAAGCTATGCGCCACCGACTTTAAACCTGGAAGAGCCAGAGGATGAATGCGATCTTGATTATATTCCGCAGCAAGGCCGCACTATGAATATAACCAGTACATTAAGCCTGAGTTACGGCTTCGGCGGCCATTGTGGTGTACTAATCTTTTCAAAATGATAGGAACCACGAATGGACACGAATAGACACAAATAAAATGGATGCTTGATGCTGGATACAGGATAGTGGCTTACTAATCTCCTGTCTTTCCTATTCTGTTTTGCATCCTCTATTCTCTAAAACATTCGTGTTATTTGTGTTCATTCGTGGTTAAACAAGGAGAAATATGCGAGTAGCGATTTTAGGAGCGGGCGGATTAGGTAAAGCCGCCGCGCAGATTGTGGAGTGCAAAGACGAAACGACCCTCGTGGCTGTGGCAGACGCCAGTGGCTTTGTTTATGATCCGGCAGGGGTGCCCGCTGGCGCGGTGGCGCAGGTCAAAGTGGGCGGTAGCGTAGCAGAGTTGCCCACTGGCCAGGCCACCGAAGATTCCATCGGTGAAATTATTCGCTTAGGTGAGCAGATAGATGGTGTCTTCCTCGCTTTGCCGAATCTGCCCAATGAGTTTATTCCGGGTGTAGTCACGCGTTTCATCGAAGGCGGCTTTCGTGGTTCATTTGTGGATGCCCTCAAGCGCACGCGAGCGATGGAAATGATGTTCGATTTAGACGAGCGAATGCGGGCGGCAGAGTGCGTTTATCTCACCGGTTGCGGGGCCACGCCAGGTCTTTTGACAGCAGCGGCAGCACTCGCTGCGCAGAGTTTTGTGAAGGTGGAGAAAGTTGACATCTGGTGGGGTGTGGGCATTGCACGATGGGATGATTACAAAGCCACTATCCGCGAAGATATTGCCCATTTGCCCGGTTATGATGTGGAACGGGCCAAAGCGATGAGCGATGCCGAAGTAGACTCGCTATTGGCACAAACCGAAGGCAAACTGACTTTGCATGAAATGGAACACGCCGACGATGTAATGTTAGAACGCGCCGGGGTTATCGAGCGCGACGCGGTGCATGTGGGCGGCGTGATGGACACTCGGTCGGCGCAGAAGCCCGTCTCGACCACCATGACCCTGACGGGTATCACCTTTGAGGGTAAGCGTTCACAGCACAAGTTTATTCTGGGTGATGAGACTTCGATGGCAGCCAACGTCTGCGGCCCGGCCCTCGGCTATTTGAAGCGTGCCCACTGGCTGCACCAGCGTGGCGTCTATGGCGTTTTCGGTTCGGCTGAAATGATGCCAATGGTCGTAAAATAATTCAGCCCAACTGTTTATGTCGTGGTGAAACTTAATGAATGTAGAAACGCAGCCTGAGTCCGATACGCCCACTGTTGAACGACCTGTCATCAACCACTATGGAGAGCCAGTTGAAGAACTGGTGAAGATTGCCATTGAAGATAATGGCGAGCCATTAGTAGATATTTTTCAGGTGTGCCCAGAACTGAGCTGGGCCGCGAAAAGTCCGCGCTTCGATTTTCCGCGCACTGGCCTGGGACGTGTTACCGTAGCACAGATGCTCAAAACCGCGCAGGGACTATTACCTGAAGGATTACATCTGCAAATCATCGGCGTGTTCCGCAGCTTTGAGGTGCAGCAGATGATGTACAACACGGTGCGTGCCGAGTTTGCGGCGCAACACCCGGATTGGGACGAGGAGCATATTACGGAATATGTAAACGTCTTTTCGGCACCGCCCATCTGGGACACGCCCCCGCCGCATATAACAGGAGGTGCCGTAGACCTCAGCATCATAGATGAAAGCGGCGAGCGGCTGGACATGATTTCCCCTTACCCAATGGGCTGGGAATCAGCACCCTCCGCTATTGGTGGCTTGAGCGAAACAGCCCGCCGCAACCGTGATCTGCTCTTTTCAGTTTTAACCGAAGCGGGCTTAACGAATTTCCCTGGCGAATGGTGGCATTGGAGTTGGGGCGAGCCTGGCTGGGCTTTGCGCACTGGGCGCGATATTGCTCTCTATGGTGCCGTGCCAATGGATCAAGTACCGGATTGGTCGCCGCCCACCTAAGCCCTCACCTCCTCACCTCTCCCACTGCGTAGGCGAGGGGCCGGGGGTGAGGGCCACCACTCACCTCCTCACCTCCTCCCATGTCTTCTCTTGACGACCAACTACAGGCTGATCTTGAACAACGCGAGAAAAGTTGTTTGCGGCGTAGCTTGCGGGTTGTGCCGCCGGGTGTGCTTGATTTAGCCGCCAACGATTACCTGGGTCTCTCACAGCACCCAGCAGTTATTGAGGCGGCTTGTGAGGCGACGCGCAATTATGGTGCAGGGGCGCGGGCTTCGCGTTTGGTAAGTGGCCATATCCCGTTGCACACCCAATTAGAAGAGGAATTAGCTGCTTTCAAAGGTTGCGAGGCGTCTTTAGTTTTTCCTTCTGGTTATCAAGCCAATTTGTCTTTAATCACGAGCTTAGCCGGGGAGCAGGATGTGCTACTTTGTGATAAGCGCAATCATGCCTCTTTGATTGATGCGGTGCGCCTGGCAGGGCAACAAAACACCACCGTCCGCTTCTACGACTCATGGACTAAACTGCGCGCTCTGTTAGAGCGTTACTCACAGGCGCGGCAGCGTTTTGTGGTGACGGATGCCGTTTTTTCGATGGATGGCGATGTGGTAGATTTGCCACAACTCTTCGCCTTAGCCTGCGAATTTGAGGCGTATATAATTTTAGATGACGCCCACGGCACCGGCACGTTAGGTCTAACCGGACGTGGCGCTATGGAGCATTACGGATTGAAAAATGAAGCTGGAATAGAGCGATTTATCCAGATGGGCACGCTTTCCAAGGCCGTAGGATCACAGGGCGGGTTTGTTGCCGGGTCGCGCCTGCTTATCGAATGGTTAGTCAACGCGGCACGGCCCTTTATTTATACGACCGGGTTGAATCCGGCGGCTTGTGGTGCAGCTCTGGCGGCCTTAAAGATTATACAGGGTGAGCCACAACACTTAGCCCGTCTGCGTGAGGTGACACAACGCTTGGCCAGTGGGCTGATAGCTTTAGGTTTTGCTGCGCGTCAACAGCCGTCGCCTATTATTCCTGTTATCGTCGGCGATGAGCAGCCCGCTCTGGCTCTGAGTGATGCGCTTTTGAGACATGGCGTGTGGTGTCCAGCCATTCGGCCTCCAACCGTGCCGGGTGGCACCAGCCGTCTCCGCGTGACAGCATCGGCAGCCCTCAACGATAGTGAAATAGATCGCATTTTAGACGTATTCAATACAACTAAATATTAAGAAAGTAATCAGGTTAATTCGACTAACACCCGCCGCTAAAGCAGCGGGCTGAACCTGAAAGCCCCCTGAACGGGGCTGGCAGAAGCGGAACACCTTCGGCGGTTAGCCCGGCTTTTGGCTCCTATCCCATTGCTTTAGCGGCGAGTTTAATTTTATTTATGCAGCCTCCATCACTTTTTATTACAGGCACGGATACGGGAGTTGGCAAGACTGTGGTGACAGCATTGCTAGCGCTACGCCTGCAAGCGCAGGGTATAAATGTGGGCGTTATGAAACCCTTTGCCACTGGGTGCTGTTGGGAAAATGGCGGGTTAGTTAGCGAAGATGCGCAGTGGCTTAAAGAAATCACAGGCGTAACGGATGATTTAAGTCTTATTAACCCAATTCGCCTGGAGGAGCCATTAGCTCCTCTGGTGGCAGCCCGACGTTTAGCAAGCCAAGGCCCTGCGGCGCATAGAGACTTTATGCCCGAAGTTATGGCAGCCTATCAGGAATTACAGCGCCGCCATGAATGTGTCCTTGTAGAAGGAGTGGGTGGTTTGTTGGTGCCGCTTCAGGAACAGCAAAATGGTGATGCAGGCGTTCCATCTCTAAAACTGCCACTTTTTACCTGCGCTGATTTTGCTAATCTCTTAGGTTTGCCCGTTGTGGTTGTGGCACGGCGCACTTTAGGAACGATCAATCACACCGCTTTAACGTGTCAGGTGCCGTTGCGTCCACCAGCTCATTTTGCGGGCTTGGTTTTCTGTGATGCCCACCCTGTTGAGACTGAGGATGTTGCTATGCAAACAAGCCCTGCCATTATTGCCGAGATGACGGGCTTAACTATTTGGGGCACTGTGCCTTACTTGCCAGACCTCTCGAACGAAATCTTAAATCGGGTGGCGCAAGAATTCTTGGTCTTGCCGTAATCTTGTTAATAGAACAATTTTATTGTGGGGCCAGAGGCGTGCCGTAGATGTTAGTTTTAGGGGCGGGAGTGGCAGGAGCCTGCGTAGCACCAGGCGTGCCGGAGGCGTTGGCTGCCGGGGATGAAGCGGCTCCGGTATTGTAAATGGAAGTAGGGCCATTGCTGCCTGGAGTGCTGCTGACTGCATTGCTGGCACTATTATCTACGGGTGCTGTGGGTTGAGCCTTGGTGCTATAGACGGTCGCTGTTATGGGAATGGGACGGGTAATCCAAAGGTAATAATAAACTGGCCAGATTAGCAGCAAGGCACTCAAAATAAAGAATGGCACCCGCACGCCCTGCTGAATTTTTGGGTCTTCCCGTTGATCGGGGCGAATACTTCCAACTTGATAAAGTAGGTTAGCCCATTGCTCGCGCGTTTTGCGGTCGGTGGCGGCAATGAAGGCAAGGCCCAGTAGTATGATAGAGGGTAAAACGCGCAGCAATACCTGCAACCATATATCAGTCGGATTTCTCATCATAGGAAATCAACTGCCTAAGTTTCCTTTTAATTAAACAATGTGGCGGATAAGGTGTGTGGCGGACGAATAACTGTAGTATGCCACAAAGCGACTGTTGATACAGCGTTACCGGGGCTAAGTACATCAAAAAGGATGCGCGGTTCGCGCACCCTTTTATTTTTGTGTAGCCCTCGCACTAACCGCCCAGAGGAGTCTTACAGAGGGCGTCCCACTGAGCAAAGTCGAAGTGAATATATTTGGCATGGCCATCACCGTATAAGATGTTGGTGCCACCAACGCCATTCCCCGCCTGCCACTGTAAATCATTGACGCCAGCATGGATATTCATTTCTGGTTGAGCAGTGCTATGCTGCGAGCCTAAACCACAGAAAAGCACCGGATATTCCGAAGGCTTATTTAAAGCGGCGAGGCTAGAGGGTGACAGAGCGGTGCCAGGCACGCCAATCACATTGTTAGGTGGTGACAATAAATTGCCCTTGGCATCCTGGCCAGTTAAAAAATCGTAGTTGCCCACGAAGTTAGCGGTGCCGGGGTAAGCGCCATTCCAGGACGGGCAATTCCAGATTTGAGTGCTCTTAATATAAGGATCAACGACATTGACTAAAAATTGAGCCGCTGGCGGCGGCGGGCTATTTAAAGCCGCCCAGAAAGGATGGCCAATGGGAAAGCGTTCGTCATAATCCTGGTTGTATTGCATAATTCCCAGGCCAATCTGCTTCATATTAGAAATACAGACGATTTTGCGCGCTTGTTCGCGTGCTCTAGAGAACGCCGGAAAAAGCATCGAAGCGAGGATGCTGATAATGGCAATAACCACTAAAAGTTCAATCAGGGTAAAACCAGCGCGGTTTTTACCAGAGGAGCGAACGAGACTTGAATTGGACATAGCGAATCCTTCCGCAAAAGCGACACTGCTGACCTGAGACTATAGCTTCAGGTAAGACCTGAAACCAAGTGACGATGCTTTACAGCACTTTATTTTAAGAGAACCTCTTTATGAGACGCTCTCTTCTTATTGATAAAGCTGAGGTTCGCACTAACCCTCAGTGATGTGGGGCTGTATCTGGTGTGACAACTTCATGCGACAAATGATTAAAGCGCAATAACTAAAACCGAACTGGACTATTGGGTATCTAAAGACTATTGAGTGTCTAAAGATTGAGCAGTTTCTTCCAGAGCGGTATCGCTGGCGTCACTTTCCTGTGGTTGAGTGTCAATCTGAAAGCTCACTTTGCCCTGCACAATCTCATCAATCGCCACGCTGAGCGGGTTGGGCGTGCGTACTTCGGTCAATGGAGTAGCACCGCTTTGCAATTGACGGGCGCGTTCGGCAATGGCACGGGCTAACGCATACTTACCGCCCGGCACGCGCTTCTTGAGTTCTGTAATATTATCTAATGGCATCTATTGTCCCTTGTGGTGGAATAATGACTTTTAATGTTTTTATTGGTTGCTCAATGCATAAGACATTATTGCAGCCGATAGGTTGCATCCAGGTTTCACACTGGTAACGAGTGAATTCTACTATAAATTTGCTCAACCTGCCGCAATTACCTAAGAACCTACTAAAGTCTTTATTTTTAGCAGGAAGACAGGAGGTGCAGGAGAGCAGGAAAGTTGAAGTGAGAAGACACAATGCTAAGCTTGTCTGAAGCGTGTCCCCTAGTTTGTGCTTAGGAGCTAACCTTCCACCTTTTCCTTCCTTCTCTTCTTGCTCTCCTGTCCCTCCTGTCTTCCTGCTAAAAGATTAAAAGCCCCTACTGCTGGCGTTTTCAGTAGACTCTTAATTGATGGAATCTACAGACACAACACCGACAATTATAGAGAATCCGCGTGTGCAACAGCTTATCGAGCAAGGGGCACAGAGCGGCGAAGTATCTTATCACCTGATTAACGAACTGCTGGGCGATTTGCAGGTGGATGAGGACGAAGTTGAAGTTCTCCTCGAAGCCCTGGAACGGCGCGGCATTGCTATCGTGGATGAGCAACCTGAACCGGAAGCGAAACCGGGTAACGGTGAAGCCAGCGGGAATGGTCGTTCCAGTGCCGCCAAGTCACCATCTGCAACGAACACAACTTCATCTAATGCTGCCCCGGCTGCCCGTCGCCATTCTGACTTGGATGAAGCTTTAGCGTCGTTGGAAGAACTATTAGCCGCCAGTGAACTACCATTCGACGCTGAGGCGGAAGAAGAAGAGGATGCAGAGCCGGGTCGGGTCGTGGAGGATGCCTTTCGGCAGTACATGAATCAGATGGGGCGTGTGCAGTTGCTCAACCCCGAAGAGGAGCTGCGTCTGGCCCGTCAAGCCCGTAACGGTACCCCTCAGGAACAGGCAGACGCTAAACAGAAGTTGGTGGAAGCCAACCTGCGCCTAGTGGTCTATATGGCGCGTCGCTATGCCGACCGTACCACTTTGCCTTTGTTGGATGTTATCCAGGAAGGCAACATTGGCCTGATGCGTGCTGTGGAGCGCTTTGACCCGGAGCGGGGCCATCGCTTGAGCACCTATGCCACCTGGTGGATTCGCCAGAGCATCAACCGCGCCCTGCGCGACCACATGCGCTCCATTCGTCTGCCAGCCCATTTAAGCGAAGCCATTAAAAAGCTAAACCGCCTGCAACGCGAACTGGCCCAATCGCTGGGCCGCCAGCCGTCCAAGCAGGAATTGGCCGAAGCATCGGGCCTGACTGTGGTGCAGGTGGATGAGGCGCTTCATGCGGGGGCGCAACCGCTTTCTCTGGAAACACCCGTGGGCGAAGACCAGGACGTAGAACTGGGCGAATCTGTCTCTGACCCAGATTCGGATGCAGCCATGTCCGTGCTGTCGCAGAGCGAATTGCGCGAAGAATTGAGACGCGCCCTGGAAGGGCTGAGTGACCGCGAGCGAGCCGTTATCTTAAAACGCTTTGGCCTGGGGGATTATGCTACCACCGGCCCACGTTCTTTAGAAGACATCGCCCAGGAGATGAACCTCTCCCGCGAGCGAGTGCGCCAACTGGAAATCCGCGCCTTGCGCAAGCTCCGCCGCCGCTCCCGCGTAGCGGCTTTAGGCGAGATGTTTGGCGGGGGTGATGAGGAATAAACTCTTCACTAACCTCAAGCTGCTTTGTTACAATTTAGTGTGCTGCGTGCTTGGGCCCATAGCTTAATGGTTAAAGCAACACACTCATAATGTGCGGACTGGGGGTTCAAATCCCTCTGGGCCTATTTAAGTGAGCATAAACAGCCTGCCTTTCTTTTCTGAAGGGTAGGCTGTTTGCTTACTGCTCGTCAGTCTTCTCTTCAGTTAGTCACTCTAACCGCCAAAAGCGGCGAAGCCATCGGTGTGGAGGGCTTGCAGCATAATGAGGACGCGTTCAGCCGTGCGTGGATAGCGGTAGGGCAGTTGCCGAAGCTGAGTTATGCCGCTGTTACTCGACTCCATTTTGTTACTAATTTGGTTGATAGCGGTTTGGTCAGGGGCGTCGGCATCTAAGCACCAGGCGAGGAGATCATGCAGTGGTGCTTCCAACTTGCTGCGCGAACCGTGAAACTTGGGTAGCACTTTCATTAGGATAGCGGCATCGAAAGCGGCATCAAGGGGCTGGACTGTGTCGGTGGGGGCAAGTAAAGCATTCGCTTCCGCAGCCGCCAGAAATGCAATGATTTCATCAAAGACACGATAGCCAAAGTGCAGGTTGTAAGGCTGCAATAAATCGTTGAGATTTTGCAGGCGAGTGCGTAGGATGGGGTGAGTTGCCACATATTCCGCAACAGCAGTTTTCCTAATTTGGGCAAACGTGCCCCCGCTGGTGAAAGCTTGAAGCACGCGCTGTTTTTCGCCCTCATTGGGGAGTGCAGAGGTGTCTGCGAGTTGTGATGGGTAATTGTGAAAATCCACGTCGCGCAGTTCAAGTGTAAAGGCGCGGTCAAGAACTCTGGGGCTAAAAGCATGAGTGGTTTCATCTATGTTAACGGTTCCGATAAAGTAAATGTTAGGCGGTAAAAACAGCTCATGCGGCGGCAAATCACCTTCGGCTTCGGTCGGGTAATGCAGGCGTAACGGCTCACGCGTCAGGCCATGCTCATCGCGTCCCGCTTCCAGGACACTTAGCAGATCGGACAGGTAAAACTCTACCCGCGCTAAATTCATCTCATCTAAAATTACCAGCCAAGCCAGTCCATCCCCGGCGCGATAGCTTTGTGCGGCCCGTAAGAGGAAACGGAGCAACGGTGTCCATTCGTAGCAACAGGTGAGAGGGTTATAATAACCGAGCAAGCTTTTGCTGTCGCGCCAGTCGGGGCGAACAGAAAGAAAAAGCGAATTCTTTTCGTGCTGCCCTGACGGTTTCTTTGGTGGGGCTTTTGGCTGCGCTTTGGATGGGCTGTCCGTGTAAAGGCGGAAGTTGATTAGGTCTTGATCGGCATCTAATTCTGGCTCTAGTAACAGCGTGTCGCCAGATGTTAAGTTCTTGTTGAGCCATTGCCGTGCCGCACCCCGCAGGTGCAGTTGAATCGTATCTGTATCTGCATAAGCAGCATGAGCCAGACGGCAGCTTTGGCTATGCCCATCGAAAGTGACCAGCACTTCCTTGGTTTGACCCATCTGTGGCAAATCAAAGAGTCGGGTGGCTTGGCGGGGCAGCAGCAAGCGGCCATATTTCAGCATATAAGGTTGAAGCGTAATGGTGATAGCGCCATCAGTCGCCGTGACCTCGGCAGTGGGTTGTGGTAAGAGTTCTGCAAAGCTTTGGGCCAGGCGCGTCTTGCCCGTGCCGCTGATGCCGCTTAAGATGACGAAGCCTTTGACTTGCAGCGCGGTGTAGAAACTCGCTATCTGCCAGGAGGTGAAGTGTAGGCCGCGACTGCTAAACCAGTGGTCAAGAAGCGAGGGAAGATTAAGCTCTGGAGTCTCTGCTCCATCTTGTTGACTGAGCGACTGAATCTCCCCCACGTAACTTGGGTTGGGAATCTCTACGCTAAGAGTACTTTGTAAATAGCTAATAACACCCGGCGAGTGCGCTTCATACCAGGTCGTGCGTTTCCGCCTGCTCGCAGCTTCCTCTATAAGCCGGGTGTGAGCATCTTGTAGAAGTGGTATTGCTTGCGATAACTTCGCAGTGGGAAGCCTCAAGCCGATGGCATTTGGGACGGTGCGATAGTGACCCTTTTTGCCGAATTCGCCCCATTTTTTAAGTTGCCTGCGGGCTTGATCTGATAAGCTCGTATCATCCAGCACCACATAAACTGCGCCAGACTCAATGACAAACGCCTCGGTATTACCGATATTGAGCCGCACCAAGTCTTTGAAAAGCGTGATGCCCCAGGCATCCGCGCTGATATTATTGGCCTGGTTGATAGAGCTTGTTAAAAAGGATAAGGCAATGCGCCGTGTCTCGGTCTGTGGCAATAGTTGTTCGATGACCAACCGCGCGGCGTCGGCACTAGCGCGGTCTAGCTTAGCATTATTTGAAGTTTTAGCAGCCATGTTAAAAGCTTATATATCTCTACAAGTTTGCGGTTGCTGTGGTTAGCAAATCAAGTTACTGAAGAGGTCGTGGCTTAATGGTTCGGGCTACTGCTTTTATCCAGCACGATTCTAGAGTGGCCAGAGACGTGCGAAGCTATAAGCCGGTAGCAATATCGTTAAGACCATAGTAAGTCAAGCTGCTCCCTCGGTAGCTTGTCATTGCTTACGGAGCGATAGCGTAGTCGAGGAATCTTTGAATGCGTCTATTACACTTAACAGTAAGATTCCTCGATTCCACTCCCTGCGGTCGCTCCGTAAGCAATGACATTGCTACTAATAAATAGCAATTTGGGTTAATACCATTCTTAATTTACTACTGTAAGGTACCCGCATGAAGCCCGATCAATCTGCTTTTGTCTCCACTATAAAGCAGTTTTTCAATTCCTTCGATGGCCGTTTCCTGCTTTTGTTGACGCTATTAGGAGTCATTGAAGCGTGGCTGTTTCTGGGTTTGCTCGGTCAAGCTTACGCCCCCATTCAAGGCGGTGATGGCCCCTTCTACAATCGTTTAGCGATCAACTTGATGGATCATGGTGTCTGCTCTTATGCCCTCCAACCACCTTACCTGCCGACCGTGGAACGTCCGCCGGGCTACCCTTTATTTTTAGCCGCTATTTACCTGGTAAGTGGGCGCTCAGTGCTGATGGTGCGTCTCGTGCAATTCGCTTTTTTCACAGCTACGGCCTGGCTGCTTTATCTGTTGGCGTTGCGTTTCGTGAATCGTGCGACAGCAGTCGTTACGGCATTGTTGTGCGCGACTTACTGGCCATTACTGGTTATGCCTGTCTTCCACCTGACCGAAACGCTGGCAACGTTCTTAGCGGTATTATGCGTTTATTTATGGGTGCGGGCTATGGAGTATATCGCCCATCCACAAAGACAAAGATGGTATGTGTTTTTAACGGGCCTGATGTGCGGCGTTGCCACTCAGATACGCCCTTCATTTGTGTTCTTTGTGGTGATGCCAATGGTCGCTTTTGCTGTGCCCGCCTTTGCCCCCGGTAGCCAGGCGATGTCCCTGCGCCAACGCCTGAGCGGTTGTGGATTGATGGCTTTGGGTTATGCCCTTTGTATTGTGCCCTGGGCGGTTCGTAATACCATTGTCGCCCATCGTTTTTTACCAGTTTCGGCCAATGGCGGTTTAAGCCTTTATGTCTCGGCGCAGCAATATGCGGGGGAAAGAACCTATGAGATGACCAATAGCGATTGGCAGGCCGTCATTAAGGAGCGTAAACAGCATCTTGACGCGGTTGCCGCCAAACTTGCCCATTCACGCGCTACTGGGGCGGATAGCGATATAGCCCCTTCCGTACAGTTGGAACTGGTCTCTAACGCTCAATTTACGCAGGAAGCCAAACAGAAGTTCGCATCGTGTGGGCTGGGGCGGATTTTGCGTAGCTTACCACACCGGTACTTAACTTTTTGGGGGAGTAACGATGACCCGCCCTGGACGCCGCAGAATTTCACACGCAACATAATCCTTGGCGTCCTACTGGTGGCTGGTATATGGTTATACCGGAAAAATATCAAGATGCACTGGCCGCTATGGATGATGCCGCTTTATCTGATGGCCGTGCATACGCTTTATCATATAGAGTATCGTTATTCATTCCCGGCCCGACCTTTCCTGATGATTTACATCAGTAGTATGCCCACCTATCTGTTGTCTCGATTGCCCTTTAAACCCTTTGGCAAGTAGCACTTATCGCTCCGCTGGAGTCATGGCTAACGCGCCAATGCCAGAGAGATGGCTTAATAGCAGATCACGTAAGGTGTAACTTACCAAGCGCCCATTCTGGGTGTCGTAGAAGATGGAAACCTGCCCCGGATAAAGGCTGACTGCTGCCCGCACGCCAAGGGCATCGCGGTAAGTGTGCATCTTATAGAGGTCGGCCCGGTTTGCGGCAGCCTGGGGGGAATCCTCGTCCTCCCTATCATCAAACCGGGCGGCTTCAAGACTCTGGCGGTTTAAGCGAAATTTGGCATCTAACACGACCTCAGCACGGCCATTGATTATCCATGTAAAGTCAGGTCGGAATGTAGTCGAGTAGGCCCTGGAGGATTGGTTATAGATAAGTTGTGCTCCGGTGCCAAAGCGGGCTGCTGTTTGCCTTTCTAAGCCTCTCGCATCAGAAGTGCGCAAATCAATGACCGGAGTTTCCTGTAACATCTCTGCGATTGCTTCAACCAGCGCAAAAAACGTCCAAATTTCATAGAGAAGGGCAATGTCGCGCACATCTATGGCTTGCTGTAAGGTGGCGAAAAGAGGTCTGCGCGCCTGTTGGAACATTTGCCACAGGTTGAGCAAGTCTCGATAACCATCACGTCGCAATAGAACTTGTGAAGTTGTCGGAAGTCGCTGTAGTGGGCCCACCTCGGCAAAGATGGGATGCGCTATCGTTTGCTGAAGAAACTGTCGCACCCCATCTATTTGCTGTTGTCGCTCAGGGGAAACTTGATGCCACCAAGACTGTCGGGTGAGTTGGGTAATCGTTAGCAACAATTCATGGGTAAAAGCTAACACAAAGCGATTTTCGGGAGTGTCATAAGTTTCGGTTACAGCGCGTTGGCCAACATGAGCCGGGGCATGACCGCCCAGCCGTTTAGCGAGTGGGAAACTAGGCGCAGGCACCCAATCTTCCGGTGCGTGCAGAATACTCATTAAGGTGTCGGCATCAGCTTGAGTCGCTTCAGCAAGACGAGCCAGGATCGGCTCATCATAAAGTTCGCGGTGCGGTGCGGCCTGAATAATGGTTAGGGCGGCTTGCAGCGAAGGGGCGTAAGCCAGCAAAAAGTGCAGGATGAAAAGCGGGGTGGCGGGTGCTAAAGAGTGAGTGACACCCCGGCTAGTTGAGGTCTGGAAAGTAAAAGGCAGGCGGGCAGCACGCCGATAAAGATCATCTAAAAGGGCTTGCAAGAAAGTGAGATGAGTGGCGGGCGTCGGCAATTTAGGCGAGATGATTTCAACTTGCAGCGGAGGGCAGAGCGGGCGTGACCCGGCAAATGGTTGCAACGAGGCCAGTCCCAGGCGGTTTTCAAAACGTAATGAAAATAAAGAATCGTAAACTGGCTTGATCCAGGTTTCGTTGATCCTTAAACGATCCGCATCAGGATATTGAAGCCAGTAGTCCACCCATTCATAGAGATAATGCGTGGCCGGAGCCAGAGGTTCTTGCAGGTCGGCGGGAATGGAGCTTATTCCATTGTCATCTTTAGACCAGAGTTGGCCCGCGCCAAAATTAGGAGTGAAAGTGGGACTGAGCATAAGTGTGCCAGTAGAAGTCAAGCTTAGGATTGACGCAGCCCCGCTGCTAAAGCAGCGGGCTGAGTTAGGAAGCCCGGTGAACCGGGCTGGAGACGCCGTCATAGCCCCGTTCAGGGGGCTTGTTCCTTCAGCCCGCTGCTTTAGCGGCGGGTTGTGCATCAGCCCTAAATCTTTAGTATAAGCCCTGACGCCTGCTGATTAACATAGGAGAGTCTTATGTCTGAATTGTTGAACCAGGAAAAACTATCGCGTCGCGCCTTTATCAAGAATATCGGTGCCGGAGCCGTGGCGGCCACCGTGGCTCCCAGTCTATTGCAACACACCCTCGCTTATGCGGATGATGCTACACCCCAGAAACCCGCCATTGTCGGAGCGGGCAGGCACACCTATGAGGTCGTGCCCAACTGGGGCAAATTGCCCGAAGGGGTCAAGTATGGCTACACGCATGGTGTGGTTGAGGATTCTCAAGGCCACATCTTTATTCACAATCAGAGTGATGATGCCATTATTATCTTTGATCCCGATGGCAAGTTCATTAAGTCGTGGGGTAAAGATTTCAAAAATGGTGCGCATGGGATGCAGTTGCGCAAAGAGGGCAATATGGAATACCTCTATCTCGCCGATTATGCACGGCATATCGTGGTCAAGACAACCTTAGATGGTGAGGAAGTCTGGACGCTGCATTATCCCAAGGAAGCGGGGGTCTACGAGAAGGAAGAGCAATATAAGCCAACTAACGTCGCCTTTGGCCCAAATGGTGACTTCTATGTAGCGGATGGTTACGGCCAGAGCTACATCCATCAATACAATCAGAAAGCGGAGTATATTCGCACCTGGGGCGGCAAAGGCGATACGCCGGGTAAGATGAACTGCCCGCATGGTATCTGGTTGGATACGCGAGGCCAGACCCCTATCCTGGTGGTGGCAGACCGTGAAAACCATCGCTTGCAAAACTTCACCTTAGACGGGCAGCACATCAACTTCGTAACTGATGAACTGCGTCGTCCCTGCCATTTTAGCCAGCGCAACGGTGACCTATTAATTCCTGACTTGCATGGACGCGTCACGATTTTTGATAAAGACAACAAACTCATAACTCATTTAGGTGATAGCCCCGACATCTGGAAAACTCCAGGGTGGCCTAACCTCGCGCCCGAAAAGCTCACCCCTGGCAAATTCAGTTCACCCCACGCGGCGATCTGGGATCACAACGGCAACATCTATGTCGTGGAGTGGATTAACTATGGCCGGGTCACCAAACTGCGCCATATCGCGTAATTAAAGTTGAATTAACAAATCAACCACAGAGACACCGAGGCACAGAGAAGATTTGAGAAGATGGAGAATTGAGGATCGTATCAGAAATTGCTATTTCGATCCTTCTATCTTCTATTCTCTTTCTTATTCTCTGTGCCTCGGTGTCTCTGTGGTTGATTTATGAGAGAGGACTAATGTACTTTATAAATTGCAGCACCCTCATTGGCATATATCTGGGGCAACTTGAGTTGTTGAGATAAGGCCGAACTACTTTCTCCCCCTATCGCTTTCTCATAAGCACCGTTGAAAACATAGCGGATATGATTGGCGCGCAGGAAAGTCCGCGCTTCATCCTCTGCCATTGTGCCGCGATAAAAGCGCAGCACCTGGTCAAGCTTGCTCTCTTGATTCAGAGTTTCAGCCCAATGTCCATTGTAAGCATACATGCCTGTCTCGCGGGGCACGTAATTGCCGATGTAGGGCATACACAGCACGACTTGTGGTTGTGCTGGATCGGTTTGTTGTGCCAGGAATTGGAGTGCTGCGGCATCACCGCTCATTAGATACAGGGGGGGTAACATACCGGGGCGTGTGGTGTTATTGTCTTCGGCGTTATGCAGCGTCCAAATGATAAATTGGCCCGATGAGATACAAGAAATTGCCACCACGGCAATGAGAATGGCGCGTTGGATTAACTGTGAGGGTATGCGGGCGACTAACCAGACCAAGCCGCAGGCAGCTAAGAAACAAAGCGGTAGGTGAACGCCTTCAATCATCTTGCGGGCGAATGAGAAAATAGAAGTTGGGATATAGATAAAAGCTAAGGTGACCACAGCCCACAAGGTCATTAAGCGCACCCGCACTTCGCGCCAGGTAATCACTGCTCCCAGAGCGGCCAATAAAATGAGAGGGCCATAAGAGAGCAGGATATGGAACAGAGCCGGTGGCGGCGTTTTAGTGAGAGCTTTAGCACTGAATTCGTGACTGCCGCGAAAAACGATCCACTGCCAGGCGATGGGAACAAGCGCGCAAAGAATAACCAGCAAGGGTGCTAACCAGCTCGCCTGCTGTGGCTTGTTTATAGAAGTAGCATCGGTTGTTGCATTTTCTGGATCATTCATATTAGGTGCAGGCCGCAATAGCAAACTGTGCAGCATCCAGAGCAGTAAGGTAACAGTGAGAGGCAAGCCATCATAAGTGTGGATATTGCCCAGGATAAGTGCCGCTGCACCGGCTCCCAGGGCATAGCGCAGATTCCCCGTCTGCTGGGCTTTAAGAGTCCATAGATAGATGACCGCTAACAATCCAATAGAGGCTATAAAAAGCGGGAAGATATAAGCGGAAGTAAAAGTGAACGCTTCCGGCATCATGGGGAACGATTGATCGGGACGATCAATAAAAAGGTAGTGCTTGAAAAGTGCGGGGTAGAGATTTTGTAGCCAACCTGTGCCAGACGAAAGAGCAGCCAGCCAGAGAGCCACCAAGCGCACCCGCTTATCGTGGGTGAGCGCACAGCAGAGCAAATAAAATACGTAAAGTGCCAGAGCTGTGCTGAACAGCCTGGATGCTTGATAAAGCCATATCAGTGGAATATGCGTCACGGCCCCCGTAATGCCTAAGACAAAGCAGAAAATGTTGTTAAAGAGAGGACGCTCACCATTATCCAGGCTTTCGGTCGTAAAGAGATCGCGGAAGAAGAAGTGGCCTTGAGAAGCTTGTTTTGCCCAGGCTAAATGCACATTCTGGTCATCGGGATTATAAAGCAAACCTTTATATACCATTCCCTGGTTAATCATGGTTGCTGCCCATAGATAGGGGAGAGAGATGACCAGCAGGGTAACGGCGATAGCACCCCAGACGCGGCGACGTTCAGTCGTGGAAGAATCAAGCACAAGTGCTATTTTATCGTAATCTTAACTCTGCTTGATTCAACACAAAGAACACAAAGAGGGACACAAAAGACACAAAGATGACAAAGAAAGGAATCATCCGATAAATCGTAATTTATAATCGTTCTGTGTACTTTGTGCATTCTTTATGGTCTTTGTGTTGAAAGGCAAAGTGTTAGCGTGGAACTAAGGCTGCCGTGTTGCGATTCGCTGGATACGTGGGTTATAATGCTGCTCAAGCACAGCGGGTTAGGAGGGGCGTTCACGTTGCCTCCCAGGCATTGACTAAACCGCTCGGATCAGGGTGGAGAAGCAGGTTAAGATGGCGAGAAATGATGACAGAAGCCGGGCGCGTGGCCGGAGCGCCGGATTAGGCGTAAAGCTCGTACGCGTCGTACGCACTGATACCTCCGAAGTCTATATCATCTGGCAAGACGACACGCGCCTGGGACAGATGGATATTCACTATGGACGCGATCTTATCCATGCCACCCTCGTCTTAGAAAAAGACCTGGATGCTGACCAACAGAGCGACCTCGTGGATCAACTCGATCAGGATATTGTGATTTCCCATTTGCCCCAGTTTGCCCGCGAAGATTTCTTAGTCACCGTCTTTCGGGGCACCGAATTGGAATCATTTTCGGATGGGGAACCAGATGTCGAAGATGACGATGAAGATAGTGATGAAGAGTATTAGTGAATTTTGAGTTTTGAATTTTGAGTTCTGAATTAAGGATTGCCTGGCTTAAAATTCAAAATTTAGAATTCAAAACTCAGAACTCAAAACTCGTCCCGCCATGTTACCATTTTTCAAGCGACCAGTAGCGGATTCTAATACTGTGCGCGCCGACATCCTCTGGCGACAGGGCAGCAAGCTACTGGAACAACGGAAATATGATAAAGCGATAAGCTCGATGCGTGAGGCTTATGAAATTGAGCCAACGCGCTTGGAGGGACGACTGAATCTGGGGGCGGCGCTCTATTTGACGCAGCATTATGAAGAAGCAGCCACGCACCTGAACTATGTCTTAGCCTTTGACCCGCAGAACTCGATGGCGCTGCTGAACCTGGCGGCGTGTTATGATGCTCTGGGTCGTATGGATCAGAGTATTGCCACCCTCGAAAAATTAGTGGCTGACCGCCCGCAGTGGAAAGATGCCCACTATAATTTAGGGGTCGCTTATTTCAAGCAGGAACTCTATGAGAAAGCGGTGGATGCGCTTAAAGCGGAGTTGCAGCTAACGCCCAACCATGAAGCGGCGCGTACCCTCTTGAATAAAATCTATCTGCTGCCGCCCTCGAAGACCCATATCGGCGAAGCAGGCGCACCATCTCCTGCTGTAGATTCTCTCTCCGTTGGCGCTCCGCCAGGATTTCAGGTAGACCATAAGTAGTGTGATGTATTAAGTAGTGCAATTTATTTTTACAGATAAGGAATTTCAATTTAATAGGCGCAATCCATCTTTTATCTGTTATGGCGATGTGCCTGTGCTGCTGATCTTTTAATCGTCTTTCATGCTTGCTCTTATTCCTCTCGATAATCGTCCCTGCAACCTGCGGTTTCCTCAACAAATTGCGGCCATCGGTGGTAGCAACTTACTGACACCTCCCGAAAACTTACTGGGCTACTTTAATACTCCAGGCCAACCGGAAGATTTGCGTCTATGGCTGGAACAGTTGCCAGCAGTAGAAGCCCTGATCGTCTCGATTGATATGCTGGCCTATGGCGGACTGGTTGCCTCGCGGCGCACGGCAGTCACCGAAAAGGACGCTTTGGCGAACCTGGAGGTATTGCGCGAATTCCGCCAGGCCCGGCCCACAACGCCCATCTACGCCTTTAACATCTTGATGCGCCTGGCGGTGACGATGGACTCGGACGAAGCCATTGCCAATTACTACAACGTCATGCGTTATGCGCGTCTGGTGGACGAAGCCGAGCGTTTTAATTCGGAGCATTTGCGCGATGAGTTGCACAAGGTGCGCTCGGAGATTCCCCAGGGCGTGTTGCGCGAATATCTGGATGCCCGTGCCCGCAACAATGCTGTCACCTGCCGCATGATTGACTGGCTCGCTGAGGATGTGTTTGATTACCTGCTCATCACCCAGGAAGACGCCACCGAGTTTGGCTTGCACCGCCGCGAACAGAACGCTCTCTTAGACCGCATTGCACAACGCGGTGTGGCCGATAAGACCTCACTGCACCCCGGCGCAGACGAAGCGGCACTGACTATGCTGGCGCGGCACTGGGATACACGAGTGAAGTTGCATGTGCATTGGTCGAGCCTGGAAGATGCCCACCACATCGCGCCCTTTGAAGATCGTCCTTATGATGAAGCCCTCACGCAGCATGTTGAATCTATGCGCGGCGTGCTGATAGATGATAGAGTAGGACATACCCCCAGTCAAAACGGCACCAACGGCACGGGGGGCAGTGCCGATTTTGAACTCTTTGTTAATGCTCCAGTGGGTGGCTGGCCCAAAGATGAAAACGAAGCCGAGCAAACAGCACGGGCCGCTCGCCTCACAACTTTTGTGCGTGCTTTAGCCGATGCAATCGAAGCGGGTCGCCAGGTCGCCTTATGCGATGTGGCTTTCCCTAACGGCGCGGATAACGTCTTGATGGCCGAATTGGAAAAGCGCAAGTTGCTCGGCAAGTTAGCCGTTTATGGTGGTTGGAACACGGCAGGTAACACCACCGGCAGCGTCCTCGCCCACTGCGCCGCCCTCAAACGAGCCGAAGACCTGGCAGCCACCCCTTCATCCCTCATCCCCCGTCCCTCATCCCTGGCTCTCAGTCGGCAATTTCTTTTTGAGCGTCTGGTAGATGACTGGTTCTACCAATCGCGGGTGCGGGCGAGGGTGGAGAAAGCGGCGCGGGAACAGGGACTTTCACCGATTAATCTGATTGATACTTATGAACCAGTAGAAGCGCAAACGCGCCGCGAGTTGCGCGGCTTTGCCCAACTTTTAGCGCAACGTCATTTTGGTACAGCGTTGCAAGGATGCGAAGTAATGTTGCCCTGGCATCGCACCTTTGAAGTGGATGTGCGTGTTAAACTTGTCAACAGTCAATTAGTGGATGCTAATCCATCTGAGCTTAAAACGGCTGATGCTATATCAGTGTCCTAATTGACTTGTCCAATATAATTGCTGAGGCTCGCTGCCATGAGATATATGTCGCTCCAAGACGCAGGTTTGAACGCTGAGGAAACGCAGCAACTTTTAGAAGCTCTGGCGGCTATCCGGCAGGGTGATTTCTCAGCGCAGATGTCAACCAGTCAAAGCGGCATGGCAGGTGAAGTCGCTGAATCTGTTAATGCTCTGGTAGATCAGTTGCAAAAGTTCGCTGTAGACGTTTCGCGGTTGGCTGCCACTACCAGTGTGCAGGGCAACTTTGGCGCACAGATGTCCTCAGCAGGGGCAACGGGCATCTGGAAAGACTTGACCGACAATTTGAACCATATGAGCCTTATTCTGGCGACCCAGGTGCGCGATATTGCCCGTGTTGCCGATGCGGTGGCGCAGGGCGACCTCTCGCAGAAAGTCATTGTCACCGCCGAGGGCGAAATGGGAGAACTCAAAGCGACCTTTAACACCATGATTGACCAGCTTGAGTTACTGAAAAACTCCGTTGGACAACTAGTGGAAAAAGTTAATAATGCCGGTTTAGATTTAGGGTCGCCACCACCTATCCCATAACTTCTACTTCCTTATTTGCACTAAAATTATTCTATGATGCGTCAATTTACAGCAGCCCTTAGCGGGCTGTTTTTGCTTCTTTTGAGCCTGGGACATCCAGCCCCGGCACAAGTTACTGACTCCCCGGTTATTGCCAACTCTGATACAGTCCTCACCGGCCTGGATGTTTTAGTGCAGTCGAATTTCGCACCACTGCTTGGACGACATATCGGTTTAGTGACCAACCAGACTGGCATCACCCATGACAGCCGTTCTGCCATAGATGTTTTTGCTCATGCGCCAGGGTTGAAACTGGTGGCTCTGTTTGGGCCAGAGCATGGAGTGCGCGGCACCGCAGCAGCGGGGCAGAATGTGAAGAATGGGCGCGATGCCAAGACGGGCTTGCCGATTTACTCGCTCTATGGCGGCACGCGCAAGCCCACAACGGCTATGCTGCGCGGCATTGATACCCTCGTCTTTGACATGCAGGATATTGGCTCGCGCTCTTATACCTACATCGCTACGATGGGGCAGTGTATGGAAGTCTGCGCCGCCCGGCATATTGCTTTTGTGGTGTTGGATCGCCCTAATCCTATCGGCGGCAACCGCGTGGAAGGCAACATCACCGAGCCGGGGTTTCGCTCGTTTGTCAGCCCTTATCCGATTCCCTATTGTCATGGCCTGACCGTGGGTGAATTGGCGCGCATGATTAATGGGCGTGGTTATCTGCCGGGCCATGCCCACTGCACCCTGACGGTTGTGCCGATGCAAGGCTACCGCCGCACTATGCGCCCCGAAGAAACGGGTCTGCCCTGGGTGCCGACCAGCCCGCATATTCCCTACCCCAGCAGTCCCTACTTCTATGCGGCTACAGGGATTGTCGGTGAGTTATCGGCTCTTTCGGTGGGGATTGGTACCCGTGTGCCTTTTGCCCTGGCTGGTGCGCCGGGGCTGAATGCCAACGCCTTTGCCTCCGAGTTAAACCGGCGCGGCTTGAGGGGTGTGACCTTCAAGCCCGTGCAGTGGCAACCTGATCATGGCATATATACCAGGCAAATCTGCACCGGCGTGCAAATTGTCTTAACTGACCCCAATCGCGCCGAACTCTCCCGGCTGAACTTTGAACTGATGGACGCCACGCGTCGCATCGCTCCCAGTCTGGTCTTCTTCAACGGCTCGAAAGAGCACACGCGGATGTTTGATCTCTCCTGTGGCACGAGTCAGGTGCGCCGCTTATTTCTGGCGGGCAAATCCTCGGGGCAAATCTGGGCCACCTGGAACGCAGGCAGCGCCCGCTTCCGAGAACTCCGCAAGCCTTATTTGTTGTATTGAGGCCGTCCTCACTCTAACTGCTAAATTAAAGAACCACAGAGACACAGAGGCACAGAGAAGAAAGAGATGGGAGGCTGGGAGTTTGTGGGACAACCGACTCATGCCCAGACTCCCACCCTTCCATACCCACTTACTTTCTCAATTTCTGTGCCTCTGTGTCTCTGTGGTTCTTTAATTTGCCCCGACCGCAGCTTCGCCACTGGCGACTGGCGAAGTAATAGAATCGGCTTTGGGGTCGTTGTGGCCGTTGCTGCTGGCGACACCATTGGGGCTGGAACCTGTTGCTTGCCCCGGCACACTAATGCCCAAGCCTTCAGCCACGCGTCGTCCGTATTCTTGATCGCACTGCGAGAGCATGGAGACCATGCGATCCTGAATTTCGCGGGTGCAGGGTTTCAAGCCAGAAACGAGATTAGAAATCAGGTCGTCGCGCTCCCAGTCTTCAAAGGCGCGGTAACGTTCGCCTGCTTGCTGGAAGTTATTCTCGCGGTCAATCTTCTGGCGCACGAGTTGGCCTTCCACCTGGGGCGTATGATCCTCGCCTGCCGCTGTCGCTTCCTTGAGTCCACCTAAGCTCGATGGCTCATAATTGACGTGGGGGTTAGCGCCTTCGGCCAAGTCCACATGATAGGTCATCTGACCATCGCGCTGGTTAGTGGTCGCCGCTTTCTTGGGCGCGTTGACGGGCAGTTGCAAGTAGTTGGGGCCGACGCGGTAACGCTGCGTATCGGAATAAGACAGGGTGCGGCCTTGCAGCATTTTGTCGTCGGAGAAGTCGAGGCCATCCACTAAGACGCCGGTGCCAAACGCCACTTGCTCGACTTCCGCGAAGTAGTTCTCCGGGTTCTTGTTCAGCACCATCTTGCCAACCGGCAGCAAGGGAAACTTGTCTTCAGGCCAGATTTTGGTGTCGTCGAGCGGATCGAAATCGAGTTCGGGATGCTCGTCGTCCGACATAATCTGCACGCAGAATTCCCATTCGGGATACTCGCCGCGTTCGATGGCGGCATAGAGGTCTTGCGTGGCATGGTTAAAGTTCTTGCCCTGAATTTGATTCGCCTGCTCCTGGGTGAGACCTTTCACTCCCTGCTTGGGCACCCAGTGATACTTGATGAGCACCCCTTCGCCCGCCTCGTTATACCACTTATAGGTATTAACGCCTGACCCTTCCATAAAGCGATAGCTGGCCGGAATGCCCCACGGACTAAACACAAAGGTAATCATGTGCATGGATTCCGGGGTCTGGCTGATAAAATCGAAGATGCGGCGCGAGTCCTGGATATTGGTGACCGGGTCGGGCTTAAAGGCGTGAATGACATCCGGGAACTTGATCGCATCGCGGATAAAGAACACCTTCAAGTTGTTGCCAACTAAGTCCCAGTTGCCGTCTTCGGTGTAGAACTTGACGGCAAAGCCGCGCGGGTCACGCAATGTTTCGGGGGAAGTGCCGCCGTGGGCCACGGTCGAAAAGCGGATAAATAGCGGAGTGCGCTTGCCCTTTTCCTGAAACAGCTTGGCGCGGGTATATTTGGAGATTGGCTCACCGCCCACGGTGCCGTAAGCTTCAAAATAGCCGTGCGCCCCGGCACCACGCGCATGAACCACCCGTTCGGGAATGCGCTCGCGGTCGAAGTGCGTGATCTTTTCGATGAACTGGTAGTTTTCCAGGGTCGCCGGGCCGCGCCTGCCGACCGTGCGCATACTCTGGTTGTTGGTGACAGGGTGCCCCTGCCGTGTGGTCAGGGTGCCGGTTGTGGCCGAACCTGCTTTGTCGTTAACCGTGCCCTGGGCCAACCCATCCGCCAGTTGATTAATCAAGGCGTCATCTGCTTCTCTGCTCATGCTTCCTGTCCTTTCATTGATGATTTATAATGGGACGCTAAGCTGCGCTCCGCTAACTGCGTGCGCTATTTGAACGCCATTGTTTTTATAGCGCGTCAATAGCGCATTTATTGGCGAACGGAGTTAGCGTCCCATCTGTATCAGCCTGTCAAGTTGGTTCTCCCGATGGTTTTGCAGCAGTTGCCTGGCAGCGGGGACACAAGCCCCAGAATGTGACTTCGGCCTCATCCACCACAAAGCCATAAGCCGCTGAGGGTTGCAGGCAGGGGGCATCGCCGACCACGCAATCTACGTCGTGCGTCTCGCCACACTCGCGGCACACCAGATGGTGATGATTATCGCCCACGCGCAACTCATAAAGCGCGGCACTGCCCGCTGGCTCGATGCGCCGCACTAATCCGGCCTCGCTCAAGGTGTGCAGATTGTCATAAACCGCCTGGGTGGAGAGAGTGCCCAGACGCGCCCGTGCCGCCTCCGCAATGGTCTCGGCATTCTGGTGGGGGGTGAGGTCTTTTAACGCGGTTAGCACCGCCAGGCGGGGTGCCGTGACGCGCAACCCGGCTCGCCGCAGTCGCTGCTGCAAATCCATAGTAATACGCCAACCTTTCCCCTTATTATAATGCTAATCTGGAATAAGTCAATCCTTTGATTTAGTCCATTCAGGAATCAATAAATGATTGTTACTTGCTCCCGTAAGTTAAAGTTCACGCTCGTGATGGGCGCAATGGTTCCCCTGTGCGTCCGGGAAACGCGGAATAACGCGGAAATTAGGCCGTTGACTCGCTGCCCACTTGCTATTAATTGCTGTTCTGCCGCGTCTCATAGTTACACCGAATGAGGACGAGTTCTAACAAAAATATATGCGGTGGACACACCGTTGTGGGGTTCAATCCGAGCCTGTTGAAAAGATGTTGAAAACACGCCCAAAAGAGGAACACTTATTTTGAAGGCCAGCACACATAATGCGTGCTGGCCTGATTCCGTCGTAACCACGTTCTGTTAGATGACTTAAGCTCCGGCTCCCATCGCGTCCGGCCCCTTGGCCCCCGACTTTTCAGTATCTCCGGCCTTGATGTCACCGCTCTTACTAACGATGCCCATCTGCCCCTCGGCCCCGTTACCAGTAAGCTGCTCTTCCTCCGGCCCTAAGTCATCACCAGAAAGATCGGCATCTGTTATCTGCTGCACATCTTCTTTGGTTGCATTATTTGGCCCATCTGCGCGTGGCATATTATTCCTCCTTAAAGTCATTAAAGAGCGATGCAAAACTTGCGCCATAGTGGGTAAATAGAATTGCCAGATGTAGCAAGAATTAGATTGCTATACTGAAAACTGGAATAAAAATAACGCAGGTCTACAGAGCGTACGATGAGAAAATCCCACAGAAAAGACACCCAATCTCTTAAGTCAAAAAGCAACCACCGCCTGAAGGCTAACAACAATAAGACTTCATTCGTTCAAATCCAATCTCCATATAAAGGAATGGCGCAGCAAGAAATTATTGAGCATCATAGAGCAAAAGGTGAGGCAGCAAATTCTGTGTTCACTATAGCTTTTCAAGAACTGCAACAACTAATCAAAAGTTTAGATCCGATCCACCTTCTTTCTATGTTTGGGTTTTATGACCTGAATGTGAGCGTAACAAAAAGCGGCCAAATAGAGGACATATCGGAAGAGCGTCCTATATACCAACCTGATGCTGAATTAGTTCAAGCAATTACATTACAAAGTTCCTGGAATGCAACTGATTGTAGACCCGTCATGCCAGAAGACTTCACTAAAATTAGGGAATTAAATATTTCAGTTAGAAAAACATTTAACGATAGGCGTTCAGCATCTTTAGACCCATCTATGTCAATGCAGCAGATACGGCGACTGGAGACTTTAGAAGTAATGCGGAGCCAGACGCAATTACTTAGAGGTTGGGCATATCCGCAAAAGAGTAAGCGCATTTTAACGCAATTATTCATGCCTCTTGATGATGAAATTGAGCGTTCAATTGGAGTCCGAATCGAACACTTGATAGATATGTTTTTTGGAATTGTAGAAACAGTAGAGGAACGGATTGCCGCTCACAAGAATCTACTGGTTCCAATGATTCGGGCTACTACTGTCCAGTCTGCTGTTGAGGAGTATTGTCGAAGCTTTAATTTGTCCGACGAAACAGACGGGCTTACAGAATTAGTAAAGGAAAGGAATCTGAGTTTAGATGGAGTTCGCTCATTGCTTCTTAGTCACAGCGATTTAAGCCTACCCAGTATTTTTATCTTTAATGTTCAAGATTTTGCTTCTAAATATATGAAGCCAATTAACCCCTCTAAATTACAAGTAGTGCTTGAAAGCTTAGCATACTCGTTTGGAGAACTATCCACATATAACCCTGAACATTTCTTTTTAAGTAACCCTATATGGTACCACCCTTTGATCCGACTTAATGAGGATTCATTTTTCTATCCTATCGTTAATATATTTAATAGTTTCCCGATTGAGATGACAGAAGAAGTAGTAAAACTTGATCCAGAAATTTTCAAAAAATACGAAATTTTGCGGGGGGATTTCCTTGAAGAAGAAATAGAGAAACTATTTAAATCGGCGATGCCATCTGCAAGAGTTTATCGTGGTAGCCAATGGCACGATTCTGCTGAAAACAAGGACTTTGAAAATGACATATTGGTGTTGATTGACTCTCACTTAATTGTAGTAGAAGCAAAATCAGGTAAAGTGACAGCACCTGCTCGTCGTGGTGGCGAACAGCGGCTTCAACACACAATTCAAAAGTTACTAATTGATGCTTCCGAGCAAGCTAATCAATTTGCCAATTATTTGGAGCAGAATCGAGGAGTTCACAAGTTGCCGAATCGGAGCGGCGGAGTTCATAGAATAGACACATCTAATATTAGCAAAGTTATTCGCTTAAATATTACGTTAGATACACTGGGAACTCTCAATGCACGTTGGCCTGATTTGCAAGAAGCAGGTTTTATACCCGAACATACTTATATCGCACCTACAATAACCCTTGCGGATTTGGAGATTATCTTTGAAATTCTGACGGGCACCTGTCAAAAACTACATTATCTCATCAGAAGAGCAGAGTTTGAAGTAAACGTGGACTATATAGCCGATGAACTTGATCTGCTTGCCTTTTATATAGAAACGGGATTTAATGTTGGAGAAGCAGAATTTGAAAATGTTCCATTAATAATATATGGCATGTCTAAAGCATTTGATCCATATTTTATGAGCCAATTCTCTGGTGTTGAAGTATCTAAGCCTCATCCCCATATTACAAACTGGTGGCTGGATACTTTGCGGCAAATTGAGGAAAGACAACCATCACGTTGGACTGAAATGGGATATATCTTGCTTAATTTATCCTATGAGGATCAATGCTCTTTTGAAGATCAATTCAAAAGAGTACAACGAATAGTAAAGAGTCATTGGCGCATGAAGAACCACAAAAATGTGATCCTACATACCAGTGGCCCTTCAAAGAGGCGAACCGCTTTAGCGGGTTTAGCTTACAAACAGATGACAATAGAAAAACGAAATGAATGGCTTCGGGAAGCTGGGGCCAATGTCGCATTAGACGCGCCTTCAGATCGTGCTGTAGTTATTGGGGTGGATATTGATAGAAGTGATTATCCTTATAGTATAATCGCTTGCTTCTTGAAAGATGAAGCTGTCTAAGTTGGCTAATGCTGTTTGATCCTCTTTTTGCTGTGACTAAAATGTGATTTTTGTGTGATGTGTCTGTGATGGCGGCTTTCTAAAATAGTAGGTAGCCGCAAACTCTTAATGTTGTTGCGAGAATCGGTGCGGCTATGTTAAATAGTGGGAAATAGAGTGTAAGTAGGGAACGTTAATGCGCCGATTGAATCTCTATCGTTAGACAAGAGTTAGGCGCAAAAGGAAAATCATTATGAAAACAACCAAGCGTTGGATGAAAGTTGTGGCGTTGGGTGCGGCGGGAACGGCCATGCTGAGTGGCGGGCTAATGTCGCTGCATCAGGCTCGTTCCGATGAGACGTCCCAGGACAAGACGGCCCAAAAGAATGGGGCCAATGACAAAGTAGTCAAGACTGAAGCCGAGTGGAAGCGCATTCTGACGCCCATGCAATTCTATGTGCTGCGCAAACAGGGCACTGAAAGAGCAGGCACCGGGGCGTTGCTGAATAACCACGCCAAGGGCATTTATCGCTGTGCTGGCTGTGGCAAGGAGTTGTTTAGCTCCGCGACCAAGTTTGAGTCGGGCACTGGCTGGCCCAGCTTTTATGCGCCCTTGCCGGGCGGCGTCGAGACCCGTCCTGATAATAGCGATGGCGATACCCGTATCGAAGTTCTCTGTAGCCGTTGCGGTGGCCACTTGGGACACGTCTTCGATGATGGCCCTCGACCCACCGGCTTGCGTTACTGCATGAACTCGGCGGCGCTCAAGTTTGAAAAGCAACCCTAAGCTGTTGTCTGCACACGCAGTTATAAGGAGAAAATCAATGATTAATATCAAACGGTTACGGCAGGTGATTCTATCCTGTCTGCTGGCAGTTGCCGTGCTTGGCATTGCCGGGCGTTCATTGTGGAATACACCGGGCTACAGCTACACTTCGCCGCCCACTGCCCCTCAACCCGAAGGACGCGAGACGGCGACCTTTGCTGCCGGATGCTTCTGGAGCATGGAGGCTATCTTCAAGCAACTCAAGGGCGTGGATCGCGTTGAGCCAGGCTACGCTGGCGGCAAGCTCGCTAATCCCAGTTACGAGCAGGTCGAAACGGGCAGGACGGGCCATGCCGAAACGGTCAACATCACCTACGATCCCAAGGTCATTTCTTACCGTGACCTGTTGCATGTGCTGCTGATCGTGCGTGACCCTACCACGCTCAACAAGCAGGGGCCAGATGAGGGGCCACAGTATCGCTCGGTGATCTTTTATCGTAACGATGAGCAAAAGAAAGCCGCGCAGGAAGTTATTCAGGAAGCGACCAAAGCCCACGTCTGGAACGCGCCGATTGTGACTGCCGTTACGCCTTTTACCAACTTCTATCGGGCTGAGGATTATCATTTGAACTATTATAATCTCCACCCCAACGAGCCGTATTGCCGCTACGTTATCGCGCCGGAGATTCGCGCGTTCCGCGCCCGCTTCAAGTCGAAGTTGAAGCAGTAGACCTGACCCCTTCTACAGGGCACAAATTCAAGATAGCCACGAAGAGGCACAAAAGTCACATAATGAGGTAGGCATTCGGCCCACGTTAGCTCAAGAGGGAGTGGTGGCCCACGTTAGCCCATTTGAGGTAGCCACTCCGCTATCGAGAAGTTCACCTCACCAGCACGCCCCCTTTCTTTTGTGACTTTTGTGCCTCTTCGTGGCTATCTTGCTCGGAGAGGGGGCGGGGGAGAGGTTTGGAACGCCTGGCAGGGTGTAGCGTCTTGAGGTATAGTAAAGAAAACGAAATTCCACTCCTTCCTAAGCTGAGTGAAGGACTCAGACCTCATGCGCGTCCGTTACCAAATGGCCCATTAGCTCCTGGGTCAATTGGTATTGTATGACGAAAAATTTAGAAGACGCACCCCGTAGTTTCCACGACCTCGGCCTGATGCCAGAAGTCCTCGACGTGCTGGATCGGTTGCAATTTACAACACCGACTCCCATTCAATTCAAATCTATCCCTATTGGCCTGACCGGTGAAGACATCATTGGTATTGCCCAGACCGGAACCGGCAAAACCCTCGCCTTTGGCCTGCCGATGCTGCAACGCTTTGTGAAAAGCGGCGGGCGCGGTTGCGGTCGTGGCCTGGTCATTCTGCCGACCCGCGAACTGGCCTTACAGGTAGATGAAGCCCTGCAAAGCGTTGGGCGTAAGTTCGGTCTCAAGACTGCCGTGTTAATCGGCGGCACGCCCATGCGCCCGCAGCAGAACCTGTTGCGCGCCAACCCGGATATTATCATCGCCACGCCGGGACGCCTGATTGATCACTTGCAACAACGCTCGGTGGACTTGCGCACGGTGGACACCTTAGTGCTCGACGAAGCTGACCGAATGCTTGACATGGGTTTTGCGCCGCAAATCAAGCAGATTTTGCAAGCCGTGCCAACTGAGCGCCAGACCATGCTCTTTTCGGCGACCATGCCACAAGAGATTGTGAAGATTGCTAACAACTACATGCACCATCCGGTGCGCGTGGAGATTGCGCCCGCTGGTACGGCGGCTGAAAACGTGTCCCAAGAATTGTTCATTGTGCCGCAAGACGAGAAAACGGAAGTGCTGTCGAAGCTGCTTTATGATTACACCGGCACAGTGCTGGTCTTTGCCCGCACTCGTTCGCGCGCTCATCGCGTTGCGCGTCAGGTGCGCAACATGGGCCATGACGTAGCCGAGATTCATTCCGACCGCACCCTCCCACAACGTCGTGCCGCACTTGATGGCTTCAAAGCAGGCACTTATCGTATTCTGGTGGCGACCGATATTGCGGCACGTGGTATTGATGTCACTGGCATTGAGTTGGTCGTCAATTACGACTTACCCGATTGCGCCGAGGATTACGTGCATCGCATTGGCCGCACCGGACGCGCTGGCCTGGCCGGTCATGCCATTTCGTTTGCCGCGCCCGATCAGTTTAATGATGTGCGCGAAATCGAAAAGGTGCTGCGCGGCGAGTTAGCTATTTCGGAACACTCGGAGCATGAATTCGACGCCCCGCAACGTGGAGCCGGACGTTCCCGCCAGCGTCCACAACGCTCTGCGGCACGGCCTGCGCAACCGCGTCCCGCACAGCACTCGTCCCAGCCTCATGTTTCGCAACCTCGCTCTGCCCCACGCAGCACTTCTTCCCGCCGTGATGAGCCTCAAGAGCCAACCACACCGCAAGGGCTGCACTACAGCAACGCTGGCTTCACTGGACGACGGGGTCTCAAGCGCGGCAAGCACAGCTTTTCGGGCCGCAGAGCGAGTCGGTAATTAAAAACCACAGAGACACCGAGGCACAGAGAAGATTTGAGAATAGAGGATAGCCCCTGACTGATAGTGAACTCGATCAAGCTATCCTCTATTCTCAAATCTTCTCTGTGTCTCGGTGTCTCTGTAGTGCTTTAAGCAGAAGAACTGGGAATGAGGGCCGCGTTCTCAATAAACTTCCGCACCTTCTCCCCATCTTTAACGCCTTTACGGGCTTCTACACCACTCACCACATCCACCATCCAGGGTTGGACGGTGTTTATCGCTTCGGCCACGTTTTCTGGTGTTAGCCCACCCGCTAAATTGATGCGCAGGCCACGCTCGACTAATTCTCTGGCCAGTTGCCAATCGCTGATTTGCCCGGTGCCACCATAAATTGTGCCGTTAGCCGATTCATGGCGCGCATCCACCTGGATCACATCGGCTCCGGCTTCGCTTAAATCTAAGGCGCGTTGACGCACGAAAGCTGTGTCGCCAGACGCCACGCCCCAGACGGTAATCCCGTGCGTCTTCAGTTGGCGCACTAATTCAGGACTCTCATCGCCATGCAACTGAAATGCAGCCGGCTGCATCACTTCATGGATGTGCAGCAAGCGTTCCAGTGGCAGGTTCACGGTCACGGCCACAACGGGCAAGCTAACGGCGGCGCGAATGCGTTGCGCCTGAGCCAAATCCACCTGGCGCGGCGATGGCGCGTGCTCCACAATTACGCCAAGGTAATTCGCCCCAGCCCGCTCTGCCATCAGCGCATCTTCAACCGACGTGTTGCCACAGATTTTGATAAGAACTGGCTTTGTCATGATATTGATTTAGCCACAGAATCACACAGAAGGACACGGAAAGAAGAGAAGGGGTGACAGGGTGACAAGAAAATAACATCAAATTTCCGGTTCTGTTCTTATTAGACCCCACACCCTGAACCCCATACCCTAACTTCCGTGTCCTTCTGTGTGATTCTGTGGCTAAATTTAAATCTAACTGACGCCGCTGGCGGCTAGGCGTTGCTTTTCCTCTTCGAGCATCTTTTGCTGGCGCTTGACGCGCTCTGGCACCACACGTTCACGCGGCGCAGTGGGTTGGAAGTCCAAACGCTCCACACCTAAGCCACGCAACACCGCTTGTTCTACTAACGAAAAATCAGCAGGGTCTTCTCTATTGAAGTTCATCGGCTCGCGCAGGTGGATGGGCGGGTTGGTAATCAGGCGAGCGGTGCCTAAGTGATTTTGCGAGACGGTATGCAACATATATGGGTGCAGCAGCACTACATCGCCCACTTTCCCAGTGGTTTCGACAAATTCATGGCACTCACTGATTAAAGCGAGGAAGTCGAACTGACCAGGTAAAACACCTTCCGGGTGGGCGGCTAAAAAGCGGGCCACCGGGGGCACCGAATCCGCCGCGACAAAAGTGCCGCCGCCGCGTGGCTCGATGTCCGACCATAATACCAGAGTGAGCAAGCCTTGTTCGGGTGAATCGAGGAAGTGACGGAAGAAATCGCCATCTTTATGCCAGCCTTTGACAGTGGGCGAGGGTGGCTCCCAGGGCTGGTCGGCTCCGATACCGAGATTCAAAATAAAGGCATCGCTCCATCGGTAAGGGGCGGCCACGCGCTCTTCGCCACCTAACAGTTCACAGGCCGCGCCCCAGACTTTGGGGGCAAACTCCTTAACATCTATGTGTTGGTGCGACGGCATGTGAATGCGCTTTTGCTCCCACGTGGCGGGATCATGGCGATCATAGCCCAGACGTATAAAAGCGCGGTCTACCCATTCATCGGCGACTTCACGGGAAAAGCAATCGTGCAACACGATAAACCCACGCTTGAGAAATTGCTCAACTTGCTCGTCAGTCAGAAACTTGTAGGGCACTGCTAACTCCTTAGGTGTTTTGTCCGTTAGACAGATTTGTAATTCTCTTTAATAGCGCAATCGGTATTTGACGCATACCTTTTTATTTATCACACTCACGAGGCAAGAGAGGAAAACACATGTCTATTACCAATGCCGTGGTGCCTGTGGCGGGGCTGGGTACGCGCCTGTTGCCAGCCACCAAAAGCCAGCCTAAAGAGATGCTGCCCGTCGGCAAGCGTCCCGTGGTGCAATATGTTGTGGAAGAATTAGAGCGCAATGGCTTTAAGCGCCTGCTCTTTATTACGGGCACCAATAAAGACTCCATCGAAAACCATTTTGACCCAAGCCATGACTTAATTCGTTACCTGCGCGAAACGGGCAAGGAAGATTTGCTGGCGGAGTTAGAATTTGAGCGGGCTGATCTGCACTTCTTTTACACGCGCCAGAAGATGCAACGTGGCTTAGGCGATGCCGTGTTGCACGCCGAAGAGTTCGCCGGACATCAACCGTTTGCGGTGGCGTTAGGTGATTCTATCCTGGGTCGCCATGCCAACAGCAAGACGCTCTCGCGCATGAAAGAAGCTTTTCTCGATAACAACTGCGCTGCTTTGGTGGCCTTTGAGGAAGTCCCGGCTGCCGAAGTTAAAAACTATGGTATCGCCGCACCTGAAAAAGAACCCTTAGATGGTCAAAGCTTTGTCGTGCGTGACTTAATCGAAAAGCCTGCTCCGGATGAAGCTCCGAGCCGCCTCGCAGTCGCGGCTCGTTATATTTTTTCGGAGCGCATTTTTCCAGCGTTGCATGAAACGAAACCTGGCAAGGGCGGCGAGATTCAACTGACCGATGCTATTCGTTTATTAATTCGTGGTGGCGAAAAGGTAGTGGGCATTAAGCTGCCTGATGCCGAGCAACGCTATGACATCGGCAATTTTGAGAGCTACTTTCAAGCCTTTATAGATTTCGCCCTCTTCGATCCCGTCTATGGTGAAAAGCTGCGCCAATATACCCAGGAGTTGTTACAAGCGCATAAGCAACAAGGTTAAAGCGTAAGAGCTAAGGAAGCAATAAATACGATGCAAAGAATTGAGATGAAGGCGTATGCGCGCGCTGGCCTGGTGGGTAATCCCTCGGATGGTTATTTTGGGAAGACCATTTCGTTTTCGGTGCGTGACTTTTCGGCACGGGTGGTAATTTACGACTGGCCGACCCTGGAGATACTGCCCAGCGAGCAAGACCATGTGCGCTTTGATAGCCTGGGCGAATTGGCCGAAGATGTCAACCGCAACGGTTATTATGGTGGCTTGCGCTTAGTGAAGGCGTCGCTCAAGAAGTTCCATGACTACTGCGTCCAACACCATATCACTTTACCCAAACGTAATTTCACCATTCGCTATGAAACCGATATCCCGCGCGGTGTTGGCCTCGCCGGAAGTTCCGCCATTATCACTGCCACTTTCCGTGCCCTCATGCGCTTTTATGGCATAGATATTCCCAAAGAAGTTCTGCCCAATTGGGTCTTAGCTACGGAACGTGATGAGTTGCGCATTACCGGCGGCCTGCAAGATAGAGTAGCTCAGACCTATGAGGGCTTGGTCTATATGGACTTCGACCGAGAGAAAATGGAACGTGACGGCTATGGCACCTATCAGAACCTCGACCCCTCTCTGCTCCCGCCGCTCTATGTAGCGTATCAGGTGCAACTGGCGGAAGTTTCCGACATCGTGCATAACAACCTGCGTGAACGCTGGGAGCGTGGCGACCAGGATGTCGTTGAGGCCATGCGTGGCTTTGCTCAACTCACCGAACGTGCCAAAGCTTGCTTAATGGCCCAGCAGCACGAAGAGTTGGCCGAGATTATTGATGCTAACTTCGACCTGCGCCGCAAGATCATTAGCATCAATCCCGCACATCTCAGAATGGTGGAAGTCGCTCGCTCCTGCGGCGCATCGGCCCACTTCGCAGGCAGCGGCGGCACTATTGTCGGTACCTATCCTAACGAAGAAGTTTACGCTCAACTCCAGCAAGAACTGACACGCATCGGTTGCCGCGTGCTGCGCCCTAAGATTACGGAGTAAGTTAGATGGGACGCCAAGCCTTGCTACGCTAACTGCGTGCGCGATTTGGACGCTATTGATTTCATAGCGCGTCCATAGCGCATTTATTGGCGCAAAGTTAGCGTCCCATCCGGTTCTAAGCTAAAGCTGGCTCAGTTCGCGCCCCTTGCACCGCTGGACGACCTATCGAGTAATAAGTGAAGCCCCGGTCGCGCATGGTTGGCAACTCATAAAGGTTGCGGCCATCGAAGACAATGGGTTCTTTCAGCAGTTCGCGCAGATACTCAAAATCCGGCTCACGGAATTTGTTCCACTCCGTGGCAATAATGAGAGCATCCGCCCCTTCGCAGGCTTCATAGTGCCGCTTGGCATACTCAATGCGGTCACCGATAATGCGTTGCGTAGGAGTCATACCTTCAGGGTCATAAGCGCAGACTTGCGCCCCCCGTTTTAACAGTTCCTCAATAATGGTTAGGGCGGGGGCTTCGCGGATGTCATCAGTGTTGGGTTTGAAAGACAAGCCCCACAAGGCAAAGCGGCGACCTGTGAGATCTTCCCCAAATTGCTCTATAATGCGTGGCAGCAGCACATGCTTCTGGCTGTGATTAACGGCTTCTGTTGCCTCCAATAACCGCTGTGGTGCGCCAAACTCGCGCCCGGTGGCGATAAGAGCTTTTACGTCCTTCGGAAAACAACTGCCGCCGTATCCGATACCGGCAAAGAGGAAGCGTTTGCCAATGCGTGAGTCGAGACCAACGCCCAGACGCACCCAGTCTACATTCGCGCCGCATTGCTCGCATAAGTTGGCGATGTCGTTCATAAAAGAAATACGCATGGCCAGCATAGAGTTGGCGGCATACTTGGTGAGTTCAGCAGAACGGCTGTCCATAACTAACAGCGGGTTGCCCGACATTAAAAAGGGGTGATATAGCTCGTGCATCACGCGTTCGGCGCGGGGGCTGGAAGTGCCAACAACCACCCGTTCGGGCTTAAGAAAGTCTTCTACAGCCACCCCTTCGCGCAGAAACTCCGGGTTGCTGACGACATCGAATTCACCCTGGGCATAGCGTGCCACGCGCTCCTCCACTGCATCGGCAGTGCCAACGGGGACAGTGCTTTTAGTGACAATGACTTTATATTCATCCACCAGACGGCCTATCTCTTCTGCCGCGTTGAGGATGTAACTGAGATCAGCCGCCCCCGATTCCGTTGGTGGAGTTGGCAAGGCCAGGAATATGACTTCGCTGTTTTTGACGGCATGGCTCAGATCATTTGTGAAGAGCAGGCGTTCTTCGCGCAAGTTGCGCTTGAAGAGGTGTTCCAGACCTGGCTCATAAATGGTGAGTTCTCCGGCTTGTAGACGGGTGAGTTTCTCTTGGTCTACGTCCACGCAAATCACATCATTACCGGCCTCTGCAAAGCAGACACCCGCCACCAAACCAACATAACCTGTGCCAATAACAGCTAATCTCATCCAGATTGCACCTCAATATAATTCAATAACTACAGTTTAGATTATTTACAGGCCGCGTGTATTAGCGACTGTGCGTTGCGCTAAGGAGGGCATCCTGGATAGAAGGGCGATAGCGGGTGTCGTGAGGACTGGGGACATCAGCAGAGGTCGTAGAAGCGCAGCCCAGTGCAAGCGACGACTAAACTCGCGCTGCCAGGCGGCGGCATAGAGCGGAGCCATGTCAATTGGACGCACATCGCCGCTTAACTGCGCCCCCACGACCGCCGCTGCCAATTCCCCGCTGCGTGCGGCCATTACCATACCATCGCCGGTGAGCGGGTCAATAAATCCTGCGGCATCGCCACAACGTAGAATGCCGCCTGTCGTTGGTCGCACCTGCCCAAAGGCAATGTTACCTGTCGCCAACCAATCCATTTGCTGGGTAGCGCCTTGCATTCGTGCGGATAAGGCAGGACTCTGTTGCAGTAGCCATTGCCAAAATGCTTCTGGCGTGCGCTGTGACTGGCGTTTCATAATTTCGTAGCACCCTAATAAGCAGGCATTGGTTATGCCATCTTCCACTTGCACCAAGCCGCAATAGCCGCCGCGCCAACCATGTAGCTCCACCACACCGGGTTCTATACCAGTGCCGCGAAAGTGTGCCTTGAGTCCGAAGAACTGAGCAGAGCGGGGAGTTTTAAGTTTTGAGTTTTGAGTTTTGAATTGAGGATTGGCAGGGTCTTTGATGACTGATGTAGTTGTGTCGTAGTTATCCAACCAGGGGGTATGGCGGCCTGAGGCAGCGATGACGTGCCGGGCACACAACTCACCAGTGGTAGTGGTGATGGTAAAGCCAGAAGCTAAGGTGCCAGCGATGTGTCGGACACGGGTGTGTGAGAAGCATTCTACTTCTGCGTCACAAGCCGCATCCCAGAGAATTTTATCTAAGCGAAAGCGGGATAAGGCTAATCCTGCGCTGGGCAGCGGAGTATCAAGCGTGGCCCCTTGCCTGGACAGGATGCGACCTGTAGAGACAGGTATGGGATTGCCAGCATTAATAGCTTCCATGACACCAAGGCGAGTAAAAACTGCCTGGCTTTCAGGTGACAGAAACTCGCCGCAGACTTTATGGCGTGGTAGCTGCCCTGCTTCAATCAATGCCACTTTTGCGCCACGTCTTGCCAGCGCCAGGGCAGCACACGGGCCAGCAATGCCAGCGCCGATTACAACCACATCAAAATTCATGGAAGATAAGGGTGAAGGGAAAACCTGAAATTAAGGTTTATGCTTTAAAACTAAAGCGGAGTTTTTGGAGCCGAAACCTAAACAGTTGCACAAGGCGGTATCTACTTCCGCTTGGCGGGCAGTGTTAGCCACATAATCTAAGTCGCAGCCATCAGCGGGGTTTTCTAAATTGATAGTGGGGGGCACAAAATGGCAGTGCATGGCTGCAAGGGTGGCGGCAATACCGGCTGCACCACTGGCCCCTTGAGGGTGGCCAATTTGAGATTTAGTGGCGCTCATCGGAGTGTGATAAGCATTGGCACCCAAAGCTATTTTGACCGCCGCCGTTTCCAGTGGGTCATTTAAGTTTGTGCCGGTGCCATGTAGGTTGGCATAATCAACAGCTTCGGGTGGCACGTCGGCATCCTTGAAAGCCAGGCGCATCGCTCGCGCGGCCTCGTCGGGTGTTCCCAAAGCGACGCGGTGATAGGCTTCGCAGGTCGAGCCATAGCCAGCGATTTCAGCCCACAATTTCGCGCCACGCGCCCGTGCATGTTCCAATTCTTCAACGACATATATCCAGGCTCCTTCGCCTAGGACGAAGCCGTCACGGTCACGGTCGAAGGGCCGCGAAGCTTGTGCCGCACAGTCGTTGTATTTAGTTGGCACCGCCCGCATCAGGCAAAACGCGGCAATCGTGCCGGGTGTAATGGGGCCATCGGCTCCGCCACTAATAACAGTATGTGCCCGGCCACTGCGAATTAAATCGAGCGATGTGCCCAGAGCATCCGTTGAAGAAGTGCAGCCATTCGATATAGTGTGGGAGCGTCCCCGCAAGCCATGTGCAATCGAGATTTCCGACGATACCATCCCGGCAATAGAAGAAGAGACAGAGTAGGGTGAAAGTTGGCGTGTGGTGCTGCCAAACCAGTGCGCAAACTGTTCTTCGGCAAACGAGAAGCCGCCACCCCCGGAGCCAATCACCACATGAACGTCTTCCTTCTCCGCAGCGGAAAGAGTGTCGAGGCCAGCCGTTTCCAGAGCCTCGTGGGTCGCGGCTAAGGCTAAGGGCACCACACGAGGTACGCGGTCGTAATCGCGCTCGCTAATCCAAGCGTGCGGCTGGAAGTCGGGAACTTCTGCCGCCACCTGACAGGGCAACGGTGGTGCAATGTGTTTTTTGTAGCTGGTTTGATAATCCACCTGCGCATAGGCATCGTCGCCAAAAGCGGCGGCCTGGGGAAATCGTGGATCAAAAAGCGAAATGGGCCGAGTAGCGGAAAGGCCAGCCTGTAAGCCGCTGACCCATCGTTTCCAGCCCAGGCCGAAAGGGGAGACGATACCGATGCCGGTAATGACTGCATGTTTCATAAACAAATTCCAAAGCAACTTGCGTCAAAACTTTAACAGAACGCAATTGTAGAGACATGCAATGCAAAGGTGGTGCCCTTAGTGGCCGGGTGCCCTTTGGGCGGCGGGCTGGGGGTGAGGGCCACTAACTTCCAACCTTGATAGAATCCATCATTTGACGGGCTAAACCCCTATCGCGTTCCTGCTCCCAGCGCCATTCGGGATCATCCGGGTCGTTGAGGATTTTGTTTAAAACTTCGCGTGCTTTGGGACGCTTCTGATCGGCGATCAAAGTTTCGGCATAGTAAAGCAGCGTCGTGGAATTATCGGGGCAGATTTGCAGGGCACGCACATAAATATCGAGCGCGCGGTCTATGCTGCCGCCCATGAGCAGAGGTTTTTGGTGGGTCAACTTGCCCCACACGCGCAGTGGCCCAGTGAAATGGTAAGCTTCGTCAATGGCCACGGCTCGCTCAATATGGCGCATAGCGATTGGCATCGCTCGCGCCACCGTGACCCAGCCGCGCCGTCGCGCCGCTTCAATGAAGTTCACACCATACCAGAAATGGCCCTCGACTCGGTTGGGTTGCAGCGCCACGGCCTTTTTCGCTTCTTCGGCTCCCGCTTCATAGTGGCGCCGGGCTTCGGCCTCATTATCTCCTGCCTGCATTGCACGGAAGTGGGAAAGCCGTGCCCAGCGCCACAGGAGCGGATATTCCCGTTCCGCATCGGAACGAAATAGCTCCCGATCCAATTCCTGCTCTAAAGCCGCCAGTTGCGTCTTATCATGGCGGTTTTTCCACTGCTCATCCAGAAGATTCCAATTCATCAGATTTCATTCTACCTGCTGTTTGCAACCGATTAAAAGCGCGACTCCCAAAATCGCAAGATGAGTGCCGCCAACAGTAAGACACCGCCGCTCATCGTCGCTAAAATTAAAGATAGAGCCGCTACTTCGGCCGTAGCTCCGATGTGCATCTGGTTAAAGATGGGTAAAGGCAAAGTTTGTCCGCCCGGTTGATTAATGAGCACCGTGGTGGTCAATTCCCCGGCGCATAAAGCCCACACTAAGGCTGCCACACTCAACAGGGCTGGTCGTGCCAGGGGAGCCAAAACAGCCCAGGCTGCCTGGAGCGGCGTGGCTCCCATGTTGTAGGCGGCCTCTAATAAATTTTCATCCGTGCGTTGCACAGCTTCATAAAGCAGAAAAAGGGAGAGCGGTAGAAAACGCGCCGCGTAACCAATAATCACCATTGCATAACGCGCGCTGTATTCTTGCAAGATGTCTATCATTGGATAACCTGTATCTGGCAGCCCCCCATAGATGAGGGCGAACTGGTCGCGGTTCCAGAAGTTAATCAGAGCTACTCCCAACATAACCGGAGCTACAAGCAGAGGCGTTATAGCTAAAGCCACCGTTACATTACGCCACCAGAGCGGCCAACCGCGCCACAGCGTTGCTGCGGCAAAACTGACTAAGAGAATGCCCAGCGTGGCTGTGCTGGCCAAAGCGAAAGTGTTGAGAATTTCCGGTTCGTTGGTGTTCCACATCTCATAGAGAATATGTGGCTTTTGGAGTTGGGAGATAAATACCCCCAGAATAGCGGTGGGGGAGGCTATGAAAATCAGCGTAGCTAAAAGAGCGGCGGCACGCCCTTCGCGCTTGTGATATGGAAGGGCTGTTCCTTCAAAAGTTTGCTCCCCAGTAGAGACTTCCCCACTCAAGTTGTTGCCTCCATAAAAGCGCAGGGCACGCGCCGCTGGAAAAAGCGCCAGACAACCTAAAGCCAGCATAGGCAGGCCAGCCAAAGCCGCTTTGACGGCTTTACCCTGTGGGTCAAGATTATCGGGCGCGTTCAGGTCTCGATAAATCTGCACCGAATAGGTGCGAACATCTAACAAGTCGGGTGCGCCCATTTCCCACATCGCCAAGGCACACACAATGCCAGCGCCTCCATAGATAGCAGGTGACAGCAAGGGCCAGAGGACATGCCGCCACACTTCCCAACTTCTACCAAACAGCCGCGCCGCTTCCTCGATTTCTTGTGGTATGGCGCGCAAGGCGGCGAAGGTCGGAAAGGCCACAACGGGAAAATAGCACAGCGCCAAGACGAAAGAGGTAATCAGGACTGTCGAGACTGACAGCGGTTTACTGGCGGCTAAGGAAGCCAGCGAACGGGCGGGTGGCGTGCGGGTGATTTCCAGAAAAGCACTGGCCGCTAAGGTCGGTGGGAGTGCTAAAGGCATCGCGCACAAGAAGGTGAAAAGGGGACGTAACGGACGCGGCCCGCGTGCTAAGGCTATGGCTACAGGGATGCCTAAGAGGATGGAGAGCAGTCCAGTTAGTCCACCTAATGCCAGCGTGTTGAAAAATAGGGTGCGCGGTAAAAGCTGTAGCGGCAAGGCTTCCAACAAACGTGCTGGTTGATGGCTGATGACATCCCACAGAGCCATGCCATAGAGGGCCAGGGGTGGCAGCCAGAGAAAAGCCAGAATAAAGAAGGTAAAGAGAAGGCCCCAGAGTTGGGGGCGACGATTCGGCACAAGCAGCAGTTTCTAATAAAAGCTTGTGGTGGTATAGGGTGACTCAAATCTGTTAGCTGTTCAGCAGAATTTGCGCGAGGGGATCGCGGATAGCGTCCCACGCCGCAGGCCAACGCGCCGTGTCGTTCGGGGCGCTGGACGCCAACTGGGTAATGCCCTTAATGGCTGCTACCTCTTTAGGCACACTCTGGCTGCGCAGCGGTAACACCCCTGGCATCTTCATGACCAATTCCTGTTCGATGGCTGGAGCGCACAGGGCATCTATCAACTTACGCGCCGCCTCAGGATGCGGGGCACCTTTGAGCATAGCGACGGAGACGGGCACTAACACCGTGTTGGGAGCAGGTGGGCTGAGGGTTAGAATTGTGCCGGTGCGATGGCTTTGCTCCAAGAAGTCATCTGTATCGGTGACGCCATATTGCAATTCGCCGTGCGCCACCTTTTCAGCGACCACCGAGTTACCCGGCAGACTGCGCACCCCGTTGCGACTAAGCGAGCGGAAGTAATTTAAGGTTTTCTCTACTCCCCAACGCGCCGCCAGAGCCGCAACCCAGTCGGAAGCCGAACCGAACTGCGGGTTGCTGATGCCAGTCCCATGAACCCCGATTAAGTCTTGCAACGAGCGTGGTGGTCGCAAGCCATTTTGTTTATGAAAGACAATCAGCCGTGCCCTTGCTCCCATGCCTGTCCAGGCTCCTTGAGGGTCTTTGAAGGCTGGCGGAATATCCTGTGCAGCGGGTGACTGATAAGCTTGCAGCAGTCCCTCCCGTTTCAAGAGCAGCGTTTGCAGCAGAGCCGAACTCCAAAAGACATCGCCCTGCGGACGATTGCGCTCGGCCCGGATGCGATTGGCTAACCCCGCTGTCTTGGCGGCTTCCGTGTCATATAAAGTATCAATGCGCAAGCCCGTTTTCTTCTCTACATCTTGAATGATAGGCTTCGCATAGACATCATCAACAGAACAGTAAAGAACGACTCGATTAGAGGCACTGCGTGCGGGTGCAGCACTCCTGTGGCAGCCAGCGAGAAGGAGGAGCAACGAGGATAGAAGATAGAAGATAGAAGATCGAAACGACGGCATCTTGAGCGTCGCCACGCGATCCTCCATCCTCGATTCTCGATCCTCGTTCATCTCGGTGCCTCGGTGTCTCTATGGTTATCAACAGCCAAGGCATCACGGAAGATAGTGGGCACACGCACGGGTTTCCAGCGCGTGTTGAGGTAGGCCAGGGTTTGCTCGGCACGCATGATAGTCGCGGCATCGCGTGGACGCACACATTCAAAGTGCAGCAGCGTGGTGGCACCGGAATGCTCTCCCACCCAGGCAATCAATTCCAGTTCATCTTCATGTTGCGCGGGAACCAGATAATCCACTGTCACGCGCCGCACGATAGGCTGCACGCCATGCTCGTTCCAAATGTCCGTAATCTTCAAGCCTGCTGCGCCCAATAGAGCATAACGCCCACGTTCCAGATACTCCACATAGCGCGTATTGGAGACGACACCACCAAAATCCGTTTCAAAAGCAACCACGAAGATGGGGAGAGTGATTTTCATTTGTTGGAACCACGAATGGACACGAATAACACGAATGGAAAACAGGTTTCAGGAATGCTGCTCTAAATTAATGCTAACCTTTTTAAATTCTTATTCGTGTCATTTGTGTCCATTCGTGGTTCCAAAATCTAACCGAGGGAGCGCAGGCGTTCTTGCAGTTTTTCGATGGCGGCGGATAGTTCAGCGCGTTTGGCTTCTTCTTTTTCGACGACGGCACGGGGAGCCTTTTCGGTGAACTGGGAGTTGCCCAGTTTGGCAGTTACCCTCGCTAAATCTTTGGCCTTATCATCCAACTCTTTTTGCAGCCGGGCCGATTCGCGCTCCACGTCTATTAGGCCAGTGAGTGGCAGATAAATCTCTACTTCTGGCAAGGCGGTGGAAAGTGCGTTTTCAGGACGTGGCGCGTCGGCAGGCACAATAGAGACGGCTTCCAGGTTGGCCAGGTAAGTAATGAGACCAGTATTTTCCTGAAGCACCCGCGTGGCATTTTCGGTGAGCACAATGAGGGTCACTGTCAACTTCTGGGATGGGGGCAGCTTGGCTTCTGCGCGTAAGTTGCGGGTGCGGCCTACGATTTCTTGCAGTAAACCAAAATCGCGCTCAGCGGCTGCATCAGCACTGGCGGCAAAGATACTGCTGTCGTCTAATGCAGGCCAGGGTGCGATGGAAATGGAAGCAGGTGCATCAGCCGCTTTGGGCAGGCGTTGCCAGATTTCTTCGCTCAGGAATGGCATGAAGGGGTGCAGTAAGCGCAAGGCCGTTTCCAACACATGCACCAACAGGGCACTTTGAGCCTCATCACCGGCACGCAGTTTGGGCTTGGAAAGTTCTACAAACCAGTCGCAGTAATCGCCCCAGAAGAACTGGTAAAGCGCACTCGCCGCTACATCCAGTTGATAGTTGTTCAAAGCCTCGGTGACGGTATTTACCGTGCTATGTAGCCGCGCTAAAATCCAACGACCAGGAAGATCGAAGGATGAAGGATGAAGGATGAAGGATGAAAAGTCGCTGCTGACTGCTGACTGCTGATGGCTGATGGCTGGCTGCTGCACATTCGTCAGCACAAAGCGAGAGGCATTCCAGATTTTATTGGCAAAGTTGCGCGCCGACTGCATCTGCGGGTAGCGATCCCCTGGCTTAGCCGACCATTCTAAGGGTAACGGCTGCCCCTTGGCGATTAAGCTACGCACGGTTTCTTCGCCCAGAGCGGATTCGGCCTGGTCTAAGAAGCGCACATCTTGTCTATCAGTCGCCAGTTGCGCCAGGCCAAAGCGAGTGGCATCGGCTCCATAGGTGTCAATGAGGCCCATCGGGTCAATGCCCGTGCCCAGGCTTTTGCTCATGCGCAGGCCAAAGCAATCTTGCACGGTGGGATGCACGAGAACATCATGGAAGGGGATTTCATCGTCCACGAAATGCAACGAGGTGAGGATCATCCGCGATACCCAGAGGTTCAGAATATCGCGCCCGGTTATGAGCACCGAGGTGGGATACCACTCTGTTTCTAACTTATCTGGCCAACCCAGCACCACAAAGGGCCAGAGGGCTGAAGAGAACCAAGTGTCGAGCACGTCCTCATCCTGGTGCCAACCTTCTTCGGTAATCGGTTCTATCGAAACTTTGATTTCGCCTTGCGGCCCGTAATAGACCGGAATGCGATGGCCCCACCACAACTGGCGGGAAATGCACCAGTCGCGGATGTTCTCCATCCATTCGAGCGAAGTTTGCACAAATCGCTCTGGCATATAGCGCACGCGGCCCATCTTGAGGGCATCAGCTACCGGACGCGCCAGTTCTTTCATGGCTACGAACCACTGTTCTGATAACAATGGCTCGATGACCGTGCCGGTGCGGGTGCAATGACCGACCGAGTGCGTGTAAGGCTCAATTTTCTCCACCAAGCCTTGCGCTTGCAGGTCGCGCACTACCGCTTTGCGGGCCTCTTCTCGCGTCAGACCCGCATAAGCTCCGGCCTCCCCCGTCATCTTGGCATCGAAGCCAATGACACTAATCATGGGTAGGTCATGGCGCTGGCCGATGTCGTAGTCGGTGGGGTCGTGCGCTGGAGTCACTTTTACCGCACCCGTGCCGAAGGAGGCATCCACGTCGCTATCGGCCACGATTGGAATCAGGCGATTCATCAACGGTAGCATCACATTTTTGCCAATGAGGTGCTGGTAGCGTTCGTCAGAGGGATGCACCGCCACAGCCGTATCGCCCAGCATCGTTTCCGGGCGGGTGGTGGCCACGACAATATATTCCTGGCTGTCTTGTACCGGATAACGCAAGTGCCATATTTGGCCGTTGACTTCGCGGTATTCAATTTCCAGGTCGCTGACGGTCGTTTGCGCTCCTGGTGACCAGTTCGTTAAACGCAAGCCGCGATAAATCTTGCCTTCATCAAACCACTGCTTGAACACGGTCAAGACGGCGCGACTATAGGCTTCATCCATCGTGAAGCGCTCGCGGCTCCAATCGTAGGAGCAGCCCAGCGACTTTAATTGCTGAATGATGGTGCTGCCATATTTGTTCTTCCAGACCCAGGCCCGCCGCACAAACTCCTCGCGCCCCACATCATGGCGCGTTTTGCCCTCTTCCTGGTGCAGTTGTTGCTGGACTTTAATCTGAGTTGAGATGCTGGCATGATCAGTGCCTGGCACGCAAAGGGTGGGCTGCCCCTGCATCCGGTGATAGCGCAGCAGGCAGTCATGAATGGTGTGCTGCATGGCATGGCCTAAGTGCAGCACCCCTGTCACATTGGGCGGTGGAATGGTGATGACAAACGGCTTTTCGCCCGCAGCAGGCTGACGCGGCTGGAAATAGCCCGCTTGCTGCCAGAGGGGATACCAATGCGCTTCCACCGGGTGCGGATCAAAAGCGGTGGGCATGGCGGCGGCAACTTGCCCATTAGCAGTTGCGCTGTTATCAGCAATTGCGCCGCTATCAAGGGACGTGTTGCCATTCAATGCAACCCCATTGGAGGCAAGATTATTGGATTGTATTTCAGAGGGCGAATTAGGAGACGAATTTGCTAACATCAGTGGGCAGTTTACCCATCTGTGGCGAATACGGGCAACTGATGAGGATACGGGAGGGGTGGAATTGACAGGAGAGGAACGTAATAGATATTAAAGGCGTCCCAATCTGTGGCAGAATAAGGCTGCGGCTAGAGGGAAAGCCGATTGAATAAGCGGAACCTGACTCTCTATTAGCGGTCAGGAAGTTAGACAACGAATTAAATTTATGTTAAAATGAACGGGCGTGCCTGAGTTGCCTTCAGGTAAAGCGGCGACAGCATCAAAATAGCGTGTCTATAAAAGCACGGAACAGCTCTTGGCAGCATGATGCAAGATCGCGTTGAACAGAAGGCAATCGGCAGGTTCTCCAGTCGCTTCAGATAATGTGCCAAAAACTGGGTTAAAGCAATCATTTAGCGCAACAGGAATCAGCGACGCAAATTCAGCCACGTTTCATCCATGAGTTTAGACTTTATTGTGCCGCCTATTTACTCGTTTAAGAGTAATGGATGGAGGGCACGTTGCGTTTGCCTGCTGCCTGGGCACGGACTGCGACAAACGAAGCTAAAAGCGGCTGCGCCTAAAGATGGAGCGCATAAGATAGGGAGAGGGTTCTTTCTCGAAGGGGTGTCATTGAATGAGCAAAAACTATCAGAATGGTAACCACTCGCGCGGAGTTGAAACCACTTCAGCGGCTCTGCCAGACGCGGTGGCGGCATGGGTCAAGATGGCCCAGAAGACCCCGCTTCTGACGGCTGCCGAGGAAAAGGAATTAGGTCGCCGCATCGCACTGGGTGACGAAACAGCTTATAAGAAAATGGTCGAGGCGAACTTGCGTCTGGTGATCACGATGGCCTTGAAGCAACTGCACCAGGGCCACAATCACTCGCTGACCCTCGCCGACTTGATTCAGGAAGGTAATTTTGGCCTGATGCGGGCTGCGCGCAAGTTCGATCCGGCATTGGGCTATCGTTTCAGCACTTATGCCTCGTTCTGGATTCGCCAGGCCATGAGCCGCGCCATCGCAGATCAGGCCAAGATGGTGCGTGTCCCCGCGCATATTGCCGAACTGACGAAAACCGCTTATCGCACCATTGCCCTGCTGGTGCAGGCGTTAGGCCGCCAGCCAACCGTAGACGAACTGGCTGCCAAGTTGAATGTCACCAAGGATACCGCCGCTCTGGTTTTATTGAACATGGCCGAGACCTTCTCGCTCGACGATGAAATCGGCGACTCCGGTGAAGGTGAAGACTTCGTGGATATGCTCAAAGACCAGGATGCGGTTGTGCCCGAAGAGGCTGCCGAAACCGCCATTCTACGCGAAGAAGTTCGTGACGCACTGAATGAGCTAACCGACCGCGAGCGTGAAGTCGTTGGCCTACGCTATGGTCTCAATGGTGGCAAGGCGCACACCCTGCAAGAGTTGGGCGCGCACTTCAAGGTCAGCCGCGAGCGCGTGCGTCAGATTGAAGGTCAGGCGCTCCGCAAGTTGCGCAAGGGCAGCCTGTCCGAAGTGACAACCAACAGCTAAAGCCAAGCCGCACTGCACGCAACATCTAAACTGCTGTAACGTCTAACACCCCGCGATAAGCTTATCGTGGGGTGTTGTGTTTGAGGCCCAGATACTCTATGGTAGAATTGTTGTAGTATTCTGAGCATATACCCCGACGAGTCAATCATTGGGGCAGACCGTAGGAGGCTTAACGTGACCAATTTTAAACCTCATATTATCCCGACAATAGCCGCTCTCGCTGCATCAGCAGCTCTTACGCCACACCAGGCCCAGGCTCAATCGGGTGGCACCCGGAGCTATCCTTCAACCCAGGCTCCGGCATCTACGGCTCCACTGCCAGCAGCCACAGGTGGACGGGCCAAATACGAGCCAGAGGGCAATGGGGTTTATCATGGAGCCAGCCTGCCAAATACCTGGGACGCCAGTGGCTTGCGCACTCAATTGCAACAATATCAGCAATATGCAGGCAAGCGGCTGTCGGTTGTGACATGGTTTGCCTCAACCTATACCAATGGGCGCATGACTTCCTGGCACAACGAATACCTGGGGCCATTAACACGGGTGCGCGATGCGGGGGCCCTCTCGCTCATTAAGTTTTCCGTTCAAGACAGCAACTTTGGGGCGACCAAGAAGATGGCTGGTCTCAAGGAGATTACCCTTGGGGTGTATGATGCCTATTTTCAGGAAGCCGCCGATGCGGTCAAGCAGTTTGGTGGCCCGGTTTTTATCTCCATCAACCACGAGATGAACGGCACCTGGGAACCGTTTAGTGAAGCTTACGATGGTAGCCAGGGGCCAGCTCCCAAAGTCACCGCCGCCGATTTTGTCTCAGCCTGGAAGCATATCGTGGACATCTTTCGGCAGCGCGGGGCCAATAACGCCGCCTTTGTCTGGTCGCCTAATGTGCCGGATGTCGGCCCGGTGCCCTTCACCAAATACTATCCCGGCGATGACTATGTGGACTGGATTGGAGCGTCATTTTATTCGGGCAACCCGATTGAGAACTTAGACCTCATCTATCGCACCTATGCCGCCCGTAAACCAATTTTTATTACCGAATGGGCGACAGGGGAAGATAAGAACAAGTATTATGTGGGCTTTCCAGGCGAGGCGAAGTGGGTGGATAGCTTCTTTAAAGCCCTCGATACCCGTTATCCTCGTGTCAAAGCTATTTCCTGGTTTCAGTGGGACAAGCGGCAATATGGTGAATCGAACTACCAATTGCAGCGCGACCCTGGACAGCAGCAGGTTTATTCTGCCGACATTAAAAATCCCCGCTATCTCGATTCTGCGGGCAACAATGGTGGCACTGCGTCCACAGGTATTGAGACGGCTCGGTTAGAAGTTGCCCCTCGTGAAGTGGTCTTAAACGAAGTCGCCCCGGTTGAACGCCCCAAAGCCGTACCACCACCGCAGGCTCCCCCCGTGGCGAGAATCAAACTCCAAATCGTGCCAAGGGAGCAGGTGCGGACGGAGCGGTAAGCTATTCAGCACGCTCCAGCGTCCTCTTCGCCTGCACTGGTCTGGATCAAATACCCAATGCGCTGCTTGATGGCCTCTTTGCGCTCTTGCTCTGCTTGCAAACGCTGCCTCTCATTAATTTGTTGAATCGCTCTTCGACCGATAATTGGAGATTAGCGCGAATAGCCTCGCGGGCTACATTCTTCTTGTAGAACTCAATGACTGGATCAGGTGTAAGTGGCAGTAAATCATCCATTGGCATCTTCTGTTCCTATTATAGTAGGGTATTGATCTTCTCTAACACAGCTTGGACAGTTGCATAGGGAACCTTACAAATGAATTCCACGTTTCTGGCTCGCCAATCCAGGTTTTTGATGTGGTCTGACAAGATAGTGCCAGTAACTGGCAGGTTATCAGGAAGTAACACTTCAAACGGATAGCCTTTACTTTGATTTGTGATCGGGCAAAGTAGTGCCAACCCTAACCTGCGATTATAAGCCGTGGGAGAAAGCACTAATGCAGGCCGACGCCCCGCTTGCTTATGCCCTGCTTGGGGATTGAAGTTGACCCAAACCGCATCGCCACGTTCAGGGATGTAAGCTTTAAGGATTTACCACACCTCCCGGCCTACGGTATCTCCTGTATCAATCGCTCCATGAATATTATCGTCCGTAACTCCGGCCAATAGTTCATCTAAAGTGAAAGATGGTGCTGGAATGGGAGTTATCACAATATTGTTGTCTTGCAAGGATATTTCAACCACTGCGTCTTGGCCTAACTGCACCTCTGCCGCAAAGGATTTTGGAATCCGCACGGCCAAGCTATTACCCCACTTTTGAACTTTAGTCTGCATAACATACCTTTTATGTGTAGATACAAAGAAGATACTAAAGAATGACTTGTACCGCAATGAATACAGCCCTGGCCTTGTGATAAGGCCAGGGCTGTATATCCAAAGCAATGACACTTAAATCACGCCACGACGGGCTTGATACTTCTCTTTGTTACCGGCGCGGATGGGTTTGATGGTGACGACGTTTTCCGGCTCGTAGTCGAGGAGTTTTAGCCAGTCTTCCAGAGTATCGGTCTTGGGGAAGATTTCGTTTTCCTTGAATTCGGTAGCAATGGCGCGGCTCAAGTCGTCCTTGCTCAAGCCTTCATTGGAGGACTTAACATCAATGCTGCGCTTGATGGTGTAGTCTTTGGCACGCTCCACGATGCTCATGATGATGGCACCCGAAAGCAGGTCTTTGTAATAGAGCGTCTCGACGCCGCCACTGCGGGTATAGACCTCAATGAACTCGGTATCCGGCGCTTTCTTGTACATCTGCGTCATGGCGGCATCAATCAAAGATTGACGTGCTTTTTCGGCATCGCCGCCGTTCTCCTTGAGCAAGTCGGGCGAGAGCGGCAAGTCCTTGTGCAAGTAGATATTCAAGATTTGACGGGCTGCCTGGCGGTCGGGGCGTTGAATCTTGACTTTGCGGTCAATGCGCTCCGGGCGCAGAATAGCCGGGTCAATGTAGTCGGGGCGGTTGCTGGTCAGCATCACCACCACGTTTTCCAGGGCCACTAAGCCGTCCATCTCTGCTGAGAACTGCGGCACGACCGTGTTCTGAATGAACGAGCTACGCCCGGCGCTGCGGGTGCGCAGTAGGGATTCGGCTTCGTCTATGAAGATGAAGACGAGGTGCCCTTCCTTAGCCTTCTCCCGCGCGGTCTGGAAGATCTCGCGGATTTGGCGCTCGGTCTCACCCAGCCACATATTCAGAATTTGCGGGCCGTTGATGAGCATAAAACACTCTTTTAACTGCTGCCCGGTGCGCTCGTTGTAGGCGCGAGTCAGGTTATAAGCCGTGGCCTTGCCAATCAGGGTTTTGCCGCAACCGGGCGGGCCATAGAGCAGGATGCCCTTGAGCGGCTTCTTGCCAAAACGCTCGAAGAGTTCAGGATAAAGGAGGGGCAACTCAATGGTGTCGCGGATGAGCTGAATGGCTTCTTCCTGACCGCCGATTTTATCCCACGGGATTTCGGGCACTTCTTCCAGGAAGTAATCACGACTCTCATTACCCGCGAAGTGCTCAAGCGCGACTTTGAAGTTTGGCTCCATCCGCACTTCGTCGCCCTGCTTCAAATCCGCAGCCTTTAACTTGTCGGAGCGATAAACCACCCGTGACTGCATTCCCTGGGCGTCCATTGCCACGCGCAGGCGGGCATCATCTAAGACTTCGTTGATCTTAACAATAGGGCCGTTAACGGCGGGGCCAAGGTCACCCACAATAGCGTAGGCTTCGTTCACCTTAACGCGAGTGCCGACCTCAAACTTTTTGTCCTTGAACTTGGGGTCGGCCATGACAATGAATTCCTGGTCGCCCACAGCGATCATTTCGGCGTCCTCGGAAGCGGTATCTGCGCTATCCTTCGACTTAGCCGGTTTCTCTTCATCCATTGCGGGGGCTTTGCCCAGATACACGCCGATGCGGTTGGCGGGTTGAGTGAGCTTGTTATAGACTTCCTCGAACTCAGCAAGGGCTTGCTGGGCTTCCTCGAATTGCTGCTCATCAACTTGCAGTTGATGGCGCAGCAGCATTAAATATTGACGGGCGCGTGGGTCGTTAGGCGGATAATTGAGCAACACCTCGTCCAGCAATGCGCTGGCTTTGAGGTGGGTTTCCGGCAGCGACCATTCCGACTCGCCAAAGCTGATGTTATCGCGCTCATCATCACGCCCATTGCCGTCATAGCGGTCTGAGCGGTTGCGGTCATTTTTCTTAGCCATAGGGTAGGGGCCTCTTTCTACTAAAACTGGGTATCACTCAATACGACTTAACTGTAAAAATAAAGTGTCTCAGGTAAGGGCGTGGCAAGCGTTCAGGGCAGACAGGGTGACCTGGGAGCAGGAGAATAATAATTGTGGTTGTCGCCAGCGGATGCCGCGCAAGACTTCTTTCCAACATTGCAACAGCTTAAAGACAAATAACTGCTAGAACGGGTTCCGAACCGTGTTACAATGGAGTGGCGGACGGGATACGTCCCTCACTACGAAAGATACCTTTCTCTTACTCATAGTGCAAGAAGTTCACCAAGAAAGTTTGTGTGAGTTGTGCCGGGACTATAAAAGACCCGGCAGGGAGGCTAAAGCCAACCGTCCTCTCGGACGGCACACAACAGGGGCACGATGAATCATGCCCCTACAGGCGTCTCACTGTGTGGCGTCCAACGGACGCTTGGCCAACGGCCTTCCTGCCGGGTCTTTTATAGTCCCGGCTCCAAATAAAACTTAAATCAAAAATTAAGATGAAGTTTAGTTCTCTGCTTATAACTCTTGGAATCTTTAGTGCCACAACTTCCGGCGCAAGGGCACAGCCGATGACGTTGAACGTTGATCTTGACCATGATGGCACGGTGGAGCATATTGTGGTGGATAAGAGCCAGTCTCGCGTGCTGTCGGTATGGCATGGCAGAACTCGCCTGTGGCAAGGGGTGCCGCAAAATCGTAATCCGTGGAAATTGATGACGGCGGATGTTGATGGTGACGGTAAGCGTGAGATTATTTTAGGGGTTTATAAATCCACACGTTTTATTCCTCATCCGCACAACTGCTTGTTTGTCTATGGCTGGGATGGCAAGCAGGTCTACCCCAAATGGTTGGGATCATCGCTTGGCAAATCCTTTGATGACTTCATGTTCGCTAATTTCAAGGGTAGTGGGATGGACAACCTGGTGGCCCTGGAAACGCGGAGTGACGGGTTGAAATGTGTGGTGGCTTATTCGTGGATCGGCTTTGGTTTTGGGGTGGACTGGGAACGTGGTGCCTGGCATCATGCGAAATTGTTAGCCGCTAAACCACATGCCATTGTTGTCGAGGCAGATGGTCAGCAGATTATATTGAAGTGACCTAACCCCCGTCCCGGTTCGGGAAGGGGGTGTCTGAGGCATAGTGACGGGTTTAGGCTTAATGATATAAGCGATAGCATAAGCCTGTGTTCCCCTCGCCGCCTATTAACCTGGGAGCGAGAGGGCGGGGAGAGGTCAAATTTACAAGGGGAGTCCTTATGGGAAGTCGAGTTGGGGCGTGGTTATACATTGGTTCATTAGGAGCGGGTTTATGGGGAGTGAATCAGGGGGCTGCTCACGCGCAGAGCACCGCGTCAGCGCCCGTGGTGGCACAGGTCAAGCCTTACAGCGTATCCCCATCGCTGCAACAGGTCAGTAATTTAAAAGCATTTACCAAGGCTTTTCCATTGAAGCCCGCGCAGCAGCAGATGCTGGCGAAGAATCTCTTTGTCTGTGCGCCTACCAATGCAGTGCAGCTTTTTCATCTTTACGAGGTTAACGATTACAAAAACGTGCCTTCGTTCATCACCACCGATGCTGTGCTGCAACTGTATCATATCTTTTTTGATTTCACGCTGCGCAAGGTGGAAACCGATTCTCTTACCCCAGTGCTCAAGCGGCTGACGCAGGGGATGCTCAAGCAATCTATTGCGACCTGGAATGAATCCACTGATCCGCAATTAAAGCAGGCGGCATTAAAGAACATCGCTTATTTTGGCGTGGCCGACCGTATCCTTGGACTCACTGATACGATTCCCTTTGAAGCCACGCAGTGGATTGCCAAAGACCTGGCCTTGATGGGTAAACATGCAGGTTTTGACCAGGGGGCCATCTTTCCCTACAAGGTAGATTATTCGCAGTTTGTGCCACGCGGCCACTACACCCGCACCGTCGTGTTGCAACGCTTTTTTAAGACCATGATGTGGTATGGACTGGCTCCATTCTCCCTGCATTATGCCGATGAAGGCGGAGAAAAGCGGGCTGACGAGCAGATTCGCCAGGGCTTGTTGTGGGTGCGCGACCTCAATCGGGCAAACCTGCTGGAAGATTGGAATACCATTTACGAGCCGACCAGTTTCTTCGTCGGCTTTTCGGATGACTTGACCCCTGCGGAATGGAAAAGTGCAATGGATGGCACTTTCGGTGCCAATGCCGACCCCACCGCTTTTGCTGATAGCAGCAAATTTGAGGCTTTTGTGGCAGCGGCGGATAAGCTGCGTCCTGCTGCGATTACCCCCAATTTCGGACGGTTGAATGGAGTGCCCAAAGGGACACCGCGCATGATTGAGCCGCCACTACCCAGTGGCAACCAGTTGCGCTTTATGGGGCAGCGGTATATTCCTGATAGTGAAGTGCTGCAACGCCTATCGGTGCCAGTGCAACGCGTTTTTCCTTCGGGGCTGGATGTGATGGCGGCGCTTGGCAGCACCAGGGCGCGGGCTAATCTCGATACCTACGCCAACATTTACAACGCAAGCCATTGGAGCGGCTATCAACCCGAACGCGAGAAACTGATTTCAGAGTTTCACGCCAGGCAACCCGCAACCTGGACTTCCAATCTCTATTGGAGTTGGCTGCATGTCTTACAGTCGCTGTTGCAACCCACACCCAGTGGCTATCCGTCCTTTATGCGCAACGCGGCCTGGCAGGATAAGTCGCTCCATACCGCGCTGGCTTCTTGGGCTGAACTGCGCCACGACACCATTCTTTATGGCAAACAAAGCGTCACGGAATGCGGTGATGGTGGCGAGGATAAACCATTTGTGAAGGGTTATGTCGAGCCGAATGTTGTGTTCTGGGATCGCCTGTTGCAACTCACCAAGCAGTCACGCGAGGGCTTAGTCAAGCGCAAATTATTGGGCGATGAACTCAAAGGCAAGTTTGAAGAGTTCGACGATATGCTGACAATGCTCCGGCGCATCTCGGTGAAAGAACTGCATAACCAAAAACTAACCCAGCAGGAATACGAAGAGATTCGCTACCTGGGCGGCAAGTTGGATTACTTGACGCTTTCAACCATAGATGGCCGCCCCTCCCGTTGGGAGTTAGTCAGCGATACCGATAAAAACATGGCGACTGTCGCCGATGTGCATACGGGCGGCGACAAGGTGCTCGAAGAGGGCGTTGGCCATGCCTGTGAGATTCTGGCCATTGTGCCCATAGAAGGCAAGCTGTCTCTCACCCGTGGCGCGGCTTTGAGTTATTACGAATTCAAGCACCCCATCTCCGACCGTCTCACCGATGAAAGATGGCAAGCCATGCTCAAAGCGGGTAAAACCCCTGCGTCCCCCGTGTGGACAAAATCCTTCCTGGTGCCCCTCAAGCCTGCTCCCATCACCGCCGCCGAAATGGAACAGTATGATAGCGGTTGTTAATGAGAGCAAAGATATAAGTTAGGCTACTTATGTGCAATGTGATCGAAAGTAAAACTCTCATCTAGAAGAGGCCAATATGAGACAATTAAAGACCTGTCCTGCTTTAGTTCCACCGCCGCCCGTGCCACCCGTGCCGCGTGCTCCAGCCGCTGCCGGTGATCCTTCACCTGACCCGCCGCGTTCACGCGCTTGGTCTAAAACCTCAGCGACCAGGCTTAGCCTACCAAGCTTTCTCTATGATGTCCTGCTTGACCTGCGGCGCATGGTCTGGCCGACACGGAACCAAGTTTGTGCTCAAACTTTTGTCACCGTCGGGTTACTGGGCTTCTTTACTGGCTACATCTTAACCTTAGATTACATGATCCATGCGCTGCTGCATTTTATTGGTCTCTAATCAGCATAATCCTTAGCGACCAACAAATGGCTCAACCAAGCTGCAACTGGCTAAGTACAGCTCTGTGTTCCGCTGCGGGATTTCGTTGGCGGCTGACGTTAGCTTAATAATGGACATGAAACAGAAGGAGGCGCAGACATAAAGTTCTGCGCCTCCTTCTGTTCGGCTTAGATATTTTGGTTGAACCAATCAGGCAAATAAATCCATGATGGGTTGGCCTTTGCCATCATGGGTGACGTAGAAGGGCCGCTTTTCGATTTCGTAACTCAACTTGGGTGAGATGCCGAGGGCATGATAAATCGTAGCGTGCAGGTCTTCAATGACGACAGGCTTTTCAATGGCTTTGCAAGGCCGCTCGTCGGCAGTGGTGCCATAGAGATAACCCTTCTTAATGCCGCCGCCAAACATCAGGATAGAACCAGCCCCGGTGAAGTGGCGATGCATTCCATAGTATTTGAGTTCTTCAATTTTGTCGGGCACGGTTACCTGGTCGGGCACTTTCTGTTCAGGACGGCCTTCAAGCATCATGTCGCGGCTAAATTCACTGGCGACTAGAATCAGGGTGCGGTCTAAATGGCCGCTCTTTTCCAGGTCAAGTATCAGTTGGGCAATCGGGGCGTCAATGGCTTGCTTCATGCCAATAGCGCGGGTGTGACCGTTCTCGTGGGTGTCCCAGTATTCAAAGGGAATGTATTCGGTGGTGACTTCAATATAACGTGCACCCGCTTCGGTTAAACGTCGCGCCAGTAAACAGCCTAAGCCAAAGCGACCCGTATTGTATTTGTCATAAGATTCTTTAGGCTCCAGGGTAAGGTCAAAGGCTTTGGCTGCCGGGGAGCTGAGCAGGCGATGAGCATTGTCCATCGAGCGCAGCAGAGAGTCCTTCTGGTAATCACTACCAAATTTCCCGATGGGACTTTGCTCCACCAGCTTCTTATACAGCTTGTTGCGGTTTTCAAAGCGTCCTGCTTCCATTGCCGGACGCACCGTTTCTACCGCCTGGGCGGGCTGGGGGATAAAGAACGGCCCATACTCGCTGCCCAAGAACCCGGCATTATGAAATGCTTTTAGCTCTTCGCCTTCGCCCACATCCAATCGTTGACCAATATCAATAAATGCAGGCACCGCCGGGTTGGTTGGCCCCAAAGTGCGCGAGATAACCGCGCCCATGTGTGGAGCGGCAACTGTCTGTGGCGGAGCGTAACCGGTGTGCCAGTAGTATTGATGGCGCGAGTGCAAAATCTTGCCTAAGTCGGGGCCAGTATAGGTGCGAATGAGCGTGCCACGATCCATTACTGAGCCGATTTTCTCCAGACCCTGCGAAAACTTGATATGGTCTACCGCCGTGCCAATAGAGGGGAAGGTGCTGAGAACTTTATTGGATTCCAGACCCTTTTCATAAGGCGTGTAACGTTTGGGGTCAAACGTTTCGGTATGCGCCATACCCCCTGCCATAAAGAGGACTATGACCGTATCGGCAGTCGCCTTGCCGCGTTGGTATTTTTTGTCCCCATGCTCCGTCTGGGTGGTCGCAGCCGCCAGCAGTTGGCGCGGCGCACCGGCGGCTAAGGCTGAAAGAGTGGCGGCACTGGCAGTACGCAAAAAGTCACGGCGATTAAATTGCTTGGCATCTTTCATAATGAGCACCTATTAAAATAACTGACATTCTGTTGTCTATAACGTTTCTAACCCGAACTGGTTCGGATCACCGAAATTACCGTAATGAAAACTATTGAGGAAGCGAAAGGACGCAATGCCCTGTAAATTATCTGGCAGATGGATAGAAGGCACCGCTACAGCGCGAACCTGGCTCACAAAGGATAAAGCAGGGATTCCCATTACAATAGCATGAAGGTCAAAGAAGCCAGGAATAGCGCCTCCTAAACCGACTCTGCCTAATTTCATAAGGCTAAGTCTCTGACAATCTATTTCGCTCAAAACTAATTCAAAAGGCGAATTGGATGGCCCTGCTCCTGTATCTGCAAGTAACTGGCGATAAAAGGTAAATCCAAGCGGGTCTGTGAGTTGCACTTCAATAATTGGCACATTGTTATGAAAAAGCCATGTGACCCGCTGCATTGAGGCTCCAAATCATATAGGTTCGCTCATAATCTACGCTGGCTTCGATTACTAAAGCTTCATGCGTACCGATCCCTAAACTCTTAATTTTGCTTTCCATCTCTTCTAATGAATCAGCAGTGGCAATAACTTGCTGCTGGAAAACTCCCACCAACTTGTTTACGTAAGGTGAGTGGGGGTCACTTCGCGTATCACGACTAATCTCTAATGCGAACTGCCAATCCTTTTCTTGGTCTTCGGTCATTGCTGTCATGGCACGCTCCTTCATTACTCCTACGTTACATCTTAATAAATCAGTTGAAACTCCGGCAGCATGGTTAATATCCAGAGCAAGTCTTCCACGCCTTCGGGTTTGGCAGGTGCGCCGACGATGGAAACTGCCGTTTGCAGTTCAGTCGCGGTTGGTTTGCGGCCCAGCGTGCGCAAGTAAATGCGCGTGACCAGATCAGGGGTAGAAGTGTTGGGTTGCGCTAACCACTGCTTGGCTCCGGCTTGCAGTTGCGTGGCCAAGGTGCGCCCGTTGGTGAGTTCGAGAGCCTGTAGGGTCGTGGCGGCAGAGGGGCGGGCGGTCACTACTTGTTCGCGGTTAGGACGCCCCAGGGCAATGGTAAGCGTATCGGCTTTTAACAGCGCGGCACGGATATGTTCTTTGTTGGTTAGGGGTTGCCAGGCTGTGGTCAGCACTTTGGCCAATGTCTCGGCATTACCGTGTGAGCCACCTTGTTCGATGGCGGGTTGCCAACCGTTGGGGATGAAATCTGGCTGCTCCCAGCCGGGAGTGAGGGTGGACGAGCAAAGCCACGAAGCATCGCTGGTGAAGTCGAAGTTTTCCTCTGCGCCCTTAGCATCAGTGCTCTTAATTTTGGCGTAGAACACGAAACTGGCCGGGTTGGGTGAAGTAAATTGCAGACCTTTGCCGGTTGAAGGATCGGGCCAGTTGATGGCATGGACGGCAAAGGTATTTTGTCCTTTGACCAGATAGGGCGCTAGATCAACGGCCACGGGGGCTTTCCAATCATCGCCTGTCACCACTTGCTTGCCGTTGATAAAGAGGATGAATTCGTTATCACAGGCGAGTGATGCCACGGCTTGCAAAGGCTTGTCCGGCAGTGTGATGACTTTGCGCAGATAAAGGCTGCCCCCGGTGGTGCCACTGGCGGCTTTGGCATCATTCCAAATCCATTTAGGACGCAATGACATCACTTTGTTGCGGCTACGGGCACCCCCCACATCGGTCGCCGGAGTCTGGGGCCACACTCCCGTGACCGCAGAGATAGCGTCCGCGAATTGTTCCGCCGACATGCGACGCACAAGCGGGCCAGCAAAGACAAAATGCGCAGGTCGCTCGTTGGCCACAGCGACTGGGGGCATTTGATAGGCGCGTGAGGTGACAATGCGGGCTATGGTCTTTTTGAGATCGTAGCCATTATCGGCAAAGTCGGATGCCAGCCAGTCCAGCAAGTCGGCGTTCCACGGCGGGTTGTCCATTTCATCGGTCGGCTCAATAAGGCCATGCCCCATAAAGCGTGACCAGAGACGGTTCACCATAGTGCGGGCTAAACGGCCATCCTGCTTGCTGGTAATGGCCGCCGCCAGTTGCTTGAGCCGCTGTGAGCGCGAAGCATTGGCGTCAATAGTACCGAGTTGCGAGTAAAGAAACTTAACGGGAGCAATCTTGCCCTGCGGCACATCACAGCGCACCGTTTCGAGGGGCTTGTCGGCGTAAATGCCAGCCATGCCATAAGAATCAGCCAGCTTCCAATCGCTGATGAAGCTGTCATGGCACGAGGCGCATTTCAAATTAATGCCCAAGAAGACCTGCGAGATATTCTGCGCCGCCTGCATGGGCACGGTTTGACTGGCATTGACGGTGCCGCGCCACACAATGCCCTTAGTAAAGCCCTCGGAGCCGGAGACCGGGTTGACCAACTGAGACACGAAACGGTCATAAGGCATATTGGTTAACAGGGCATTATACAGCCAATCCGTAATTTGCTGGCGACCTCCATCAATATAGCCCGTGCCCGCATAATCGTTGCGCAGAGCATCATTCCAGAAGGTCAGCCAATGCTGGGCGTAATTGGCGTCATCGGCCAAAAGCCGCTGTGCCAACAACTCGCGCTTATTGGGTGCTTTGTCGGCAATAAAGGCTTGCAGTTCTTCCGGTGTGGGTAGCAGGCCAACGATGTCGAGATAGACGCGACGGGCATAAGTGCGGTCATCTACTGTTGGCTTAGGCTGGATATTGTGGGCCTTGAAGTAAACGGCCAAAATGCGGTCAATGGGATGCGTGGAAGCGCCCGCAGCAACAGGCGGCAAGGCTGGATGGCGCGGCTCTAACGGGGCATTGTAATTGGCAGTGGTGGTTGCAGAGGCCGCTTTGCCAAAGCTCATGCCCTGGTCAATCCAGGCGCGCAAGAGGCCAATCTGCTCAGGAGTCAGTCGCTTGCCGCCCAGAGGCATGATGTTGTCGGGGTCAACGCCTGCGACTAAGTGAATCAGCAGGCTGTCGGCACTCTTCCCTACCGCGGCGGCTGGCCCGGAACCGCCACCTTTGAGAATCGCATCCCGCGTATCCAGTTGCAGACCCCCTTTCTTCTGCCCGCTGAGATGGCAACTGGCACAGTAGGAGCGTAGAATTGGATGAATGTCCGTGACATAATCAATTTTGCGTTGAGCTGCTGGCGGCAACTTGATGGCAGGTGTTCCCGTCTTGGCCGCGCCTGCTGCCACCACTGGTGCTGTCACCGCAGGATGCGGTGCTGGCCGTTGCGCCGCCACTGGCTGTAGAGCCGCTGGTTGGTGGGAACTGGCTGAGTTCAAGGGCACATATTGAACCTGCCCTTGGGCAAACTGCGCATGACCATAACTGACTAAACCCAGAAGAGCTATTGTAAAAAGAAGTGGTTTCATAGCAGTAGAATCTGTGGAATTAGATTGTTTTAAGGAATTATCAATAATATAGCGTATCTGACAATGATTGTGTTTTGTGTCAATGAAGACACGGCAGCGTACTTCTATCGCGCATATCAGCAAAGTACATCAATTCCATCCTATGCCTTCGCATTCTAAGTTACTTATGTTCTCATCTTATAACTATAGACCCCGCTGGCTATGGTCAGTTTTGCTACTGACTATCTGGGGCAATATGGCCTTAACTCGGCAAGTAGGACGACCAGAGAGTTCTGAACCTGTACAGCACCTAACTTCTGCTCGTGCCAATTTAACTCCTGGGACTCTAAGCTTAGATGCCGTTGGCGACATTTTACTGGATCGTGGCGTAGCGGCCCAAATTCAGCAGTATGGCATGGGCTACCCGTTTCAACAGACGCGGTCGCTGTTATCTGCGGCGGACATCGCTTTCGGCAATTTAGAATGTCCCCTGGCGACGCACGGCGTTAAAGTGCATAAGAAGTTTTGTTTTAAGCCTGACCCGGCTACCGTCAAATGCTTAACTGGCGCGGGTATGGACGTGCTGTCGTTAGCCAATAATCACAGTATGGACTGTGGACGTATTGGACTGGATGAAACGATGGCAACGCTACGCGCCAACGGTTTGCATTGGTGTGGCGCGGGAGAAAACCTGGCTGGGGCCGAGCAGCCGACTGTGCTGAATATCAAAGGCGTCAAAGTCGCTTTTGTTGGGTTTTGCCAGTTCTTGCCCGAAGGCTCATTTCTGCGTGATGATGCGCCCACGATTGCTTTTGCTTCCGAGGAAGCCGTGCGGCGTGCGGTAAGCGTGGCGCGACAACAGGCTGACGTGGTGATTGCCTCCTTCCACTGGGGTGAAGAGTATTATTCTTTGCCACACGAAAATCAGGTTCAATTAGCTCATGCTGCGGTGGCGGCGGGCGCTGACTTGGTGCTAGGGCATCATCCGCATGTCTTCCAGGCACTGGAAGTGGTTAAGCACCAGGTCGGCGGTCACCCCCGCCGCGCTTTGATTGCTTATTCATTAGGGAACTTTGTCTTTGATGCGCCACGCGCCTGGGACAGCCACACCGCCGAGACATTTATCTTGCATTGCACCTTGAACCGCAACGGTTTGGTTGCAGCGCAGGCATGGCCCATTTATATAGGTAAGTGCTGTCCTCGTCCTGCCACGGGTGCGCAGGCACAGGCTATTTTAGCGCGCTTAACCGAGTTATCACGGGCACGGCACACGATGCTACGAGCGGGGCAGGTCAGCCTAACGAGTAAGCTGCCTGAAATTCGGCAATAGTCTACTTTCGATTAGCTCTCTGGCTGTATCGCTAGCCTGCTCGTTTGCAAGAGAATGGCTCAATAGCGATACTATTTGGGTAGAAAGGTTTATCTTCCCTATGGCATTGCCCAATAGATTAACCACAACCTGTCCGCAGTGTGGCGCGACCAATGCTTCCACCATGTTGACCTGTGTTAAGTGTGGCGCACCCCTCAAAGAAATTGACGACACTGATACCCTGGCAGCGCCTATGCCACCTTCCCCGGTTAGTTCTGCTGCGGCCAATGCCGACATTGCCCCGGCCAGCCCCACGCTAACCAATCCTGAGCCGCCTGAAGAGTCGCACTTAAATCAGGAATGGATAGACCGAGTTAATAGCCAACTTAATCGCCCGGCTGAGGAAAAGGTCAAGACGGCGAAAGTAGTTGCTCTCAGCACCCAGGTACTTTTTTACATCGGCTGCGCCTTGCTGATCATTTTACCGTTATCTCTCATTGGCTTCGGCACCGTGCGCGCCATGTTGCATAACATCTTTCAACATTAGCTTCTGCTTCTCGTCCCCATTGCTTACGCCTGCGAACTATTGCATGTGTTTAAGCACATCCAATGACACACCCAAGTGCTTGTCCATAACTGATTAGCTCTCTACAATGACGGCATGTCCGCCGATTGAGAGATAACCAGGAGGTCAGCAATGAAAGGTGTGCTTATGGCGTTTGTGGTGTTGTCCTTACAAACTGCGCTTTTTGCCTGTCTCCAAGACCGGGATACTCTGGCCGATGAAGCGCGTGGCCTGCCGGATGTAGTGCAGGTCATCACCGGGCGCTTCCCGCGCAATCCACCTCTCTTTTATCAGATGCGACTTCAACGCGTCGCGGCAGAGCTTAAAAAGAATCCTCATCAACTTGATCTCTATGATGATGCTGGTGTCGCCTGTGACCGCATCGGCCAGGATGACGAAGCAATCCAGTGGATGCACCAGAAACTCCCTTATTTACAGCAGGCGAATGCTGAGGATAAAGCGGTGCAAGAGCATTGGTATCGCTACTATGCGAACCTGGGGACTTTTCTGGCCCATCGCTGGCTGCGAGCCGGAGCCAACCGTGCGAATATCAGCCAGATGGAGCAGGCGCGAGATTACATTAAGCAGGCTATCAAGATTAAACCAGATGCCCATTTTGGGCGCGAGAAGTACCAACTCAAAGCGATGGAGTGGATTATCTCGCCTCCCAAGGACGTGGATTATGATGGGCGCTTAAATGATTTCCTTGGTTTAGCGGAGCACTTAAGTTATGAAGGTGGTCAAGACGAACTTAAGAAGCTTGGCTATGAGGATGCAACCAAAGGACTGAGCGGCTTAATAACTCTTGGTAATGCCTGGGAAAGTGTAGACATTTTCTATGAGTTGAAATTAGTTCTCATGATGCAGAACAAAGCTACTCTGGTTTCCTTATCCAACTTCCGTTTGCAAGAGCTTATTAAGCAAGGGAAGCACTCATTGCATCCTACTGCGCCAACTGGTGAAAAACTGAAGAATTGGATAGCGCCACTCAGTTATGAGCCAATGGGTTGGTATCCTGCCTCAGATAAACCAGATCAACTGGAAAAGTTCTATCATTATGCGCGGGCTGAGGCCGAGGCTTATCAGAAGCAGCGCACAGAGTATATGGTGCAGCGTCTTAAAGCCGGACGACATCCCGATACAGATACCTCCTTCTGGAATGATTGGTATGACAGTGGGCCACCTGACCCTGGTATTACGCATTCTTGGTGGTTCAATAATCCGTGGGCGGTGCCTTTGGCGCAAAGTCTGGGTGCCATCACACTGATCAGCCTACTCCTCTTGTGGACTCTGCGCAAAAAGAGGCACACTCCACACATCGCATAACGTAAATTAGCAAAGGAATAGGCTCGGATGGATTCTCTGAATATCTTTTTTACGGGTAAAGATCAGGTTGAAGTGCAGCGGGAGCCGGTGCCGGAACTTAAAGCCGGGCAGGTGCTGGTGGAAACGCAGCGTTCGCTGATTAGCACGGGGACGGAGTGCATCTGCTTGCAGCGTAATTTTGCGCCCGGCACGCACTGGGATAACTGGGTGACTTATCCTTTTTATCCTGGCTACAGCAATGCCGGGCGTGTCGTGCAAGTAGCAGATGATGTGCAAGATGTGCAGCCTGGTGACCGGGTGGCGACGCGCAGCGGGCATAAGCAGTATTTTGTGACGGGTGCGGCTCATGTGCGCCAGATACCGGAAGGCGTGTCGGATGAAGATGCGACCTGGTTTGGCTTAGCCAACATTGTGCAAATTGGCGTGCGCCGCGCTGAGCATGAGTTAGGTGACGCGGTGGTTATCATTGGCGCGGGGTTACTGGGGCAACTGGCGCTGCAATATACGCGCTTGAGTGGGGCGCGTGAAGTGATTGTGATAGATACCGCGCAGCCGCGCCTTGAAATGGCCCACGCGCATGGTGCCACGAAAACTTTAGCGATGAGTGTAGCCGATGCCCGTGAAGCCATCTTGCAAGAGACTAACGGGCGTTTAGCGGATGTGGTGTATGACATCACCGGCCATGCCGCTGTGTTTCCCTCGGCGCTGGGATTAGCGCGGCGGTTTGGTAAGTTGCTTTTGCTGGGTGACACGGGCACCCCCTCCGAGCAACGTTTAACCTCGGATGTCATCTCACGCGGAGTGCGTATCGCGGCGGCCCACGACGGTCATCCCCCTGCGGTGTCAACTGACCGCGAGTGGTGGACGCACGAGCACATGACGCAGTTGTTCTTTACCTACTTGCAACGTCAGCAGATGCGAGTGAGTGATCTGGTGACACATCGCTATGCGCCCCAGGATGCGGCCCAAGCTTATCACATGCTCATTACCGACCGCTCGGCGGCAATGGGTGTTATCTTCGACTGGTCACGAGTAAAATAATCAACCACAGAGACACCGAGGCACAGAGAAGAAAAGAGAATTGAGGAAGAGAATCAAGGGTATTGGACGGAAGACTCTGATATTCCCTAAACTTGTCTCAATCTCCCTTCTCTGTGCCTCGGTGTCTCTGTGGTTTTAAGGATCAATATGTTTTTGCGCTCAACCTTTGTTTTTGTCGTTATGGTTTTAGCCGCTACGGTGGCGTATAGCGATGAAAAAGCACCATCTGTGTCAACCCCGTTTGCGCAGCACCAGAAGTTGGCCTTGCGGGGCGCAACGCCCAACCAGACGACCGTGCCACGTTTTGGGAAGTTTGAACTGACGCTGAACTTAGCGGCGACTTATGACAACCCCTTCGATCCCAACGAGGTGCAGGTGCAGGCTGTTTTTACCTCGCCCCAAGGCCGGAGCACTACCGTTGATGGGTTCCTGGATCAACCTTTTACGCGCAAGCTGAAAGCGGGTGCGGAGCAGATTACTGCCGCAGGTGAGCCAGTCTGGAAAGTGCGTTTTGCGCCGGATGTGGCCGGACGGTGGCGGTATCGAGTGACGGCTAAAGATCGTTCCGGCACGGTCAGCTTGCCCGAAGCGCGGTTGCAGGTGGCGGCCTCTGCTAATCCGGGTTTTGTGCGGCGCAGCACGCTCAATCCGGCGGTTTTTGCCTTTGAAAATGAAAAGCCTTTTTTCGCTGTGGGTGAGAACATGGGCTGGGGCGGTAAGCGCGGCTCGTATGATTATGACGATTGGCTAACACCGCTCAGCAAAGCGGGTGGCAACTGGATACGGATTTGGATGAGCAGTTGGAACTGTGGCCTGGAATGGTCGGCCCAGGCCAAGAAAGATTGGCGTAGTGGCACCTATCATGGTGTAGGCGTTTACAGCCTAGATAATGCCTGGAAGCTGGATACCATTCTCGATACAGCCGAGCGCAATGGTGTTTATGTAATGTTGTGTTTTGGCACTTACGGCGAGTTTAAAACGGGAGGCTTTTTTGGCGAAGGGCAGTGGGAAGCCAACCCTTATAATGTGGCTAATGGCGGCCCGTGCGCCAAGCCCGAAGATTTCTGGACGAACGAGCAAGCACGCAAGCTCTATCAGCAGCGCCTGCGCTATATCATGGCGCGTTACGGTTATCGCACCGGCATTCAAGGCTGGGAATTTTGGAATGAAGCCGAGGCTCCCACGCCCTGGGTTGGGGAGATGGCGCGTTTCTTAAAAGGCACGGGGGAGTTTGCGGCGCGGGGCGCGGCTGATCCTTATCATCATGCGGCTGATCCTTATCATCATTTAGTCACCACGACATATGGCAATGACGCCATCTGGAAACTGCCAGAGATTGACTTTACTCAGACCCATAATTATGGTACGGGCAATATCACCGATCACGCGCCCGTGATTTACAATGATGCGCGACAACACGCGGTTTACAACAAACCGCACCTGATAGGAGAGTTCGGCATAGACTGGCGCAAGTCGGATAGCGAATATGATCCACAGGGCTTAGGAGTCAACCTGCACAACGGGTTGTGGGCTGGCCTGATGGCGGGCGATGCGGGTGGTGGAATGCTGTGGTGGTGGGACAACTATGTCCACCCCAAAAATGTTTATGCACCATTCGTGGCGGCCCGCCGTTTCGCAGATACCGTGCCGTGGACAGCGGGGCCATTGCAGCCCCTGAAGATGGATGCCGCCCATCAGACGAGCGGGCCAGAAACCTGGACGGATTTAACCCTGGTGCCTGCTGGCGGCTGGGGCAAGGCCGCGACCGATAACTTTACAATTACTCCTACGGGCTTGGCCAGCAATGTTATCATCCCGCAATTTCTCTATAGCACTGGCAAAGCCGATTTGCGCACAACGTCCACTTTTCATGTGAACTTTACACAACCAGGCAAATTTATTGTACATGTGGGCGATGTTTCGGATACCGCTCACCTGCGCATCTTGCTCGATGGCAAAGCGGCGCGTGATGTGGAGTTATCGGCTATGCCGCCTAAAGACCCCAGCGTCAAACCGGACTATGAGAAGACAGAATTGCGCCCGGAATATAACAGCTATTTAGCCCACTTCAACAAAGACTATGATATTGATGTACCCGTTGGCGAGCATACCATTACCCTGGATACTGTGGCGGGTGATTGGGTGTCAATGGATCGCATTACATTGACGGGCTACCGCAGCAGCCGTTTTCCTGACGTGAATCTTTATGGATTAACTAACGGTAACATGGCAATCCTGTGGGCGCAAAATGCCCTGCACAACTGGAAGAATGTGACCGATAAAAAAGAGATTCCCCCTTTGCATAACTTAGCTACCACGCTGCATGGTTTGAAGCCGGGGCGTTATGCTGTGGAATGGTGGGATACCGAGCAGGGACGGCCTACAACCAAAGAGACATTAACAAGTATAGATGGCTTGCTGGTGCTGCGCTTACCTGACCTGGCCAGTGATGTCGCTGCGCGTATTGAGCCGCTGGCTGTGACTCGTGGACGATAGGGTAGATAATGTTGCTAAGAGTGTAACTTAACGCAACTTTCTACAATAGCCCGGCGAATAAATTCACGGCTCCGGGCTTTCAGCCGACCGTCCGCCTGCGCGGACGGTAAGCGTTTTATAAGCGTGTGCCGTCCGCGCAGGCGGACGGTCGGCCACAGGCCAGGAAACGCGGTTTCAACCGCCGGGTAGGTTGAGAGGTATCACTGTTTGGGATAACGCGGAATGGTGAAGCGGAACGTGCTGCCCTTGCCTAATTCGCTTTCGACCCAGATTCTTCCGCCATGCGCTTCCACGACCATTTTGCAGAAAGTGAGACCCAGGCCAGTGGAACTTCTGGCCTGGGCGCGGACTTCCGCTTGGTTTGCTTTTACCTGCGCAAATTTCTCGAAGATGGTTTCAAATGCTTCTTTGGGAATGCCAATGCCCGTGTCGGAAATTGAGAAAAGGAGAGTCTCCCCGTCTGTAGCAGGGGCCGTATGAGGCTCATGATAAAGTTCCACGCTTAGGTTGATCTGGCCACCATCCGGCGTGAACTTAATGGCATTTCCCAATAAGTTGACGAGAGTGCGGCTGAGTTTTTGGGCATCGGCGCGGAAGGTAAGGGAGGCCACTGCGGGCGCAATATGGCTGGTAAGACACTGGCTATTCTTCTCGGCTAATTGCGCGACCTGCTGGACAGCACTTTCAACTAACTGTGTCGTGGTGGTTTCCTGATATTCAAGGGTGGATTGACCAGCTTCCATCTTATTGATGTCCAGCATGTCGGTAATCATGCCGTTTAAGGTTCCCCCACTGCGCAAGGCTATGGCTAAGGAGAGTTCCTGTATTTCATTTAAATCTCCTTCGGCCTTGATAATTTGCAGACCGCCCAAGAGCGAATTGAGTGGTGTGCGCAAATCATGCACAATCATCTGCACCAAGTCGTTGCGCAAGGTTTCCAACTCCTTGAGCCGATCATAACTGGCCTGAAGTTGTTTGGTGGTGAGGCGCAACTCGATCTCAGTCATGATTAAAGCGGCTAAGTCTTTGAGGATGTCAATTTCATAGGGCGTCCATGCGTGCGGTTGCGTATCAATGGCGCAGAACGAGCCAAGCGTCAGCCCAGAGGAAGTCGTTAAGGGTATGCCAGCATAAGCGATAACGCCTAAATCTTTAACGGCTAAGTTATTTTGCACCAGAGGATACTCACGCGCATCCGCAATGATGAGTGGCTCGCCGGAAGTCACAACATGCTGACAAAAGGAATGTGTCAGCGGCGTTTCGCGTGCATCAGCGTATGGCCCGCTCAAGCCAACATAACTCTTGAAGAACTGGCGATTTTGATCTACTAAAGAAATTAACGCGACGGGAGTACCAATAATTTTATGGGCCAGTTGGGTAAAACGATCAAAGGCCGCTTCGGGTGCGCTATCTAATAAGTTGGTGCCATATAACGCATCCAGTCGTTGTGCATTTTCCAGCCCTTGAGCAGATTCTTCCTGGTGAGAGTCTTTAGACATAAGTGGCTAATCCTACATTGTCGCGGAGCCGATTTACAATCTCTGTTGTGCGATAAACATTCTTGTTTGCTAAATATAATCGTGGATTTTGATAAAACCCGTTGCTAACTTAAAGGAAATTTGATGATTCCAAACCTCTATTATTATAACCCTAATGCCATCAAGCCAATGACGCAGACACTACAGGCTGATATTTGTATCTATGGTGGCACCTCCGCAGGTGTGGCCGCCGCCGTGCAAGCCAGTCGCATGGGAAAGCAGGCCGTTGTCCTCGAACCGAGTGGTCATATTGGCGGCCTCAGCGCCGGTGGCCTGGGCTGCACCGACTTTGGTAACAAAGATGTCATCGGTGGCATCTCCCGCGAATTCTATCGGCGCGTGGGACAAAAATATGGAGTGGCGGAAGAGTGGCACTTTGAGCCGCATGTCGCAGAGCAGGTTTTCCATGACTTAATGGACGAAGCGAAAGTGCCAGTCTATTATCATCAGTTTTTACAGGCGGTGGAGAAGAATGGCTTGCGCATTACCGCCATTAAATTGCAGGGTGGTTTGACCGTGCGCGCCAAGATGTTTGTAGACGCCAGCTATGAGGGTGACCTGATGGCGAAGGCAGGCGTAACCTATGATGTCGGGCGTGAATCCAATGCGACTTATGGCGAAACCCTGAATGGCGTGCAAATCCGCAAGCTGCACCAGTTTGATTTTCCTGTTGATCCCTATATAAAAGAAGGTGATCCGACGAGTGGGTTATTGCCAGGTATCAACGCCGACGCGCCGCCAGAGCAGGGGACGGGCGATAAGCGCATTCAAGCTTATAATTTCCGCCTGTGCCTCACCAAAGAATTGGAAAACCGTATCCCTTTTCCAAAACCAGAAAATTATGATCCGCAACAGTATGTGCTGCTTGCTCGTTATTTAGCCACAGGTTGGAATGAGGTCTTTCGCAAGTTTGACCCCATTCGCGGCCATAAAGTAGACAAGAATAATCATGGGGCAATTTCAACTGATTTCATTGGCATGAACTACCAATGGCCCGAAGGTGACTATGCCACCCGCGAGCGTATCTTCCAGCAGCACGTGGCTTACACCCAGGGTTTAATGTGGTTTATGGGCAATGATCCCAGTGTGCCGCAGGCTATTCGTGATGAGTGGAACCAGTGGGGCTTGTGCAAGGATGAATTTACGGAGACAGGCGGTTGGTCGCATCAGCTTTATATTCGGGAAGCGCGGCGCATGAAATCGGATTATGTGATGACCGAGCATAACTGTCGTGGCGAGGCTCAGGTGGAAGACGCGGTTGGCTTAGGTTCCTATAATATGGATTCGCATAATTGCCAACGTTTCGTCAAAGATGGACGAGTGTGGAATGAGGGCGATGTACAGATTGGGGTTAAGCCCTATGGCATCTCTTACCGTGCTATTGTGCCCAAGCGGGGAGAATGCGAGAATCTCATCATACCAGTGTGCCTCTCGTCTTCTCACATCGCCTATGGCTCAATTCGCATGGAGCCAGTCTTTATGGTGTTAGGCCAATCGGCAGCAACCGCAGCGGCATTGGCCCTTGACCGTGCTGTGTCAGTGCAGGAACTTCGTTACGATGAATTGAAAAAGCGATTGGAGCAAGATCAGCAGGTGTTAGCTTGGGCGAACTGAATTGAGGCCCGCCGCTAAAGCAGCAGGCTGAACTGAAAAGCCCGGTGAACCGGGCTGAGACGCCACGCACTACGTTTGGCAGCCATTTGGAGAGGGATGAAAACAGCAGCCCTCACCCCCAACCCCTCTTCCAATGCTGGTAGAGGGGCGGTCACGCTAATCTGCTTCTGAATAGTACTAAAAGTAATACTCTGACGAGCCAGTCATCCTTTGTGCTCCCCTCTACCAGCATTGGGAGAGGGGTTGGGGGTGAGGGCCACAACTCTCACCTCTTACCATTCCTTGCTCTGTGTTTCAATCCTGGCCAGGTATCGGGGCGAGTCCAGAAGGCGTCATCCCGTCCGCCATAATAACTTCGTAACACATTATCCATGACACGAGATGTGCGAGCGGCGGAAGTGCCGGTGCTGGGGCATTTGCCATTGCCTTGCAACTCGTTCACGATGGTCTGAATCAAAGGTTGTTGAATGTGCGGGGGATTGGGCAAATCGAAAGTTTCGTTGCCGTCTTTCCTCTCCAAGCGTAACGGCTCATTGCCGAAGGTAGAGAGGGTGAGGCGAGCCTGTGTGCCGTTAATTTGAATTACGTCTTCGTCCACCGCCCCAGCAAAGTTCCATGAGGCAGTTCCTAAAGCACCTGCGGTTGTTCCAAAATGCATGACAACCCTATCTTCAACATCATAGACGGTGGAGAAATTAGCCGCCGCACCGGATACGTTTTCAAGTGGCCCAAAAATAAAATCAAGAATATCTAAAGTGTGGCTGGCGAGGTCTAAAAAGAGACCACCACCGGAATCTTCTGCTTTTAATCGCCAGGGTAGATTTGCGGGGTCGAGATTTTGCTGAGTCGAGACAAAGCGATAGTTGATGCCAGTCACTTGCCCTAACTGACCGCTTGCTATGAGTTCTTGAGCCTTAATGAAACGGGGCAAGCCGCGCCGATAGAAAGCCACGAAGAGAGGCAGGTGCGCCGCCTTAAATGCCTCGACCATCTGCTGGCATTCCCCATGATTACGTGCCATTGGCTTTTCGACATAAGCAGGCTTGCCCGCCGCACAAACTTGGAGTGCATACTCCAGGTGCGAGCCAGGCGGCGTGGCGATATAAACTGCGTCCACTCCGGCGTCGTGGATCAGTGCCTCGGCATTGTCATACCAGCGGGGCACGTCGTGGCGGCGGGCATAATCAGCGGCTAAGTCACCATTGCGCCGCATCACGGCCACCAGGCTGCTGCCCTCCGCTTTTTGAAAGCCTGGGCCGCTCTTAATTTCTGTCACATTGCCACAACCAATAATCCCCCAGCGAATCGCCATCGTATTACCTCACCTTATCTCAAATGTATGAATGTCTGTTGGTGCCAAAAGTCTCAACTTGCTAAGCTTGCAGTAGTGCTAAAACAGCTATCGTGATTATGAAACTGTGCAAACCATTTTCTCGCTCCCTCTATCTTTTACCATTTTTGCTGTTGTGTGGCGTGCTTTATCAGGTCATAGCGTCAAGTCGCAATGTGCCGACCCTGACGGGGGTAACAACGGCGATGGCGGAAAGTGGCGCTGTGCCCATCGCACCGCGCATTTATGCGGCTCATAAGTTATGCGACTTGAGTGATAAAGAGATTGATGAGTGTTCCGGCCTGGCGGCCAGTCGCCGCTATCCGGGCTATCTCTGGGTGCATAATGATTCCGGCGATAGCGCACGGCTATTCCTGATTAATCTGGCCGGAAAAACCGTCGCTCAGGTCAATTTGCAAGACGCGGAAAATGTGGACTGGGAAGACATTGCCATTGTCGGAACGGGAAAAAATGCCTGGCTTTATGTGGGTGATATTGGCGATAATAATGAAAATCGCAAGCACGTTGTTATCTATCGTCTGCACGAACCCACTATTGATTTGCGCCATTCTCCCGTCACCATCACGGTGCCCTGCGAGCGCATGAAGTTAACTTATCCTGATGGGGCGCACAATGCGGAGACCCTTATCGCTGCTCCTGACGGCAACCTGATCGTTGTCACCAAAACCCTGGGGGAAAGCGCAATCTTCCGCACCCCGCAACCATTTAGAGCGGATGCAAAACAGCAATTAGTGCCAGTTGGCAAATATCAATTCGGCCACACGGGATGGCTGACCCGCCTGGCGACTGGCGGTGATCTTAGCCCCGATGGTAAACGTCTCATCATCTGCACTTACACCGAAGCCTACGAATGGACTCTGCCGCGTGTTAATCCCTGGACAATGGTTTGGCAGACGAAACCGAATATCTTTGTTCTACCCGTCATGAAGCAGTGCGAAGCCATCTGTTATAGTGCCGATGGCAGCCGCATCTATCTCAGTAGCGAGAAGGTGCCGACGCCGCTTTATGAATTAGTCGCTAAGAGTCCCTGAAGATTTAGCAGGAAAGCAGGAAAAGAGGAGAGCAGGAAACGTAGAGAGAATAAGGCGGAAGTGAAGATTATGGAACCCGGAGTGTTGGGTGCCCAAGCAGCAGCAATATGCTGCTGCTTGGGCTGAGAGTGACGGGCTTACCTGATAGTTACCGTTAACTCCTGTGAAAGCCCGTCCTCACGCTCCGGGTTCGGTAGGTTTTAGCTGGCAGTGCGCCTGGATTCGTTTATTACTTATTACTGTGCGCCTTGAGCTAGGTGGGACAGGATTGTTGAGAGTGCGCCGCCGCCCAGCACTTTGGCCAGGCCGGGTTCCTGCGCCACGATGTTACTGATTTGATTGACGACGGATGGGTCTTGATTTTGGGCGTGGGCTGCCAATTCTTGCACCACATCCGGTGAGACTTGAGCGGCTTGCTCCGGCGTCACCTGGGGCGTGTCACCGCCATCTGTAGCATCCTGGGAAGTATCATCTTGGGGAGCGTTGTCCTGAGAGTCATCAGAACCATCCTCCTGCGCTGCTCCGCTTTGCTGCCCCCCGCCTAAACCACCCAGTATTTGGCCTAACCCGCCGCTACCTCCACTACCCAGCACTTGCGAAACCACTGCCGGGTCAGCCGCCGCGATGAGGGTGTTCAACAATCCGGCTTTTTGCTCGCCACTGGCGTTGCCAAAAATCTGCGCAGCCATTTGCGCAAAAGGCGGTGTTTGGTTTGAGTGGAAAGCGGCAGCGATGCCATCGGCTAAAGCCGACTGCGGCGCAGCCTGGGCCGCTTGGTCGTAATCATTATGCACTGTGTCGGGAGCCTGACTTGCGTCGGCCCCGCTATATTGTTGTAATAGACCACCAATTTGGTTCATCCAATCCATCTTCGCTTTCTCCTGAAATGATTCTGTTAATGCAGTTTGCAAGAAGCACGCCAGTAGCTATGTGGAAGGCTATTAACGTATAAATGCATCTTTGGCGGGTTTGTCCGACCCTATCCCCAGCCCTTCCCCTTGGTAAGGGGAAGGGAGCCAAACTGTAACTGTCGGGGAAGGCCCTGGTTAAATAGTTGAATGCCGTGCCATAGTATCCCTGCTGTCCCGGCGGTGGGCCAACGCTCCCTTCCCCTTACCAAGGGGAAGGGCTGGGGATAGGGTTAGGCGGATGAATGCTTCTCTCGCAAATTCCGAGTGGACATTAACCCTCGGCCTCATCCTCATATAATGCTTCGCCACGATGCAGGCGAAGCGCGATTTCAGCGGTTTGGAGCTGGGCACGCTGCGTTGGCGAATGAGCCGCCATGTACCGGGCCAAAGCAATGAGGATGTGCTGGCCTTCGGGTGTGCTGCCCCATTCATTGTATTGCTGCACGCTGGCTTCCAACATTTGATAGGTGTGAAAGTCGGCATCTTCGCGCAGCACGCCACGAGCTAACGTAGCAATCAGCGGCTCAATGGGATGGCCCAGATTCAGATAACGCGCCACAACGCGGGCGGCGGCATCTACTCGTTGCTGGCTGTTCAGTGCATCCAGAAATTTCTCGCGTAACTCAGCGGCATCCGTGGGTTCATCGTCTAATTGGTCGCGTGCGCCGGGTAAGGGAGCAGGGGGCACGTTGAGGAAACGGTCAAGGTAAACCGACATCGCACCCTGAAAGACGCCGCGTGTGATGTTGGGGTTGAGGGTTCGGGGTTCGGGGTTTAGAGGGCCAGTTAAGGCTGAAGAGATACCGTTGCTTTCCGCTGTACCATTTTTTACTTCGTGTCCATTGAGTTGCGGGTTACCCCAGACCCCAGCCCCCGAACTCGCAACCCGCTTAATCGCTTGATGTAAAGCATTGCAATAGGTGAAGGTATGCAGCGCCGTAATCCAATCGCCGAATTCATTGGCGGTGCCGAAGTGGGCGATGCGCAGGGCGGCTGCATAGCAGAGTGCTTTGCTGAGTTGGCCTGGTTGTGCCCCGGCACAGATAGCGTCGCGCAAAGCTCCGATGATCTGAGCCGGGTCATCACCCATAATTTGCCTGGCAAGTTTGGCTTCGTCATGCCAGGGCTTGCCGTGCCCACTCTCGAACCAGGCGGGTAGTTGCTCGAAGGCTCCTTCCATGAGGGGCACGAGGTCAATGGGGTGACGCCAGGAGTTGCTTTCCTCGCCGCCCCGCGCGGCGACTAACTGCCCCACCACCGTAGGCAAAATCTTTTCGGCCTCGGCCCAACCGATAATTTCTAAAACTTCAAAGGCTTTATTGATAAAGTCGAGGGTGTGCCCTGTGTCGGCATAGGCGCGGTCGGTGGCAGCGGCGAACATGATTTCGGCGGCGGCAGGGTCGGCTTCGTTGTGGATGGCGGTCAGGATCGTGCGCTCGGCACCATCACGGTGGCGCACCAGAGTCCAGTAGCGGAACCAACGTTCGAGTGTATCGTGTGAGTGGTTAGATGTATCAAGAGGATGGCGGTCACGGCGTGGCACTTGCCCGGCGCTGTCCCCGGCGACACGCCGCAGACCTTGATAAAGGGCGAGAAACTTCTCTTCTTCCGGCAGATAGGGCACCAGGTTCGCCAGAGCCGTGAGGATGGTCATGCCACTGGCCCAGCTATCGCGGTAACGCGCTCCAAAAAGAGCACCCGTCTCCACGATGTCCCGTGCAGGCACTCCCGCTTTCAAAAGGGCAATCACGGCTTTGGCGATAATCAGGCCAATGTTCTGCTCCATGCCTTCTTGCAGGCGTTGTTTCCAGTAGCCAACGGCATCGGCCTGACGGGGCGAGTTGCACACCCACACCTGTCCATCGCGGATTTCAACCTCATGGCTGGGCACGTCATCGGCGAAGAGGTCGAAGGTGCAACCGCTGGTGAGATCAAAGCGCGCATGATGCCAGTGGCAGGTGAGAATACCATCGGTGACGCTGCCCTGGTGAAGTGGAAAGCCCATGTGCGGGCAACGATTGTCAACGGCGTGGACTTGCCCGTCATGATAAAATACGGCGATAGGCCGATCTTTGCCCTTGACAACGATGCATCGCTTTTGCGCTAATTGCTCAAGCGGAGCGACGGGAATGAAATCTTGCGGGTCAAGATTTTGCACATCGCCCTTTTCGGTAGAAAGTTTTTGCATTAGAGAACACTACCTCCTGGATACCGTCTATAATACATCAAATGAGAAGGCTTGGTTAGAAACTGACTATGAACATTCCACGACCTGAATACCCGCGTCCTCAGTACGTGCGTCCTGATTGGCTTTGCCTCAATGGTGAATGGGAGTTTGAAGTAGACCGTGGGGACACGGGCTTGGAACGCGGTTTATTAAAGCGTTCCCTTCAGGATCGCATTATTGTCCCTTTTTGTCCTGAGTCGAGATTGTCTGGCATTGGCAACACCGATTTTCTGAATGCGGTCTGGTATCGCCGCACCGTCAAGATTCCTGATGAGTGGGCTGGCAAACGCATTTTGCTGCACTTCCAGGCAGTAGATTACGATACCACCGTCTGGATTAATGGCGTTGAAGCGCGTCGCCATCGTGGTGGGTTTACGCCCTTTTCGTGCAATCTCGAAGGTCTGGCGACCGGGGGCGATACCATCACGATTGTAGTGCGCGCCCGCGACTCCCATGTGCCGCCCCAACCACGCGGCAAGCAGTCACAGCAGTATGATAATTACGGTTGCTTTTACACCCGCACCACGGGCATCTGGCAAACGGTGTGGATGGAACCGGTGAGTCGTTGCTCCTTGCGCCGCCCCCGCATTACACCGGAAGTAGACCGCAGCAATTTTCGGCTTGAAATGCGTATTACTAATAATCGTCCAGGTTTGCAACTGCGTGCCACGTTGCGCGATGGGCAAGGCGTCATCGGCACTTACAGTTGTATAACGGGCATGGATTTGACGGCGAGTCTCGACCTGCCCATTCCGCAAGAGCGTAAGCGGTTGTGGTCGCCGCACGACCCCCATCTCTATGACATTGAAATTGAATTGCTGGATGAGAATGAACGCCTCATTGACCGGGCTACCACGTATGCTGGTTTGCGCGGCATCATGATTGACGGCAAAGCCATCAAAATTAATGGCGAGGCGATTTTTCAGCGTCTGGTGTTAGACCAGGGTTATTATCCTGACGGCATTATGACGGCTCCTTCTGACCAGGCTTTGGTAGATGACATCGAGATGAGCATGGCGGCTGGCTTCAATGGGGCGCGACTGCACCAGAAGGTGTTTGAAGAACGCTTTTTGTATCACGCCGACCGCATGGGTTACATCGTGTGGAGTGAGTTCCCCGACTGGGGTTGCCGTATCACCGAGCCAGGGCGCAACCAGTTACAGCACGGCATCACCTACGCGGCGCAATGGCTGGAAGCGATGGAGCGCGATTATTCGCATCCCTGTATCATTGGTTGGTGCCCGCTGAACGAGACTTATCAAGAGTTGACAGACCCTATCACCGAATTGGACGATACCGCGCGTACGATGTATTTAGCGACTCGTGCTCTAGATAACACGCGCCCGGTGCTGGATGCTTCTGGTTACTCGCATCGCGTCCCCGAAACCGATGTGTTTGACTCCCACGACTATGAGCAAGACCCTGCGACTTTTGCCGAGCATCATAAAGGCTTGGCCGAGGGCAATCCGTTCCTGAACGGCCCGCGCAATCGCCCGTGGTCTATTATTTATCGCGGCCAGCCGTTCTTTGTCTCAGAGTTTGGCGGCATCTGGTGGAATGCTGATGACAAATCGCGCAAGAAATCCTGGGGCTATGGCAAGCGTCCGCGTTCGGTGGAGGAAGTCATGACGCGTTTCGAGGGTTTATGCAATGTGCTGCTCGATAACCCCGATATGTTCGGCTACTGCTACACGCAGCTTACCGACACCTATCAAGAACAGAACGGCCTGTACACCTTTGACCGCCGCCCCAAGTTCGATTTAGAGCGCATCCGCGCCATCCAGCAACGCCCAGCAGCTATTGAGCTAGCGGCCAAGGAGCATTCCTCGAAGTGATTTGGAACCACGAATAGACACGAATGATTTTAGAAGATAAAAGGTAGCGGGTTGAAGCTGATAGGTTGATATTACGATCCTCTATCTTCTATTCTCGATCCTCAATCTATTGGTGTTTATTCGTGTCCATTCGTGGTTCCAAAGTTCTAAAACGACCACTGTGTGAATAAGCGATTACGTAGTTGTTCTAGCTCATGCGCTTTGACGCTCTGCGGTTTATGTCCATCCTCTTTCATATCCAGAATGATGCTGATGAGTTGTTGGTCTACCGTGGTCAAACGTTGCGCCAGAGCTTTGGAGATAGCGATCAACAATTCGATGGCCCATGCCTCGCGCTGTTTTACCGCTGTCTGAAAAGCGGCGCGTGTTATCTTCCAGGTTTGTATATCGGTGGTAGCCAGTGCCGTGGCGGTGCGCGGCTCATGGAGGAGCAGGCTCACTTCGCCGAAAATTTCGCCTTCACCTAGATTTGAAAGCACCTGGTCATCGTGCCCTGGTACATGAACTCTGATTTCGACCTGGCCTGCTGCCAGCAGGTAAACGCAATCTCCCGCATCGCCTTGATGAAATAACTCGTGCCCGGCTGAGAAGTTGACTGGCTCTAAATGTTGGGCGAGGGCTTGCAGTTCGTTACTCGTTAGCTCTTTGAAATGTTGGAAGCGTTGGAGATCGTTGATGTTCATTTTATTCATGTTTATACCCTGTGTTATACCCCGCGCAGCACGGTCGCTCTGGCGACTCGTCCCAGTGCTACGACGAAGGCGGCGGTGCGCCAGCTTAAATCTTTGCTTTTGACTAAACCTTTCACCACATGATAGCTATCGGCCATCACTTGCTTTAAACGTTGGTTGACCTCGGCTTCTGTCCAGCGAAAAGCCTGGATGTTCTGTGTCCATTCAAAGTAGCTCACCGTCACCCCACCCGCATTGGCTAAGATGTCGGGAATCACGGGGATACCGCGTGCCGCGAAAACCTCATCGGCTTCGGGTTCAGTAGGGGCATTGGCCGCTTCGATAATAACTTTAGCCCGGATGGAATGGGCATTATCGCGTGTAAAAACTCCTCCTAACGCTGCTGGAATGAGCACATCCACCTCTTGAGTTAAGACTTCGTTCAGCGCGATGTGGCTCACGCCTTCCGCCTGATATTGTGCCACCGAACGCCGCGCCTGGGCATATTCCCAAAGTTCTGGGATATTAAGCCCACCGGGGCAAAAGATAGCACCTCCAGCATCACTGAGCGCCACAACTTTGGCTCCCATCTGATGCGCCGTTAAAGCCGCATAAGAACCCACATTGCCAAAACCCTGGATGGCTATGGTTGCGCCCTGAATTGAACTGCCAATATCGCGCAAAAACTCTTCCGTGACAAAAAACACACCGCGCCCCGTCGCCGCCTCGCGCCCTTCGCTACCCTGCAAGTCGAGCGGCTTGCCGGTTACAATGGCCGGGGTATAGCCATTGATGCGTGAGTATTCATCCATAATCCACGCCATGACCTGGGCATTGGTATTGACATCGGGGGCCGGAATATCACGGTGCGGGCCAATCTCGCGGTGAATGCGTTGCACAAATTTGCGCGTGAGGCGTTCCATCTCGCTTTGTGAAAGCTGCTTCGGGTCACAGGTGATACCGCCCTTGGCTCCGCCATAAGGAATGTTCACCACGGCGGTTTTCCAGGTCATCAACGAGGCGAGGGAACGCACATCATCGGGATCAACTGTGGGATGATAACGCAACCCACCTTTCATCGGCCCACGCGCTGAATTGTGCTGAATCCGGTAGCCATTAAAAACCGCAATTTCCCCGTTATCTAATTCAATTGGGATGCTGACGTTATGCTCAGCTTCGGGCATCAATAGCAGTTTTTCCGCGTGTTCGCCTAAGTCCATGACTTTGGATGCCTGGCGAATGTAATAGTTGGTAGCCTCAAAAGCTTTCATGCTGTCTCTTTCTTCTTTTACTGTATTATCTTAAAGCATAATGCATGAGCCTGATTCCTGGGGCGACTTGGCAATTATTCTACCGTATCCCCATTGCCTTCTGCCGTACCGTAGTTAGTGAGGGCAACGTGATCTAGCTTATCATGGTAAAGTAGTGAGATAATATTAACAGGTAAATATAGGATATCTGCCGAAAGGAACGTACATGATCCCTACTTTAAACGCGGCGACAGCCGGTCGTGGACTGGCTTTGCCTGAATTTGTGCAACTGGCGAAAAAGAATGGTTTTTCGGGCATTGAATTTTCGATCCAAGAAGCTAATACTCTGGTGCAAAACAGCAGTTTTGAAGCCGTGGCCGCTCTATTTGAAGAGGCGAAAGTGCTGCCCATTGTCTTTGGCCTACCCGTTGAATGGCGCAAAGATGAAGATACGTTTCAGGTGGGACTGGCCGAACTACCCGCTTTAGCCAAACTGGCCCAGGATTTAGATTGCTCGCGTTGCACCACCTGGGTGTTGCCCGATAGTGGCGAGCCTGTGACAGAATACGCGGAGCGCAGTATCCGTCGTTTTCAGGAGATAGGGCGCGTGCTAACGGAGCAGGGCGTGCGGTTAGGGTTAGAGTTCCTTGGCCCGAAGCACTTTCGGCACAATCCTGAAAATGTCTGGTTCTATGATATTCCCGGCGCATTACAGGCAGTGGAACAAATTGTGGGGCCAGCGCAGTTGGAAAATGTCGGGCTGTTAATAGATTCCTGGCACTGGTACACCTCTGGCGGCACGCCAATGGACTTAGCTTCAATACCGATAGAACTTTTCGTGCATGTGCATATCAACGATGCTCCCAATGTCCCCCGTGACGAGCAAGTTGACCAGGTGCGTTTGTTACCAGGTGCCAGCGGGGTAATTGACATCACGGCCTTCTTGAAAACGCTTAATGCCTTGGGTTATGATGGGCCATTGGCAGTCGAGACTTTTAGCGAAGAGTTGCGCGCCCTGTCCCCAGATGATGCGGCGGCTCAGGCGGGGGCGGCTGTGGCGCAGGTCATGCAACAGGCAGGTGTGGTCCCAGTGCGTTTGCTGTAAAATGAAGGCTCACTCTCCAGCCTCACCGCAGTTTATAAACCAGGCGCACGACGTGATCTTGATGCGGCTCAAGCGGTGCGTCCACAAAGCCAACATCTCGAAAACAGTGCAGGCTGGCCTGATTATCGGTTTCTATAATGGCTTCCACTTGCTCCAGGGTAGTGACTTCAGGCTGGGTTAAAAGTGCGTGGAGAATGCGCTTGCCATAGTCGTGCCCGCGCAACGCCGGGTTGACTAACAGAATCGTGCTGGCTGTGGTCTTGTCTTCTCGCTCTAAATCCACATAACCCACTGGCTGCCCATCCTCGTAAGCGATCCAGGCGAAGTGGTCTGGTTCTGCTTGGATATAGCCGAACCAGTCGCGCAGGGGCAACATGCCGCCCAGACGACAGCGCAGCTTGATGTCTTGAAACCATTGCTCTAACGTTGCAATCGCCTGGTCATCAACTTGACGTAAAATAATATCCGACACTTCAACTCCCTCATTAAATGTATTGCATAGAAAAGGTTAGCTTATGCTGCGCTTATCATTGCCCTCCACAACCAATCTGCAAGATGCAGGAAACTTACTGGCTGGCTTAGGCATTTTAGCCGTGAGTCTGAGTGGTCAGGTGCAAGCCCAAGACCAGAAGTCTGCGGTGACCAATGCACCAACGATTACCACTGCTGACCATCCGCAGGAGGATAAAGATGTGGAAACCGTGAAACAACGACTGCGAGATGCCTTGCTGCCCACAACTCCCACTGAGGGGCAGGCAATCGCTCAGGCGGCGCGTCAGTTTGCGGATGCACTAAAGCCCGACGGCTCCTGGAACGACGTTGATTACAACGATCAGACGCGAGGGCCGTGGAAGACTGCGCAGCATCTCGACAGAGTGCAGGCAATGGCCAAAGCCTACCGCACACCCGGCGAACCGCTCAACAGTGATGCCGCCTTAAAAGGGAAGATTCTCACGTCCTTAGACTTCTGGCTGCAACACGATTATCGTAATCCTAACTGGTGGCATAATCAAATCGGTGTGCCCCAAACTATGGGTGCGATATTGTTGCTGATGGAGCATGACCTTTCCCCTGATGAACTGGCGAAAGGGTTGGCCATTATGGGCCGCAGCAGTTGGACTAATGAAGCTGGGAAACCTGCCAATTGGACGGGAGCCAACATGGTCTGGATTGCCAGCAATCGTATTATCATGGGGTGCCTGGCTAACTCGCCAGGCACCGTGACTGAAGCTTTCTCGAAGATTTTTGATGAGATTCATATTGCTGGCCCGCATGGGGAAGGTATTCAGAACGATTGGAGTTTTCATCAACATGGTGACGTGTTGTACACAGGAGGTTATGGTCAGTCTTTTACGGGCAGTGCCGCGCACTTTATTGATTGCGCTCGTGGCACCCATTTCGCCGTGCCCCCGGATAAGCTCCAAATTCTCACGAATTACGTGCTGGACGGTCAGCAGTGGATGCTGCGTGGCGGCGTGTGGGACTATGGCGTGACCGGGCGCGAGATAACACGCGCTGATAAGAACGCGCGCAGCTTGCGCTTCCCTGTGCAAACTCTGGCGCAGATGGCGGGGCCGCGCCAGGCAGAGTTGAAGGCTTTTGCCCAGCGTCTGCGCGACCCCCGCAGTGCGCCGCCATTGGTCGGGAATCGCCACTTTTGGAAATCAGATTTCATGGTGCAGCATCGCCCCGGTTATTACACCTCGGCCCGTATGTTTTCGACCCGCACCCTCAACACTGATGGCTATATCAACAGCGAAGGCAAAAAGTCACATCACCTAGCAGATGGCACAACTTATATCTTTCGCAGTGGCGACGAATATAAAGACATCTTCCCGGTATGGGATTGGCAGCGCGTGCCCGGCACGACTTGCGAGCAAAAGCCGGAACCGCTTGACCCGACGCACATGCAGATGCGGGGTAAGACGAGCTTTGATGGTGGCGTTTCCGATGGCCTGTATGGTTTAGCCGCAATGGATTTGGCGCGTGATAGTCTTACAGCGAAAAAAGCCTGGTTCTATTTTGATGACGAGTTTGTCTGTTTGGGCGCGGGCATCAATTCAACCACTGATAATCCGCTGCTGACATCCATTAACCAATGCCTGCTCAATGGCCCCGTCACGGTTTCCAATACGGCCCAACCCCTGACCCCTGGCGACCATGACTTAACCGATGTGCGCTGGGTGCTGCACGATTCTATCGGCTACCTTTTCCCCGTAAATACCCCCGTCCATGTGAAGAACCAGGCCCAGACAGGCAGTTGGGCAGAAATTGGCACGGGGTCTAATGCCCCGGTGACAAAAGATGTCTTTAGTTTATGGCTCAATCACGGCGGCAAAGTGGCCGGGGGCAGCTATGCTTATACCGTTGTGCCCAACACCAACCGCAACGCTTTAGAAGCGCGGGTTAAACAATCGAACATTGAGGTGTTGAGCAACACACCGACCTTGCAAGCGGTGCGGCACAACGGCCTTAAACTCCTGGAAGTCGCTTTCTGGCAAACGGGCAAGCTGGAAGCGGGCCGAGGCTGGACAGTAAGTGTGGATAAGCCCTGTCTCGTCTTGCTTCACGAAACTCCCAATGGGTTTGAGATAGCCGCTGCCAATCCCGAAAATAAACCCCTATCGCTTAATGTGCAGCTAGACCGAACGCTCACTGGCGAGAGCTGCATCCCTGTAGCCGCAGGCGGCACGCAGGTGCATTTCGATTTACCCAACGGGGAAGAAGCCGGACGCAGTGTGGTGCGGGTATTGAAGTGATTTAATCTCACGCAGAGACGCAAAGAGCGCGGAGAAACTTGAGAATCGAGAATGGAGGATAGAGAATCGCAATAGTTACTGTGACTTGCTCGATCCTCTATCTTCTATTCTCTATCTTCCCCTCCTCTGCGCTCTTTGCGCCTCTGCGTGAGGTTAAAATTCTACTAACGCTTTGATAACGCCGCTATCGGGTTCCAACCATTGAGGAAACTGCTCAATCATTGCCTCGCAAGTAGCGCGATGGGTAATCCACGGTTCTGTGCTGACGCGCCCATTTTCCAGTAAGGAGATAATGCGCTGAAAGTCGGCACCTGTGGAGTTGCGTGTGGCGAAAAGTGTCAGTTCGCGTCGATGGAAGTTGGGGTCATTGAAGGTGATGTCGGCTTGCACGAGGCCAACGAAAATCAACTTTCCGCCATGCGCCACATAATTAAATGCCTGGCCCATTGAAGTCGCATTGCCGGTGGCATCAAAGACCACTGTGGGCAGGTCTCCATTGGTAAGTTCTTGCAGCCGATTTAACACATCCTCATTGCCTTGCATGGTGAACTCAACATCTAATTGCTGCTGACAAAACTCCAGTCGGCTTTCGCTCACATCTAAGACAATGATCTTAACATCTTCTAACTGTGCGAATTGAATAACCGACAACCCAATCGGGCCAGCGCCAATCACAAGCACAAATTCTCCGGCTTGTAACTGGGCGCGTGCCACTGCATGTGCGCCGATGCCGAGGGTTTCGACCAATGCCAATTGGTCTAAGGACAAGCTTTGCGATGGATGCAGCTTATGCACTGGCACATGAATTAACTCGCGCATACCACCATCGGTATGCACCCCTAACACTTGCAAGTTGACACAGCAGTTAGGCTTACCACGACGACAGGCGATACAGTGCCCGCAATTGAGATAAGGTTCCACCGCGCAGTGGTCGCCCACCTTTAGACCTTGCTCGTTCGCGCCAACTTCAATAATCTCCACACCTAACTCATGCCCCAAAATGCGCGGGTAACTAAAGAAAGGCTGACGCCCCCGAAAGGCGTGCAAATCAGTGCCGCAAATGCCAACTCGATGCACCCGCACTAACGCTGTATCAGGTGCCAGTTCTCCGGGAGTCTCAGTTTCGCCAAAGCTAAATTCTCCGGGTTTGTTTAAAGTTATAGTTCGCATAAGGAAGAGTTTTAAGAGAGTGGGGACTCAAGGGTTAAAGTAAGAGATCGTCATTCTGAGCGCAGCGAAGAATCTACTGTGCGGAGTTATAGAGCCTCAATTAGAACTCTATAGACACGCTTACCAGATTCTTCGCTATGCTCAGAATGACAGTTGCTCATTTGTTACATCTACTCTCGTTTTACCTTAATATTAGCACTCAAAGTTATATCTACCCAACCACCAGCACCGGACGGCAGAAGGAGCCGCTGAAGCCACGAAAGTTGATAGGCAAGGCCCAGAATTGATGGGGTTGTGGGAGAGTGAAAACTTCTTCGGGGAATCGCAACTCTTCCACAATCCAGATTTTGCGACTGAGCAGAACCTCGTGGGTCTCGGCGTTCAGGGGTTCGCGTGAGCCGCCGACAGAATAGTGGTCAATGCCGATGCCGCGTATCTGTTGCTCGGCCAACCATTGTGCGCCATCGGGGGTTACAAAGGGCGAGTGGTAAAGCCATTCATCTTCGCGTGCGCGACGGTCTCCCCAACCAGTAGCCAGGAGAACGATGCTATCCTGCAACGTCACAACGCCAAGCTGATTAACACTTTCTTGCAGCACAGCAGCGTCTAAGGGACGGTCGGGTTCACTGCCGCGCAAGTCGAGAATATAAGCTGGGCCAACGAAGGCTTCCAACGGGTATTCATCAATGCTCATGCCGCCCGCTAATTTGTGCAAAGGCGCATCAAGATGGCTTCCGGTATGGCTGACCAGGCTAATGGCTTCCATGCGCCAGGAATCGGTGGGATGATCCGCGGCAATTTCGGCCTGCACCAGGGGATGCACCGGGCAGTTGGGGCACTCGTGATAGAGCGGTTGGGAAAGGTCAATGAGGCGCATTAATTATTCTCCGGCTTGCCGCTGATCCAACTTTGATTGTGAATCGGCGCTAAGATGGCGCGCACTTCGGCCAGCAATGTCTTGTCTATGGGGTCATCTATCCAGGCGACATTCTTCTCGATATTCTGCGGGCTGGCGGTGCCGACCAAAGTGGTGTGAATATCGGGTTGAGCAACGGCAAATTGCAAGGCCAGCTTACTAATATCGGCCCCTTTCTCTTTGCAATAATCCGCCGCACGAGCGCAGGCGGCTTGCACCTCTGCCGGAGCAGGGTGCCAGTCCGGTGCGCCCCTCTGGGTCAGCAAGCCCATTGAAAGTGGCGAGGCACTGATAATGCCCATGTGCTTGCTTTGCAAGAAGGGAATCAGTTCTTCCAGAGCAGTGTCGTTAAGCGAATAATGGCAGTAAGAGAGGATGGTGTCGGCATCAGCCCGCTCTAAGACGTAGCGGAATATTTTAAGAGGCAGGCCAGTAATGCCGATAAAGCGTGCTTTGCCTTGCTCTTGTAATTTGCGCAAGGCGGGCAAAGCTTCCTCAACGATTTTATCGAGCGAGTCAAACTCAATATCGTGACATTGAATGATGTCTACATAGTCCACCTGCAAGCGTTGTAGGCTTTCCTCGACACTGCGCGTTACGCGCTCGGCAGAGAAATCAAACTTGTCCTCTCCATAGCGACCTACTTTAGTGGCTAAGTAATATTTTTCACGGGGTAAGGTGCGCAGGGCTTTGCCTAAAACAATTTCCGCCTTGGTGAGGCCGTAATATGGCGAGACATCAATGAAGTTAATGCCCAAGTCTACTGCTGTATGCACGGTGCGAATGCCTTCGCTCTCGTCCACATCACGGAAGACACTGCCCAGCGGCGATGCGCCATAACTCAGAACGGAAACCTGTAAATCTGTTTTGCCTAAAGTGCGATATTGCATAAAATTAGTGGTGAATGCTACTGAAAATGCAGCCTTGCGATTAACTTGTTTGTGCTGTAGATTTATTATGAGCCTCGCGCACCACCCAGTCAAAGAAGACCTGGAATTGTGGGTAGGCGGCAGCGGCTTCTTCCGGATGGAACTGCACGCCCAGAATGGGCTTGCCCTCCGAGGATTCGACCCCTTCAATGATGCCATCACGGGCACGACAGTTCACTCGCAAATTACTTCCTAATTTTTTAATGGCCTGATGATGCCAACTGTTAATTGCCATCTCTGTGGTGCCCATGAGTTCACCTAAGAGCGAATCTTTTTCAATCTCAATTGTGTGCAAGAGGACGGTGTGCAAGCCCTGCGAGTAATGCTTTACGGAATTAGGCACTTCACTGGGTATATCCTGAATCAGTGAGCCGCCCTGGACCACATTCAGAAGTTGCACGCCCCGGCAAATAGCGAGGATTGGAAGGTCAAGGGCCAGTGCCTGGCGGGTGACTTCAAATTCCATTTCATCACGCACCGGGTCCTGATACTTGCTCAAATCATGCGGTTCCTCACCATAAGTCAAAGAAACGACATCGCCGCCACCAGTCAGGACAACCCCATCCGCCGTTTGCATGATGGATTCCAGGGCCGCTTTGTCCATAAAGCACGGAATAATAATGGGCGCACCACCTGCCTTCACCACAGCATCCACATAATCGGTATCTACGCCCGTGCGGATGCTTTGCACCTCACCGGCTGGTGTCGCCTGGTTCTGCCTCCCCGCGGTGATGAGAATAATAGGTTTTTTCATTTTAAATTTAGTTCACCACAGAGACACAGAGGCACAGAGATTTAGAAGAGGATAGAGAATAGAAGCAGCCCCCTTAATCGTGGCTAGCCTCAATCCTCCACCTTCTCTCTTCTTTCTCAAAATCTTCTCTGTGCCTTTGTGTCTCTGTGGTTCATTAAGTTTTGCTCAAGCAATTCTGTGTAGCAGTATACCCCGCTCGGCAGTGACTTCCCGCTTGATGGTGCCGTCTTCCACCATGCGCTCGATGAGGGCATCAGCTACTGGTGGCGGGTAGAGCATGGTTTCCCGCGAGCGATAGAAGTGGGTGCCCTCACCAATGACTGCCAGGTGTTCGGCTACAATGGATTCCTGGTTGAATGGCTGTGCTGGTTCCAGGGGTGAAGCCGTTGTTAGATATTCATCAAAAACATCCCAGTGCCGCACCAATTTGGAATAAGAGGAAGTGAGGCACCAGGGGTCGGGATAACGAGTGGCTAAGTCCAACACAAAATCGGCCTGGCAAAGACGTTTTTCGATCATAGTGTTGAGCAATTGCAGGTCAGAGCGTTTAGCTCCTAAATCCTTCAACTCAGCCGCGCATTCATCTAACATCGCATCTAAAATCTCGACCACCGGGCATGTGGCGCCATCCCAGCAGAAAGTAGCTTGCAGGCCGTAGCGCGAGGCAGCCCAGCGATTGGTTAGATGCTCTTCATACTCTTGTGGTGAGGGCTGATATTCTTCCACTCGTGTGCCACGATAATGCACATAAGCGGCAACGAAAGTAGCCATTTCAGCTAATAGGCGACGGGAAGAGGCGCAGTCTAAAATGCGCACCTCCATTGTCAGGCCACCCTGCATTTTAGGACTGGCATCGCCACCCCAGGTGCTTTGCGCCAAGTGCGGATCACGGCCAAAGCCGGGGCGTGTGCAGCCGTTCGCTTGGTGCCGAATGCGATAGCTTTTGAAGCCGCCACTCTGTCCCCGCGAGGCAGGTGAGTTAGCAGCCAAAGCTCCGAAAACTGGCACGTATTTCATCATCTGGTTTTCTAAATGGATGCCCTGGCTTTCATTCATAATCGTGCCCACATGCACATGCGACGCATTATACAGGGGCATCAAAGGATGACCGCCAGCCGGGAATAATTCGCAGTCGAATTCACGCACGACTTGCGCGGCGCGATCCGTCACCTGTTGAATGCGCTCCCAGATTTGGTCGAGCGAGGTGTTGATGCCCATTGCAAATTCAAGCGTCATCCAATCAATGTCAAGCGGATAATCGAACTCGCGGCGCAGCAGCCCGGCCAGCGCCATGAGCTTTTCGGATTCAACCAGGCGATCCAACTTATCAATAACCATAATCTCCCAGTCAGTGCTGAAAGTTCTGGGATTAAACAGATTCATTATCTCCTCCGTTGTTATTCTCTGGCGGGTGTGCGTTTAATCTGTCTTGTTGCCGACTGGCGATGCCTGCGACTTTAGCGTCAAATGCACCGTCCATGCTCCCCTGTGGGAACTTTGCTTCGGCATACCAGACTTCACCAACACCCGGCAGTAACAGGCTTTTAAGCGGCGCTTGCTGCACCGTGCCTGCCAGGGCAAAGGTCGCGGTTGAAGCGGACGTTACCCGTTCGGCTGAACGCAAACGACAAATGGCGGCACACTGCACACTGCCATCGGGCAGGCGAGAGCGGCAGGCGACCCAGGCCCCCGCGTTGGTTGCGCCACACCGTTCTCCCGCACTCAGAGCAACGGCATAGCCCACCGATTCCTCTGGCCGCACTGGTATCGTGGGCCAGACGGGTTCCAGAGTCATGGCATGAATGCCCGTCCACATAACCAGGTGAGGGGGTGTCTCGCGGTCAAAGACATACATCTGATATTCATGCCGCAAGGGATGCTCGACAATCGCCCAGCCGTCCCACATCCGCCAATACCAGTGCCGTACCATCTGGTGCGCTTCGGCTTCTCGCACGACCACTAATCGCTTGCCATCGGCACATAAGACTCGACTGCCTTGAGCCGCATCACGGTCGAGTCGGGCCGCAGCACGAAAGGAAAGACCCATCGGCTGCATATCATCAATAGGCTCTTTGGGCTTGGCGTCTTTCTCTTTTTCGTCATTCTTGCCCTTATGGAAAGAGTAGTCGCGCTGCCAGAGCAGCAGGGGCAGTTCATCATAGAGCGTGCAAACGGCAGACGTGCGCAGATTTATCCCCTCCTCCACGGTGCCTTCCAGGGCTAAGCGGGTGGCCCCGCTTTCATGGCGCGCTCCGGCCACATCCATTGCCACATCCTTGATCTTGTCCGACCAACTCCAGCCGGTGCGGTAGCGGTCGGAGTAGCCACTCTGATCTACAGCCCGTTGAATGAGATTGGCCGGGGCTTCAAAATGATTGACTTCACGTCCCTTTTCACGCCAGGCAGCAATGGCCCCCGCATGGCTGCGGGTGGTGACATCCACGGCATACCAGGAGTTTTCCAGATGTTGCACCTCGCCTTGAGGTAAAAGTAGCTTCCGCGCAGAAGGCTCATTGACAGGCAGCACCGTGCAAGAAACTTTTAGCTTATCGCAGCTAATCTCAAAACTAACCGGCAGTTTGGGCAGAAGATCAAAGAAGGTTTCTGTAGCTACCGCTGCACTATAGCCAGTATCATCTTTTGTCCATTGCCCGGTTTGTAATCGCCCATTAGCCCGCACGCTAAATTCGGGTGGCTTGTCGTCCTTCCACCAGCGCAGATGAAGTTGCAGGGTAGGCGGCAGTTCTCCATAAACAACGGTTGGTTCAACTTCTAGGGGATAAAGCAGGTGCGCCGATTCATCCGGCGTTAGCACGATGCTATCGCCTAAGTGCCCCACTTCACGAGCGTCTAAGACGCTTCGCTGCACCTTTAGCGTTTGGTCTTGTAACCACTCCGGCAATTTGGTGCGATCTGGTAAAACACAGGCGGCCTTCAGGCTCACTTCGAGTTGGTGCCCCACTTTAGCGGCGGCTGTTGAGGCCGTGGCTTGTTGTGGAGCAATATCCGTAATCTTCCCTAATAATGCGTGCATAAACTTTCAGTCCTCCTGTTGAACGGCCAATTCCCTTTATCGCCTGACAGTGGTTAATTGATTAATAACCAGAAAACAAAAAGGCACCCGCATATGCCCGACCATTTGACCGCTTTGAGACGGTCAGATCGGGTATAAGCAGGTGCCTGTGGGCTGGGAGGGCACGGTGCAGAACGAGTTATTGTTTTTTTCGCGGCCAGCCGATTTGACAACTTATTACATTTTAGGGGCTGTTGTCAAGGCATAATGGATTAAATTCTGATGAAGACATAATTTTAGCAGGAAAATAGGAAAGAAGGAGACCAGGAAGAAAGATGGATAGAGACACAAACCGCTATGACACACATCTGTCCCGTTGCAACTTTCTTCAAATTCTTTGATTTCCTGCTCTCCTTCTTTCCTATTTTCCTGCTAAATTAATAAAACTTCGCGGTTGGATATGCTGCAAGGATGCCACGTTATTGGTAACTTGAGAATTGCTACAAATATCAATTCTCAGGAGAAGTTTATGAAACGTAAAGCTTCCGCCGAATGGCAGGGCGGCCTTAAAGATGGCAAAGGGATCATTTCCACCGATAGTGGCGTATTAAAGGATAGCCAGTATTCCTTTGGCACTCGGTTTGAAAATGGCGTCGGCACCAATCCCGAAGAACTGATTGCAGCCGCCCATGCTGGCTGTTTTTCAATGGCCCTGTCGGGGCAATTGGGCAATGCTGGTTTGACGGCAGAGAGCATTAACACCACGGCAACGGTGACGCTTGACAAAACGGAGGCCGGATTCACCGTCACCGAAGTGCATCTGGATGTTACCGCCAAAATCCCAGGAGCCGATCAAGCCGCCTTTGAGACTGCGGCGAATAATGCCAAGGCCGGTTGTCCCATCTCGCGCCTGCTGAACGCGACCATCACAATGGATGCGCGTCTGGCTTGATTTGAAGGGTGAGGCTGTTTAGCGTCCCAGAGTCGGGTCCTAGCTGGCTAAGCGGCAATGGCCCGACTCTGGGGCTAGGTTAAGGCATATATTGTGCAGGGAATATAAAGTGTCAAGGCTCAAGAGGCAGCAGGGGAGAACTGGTTACTGAGTTCTGAACTTACGCTAGCTTTTAAGGTGAAGCGTAGAACCTTAAATGATAAACGCTCAAATTTCAAAAGATAGGAAATCGTTGTGAGTATTGCTCTTTCTCCTGTAGAGTCGTCGCGGTGTCTGCGGTGTGAGACTTTGCCACCCAAACTGACGGGGCCAGGCACGTTGCATTTGCGCTTTCCCTTAGCGCATTCACGGGCCAAAATTCTGAATTACCTACGCGATGCCCACTTACAATACTTTGACAAAGAGGACACGCTCAGCATCCAGGCTCCAGAGCAGGACTTAACGCCGCTTCTAGCCCCCTTGATGAATGTCCTCTCTTCGACCGAGCAAGCCGATGTGCGGGTTTTGTTTGAGGCATCGGGTCGCCCGTTGCAACTGTCTGATTACTTTGAAATCGAATCCCTCGATAGTTTCTTAGCCAGAGCGCAGAGTGGTTGGCTGGTGGATATGATTGACCAGGATCGTCTTACTTCCTGGTTTCAACCGATTGTGCATTGTGCTGACCCTAAACGGGTGTTTGCCTATGAATGCCTGTTGCGTGGGCGTGAAGGTGACCAAATGGTGCCGCCCAAGCGGATTCTGGATGTGGCGCGTGGTTCTGGCCTGTTGTTTCAATTAGACCGCGCCGCCCGCCTGAGTGCGATTCGACAAGCGGCTGATTTTGGCGTGGAGGCGACACTATTCATCAACTTTACGCCCACTTCCATTTATGATCCCGTTAACTGCTTGCGCACCACGGTGCAGGAAGTGGACAGGCGCGGCTTGCGCCGTGACCAGGTGACTTTTGAAGTGATTGAAAGTGAGTCGGTGCGCGACACCCAACAATTAAAAGACATTTTAGACTTCTATCGCTCCAGTGGCTTTGGTGTCGCTTTGGATGATGTTGGGTCCGGCTACTCTTCCCTCAACCTGCTGGGCTTGCTGCGCCCCGATTACATCAAGTTAGATCGAGAATTAACGACCAACGTCCATGCCGATCCCTACAAAGCCACCATCGCCCGTAAACTCCTGGAAACCGCTCAGGAATTAGGGCTTAAAACGATTGTTGAAGGTGTCGAGCTTCAAGAAGAATATGCCTGGGCGCGTGACCACGGGGCCGATTACGCGCAGGGCTATTTCTTTGCGCGTCCTGGTTCTCCTCCGCCCTTGCTCTAATCACCATTGATTATGAAGACACTACGCTTTGGGATGCTGGGAGCCGGGTTCTGGGCACGCTTTCAGTTGGCGGCATGGCGTGAAGTGGATGGTGTAGAGTGCGTAGCGATTTATAACCGCACGCGCCCCAAAGCCGAAGCCTTGGCCCAGGAGTTTGGCGTCCCCACCGTTTACGATAACGCCGCTGCCATGCTGCGCGAGGAGCAGCTTGATTTTGTAGACATCATCACAGATGTAGATACCCACAGCCAGTTTGTGCATCTGGCGGCAGAACATAAAATCCCCGTGATTTGCCAGAAGCCAATGGCCCCTTCCCTCGAAGACGCCGAGCAAATGGTGCAGGCTTGCCACGACACGAAAACGCCCCTTTTTATTCACGAGAACTGGCGCTGGCAGACGCCGATTCGCCAATTAAAGCGAGTGTTAGATGAGGGGCAGATCGGCAAGCCATTTCGAGCGCGGTTGGATATGGTTTCGGGCTTTCCGGTTTTCATCAATCAGCCCTTTTTCAAACACCTGGAACAATTTATTCTGACCGACATGGGCAGCCATATCTTAGATGTAGCTCGCTTTCTGTTTGGTGAAGCGCAATCGCTTTACTGCCAGACACAGCGCGTCCACCCGGATATAAAAGGTGAAGATGTGGCTACGGTCATGATGAAAATGCAGGAAGTCACCGTATTATGCGAGATGGGCTATGCCGAGAACTATCTAGAAAAAGAGGCTTTCCCCCAAACCTTCATTTTCGTGGAGGGTGATAAGGGTTCGGTAGAGCTTGGCCCCGATTACTGGATTCGCGTTACCACTGCTGAAGGCACCCATTCCCGACGCTATCCGCCACCCCGTTATGCCTGGGCAGACCCGGCCTACGATGTGGTGCAATCGAGCATTGTGCCCTGTCACCAAAATCTATTAGGTGCTTTGCGTGGCGAAGGCGAGGCGGAAACGACTGGTGATGATAACTTAAAAACGGTGCAACTTGTTTTTGGTGCTTACTGCTCGGCGCAAAGCGAGCAAGTTATTCACTTCTAAGCAGACCAGGAGCAAAATTCTCCTTAACCATGCTGCCACGCAATGTCCTCTATTACGGACGGGAAGAACCCCTACCTGAGCCAATAGAACTATGTGCCGGGCCACTAACCCTTCTCTATGACCAGGGTGATTTGCGTTACATCAAATTAGGTAATTGTGAGGTTCTGCGCCGCGTTTATGTGGCGGTGCGCGATAGAAATTGGGGCACGGTGCCTGCGGTATTGGCGGATGTAAAAATCGAGAAGAACCAAGAATCCTTTCACGTTACTTATGATGCCACCCATCAACAAGGAGAGATTGATTTCTGCTGGCGGGGGTCAATAACAGGTGATGAGCGAGGCCATATTGCCTTTGTGATGGATGGTGTGGCCCGCTCCACTTTTCTGCGCAACCGCATTGGTTTTTGCGTGTTGCATCCCCCTAAAGAATGTGCTGGTCAGCCCTGCAAAGTGGAAAAAGCTGATGGCACGATTGAGACAGGTACCTTTCCCCAATTCATCGCACCCCAAGCCCCGTTTCTGGATATGCGCTCTATTGCCCATGAAGTGCAACCCGGCCTCTGGGCACAGGTTCACTTCAGCGGCGATGTCTTTGAAATGGAAGACCAACGCAACTGGACAGACGCCTCTTATAAAACCTTCTGCACCCCTCTGCGTTTACCTTATCCGGTGGAAATCAAAGCAGGCACAAAAGTCTCTCAATCAGTACGATTAGAATTCAAACAGAATGCAGATGGGGAGACTAACTCCTCCCCCTTAACAAGGGGGAGGCTGGGAGGGGGTCTGTCTCTCGAAACTCCTGCTCCCATAACTCTTTCTATTGACTCTACCTCTGTCACATCATTGCCCCGCATCGGTTTAGGCACTGCAACTCACGGACAACCACTAACGCAACAGGAAATAGCCCGTCTTCAAGTCTTGAATTTATCCCACTTGCGCGTAGACCTCACCTTATCCGATGCACAATGGCAAACAACACTGCGCCAAACTGCGCAAGAAGCAGAGTCGTTAGAGATAGGATTAGAAGTGGCGTTATTCCTCAGTGATGCGGCGACCGCTGAATTAGCTGCTTTACGCGTGGCCCTTGAAGAAGTTAAGCCGAATGTCCAGCGATGGCTGATCTTTCATGTGGCAGAGAAATCCACATCAGCACAATGGGTGGAATTAGCACGGGAACAGCTATCTTCCTATGACCCTTCTGCTCAAATCGGCGCGGGGACGAATGCCTATTTCACGGAGCTTAATCGCGGGCGACCTCCGTTGGAGGTGCTGGATTGTGTCGCTTATTCTATCAACCCACAAGTCCACGCTTTCGATAATGCTTCGTTAGTGGAAACAACGGAAGTGGTGCCGGATACTGTCGCCAGTGCGCGCCAGTTTTGTGGAGAACTGCCCATTATCATCTCGCCCATTACACTGAAGCCGCGCTTTAATCCCGATGCAACGGGAAGTGCGCTTGCCCTGGCTCCCGATGAACTTCCGGCCCCGGTAGATGCCCGCCAAGTGTCCCTTTTTGGCGCAGGCTGGACACTGGCCAGCTTAAATTCTCTGGCGCAAAGTGGTGTTGCGAGCATGACTTACTATGAGACGACAGGTTGGTGCGGGGTCATGGAAACGGAGCAAGGTTCCCCGTTGCTGCCCGTCTTTCAATCTTTGCCTGGCACGGTCTATCCGCTGTACCATGTGCTGGCTGATGTGGGAGAATTCGCTCAGGGGCAAGTGCTGCGAACCACATCCAGTGCCGCACTCCAGGTTCAAGGCATAGCTTTAACAAAGCATGGTAAGATACGTGTCTTGGCAGCCAACCTCACGCATAAGCTGCAAGAAGTTGTAGTGAAAGATTTGAGTGCCACCGTGTGGGTGCGTTGCTTAGACGAAACCAATGCAGAGGCGGCGATGGAAACTCCTGAAGCGTTTCGCATGGCTCCAAAGGCAGAACGGCAAACCGAGGCGGAGCAGTTAACATTGCACTTGCTACCTTATGCAGTAGCCTGTATAGATATGGAAGACAAGTAAAATGAATGAAGCGAATTCGATTCTGGAGCGGTTGTTTTCTCTGCAAGGCAAGGCTGCGCTGATTACGGGGGCCAGTGGCGGCATTGGTCGTGCCCTGGCGGTCGGGTTAGCCGAAGCGGGTGCAGCCGTGGCGATTCACGGGCGGTCTCAAGAACAGTTGGAAGAGACGCACCGTCTGGTTGAAAACACCGGGGGTAAGGCCGTGGTTATAGCCGCAGAACTGGGCGATCTGGAAGCTGCGCAACGCCTGATAAAAGAAACGCACCAAGCATTTGGCAGCCTGGATATTCTCATTAACTGCGCGGGCATGAACCGGCGTAAATCAGCGGCGGAAGCGACGCCAGATGATTTTGATACGATTATGGCGGCGAATCTGCGCAGCCTCTATTTTCTGTGCCAGGCTGCTTATCCCCTGATGCGCGACGCCGGGGGCGGCAAGATTATTAACATTGGTTCCATTACTTCCACTTATGGTTTGGGCGGGGTATCGGTCTATGGCATGACCAAATCGGCGGTGGGGCAATTGACAAAAACTCTGGCGGTGGAATGGGCTAAAGATAATATCCAGGTCAATTGCCTCGCCCCTGGCTTTATCGTAACTCCCCTGACCGAAACCTCTGTCTGGGGTGATGAGATGCGACGCAACTGGCTGCTCAGCCGTATTCCCGCCAAACGTCCGGGGCAGCCGGAAGAATTGGTCGGAATGGCGCTTTTAATGGCTGCCCCGGCGTCCTCTTACCTCACTGGTCAACTGATTACTATTGATGGTGGGTTTCTGGCTGGTGGCTGGTGGGATCAAGAGTAAAGCCTATGATGCCAACAACTATCACAGCAGTTGCGCCTGCGAAAGCCATTCTCTTTGGTGAGCACGCTATTAATCGAGGCCAGCCTGCTATCGCCTGTAGCGTTGGTCTTTATGCACGTTGTCGGGCGGAGCAGACAGCAGGGGCAACCTACCATTTCTCCAGTGGGGCGCAGGAGCAACGTGTTACGCGAGAGGACATTCTGCAACTGGCGCAGGAGGTTGAAGCGATACGGGAGGCGCAAGATTATGAGGCTATCCGTGCCCTCACGCGCACTGATTATTTCGCATCCGCTAAATATATATTAGCTACCGCTTTTGGCGAGGCTTTGCCCCATACGCTGTCCATTCGTTGGGATAGCCAGATTCCCTCGTCATCGGGCCTGGGTTCTGGCGGGGCAGCTTTTACTGCTCTGGTAGCGGCGCTTGCGTCTTTCTTTGATAAGTCACCAGATATAGAGCAGCGTGCAGCGTGGGCGCATCGAGGCGATATTCTGGCGCACGGCGGCATTGCTTCGGCGCTCGATACCCAAACCTCCTTGTTCGGTGGCGTCATTCGTTATACAGGGCAGGGGCTGGCGGAGCCACTGCCTTTTGCTTCTGGGTTATCCTTAGTGATTGGCGATACCAAAATGGTTGCCGCCACCAGTGAAGTCAATGGACGTGTGCGCGAGTGGCTGGCGGAACGAGCCACCAGCCGCATGGCCTACTTTGAAGCCATTGGCGCACTTTCGCACGCGGCCTTGCCGTTGTTGGAAATTGGCAACTGGCCGGAGTTAGGACGACTGTTTACCCTCAACCAATTGGTCTTAGAGAAGATTGGCGTTTCGAGTGCGGAGATTGATGCCCTCATAGATGCGGCGCTTCATGCCGGAGCCTGGGGTGCTAAATTGTCGGGGTCGGGCGGTGGAGGGATCATCATTGCGCTCGCACCCCCAGAGCGATGCGAGGCCATTGCCGAAGCCATTACCCAAGCGGGTGGTCACACCATCATCCCGCAAGTTGGAGTCCCCGGCGTACAGCTATTATCAGACGAGGAGCTAGACCTTGAGTAATTATCAGATTATTGACCTGACGCATCGCTTATTGCCGGGTGAGGAACAATATACAGTGGAAATTAAACAGCGTGGCAAACCCCGCGAAACGCCCACTGGCGACATTATGCACGATGTGAGCATGTGGTCACACTCTGGCACGCATGTCGAAGTCTCGCTCCACTTTTATGCGGGGGGCAAGGATACTTCTGACTTTCCACCAGAGACTTTTGTTGGCCCAGCTATTCGGCTCGACTTTCGAGACAAACAAAAGAATGAGCCAATTACCCTGGAAGACTTTCAAGCCGCCGGTGACATCCACGAAGGCGATATTGTGATTTTGTGGGAAGGCCGTGATGTGCTTTATCGCACGCAGGAGTCACACTCTCGCCCTTATGTTACCGAAGAAGCCGCTAACTGGTTGGTGTTAGAAAAGAAGATTAAGTTGCTGGGCACTGATTCATCGGGTTTTGAAGTGCGCGGCGGTGATAAAGATCATCCCAATCATCACCTGTTTTTTAAGGACGGCATTGATGTTCCTGTCGTCGAGTGTCTGCGCAACTTAGGCGAGATTCCTGCCGACCGTTTTTTCTTTATGGGCCTGCCGATTCCAGTGAAGGGGCTGGATGCCTCGCCAATTCGCGCGGTGGCCTTGGTGGGTGAAGGGATTCCGGTTTAATCATGGTGCGCCTCGGTTCGGCCCTCTTCAATGCCAATCATACTCGCTTAGGTGAAGAGCTAAAGCGCGTGGCAGCGGCGGGTATTGATTTTTTGCACTTCGATGTCTTCGATGGCTATTTTGTGCCCGATCAAGCCTTCCCTGCCCGCACCATTCAAGCCTTGCGTCACTTAACTCAGTTGCCATTTGAAGTGCATTTAGCCGCCAATGAACCAATGCGCTTCTTAGACGCTTTAGCCAAGGCCGGAGTGGACTTGGTCTATCTCCCTGCTGAAAGCACGCCTCTTGTCTATGAGACCATTTACGCCGTGCGCGAAAAAGGCATGAAGGCTGGCTTGTGTCTGGCTTTAGGCACGCCATTAAGCTTGCTTTCATCTACCCTGCCGATGTTAGATGCCGTGCTATTGTTAGGACGAGTCACGGGGGAGGGCCAACGAGGGCGTGCTTTTAATAACCTGCTGATTGACCGGGTGCGCGAAGTGCGCCACATGATAGATGCGGGAGGTTACACGATTGATCTACAAGCGGCAGGTGGCCTGGAAACGGAACATTGCATCCAGGTCTACCAGGCCGGAGCAACCTCACTCCCTATCGGCGCAGCCCTGCATCGTGAGCCAGATATGGCCGCCTTCGTCGCGCATCTGCGCTCCGCTTTAAGTGCTGAGTCCTCAGTGCTGAGTGCTGAGTCTTTGTCCCGTGATGTTCCACACTCCGCACTCCGCACTCCGCACTTCAATGTCTTGATTGCTTCACGCTCCTTCGGCAAGAACTGCCCGGAAGTGCTGGATGAAATGCGTGATGCGGGATGTGTGTTTTTGCCCAATGACCTGGAGCGTGCGCCCACCGAAGCTGAACTGATAGCCCGCATTGGTGAGGCGGACGTCTTAATCTCTGGCACGGAGCCTGTGACGCAGCAAGTGTTAGAGGCTGCGCTACGACTGAAGGTTATTTCCAAGCATGGCGTCGGTTACGAGAACATAGATTTGGCAGCGGCTAAAGCGCGTGGCATTCCGGTGTGTATTGCAGGTGGGGCCATTGCTGATTCGGTGGCTGATATGTCGTTTGCCCTGTTGCTGGCTCTGGCGCGACAGGTGCCACAGGGCCATGCCTCTGTAAAAGCCGGACAGTGGAAACGCTTTATTGGGCCGGAGTTACGCGGCAAGACTTTAGGCATAGTGGGGTTGGGGCAGATCGGTAAAGGCATGTGTCGGCGGGCTAAAGGCTTTGGCTTGCGCACCGTGGCGAGGGATGCGTATCAGGACACAGATTTTGCCGCTTCATGGGGTGTTGAGTATCTGCCACTTGATGAACTCTTAGCCCAAGCCGATTTTATTTCGCTCCATGCCCCCGTCACAACCGAGACGCGCCACTTGATTGGTCAAGAACAGCTTGCTCGTATGAAACCAACGGCTTTTCTCATCAATACAGCGCGTGGCGAATTAGTAGATGAAGCGGCGCTTTATGATGCTCTGCATAATGGCATCATTACAGGTGCGGCGACGGACGTTTTTGTCCAGGAACCGCCCGGTGATAATCCTTTGCTGTCGTTAGATAACTTCATCGCCACCCCTCATAGCGCTGGGCAGACGACCGAAGGACTGCGGCGTATGGGAGAGATTACCGCCGAAAATGCACTTCGGGTGTTACGTGGCGAAGAGCCGTTGTATCGTATTGCTTAGGTATTGCGCAGGCGAAGCTTAGTCGTTGCTAAGAGGAGTCAGAAAATGCGTGCTGTCATTATGGACGCGCCCAGAGAAATACGTGTGGGCGATTGGCAAAGGCCACAACCGGGGCCAGGTGAAGTGCTGGTTGCGGTGAGCGCGGCTGGTATTTGCGCGGGTGACATGTATTTTTACCTGGGCAAGAATCCTTATGCCCAATACCCCCAGATTTGCGGCCATGAAATTGCGGGCACAGTGGAGCAGGTTGGTAGCAATGCTGAGGGATTAGAGCCTGGCACACCGGTGGTGGTTGAGCCATTCCTGGGTTGTGGCACTTGCTATCCTTGTCGTATTGGTAAATCAAACTGCTGCGCCAACTTGCAGATTATCGGCGTGCATAAGCCTGGTGGTTACGCGGAATATGTCACGGCTCCGGCGTCGCATATTCATAAGGTGCCGGAAGGTCTTTCGCTGTCTTTTGCCTCCTTTGCCGAGCCAGTCGCTATTGGGGTGCAAGCCTGTCGCCGAGGCGAAGTGGCGGCTGGTGAATATGTACTCATTCTGGGCTGTGGCCCCATTGGGTTAGCTCTCATTGAAGTGGCTAAGGCGCGTGGGGCGCATGTGGTCGCCACTGATGTGTTGCCCGCTCGCCTGGAAATGGCGGCCCAACTGGGAGCAGAAGTGCTAAGGGCAGATAAAGACTTGTTGCCAAATGTTTTGGTCCAAACCAATGGCGAAGGAGCACCCGTGGTTATCGAAGCGACGGGCAATCCTCAAGTCATGGAGCAAACGGTGGAGTTGGTGGCGGCGGGTGGGCGCATTGTGATTGTTGGCTTAGTGAAGCAAGGCACACAAGTGACATTCCCTGGGCTGGATTTTACCCGTAAAGAGATGACGGTCTTAGGCTCACGCGCTTCGGTGAATTGCTTCCCTGAATCCTTACAACTGCTGGCCAGTGGCGCGATTACTTACCCTCGTGTGGCGACTGAATTTAGCCTGTGGGACGCGCCCCAGGTCTTCTCTGATTTAGCGGCAAATCCGAGTCTGATTCACAAAGGTGTGTTAGTGCGGTAAAGGCGGGATTATAAAAGCCCCGGTCACGAGAATTAATATGAAAATACTTATCATTGGCGGCACTGGCCTGATTAGCACAGCGATTACCCGTTACCTGTTAGAGCGGGGCGATGATGTGACGCTTTGCAACCGGGGCAAGGCAGAATCTCCCCAGGGTGCCAAGCAGATAACGGGTGATCGTAAGGACTTTAACCGCTTTGAAGCGCAGATGGCCGAAGCGGGCACCTTTGATTGTGTGCTAGACATGATCTGTTATCTGCCAGAAGAAGCGCACAGTGATATACGCGCTTTCAAGGGGCGAGTTGGTCACTTCATCTTTTGCAGCACGGTGGATGTTTATAGCAAGCCTGCGACGCGCTATCCCTACTTGGATAATGAACCGCATGGGGCCTTAAATTCCTATGGTCAGAACAAGTCCATCTGCGAACAGCTTTTTATGGAGGCTCATGAGCGCGGCGACTTTCCCGTCACCACTTTACGCCCGGCACACACCTATGGCGATAGCGGCGCACTGATCCACTCCTTTGGGTGGGGCATGGCTTATTTAGATCGCTTGCGTCGGGGCAAGCCCATTATCGTGCATGGCAACGGGCAGTCGTTGTGGGTTTCGGCTCATGTAAATGATGTGGGACTTTCCTTTGTTCATGCCGCTGGCAACGAGCAAGCTTACGGCAAAGGTTATCATGTCACGGGTGAAGAGTGGCTGACGTGGAACCAGTATTATCAAAAAGCGGCTGAAGTGATGGGGTGGCCAGAGCCAAATTTAGTGCATATCCCCGTACCACTCTTGTGCAAAGTTGCGCCCCAACTGGCGGGCAGTGTGGCCGATAACTTTCAATTCAACAACATCTTCGATAACTCCGCTGCCAAAGCCGATCTGGATTTTCGCTATACCGTCACTTATGCCGATGGCGTGCGCCGCGTGGTGTCCTGGTCAGAAGAGCATGGCAAAATCCAGAGCAGCGATGAGAATCTCTTTTATGATCGGTTATTGGCAACCTGGCAGCGGCACGGCGATGAGATGGCACATGAGTTATCTTCCAATAGTTCTGGGTAATGGCACCGGGTCTGCATGAAAAGCCGTTTTATGCTGATACTTCCTCATCCTTGTAATAACCTGCGTCACCCACTATTTTCCCGTCTGTGTCTTACTCTGATTTTGCTCTTGAGTTGCGCTCATCAACTCACGGCGCAAGAAAGACCCTCAACTGCTGGCACTGGGGCTAAGGATTTTACTTATCAAACACCATCCGGTGTGACGTTTCGCGTCACAGCCGAGGGACTCTCCGCAATCCGCTACCAGAACCGAGAAGTTGCCAATGGCAGTTGGTCGTGCTTCAGCGCGGAGAACTGGTTTAAAGATGGCGGATCACAGCAAGTGAAGACCGACCCCACAGGGGAAAAGTCTCTCACGGTGCTGGATGCCCATCATGCGCGGGTGCGCCAAGTCAAGGGGAATGTGGTTGCCACCTTCGACTATAATTTTGAGAGCGAAGACCTGACCATCTCTACCCGACTGGAAAATAACCATGCTACGGCACCGCTCAATATTACTGGCTTTACTGGCCTGACTTTCAACTTCGACAAATTGCCGGATGGCCTGATGCCAGTGCAGCATATCACCTACTTCCAGGCCAATGGCATCCAACTGTGTCATCCTGGTTACTGGTCGCCCATTGGTGGTAGCTACGCGACGGACAACAGCCTGGGTATCGGTCTCTCGCCCTGGAATGTGGGCTTAACGCGAACTCTTATCCTGTGGGATTATGTAGATTGGAATGCCGATAAGCGCGATAAAGTGCCGCAGCGCCGCCCGATTTACTTTGTGGTTAATCCCGTGCCGTCGCGTGGGGCGATGACTTTTGATTTGCGGCTGCGGATTAGCCCCAACCGCGATTGGCACTACCTTTTGGAACCCTATCGTCAGGAGTTTCAACGCACTTATGGCCCCGTGCGCTACAAAGCCGATTATCGCTGGATTGCCACGGATTACTTAAACCATAGCGTGCAGGAGATTTCGCCAACCAACCCTTACGGGTTTCAAAGCGGCCATCGGCGATTCGACTTGGCCGAGGGCGTCAAAGCCTTCTGTGATGAAGTCATTCCTACATTACAGGGTGCCAATGGGCAGGGAGCCATTGTGTGGGGGCAGGGTGGGGAAGAGCCACGCGGTCAAATGTATCGTCCCGATTTCGATGTGCTGCCGCCTGAAGTCGAAGCTAACTGGACGACGCTTGCGCAACGCTTCAAGGCAGCAAACTTAAAGTTGGGAGTTGCCACCCGGCCCCGCGATATGGCGGTGCGCCAGAACTGGAAGCAGGATGAGATTATCAGCATTAACCCCGATGATCCCAGCCATCGTGACATGCTGTGGCGGCGCTTTGAGAATATGAGGAACAAGGGCTGCACGCTTTTCTATCTGGATAGCTTTGGCGACTCTTTCGAGGATGTTAAATTAATGCGCTTCCTGCGCGAAAAGCTGGGGCCGGATGTACTGACTTTTGCCGAACACCAATGCGATGCCATTATGCCCTATAGTGGTGGCTATTCCGAAACCACGCTGCAAGCCGAACCAACCGATAACCCGCCGTACTATCGCCTCTGGTCGGGGGTAGATAATTGGCAAATCTATCAGTGGTTAGCCCCCGGCGCGCAAATGGCGGCGCGGCTCTACCAGACTCAGGGCAAAGCCCCGGCTAACTTTGAAACTTCGGAGCACTTCTTTTACTCCAATCGCATCACGCCCCTGATTCCCGTGTCCGAGCTCAACCGTACCCCGTCTCTCAAGCAGTGGCAGCCACAGTTCTTAAATGCTAATGGCCAATGGGTAGCTCATTAGAATCTTAATCTCACGTAGAGACGCAGAGGGCGCGGAGAGGATGGAAGGGTGGGAGTGCGAGAGGATGGGCGAGGAGATGGTTTGCAGGAAACACCACCCACACTCCCATCCCCATTTACTCCCACACTCCTCTGCGCCTCTGCGTGAGATCAAATTTTAAGCACCACTTTGCCGCGCCCGTGCCCGGAATCGAGTCGTTCATGCGCTTGTTGCACCTGGGCGAGAGGCAGCACTGCGTCTACTAAAGGTTTCAGTTGGTCGCGCTCCAACAGGTGGCCCAACTTTTCCAGGCGGGGACGTTCACGGGTGAGAAAGATACCGTGCAGCGTCAGGTTCTTCATGTAGGCCGACGTGAGGCTGCCTTCTACGCTAAGGATATGCGCCAGGCGGCCAAAGGGCCGCGTCGCTTCCAGACTGCGCGAAATGAGGTCGCCGCCAACTGTATCGAAGACGGCATCCACGCCAACGCCATTGGTTTCTTCTAAGGCAATTTGAATGGGGTCATCGTTCTTATAGTCAATGGGCACATCCACGCCCAGTTCACTTAAAGTAGTTTGGTTAGCGGGGCCAGCGGTGACTAAGACGCGAGCACCGGCAATTTTAGCCAGTTGGATGGCAAACGAGCCAACGCCGCCTGCGCCCCCATGAATCAGGACAGTCTCGCCAGGGCGAACTTGCAGGCGAGCCACAATTGCTTCCCAAGCCGTGCCTCCCGCCAAAGGCACCGCGGCAGCTTCGAGGTAGGAAATTTTACCCGGTTTAGGGGCCACAATTGAAGCATCTACTACGTTGTATTCCGCATAGGTGCCATGAGGATTGCCGAAGATTTCGGCGGTGTAAAAAACTTCGTCGCCCAGCTTAAATTCGGTGACACCGGCTCCAACTTGCTCGACGACACCCGAAGCATCCGAGCCTAAAATGACGGGCGGCTCTAAATTGGCCCAGGTGCCGTTGGCGCGGAGTTTGGCATCTACGGGATTTGTGCCAGAGGCTATGACCCGCACTAAGAGCTGGCCTGCTCCGGGTGTGGGCTTATCCACCTCACATTCTTCAAAGACTTCTGGTCCCCCAAAGCGAGGGATGATCATTGCACGCATAATGTTGCTGTCTCCTTCTCTCTATAATGCTTTTTTAATTTTACAGATGACGAGAGCCACAAGTGCAGCTTTGGCTCCCATACAGTTATACTGCTCTCTAACCCACGAGAGGAGAATCCCAAAAGTTATGTCATTCATGCGTCGTCTGTTGAGCCTGTGCGCTTTAATGCTCATGTGCCTGAGTACTGCCCATGCGCAGGGCAACTTTTATTTGAGAAATGGTGATCGTGTCGTCTTTTATGGCGATAGCATCACCGATCAGCGTTTATATACACCTTTGCTGAAACCTACGTGGTCACTCGGTTTCCTCAACTCAATGTCAGTTTTGTGCATTCGGGTTGGGGTGGCGACCGCGTTGGCGGCGGTGGCGGCGGGCCCATTGACTTGCGTTTGCAGCGCGATGTCATCGCCTATAAGCCAACTGTCATGACCATTATGCTAGGCATGAACGATGCCAGCTATAAAGCCTATGACCAGGGTACCTTTGACACCTACGCTAAGGGCTATCAGCACATTATTGATACCGTGAAGCAAGCCTTGCCTGGCATCCGCATCACTGCGATTCAACCGTCGCCTTTTGATGATGTGACGCAGGCTCCAAAATTTGAAGGTGGCTATAATGCGGTCTTGGTGCGCTATGGTCAATACCTCAAAGACCTGGCACAGAAGCAAAATCTCAATCTTGCCGACCTCAATACCCCCGTTGTTGCTGATTTAGAGAAAGCTAAAGCCACGGATGCTGCTCTCGCGCAGAAAATCATTCCCGACCGGGTGCATCCCGGCCCTGGCGGGCATCTTATTATGGCCGAAGCACTGCTCAAGGCGTGGAATGCTCCAGCGATTGTGACCAATGTCGAAATTGATGCCAATGGCCAACGCGTGGTGCGCTCTGATAATACCCGTGTGACAGGCTTGGCTGGAGGGAATAATCCCACCTGGATGCAATCCGATAATGCTCTGCCCATGCCAGTGAATATGGGCGATCCCGTTATTGCCCTCGCCGTGAACTCTTCTGACTTTACGCAAGCCCTGAACCAAGAGCCGCTTAAAGTCACGGGTCTCACTGCCGCCAAATACACGCTGAAAATTGATGGCCAGGATGTAGGGATATTCACGAAAGAGCAGTTGGCGGATGGTATTAATCTGGCGACGCAACAGACGCCCATGAGCAAGCAGGCGGCTAATGTGCATGGCCTGACCGTGCGCCATGATGACATTCATACCACCCGTTGGCGTCAATACCAGGTGCCGATGGCGAATGATAATCTACCGCATTTAACGGAAGTTATGCGGGCGCTGGATGACTTAGAAGCGGATGTGGTGGCTCAACAACGCGCTGCGGCACAACCCGTGCCGCATCGTTATGAACTGGTAGCACAGCCCTAGTTCTGGCCTAGTAATGTAGAGAATCATTCAAGTTAGCTTAGTGTTGAAACAGCCCCGCTTGCAAGCGGGGCTGTTTCTCGTTTATATTGAATTCAATATGATGAGATTTACCAGCACTCAACTGTTGTTCATTGCTTCTGCCATAACTGCCGTCCCATCCGCTGTTTTGGCTCAGGTTGCGCCAAAACAGCCATCAACCCCAACAACTCCTGCACCCAATGAGGCACCTCCCTCAATTGTGCCTGCAACAACTGCTGCCCCGCCGCAAACCCCGGATACTCCCGGCGCGATTTGGGTGGCAGCCTCGCCGAAAAACTTTGATGCGGCCAATCGTCCGGCGGAACAGCCGATTGATATGGTAGTTATCCATGATATTGAAGGCTCCGCCGAAAGTGCCGTCAATTGGTTCCAGAATCCCCAGGCCCGCGCCACTTCGCATTATGTAGTGAACTCCACCACTGGGCAGGTGTGGCAGATGGTCAAAGAGCATGACATCGCCTGGCACGCTGGCAACTATGCGATTAATAAACGTTCGGTGGGGATTGAGCATGAGGGCTATGCCTATCGCCCCGGTTTCTATAATCCGGTGGAATATGAAGCCTCCGCCAAACTGGTGCGCTCCATTACCAGTCGCTATAACATCCCGCGTGACCGCACTCATATTATTGGCCATTCCGAAGTGCCACACCCCACCAAGCCGGGTCTCTTTGGCGGGGCCAGCGGGCACACTGATCCTGGCCCTTACTGGGACTGGGATAGTTTCATGACATTAGTCCGCAACGATGCCCAGGCTGGCGAGCACAACTTCCCAACAGTGATTCACCCTGGTGAACTCATTGAGGCTGCCGCGACTTTTACCAATACAGGCGATGATGCCTGGCCATCGGATAAAGCGGGTGCGGCAGACCCAGCGTTGCAGGCGCGTGGGCCAGTTTATTTAGGCACCTGGAACCCGCAGGGTGGTAGCAGCCCCTTTTTCAACTACAAGTTCTGGACCAGCCCGCGCCTGGCTTCGGAAGCGGTGGATGGCGAAGTGGCTCTTGGTGCTAAAGGCCGCTTTGCTTTTACCCTGCTTGGCCCTCGTCAGTTAGGCGAAGTGCGGGAGGATTTTCGGCTGATTAAAGTGGCTCCAGCTCCTAAAGTGCCCGTTGGATTTGGTGACATTATCTCAACCACCATTCGAGTGGAGCCGTGGGAGATTATTCAGGATACTGCCCAGCCTGGCTTTACTGCCTCCGGTTGGACGGCGGGTGCAGGCATGGTCTCGCGCAAAGTGGCGGCTGCTGATGAGCCAGCCGCGCCTGCTCAATGGACAGTGCCTTTGCGCATCAGCGGGGATTGGGACGTTTATGCCCGCTGGCCAGGGGGTTCAGCCCATAGCCGCCAGGCGTCTTACCAGGTTGATGCCGCCGATGGCACGCATACGGTTGTGGTGGATCAACGCAAGGGTGGCGACTGGTATAAATTAGGCCGCTATCGCTTTAATGATCCAACAGGCGTTAAAGTCAGGTTATCGGCTCAGGGCACACGAGGCACGGTTGTCGCCGATGCCGTCCGCTTTGTCGGCCCTTTCCCTACTCCCTAAGCGCATTTTATGCAAAGCGCATTGTTATGCAAGCCATTGCGCCGTGCCAACAGGATGCTCCTCAATGGATGCGCGGATGGGGTGATAACTCAGGCTCCCATGCTTCTCAAAATGGCTTGCGCGGTCTCTTGGGCATCTCCGCGCACTCCCTGAAGAATTCTGGCATAAGGGACGACTTGTTGCAGGGTGGCCATCACAGTTTCCGGTTGACGGCGGGCCGAGACTGTATTCGCCAGTAAGCCCAAGGCTCCCTGTCCGGCAGAGACTTGGCGGGGTTTCCACTTTCCCTTGTCTTTATATTCGCTCAGCACGACTAACCCAACGGGCAAAGGTTGACGCCCAACGCGTCCGCCTAATGATGCGGCAGAATGGCGAGTGGGTTTCTCGGTTGGCGCCCCGCGAATCGAAAGGGGACGCGCATAAGGATGCACCCGCCCCTGGGCATCTAAGACCGCATACTCATCGGAATAATAAGTGGCCCCGGCCTGCACCAGGGCCGTCACGAGGGTTGTTTTGCCGGTAAAGCTACGGCCTGGAACCACAATAGCCTGCCCATCCCAGGCCACCACTCCGGCATGAACAAAAACGCGGCGCGGGGCGTGTTCGGCCACGTAAAGCTGCATGTCGTTTTCCAGGGCCTCAAAGACTTGGTCGGCTTCTAAAGAACGGGCTAAGCGCGTCCAATCGCCATAAAGTAAGTTGAAGCGCCGCACTCGTGATTTGCCATCCTGGGTAGCAATCGCGCCATCGGCGATAACCGAGTAGAGGCGTTCCACCACGGGCTGGGAAGAAACCTTCCAGTCCGGTGGGAGCGCCGCGAGCATTCGCTCTAGGGTTTGTGCGTTATTTGCACGGATCCCGATGCGCACGCCGTAGGTCTTTAAAGATAAGCCTGCCGCCCAGCCCAGGCGGTTCACTTTTTCCATTCAAGAAGTCAGCCGCTTGAGGCGGGGTAAGTTGAGTTCGGACATGCACACCTCCCGTTACAGCATTTGTCTTATGACATTCGTCTTATAGCATTCGTCGGTTTTTGAGGTTACTATGATGTTGGCTTAGATTCAAGTTAAGCTGGCGTCAGAGGTGAGCAAGTCACAACGTTGTGAGCTTTGAAGTGTAAGCTTTGATATGCTTAACCCAATGGTCTTAATTGAGACCGACTTGACGTGGTGACAGTCCTGCAAAAGCATCTGACACCGCAGGTGCAATATTACAGGCACAATGCTAAGAGGATACCTAAATCAGAATGAAAAGATATTTCCAAATCGCTGGCCCCCTGCTTTTAGCCGCCATGACATTGGGTGTTAGCCACCCCGCGTCGGCGCAAAAAAAAGTAGCGACATCTGCCGCGACTACGACCCAGAAGAACCGCGCCGCAGGTAAGCCCTTGGTGCTCAACGGGATTAGAGAAACGACGTTGCCCAACGGCCTGACAGTGCTGACCAAAGAAGTCCATGCCGCGCCCGTGGTTTATTTTTCGGTATGGTATAAAGTCGGTTCAGTCAATGAAGAAGTCGGACAGACTGGCATGAGCCATCTGATGGAGCACATGATGTTCAAGGGCACTAAAACGCGTGGCCCTGGCGTGATTAGCTTCACCCTGCAAAATAATGGCGCAGAATTTAATGCCAATACGTGGTTTGACCGCACTTCCTATTTTGAAACCCTAGCCTCCGACCGCCTCGAACTGGCCATGCAGATCGAATCGGATCGTATGGTGAATTCGCTCTACGATGAAAAGCAGCACCAGAAAGAGATGACGGTGGTGCGCTCTGAATACGAAGGTGGCGAGAACAACCCCGGCACGGCCCTCTCCAAAGCGGTGCGTCTCGCAGCTTATCAGGTGCATCCTTATCGCTGGGAAACCATCGGCTTCCGCTCCGATATTGAGAACTTCACCCGCGATGAGATGTACGCCTATTACAAGAACTACTATACGCCTAATAACGCCACTGTTGTCATGGTGGGCGACTTCGACACGGCCAATGCCTTGGCGATGGTGCGACGCTATTTTGGTTCCATTCCAGCGCACCCGATTCAGCAGCATTTTATAACCCCCGAACCACGTCAGGAAGGCGAGCGGCGGGTGGTCGTGCGGCGTGCTGGCACCACGCCTCAGATGGAGATTGCCTACCATATTCCCGGTTTTGGCCATCCCGACCGTTATGTCTTGGATGTCCTGGAAACTGTGCTGTCCGGTGGCCGCACCGCACGCTTTTTTCAAGACCTGATTCAGACTGGGCTGGCCTCAAGCGCCGAAGCCTATGATTACAGCCTGCGTGACCCCGACTTGGTTCAACTTGAAGCGAGCGCACAACCGGGCCACACCAATGCCGAATTGGAAAAGGCACTTTTAGCAGAAGTAGATAAATTGCAGACCACACCAATATCTGCCGAAGAGTTGGAGCGTGCGCTGAACCAGGCGGAAGCCAGCTATATCTACAGCAAAGATTCGGTCGAACAGCAGGGTGCCCAGTTGGGCGAAAACGCTATGCGCGGCGACTGGCGCTATAGCGAGACCTATGTGCAGCACTTGCGGCGTGTCACCATCGCTGATGTGCAGCGGGTGGCGCGTAAATATCTCATTGCCAGTAACCGCACGGTGGGCTACTTTGAGCCTATTGTACAGCCAGGTGGCGGCGGAGCGCCGCCACCCGCTGGAGGCGATGCCGGGCCGTCAGCTCTGAAAGCAGCCCAGGCTACTGCCGCAGAAATCAGCTATCCCAACCGTGGCGTTGCACCGCAGATGCCAACGGTGAAACTCATCAGTTCTGCTCTGATGACACCGCGTTTAGCCACCCGCCTCGCCGCCAATCCTGCCGGAACACGGGCAGAAGGCGCACCGAAGACTAAACCGTCTACTAAAACGCCAGTGCGCCCGCAGGCCAGTCGCGTGGCACCCGCCAAAACCTCAACGGCCAAGATGCCCAAACCGACGCGGGTCGTGTTGGATAATGGCCTTACCATTATTGTGCAGGAAAACCACGCTAACCCGACTGTTTCATTGGGTGGGGCCATGCTGTCTGCGGGTGGTGTTTTTGATCCTCAAGAGAAGCTTGGCTTAGCCAGCTTTACCGCCTCGCAATTATCGCGGGGTACTGAGAACCGTTCGCTCCTTGATATTGCGCGCACCCTCGAAGGCGTTGGCGCATCGGTCAGTGTGGGAGCCGGTGAAGAGTATGTCTCGCTCGGCGGCCACTCCCTCACCAAAGACTTCAACACGATCTTGGATGTGCTGTCCGATGAGTTACGCCATCCAGCGTTCCCCGTAGCCGAATTGCAAAAGGCGAAGCGCCAAGCCCTGGCCGGGGTTGAAGAGGCCCGGCAGAGCACCGGCACCCTGGCCCGCATCGCCTTCAACGATGCCCTGTTTCCGCCCACTCACCCCTACTACTCGCCAACCCTAGATCAACAGGCAGCGGTCATTCAAGGGCTAACGCGAGAGGATTTAATGGGATTTCATGACGCGCATTATGCGCCGGATAAGATGGTGCTGACCATCGTCGGTGATGTTAAAACGGCGGATGCCATTGCTGCGGTGAAGCGGTATTTTGGTGACTGGCAGAAGAAAGGCAATCTCCCCGCCATTCTGATTCCCGATACGCCCTTGCCCAGTGGCCCAACCCGCACCATTGTCATTCCCGTCCCGGATAAAGCTCAGGTGGATGTGCGCTATGGCTATCCTGGCCAACTCAAGCGCCGTGATCCAGATTTCTACCGAGTTGTGGTGATGAATACCATCTTAGGCGGTGGCACCGGTTTATCTTCCCGCCTGGCTACGAATGTGCGCGACCGTCTGGGATTGGTTTATGGCATTTACGCGCAGGATGAGGCGTCTTTAGGTGCTGGCCCATTTGCTGTGCAGTTTGGCAGCAATCCGGCCAACGTGGATAAGGCCATTGCCGAGATGAATCGCCAGTTAAACCTGATGCGTCAACGTGGTGTCACGCCCCAGGAAGTGTCGCAGGCTGTGGCCTACCTGACTGGTTCTTATCCGGTGACTCTCTCCACCAATGGAGCCGTCGCCGGACAGCTACTCATTGCGGAAGTTTATGGCTTAGGACTCAATTACATCCAAAAGCGCAATAGCTATTACAAAGCTGTCACCGTGCCCCAGGTCAACGCGGCCATTCAAAAATACCTCCGGCCCGGAGTTGGAACTCTGGTGATTGCTGGCACTTACAACGGTAAATATGCCCATGCGGGTGGTTAGCCCTCACCCCGCTCTCACCCTCCCAAGATAATGGGCGTAGGCGAGGGGAACACGCATTCGTCTTACAAATGAGCCGCAGAGACGCGGAGACCGCAGAGAAAAGAAGAGGGGTATCCCTAAATTCCTCTGTGGTCTCCGCGTCTCTGCGGTTTTAACATTCAATTGTGGAATCGTGCAGGTTGGACTCTATGGTAGTAAGTCAACGTCAGAGTTGGCATAGAAATCATTTGGAACTGCCACAGCTAAGACTCTGCTTGGCGGCTTTGTAGAATCGCTATAGAACGCAAAGTTTGCTCACTTGCTGCATTTGCGCAAAATGGTAGGGTTGCATCTTAGTTTTTCTTAGCTATGCGGCAATCCGCCCCCACTTGTCCGAGCATCTCAGGCCCCATGACGCGCCCGCGCTGAGGCTCTGAAAATCGGGACATTTTTGTGCCCTTATTTGAGGTTAGAATAGGGGATTAAATGTTGACAACTGTTTACAGGTGTTTTTAGCTCGCCGCCGACAGGATGCACGCCAGCTTTGCACTAAAGCTCCGCAAAGAGTGGGCGATGATGCTAAGATTTGCCCGCTCCCCTTATTCATTTTCACACTCTTGACAGGTTCAGGGAACGACTCACGTTCAAACGGGAGATGGCTCACGTTGCTAATAGGGCCTTCTCTATCGTAGTATTGCCCTGCCTCCTCATTATCTTCTGCATCGTGCCACTTCTTGATACTTCTTTGGTCAAAGTTACCATTTCACATCAGGATAGGTTATATCATGCGCTATAGATGGGCCATAACCATGATGTTGCTAATGGGAAGCTGTTTAGCGGGCTGCCACCTGGCGCGGCCCTATACGATCCTGAGCCGCCATGTAACGCCTATGCAAACGGTTCTGCAAGTAGAAGTGCCAAAAGGCAGCACCATGCAGGAGATTAGGTGCTGGAATCAAGACCTTAAGTCCTCCGAGTCACTGGCTCCCTCGCTCCTAATCAGTTACTACGATGGGCCAAACGACGAGCGTCACTTGGTGGCCAGCTATGAGGGCGGCATTCTCTACGATATGAAGCACCGGAGATAACCCGGCCAGAGCCGTAAATAAGCTGTCTCGTCCTATTTAGATGATGGGGTAGAGTAGGGAGGCAGGCTGTCAACTTGATAGCTTTAGCAAGGGCATCAGCTTAACGGGCTGGTGCCCTTTTTGTTTGCTTGAAAGTGTCAACTACATCGTGATCGGGGCTGATTACAAACGGGCGATAGCTTTGGTCGCCAGCCGCTTGAGTTTGCTTAAGAGAAGATTCCGCGCCTGTGGGGTTATCGGAGCAGCACTGGTGGCCAAACACCGCACGTCCAACCGGACGGCGGTATTACCCTTTAAGACAAGCAGATCAATACGCACACCAGGGATAGAGCGGCTGGTGAAAATCTCGCTGCTGTAAATGGCCTTGTCACCAAGCCCGGTAAGAGAATGATACTCTTGCCCCCTGGCAGTATCATGAAAGTAAGCGGCAGGTAGGCGCTGGATAGTCAGTGCAGCGCCGTTCGGAGTGGTATATAGGGTGATGCCACCAGGCATCAGGGACACGGGACTGCCCAAAATTTGTGCGGCCTCTGCCTTGGTAACCAGACCAAAGGTATCCCCCGTCAGGGTATATACCTTGAGACCATGCACCTTGGTCTGAGTCGAACGCTTTAGGTTAGCTGCCACTGCTGTGCCCGCACCAACGTGCCTCTGAACAGCGGGACTATGCCCCCCGATTGCCAGAGCCAATGGCTGTAGGGTGCCCTGACCAGAGCGAGGCACAATAATGGTGTGCTTAGCATCGCTCAAGTCAAAAGTCTGCTGATCAATAGTCAGCTTCATACCGTGGTCTTCAAACTTGCAGGTGTGATTGTTCACGGTCATCGTGTTAACCCCTTGAGCATAGGTCGAAGCTAAACGTAATTGACCGATTCCCATGTTAAGGCCACCACCACCTGGCCCGCTCATCATCAAGGAACTCGCTCCGCTGCCCTTCCCCTGAGTCTGCAAGTCTGGGAAGATCAGCTTGACCCCTGAAGTATCTACCACAGTCCCAGTACTATCTTGGAAGAGACTTAACCTCCATTGTGGCAGGCCAAAGGCCGGATTAGTGGGAATCTTTGCAGGTGTCGTTGACATATCACGGCTGTGCAGCACCAAGCCTAAGCCCGCCAAGGCTACAGCCGGTAACATCAAAAGCAGTAAATCCTTACCCTCTTTGCGCCGCTGCTCCATTTTGACCTCCTGTTTGACCTCCTGTTTTGGCCTCCTGCCTTGCAACTAAGTCCACTAAGTGAGGCATGATTCTTATTATAGTTGGGGATTTTGTTTACTTGGAGGTCGTGTAACAGGTAGTAATCCCCATATTGGCCCGGAGTAATCAAATAACTTATTAAAATTTCAAAGGGTAGCGAGTTATTCTGAAATTGGTAGTGGTATGCGCTGCTATGCTCCAGCTTTAATCCCTAAACCTACATCACTAACGAACAAGCTCTGGGGGTAGGCCCCTTAGCTGTGATGCGTGGAGACAAGACTCAGTATGAAACTTGAAAGCCATCAGACGGATTGATTAGTGAAACAGAATCACTAACCCCAACACCAGATAAATAACTCCAACACAGCGCATATACACCTCATACGCTGCCACACTTAAGATCAAGCGCATGGCGCTGGGATACCATCTCAAGCAATTGGGATTGGTCATGAAAAGTAAGCCCAGCACTATAACCAGGGCAGCTAACTCAAAGTGCAACATGGAATCTCCTTTTAAAAGTGAGCAGGCGGACTAAGGCGATGGCCTGTGTCGTGCCAGTTTACGAGAGGTAACTCAATCTGTCTGACTTTACGACACCTTGATGATACGCTCATAGCCCAAAAAGCCGGGCGCGGTTTCGACTTGCACCATTGGGGTGGAACTCATGGCCACATCAATTTTGTCATAGAGAGCTTCATCCACTTCGACCGTGACCTGGTTCCCGGCAGTTTTCCAGTCGGTCACCGTCAGGTAATATTGGTCCGTTTTTTTCGACCTCACCTCTTGGTGCCCCAGCACGCGAACCAGATGCGAGTGATGCGCCTGATGGTCGAAAACGCTATTCACTGCGAACAAGAAAGGGATAGCCCAGAGCAGCCCCAGGGTGTAGAATATGATCCATTTCAGGGCGAGCAGACGTGCCCCTTCGCCCGGCGTCTTGGTCAGAGCTACCAGTGCTGTGGTCATCAGACTGGCCAATCCCAGGCCCCACCAGAGGAGCGTGCGGGGCAAGTCATGCAAAACGACATCACGCCCGACCACCGGGCACCGAAACCCCCACAGAGCGAATAACCCCAACAGGCATAATACGCCCGTCATCACTTTTCTGAGGCGGTCTTTTGACTTCATAGGTCTTTGTTCCTCTCTTAGTTTAATGGCTGGCTTGCCTACTTATCCTTTGGTCAAGTGTGGGTTAGAGAGCAGAAATCCATCGGGTGTAGTGCCTGGTCAGGACGGTTACTGGACTTAGCGGCTGCTAACTAAGCGACTAAGAGAATTACAGGCACCAGCGCAAATACCGGAGCGGCTTTATTCGTGAGACATTACCTATTCAGTAGCGCATCAGTGTCCAGTGCTACCATAGTGCTGCACTTCAATCCACCTCAACCGTAACGCTGTGATGGGCTATCTCTCTAGCTTGTGCTGCCCGGTCTTCCCGGTGATTCAACAGAACCGCTGCTACGATACCAAGCAATAACCAAATAAGAAAGATTGCCAGCAGGATAAAGAGAGTATCCATAGCTCTCTACTCCACCACCTGATAACCGCCACTGTCGGACATTGTATCGTCTCAGCATTCGGACAGGCTGACGGCCAGACCTCCTAAAGAGGTTTCCTTGTATTTGTGAGACATGTCACGGCCCGTTTCCCGGACGACTTGGATGACTTTATCGAGCGATACCTTCTGGTACGCCGCGTTGCCGCTGGAAGCGAGGATCCAGGCATTATATGCCTTGACTGCGCCCACCGCATTGCGTTCTATGCACGGGATTTGGACATAGCCGCCGACCGGGTCGCAGGTCATTCCCAGGTGATGTTCCATTGCTATTTCAGACGCGGCCTCCAGCACCGGCAGGGATGCCCCTTTTACATGCGACACCAGGGACGCTCCCATAGCGGCGGCAGTTCCTACTTCGCCCATGCATCCTGCCTCAGCGCCGCAGATGCTCGCATTGTGCTTGAAGAGAAATCCGATAGCGGCAGCCACGAGAAGTCCTTCGCGTAGCACGTCACGGGCAACTCCCAGGTCATGACTGAGAAAATAGAGCAGACCCGGTATCACGCCTGCCGATCCTGAGGTGGGAGCCGTGACCATCCGATGACCAGCAGCGTTCTCCTCCGATGCCGCCAGCGCGTAGGCATTGAGACAGGCCAGCAGACGATCTGGTGGGGCGTGTTCCGTCCGTGCCCGCGCGATCAGGGTCGGAGCCTTGCGATGCAGATGGATGGAACCTGGCAGGACTGTGTCGGTTGAAAGCCCCCGTTCGACACTGCCGAGCATGGTGTCGAGAATGGCGTCCAATCCCGCATCCAGTTGATCGTCTGTGCAGCCAAATAGAACCTGCTCATTCCTGCGCACAAGACGGGGCAGCGTCAGGCCGGAACTTTTTAGTTGGGCCTTGAGGCCCTCCATATTCTTATACGGGTACAACGGCTCCGGCAGGAGCGGCTCCTCCCAACCTTTCCACTGAATGAATCCGCCGCCCACCGAATAATATTCTTGCTCATCGAGCACCTCATCCCCGGCGAGCAGTTTAAAGATGAGCGTGTTACTGAAAGGATAATCGTGCTGGATAGGGCCGAAGGTGATCGAAGCTCTCGAAACGGGAAGTGAGCGCGGCCCCACGATGATCTCATGTAAAGTATCATCCCGTGCCAGGAGGTCAAAGGCTTCTGTATCACACGTCTCCGGCTGCCAGCCGAGCAGCCCTGCAAGCACCGCGCGATCCGTGCCGTGGCCGTGTCCTGTAGCACTGAGTGAACCGAAGAGGCAGATACCGATGCTCGTCGCACGGAGTTGAACTTCCTGCGGGAGCATCTGCAAGCGCGCTAGAAAACGATTGGCTGCCTTCATTGGCCCGATGGTATGAGAACTCGAAGGCCCCGGCCCAATTTTGAACAGATCGAAAACGGAGAGTTTGATGGGGCACATAAATAGACATTATCGCAAATAAGTAGACTAAGAGCGTCTACCTCTCTGGAGCGATTTACCTGTTATGCTGCGTTTTCGCTACACCACTTTGCAGCACAGGCCGCGTCCGCTGCTGTGTCTCACGAGCCTGACCACCACGGTGTTTGAGACCTTACTGCCGGTTTTAACTGCTCCTGGGAGCACTCTCCGCCCCAGCAGTTTTGGCACAACCCGCTCCACCAGCGTAGCACGGGCGGCGGTTGCAAGGCCACCTTAGCTAGAGGCCAGGTGTCAATTAGGGCCTTAGCAGGTGTGAGAGCTTCACCTGATCCCAGAATCGTAGCTCACTACGACATGCAGGAATTTATCCTGCGTCACGGTCACGGTTTGCTGGGTGCCACTGGGTAGTGTCTGGCCGGGCTTGGGTGGTAAGGGAACGATGAGATAGGTGCCGGGCGGCAGCGGGATGCGGAAGTGGCCACTGGCATCGGTGCGCTGACGCGCGATTTCGGGGCCGCCGCCATCGGGCTGCACGGTAATGATGGCATCTGGCAGAGGTTTGGTATCGGGTTGCCCCGGTTGCTCAACCGGGCTGATTGGCCCCACCTGAGCCACGCCTTCAATGCCGGAAGTGGGGGCTGGAACTGGCATGTTCTGTGGAAGTAATTCCACCACTTGAGCCGTAATCAGCGGAGCCGGGTTTATCACTGCCCGGATAGCCGGTACCGGGGCTTTGTGTCCAGCCACCACTATCGCATCGCCTTTGGCTAATTTGGGAGTGGTAATGGGGGTGCCATCAGCCCTTTCAAAAATGGCACTGGATAGGTCAACCTGGAAAGTCACGCCTAAAATGATGTACTGGGCACACACCTCTCCCGGTGGACAAGGAGGCCGTATGTCGGGTGTCTTGACCTTAACCATTGTGCCCTTGATTTCCGTCACGTTGCCCTGAATGACAGTTGGCACATCCGCTACTGGCAGTGCGGGCGAAACCGCATTCGACTTTGGGCTTTCCCCGGCTTTATTGACGGCTGTAACTTGATAAACATAAACCACATCAACCCCCATGCTAACTGTGGGGTCAATGAAAGTGGTGTCGGTCTCGCCTCGTTTAAATAATGCTGTCTGGTCTGCTGGCTGCGGCACCACTTGGGTGCGGCGATAGATGTTATAGCTGGTCGCGCCTGGCACCGGATTCCAGGTCAGCACTACTCCGGTTGGATGCCCATTAGGATCAGTGCCAGCCCAATGCGCCGTGACACCTGTAGGAGCCGCGGGAACCGTAGCGGGTGTGGTATCCGCCGCCTGGGTTGGAAGGTTGACTTTGAAGCCCAGGGTCAAGCCCAGGACAAGAAAGATGAGTTTGCCCAAGAGGGCACTCTTGCGGAACAAATAGTGTGTCATCGTTAGCTTCTCCTTCCTGCCATTTATTTGGCTGTCTCCACTGCTTTTATTGGCGCAAAGCTTCAAGTTTTTCCGCGATGCTTTCTAAATCGGATAGCAGCTTGTCGCGTTCGGCTTCGCTGAAGTCAGCCAGAGCCAGTTCATTAATCTCCCGAATGACTTTCATGCCTGGCTCTTCAAGGGCGCGGCCTTCCGGGGTTAGCACAATTTCTATAGCGCGGCGATCTTCCGAACTGCGCTCCCGCCGGATAAGACCCTTGTTCTCCAGGCGATCCAGTAATCCTGTCAGCGTGGCGCTGTCGGATAGGATGTCTTTGGCCAGGACAGACGCCAGAATCCGGTCACCACGCCAGAGGCGGCGCAACACCTGGTGCTGCGCGGCAGTTAAGTCCATTACCGAAGCGCGGGCCTCAATTTCGCGGCGATAGGCTCTCCGAATGCGCCCAATGCAGAAGCCAAAACCTTTTTCTTTCATAGTTGATAACTTTTAAATAGGATTTGGGGAAAAAGATGAATCTCTTGACGCAGTATAACGTCTTTATGAATACTTAGCATACGAATTGTTTGTGTGGTATATCATTTGCAGCTATTTTGCGAAATCAATACGATGCAACAAGTCATACCTTAAGTTGCTAGAGTTGCCCTAACTGCGGATACGTTAGGGTGTAAAATAAATCACTTTTATGAAAGCTGCGACCTCGACAACCTGGGCCGAACCTGCCGCTCCTGCTGCCGCTCACCAGGCACAAAAGGCTGGCTGGAGCTTCATGGTGCGGGCGTTACAATATCCCAACTATCGGCTCTTCTTTAGCGGCCAGAGCGTTTCTCTCATTGGTAGCTGGATGACCCGCATTGCCACCAGTTGGTTGATTTACCGCTTGACAGGTTCTGCTCTGCTCTTAGGAGTTGTGGGCTTTGCGGGACAGATTCCGACTTTCCTTTTTGCTCCTTATGCTGGTGTGATGGTAGACCGTTGGGATCGGCATCGCATACTGGTCATTACCCAGGTCTTAGCCATGATCCAATCGTTTGGATTGGCAGCATTGGCTTTAAGTGGGCACATTAACATCTGGCATGTTATTATTTTGAGTGCTTTCCAGGGTTTAATCAATGCCTTTGATATGCCTGCCCGCCAATCTTTTGTCGTCCAGATGGTGGAGCGCAAAGAAGATTTGGGTAATGCCATCGCCCTGAACTCTTCGATGGTGAATGTGGCTCGCCTCTTAGGGCCATCTATTGGCGGTGTGATTATCGCGGCGGTGGGCGAGGGTTGGTGCTTTTTCATAGATGGCGTGAGCTATTTAGCCGTGATTGCTTCGCTCTTAGCCATGAGAATCGCTAACCAGTCTAAGCCGCCTGCTAAGGCTAAGACCTGGCATCAACTCCGCGAAGGCTTCACCTATGTTTCCGGCTCGATGCCGATTCGCACCATTCTGTTGTTGCTGGCCCTGGTGAGCTTAGTGGGTGTGCCTTATGCTGTGCTGATGCCTGTTTTTGCGACGCAAATTTTACATGGCGGCCCGCACACGCTGGGGTTCTTGATGGCGGCTTCGGGGGTAGGTGCGCTGGGTGGGGCGTTGTTCTTAGCCTCGCGCAAATCGGTCTTGGGCTTAGGCAAGATTATTCCTTTAACTGCTGGAGCTTTTGGCGTTGGCTTGATCGGCTTTTCTCTGTCCCATGTGCTCTGGCTATCGTTAGCCCTGATGCTCGTGACCGGGTTTGGCTTTATGGTGCAGATGGCGGCCAGCAACACCCTGTTGCAAACCATTGTCGAAGACGATAAGCGCGGTCGGGTGATGAGTTTCTTTTCGATGGCCTTTATGGGCACTGCGCCCTTTGGCAGCCTGATGGCGGGTGGCCTGGCGAATCGCATTGGCGCACCGCATACATTAACGCTCAGTGGCATTTGCTGCATGGCGGGTGCCCTCTGGTTTGCCACTAATTTAAGCAATCTCCGCGAGAATGTGCATCCCATTTATCAGAAATTAGGCATTGTGCCGGAAGTAACGGCTGGGATTCAGTGCGCTACTGAACTGACCAGACCGCCGGAAGATTAATCTTCCAATTAATTTAGACAACTTACATCTCTCTCCTTCCCCAACCGCAGTGGTGTCAAATCCCACTGCGGTTGGGCGACAAAGCAGCAGGAATAGAGGTTTAGAGCAGCAGATTTAAACAGGTTTATATTTTATGCAAAGTGAAGTCATAACCCAGCAACCGAATCGAGTGCCCAGTCGCATGACGGGTGGCTCGTTGAAGCGTTGGTCTTACATTTTAGTGCCTTTAGCCATACTGTTTGCGCTTATTCTCTGGCGGCTGCGAGCCAAGCAGCAGGACGCGGCCCAACAGGATCAGAGTCGGGCGGCGCGCAAGAATGCGCCAGTGGCCGTTTCCGCAGCCCCGGTGCAAGTGCGCGATGTGGTGCAGACTTTTTCGGCGGTGGGCAACGTCGAGTCGCCTTTTAATGTCAAGATTGCGCCCAAAGTCACGGGCCGCGTTGAACTTCTGCAACTCCGTGAAGGCGATAAAGTGCAGGTAGGGCAAGTCCTCGCGCGCATTGACCCTACTGAAATTGAGGCGCAGGTGCGCCAGCAACAATCTGCCGTGGCCGAGGCCCAATTCCGGCTGGCGCAGGCCCAGTTAGGGCAGGGGCCGAACAACGTTAATATCAATACGCAGATTAGCCAGCAAGCCGCCGGATTAGCCAGCGCCCAGGCCGATTATAACCAGACGCGGGGCAACTACGCGGCGCAAGTGGCGTCGGCCCAGGCTGCGGTGGTGGATGCACAAGGGCGTATTAAAAACGCCGATGCAGGCATTGCCAGCGCCCAGGCCGATTATGCCCAGGTTAGGGGCAACTATACAGCGCAGATCGCCGCAGCCCAGGCCGCAGTGCAGGATGCGCAGGGGCGGGTCAAAAATGCCCAGGCCGGTTTAACTAGCGCCCAAGCGGATTACAATCAGACCAAGCAAAACTATGCGGCACAGGTCGCGGCAGCCCAGGCTGCTGTCACCGATGCCCAGGGGCGGGTGCGTAGCGCGGTGGCGGCCATTTCTAATGCCAATGCTACCATCAAAAGCGCACAGGCGAATTTGGCCAATGCCCGCACCCAATATAACCGCACCTATTCACTTTATAAGCAGGGCTTTGTGGCCGCGCAAGACGTAGACAATGCCAAAACTCAAGTGAGCGTTGAACAGGGTGCGCTGGACGTGGCGCAGGGGCAACTGGATGTAGCCACGGCCAGCCGCGAGTCAGCGACAGCGCAACAGCAAGCGGCGCAAAACCAGGCCGATATTGTGACCACTAAAGGCAAAGCTGATATTGAAGCGGCGCAAGCCAAAGTCGGCCAGGCGCAAGCCGGAGTTGACTCGGCAGTGGCGCAGCGAAAGGCGGCAGAGCAACAGGCCAATATTGCTCAAACCACAGGCAAATCGAATATCAATGCCGCGCGTGCTAAAGTTGTGCAGGCACAGGCCGTGCGTTCCTCGTCTGTGGCCCAAACGAACTCGGCCCAACACCAGGCCAGTATTGTGGCGACCAAAGGTCGGTCTGATATTGAAGCGGCGCGTCAGAAGGCGGTGCAGGCTTCGGCGGCTTTGACTTATGCCCGCTCCAACACGGCCTCGAAGTCGGCCTATGAGCAAAGTCTGTCGGCGTTGCGGGCCAGTGTCGAAGCGGCGCAGGCTTCGTTGCGCGGCGTGCAGGCGCAATTAGCCGATACCATTTTGCGTTCACCGATTAATGGCTATGTCACGGCACGTTATTTAGACCCTGGAGCGGTGGCTACTGCTGGTCAGCCGATTGTGGCCGTGCAAGCTGTGCGGCAGGTGTGGGTCACGGTACCCGTGCCGGAAGATGTTAGCCGTAAAATTCATTTTGGCCAAACCGCCGTGGTCACTTTAGATGCGCTGCCGGGCCAGACTTTTATGAGCAAGATTGTGGAGATCAATCCCTCGGCTGATCCTCAAAGCCGCCAGTTTTTGGTGCGCGCTGTTTTAGATAATCCACGCAACCTGGTTAAACCGGGTATGTTTGCCCATGTCAGTCTGGAGGCCGAGCGGGATAAATCGGCTTTGGTGGTGCCTCGTGAAGCCGTGCAGCAAGATGATACCGGCAATTATGTCATGGTTATCACGGCGGACGATAAGGTGCAACGGCGGGCTGTGACGACAGGAGCTTCCGATGCCAACGGCATTGCCATTACCCAGGGCGTGCAACCGGGCGAGAAGGTAGTAACCCTGAGCGCTATGGCACTCCGTGATGGACAGGCTGTGCGCGTTGGGACGGGCAAGGGTAAAGGTGGTCGTGGGCAAGGTGGCGCTGGTGGCGGCGCTCAAGAGGGTGCCGGACAAGGTGGCGACAACAGCAACAGCGCAGGCAACAGCAATAGTGCAGGCAACGGTAACGCCGACAATGCAGCGGGTGCCCCTAATCGTGGTGGGATGAATGGTAGTAGCATGAATAGTGGCGCTGGGGGTGCCAGTGGTGCTAAAGGTAGTAATAATAGCAACAATGGTGGACTACTGAGTCGTCAACCTGCGACAGCATCCGCGCCAGCCGGGGCCGCAGCCGGAGGAGGACAATAAGTTATGAATTTCGCTCGTTTTTCTGTTACTCGTCCGGTTGCCGTCACCATGCGTATCGCCGCCCTGGTACTATTGGGTGCGATCTGCATGACGCGCTTGCCGGTTGACTTATTACCCAAAGTTACCCTGCCGACTGTATCCATTTCGACTGACTGGCCCAACGTGGCTCCCGAAGAAATTGAGGCACAGGTTACACGGCCTTTAGAGCAAGCGGTTTCTTCCGCACCGAATCTGTATCAAGTGACTTCCAGCACGGTGGAAGGTAGCTCTAACGTGCGCGTGCAGTTTCAGTGGGGCAGCGATATTGGTCAGGCAGCGGTGGACGTGCTGCAATTAGTGGAGCGGGCGCGGCGCAACTTCCCAACTGATCCAACGCTGCAAACCCCGGTTGTCTTCAAGTTTGACCCGTCTACCCTCCCTATTCTTATTTATGGCGTGAGCGGCGAACAAGACACGGTGAAGTTGCGCACTTTGCTGGATAACGAAGTGTCCCCTATCATTGAATCTGCCGATGGGGTGGCTGCGGCCACTGTTACGGGCGGCGAGCAGCGAGCCATAATTGTGGATGTTGATCCCGACCGACTGCGGGCTTATAACCTCCAACTTTCCGATGTTACCAAGCGTATTGCACAGGAAAACCTGAACTTGCCTGCTGGTATCGCCAAGCAAAGTAATACAGAATACACCATCCGTAGCCTCGGTTGGTTTCTTGATCCTAAAGAAATCATGGCGATCCCCGCTGGCTCTTTCAATGGGCAACTGGTCTCTTTAGGGCAAGTCGCCACCGTGCGCGATTCTCATACCGAAACCCGCCTTTATACGCGCCTCAACGGTAAGCCTGCGGCGGGCATGATTGTTACCAAGCAGAGTGACGCCAATACGGTTAGCACGGCAAAGAACGTCTTCGATAAAATTCAGCAAGTCCAGAAGATGTATCCGCAACTGAAGTTCGGTCTGGCCTATAACCAGGCAGAATTCATTGGCAACTCCGTAAACGACGTAAAAAACAGCGCCATGATCGGTGGCTTGCTGGCTATCTTGATTCTCTTGTGCTTCCTGCGCAACTTCCGCAGTACCCTCGTAGTGGCGCTCTCGATTCCCATTTCGGTTATTTCCACCTTTGCCCTACTTTATATGTGTGGCTTCACCCTGAACACGATGTCATTGGGTGGATTGGCCTTAGCGACAGGCTTAATTGTGGACGACGCGGTGGTGGTCTTGGAGAATATCTTCCGCCATATTGAGCGCGACAAAAAGAGTGCTTTTGAGGCGGCTATTAGCGGCACCCAGGAAATCGCTTCGGCGGTCGTGGCTTCCACCATTACGATCATGGTCGTGTTCTTGCCCCTCTTCCTGATTAAAGGCCAGGCGGGTCAGATGTTCACCCAGTTTGCCCTCGTAGTTATTTTCTCGATGGCGATCTCCTTACTGGATGCCACCACGGTGGTGCCCATGCTGGCCTCTCGCCTGATTCATGGCGAGACACACCACGAGAACAATGTAGATTTAGCTACAGCCTCCTTCACCGACAGGTTATTTGCTCGCCTGGGGATGTGGTTTGATGCGTTAGATGCTTCTTATCGCAATGGCTTGCAATGGGCACTGGGGCATCGCCTGTGGGTGGTGGGAGGCGCGATTGCCATCTCCGCCGCGACTTTCTTGATTGTGCCTCAAGTGGGCACGGAAATGATGCCGCAGACGGATAGCGGTGATTTCTCCATCACCGTCAAAATGCCGATTGGGACGGCCCTGGATAAGACGAATGCTACTATTCAAAAAGTGGAGCAGATAGTTCAGCAAAATCCCAACGTAGAAACGGCCTTTGCCGCTTCGGGCACGACGCTCAGTTTGCGTGGTACCACCACATCGCTCAACCCCAACCAAGGGTCAGTACAGGTGAAACTCAAGGATCAGCGTAAAGACTCGACCATGCAAGTCATGACCGACCTGCGCAAGCAAATCTCTCGTTTGCCAGGGGTGCGTCCTCTCGTGAACCAAATAGACTTGGTGACGCAAATCATGACAGGCGGCAATCAGAACGTGGAAGTGGATATATTCGGCCAGGACTTGGGCCAGCTTTCGGAGTTAGGCAAACAAGTGAGCGGCCAAATGCGCTCGGTGCCGGGTCTGGAAAACGTGGACGTGAACTGGCAGGAGGCCACACCGGAATTACAATGGAAGGTAGATCGCCAGAAGGCCCTGCAATTTGGCTTGAGCTTTTCAGATATTGCCAATACGCTTAACACGGCGACTAATGGCACCATTGCCAGTTACTACCAGGAAAAAGGTTTCCAGTATCCCATCATTGTGCAAATGCCAGAGCAGCAACGTAAAACCCTGGCGGAACTGGAAAACATCAAAGTTGGTGTTGCCAAGACCTCTAACGCCACCACAGAGAACACATCCTCGACGGCTCCCGATGCCAGCCCTTCCAGTTCCATTTTGCTGCGCCAGGTGGCGACTCCCGTTTATGGCTTTGGGCCAAGCGAAATCACGCGCATGAATCGCCAGCGATATATTGCTGTTTCAGGCCAGCCGCAGGGACGCTCGGCCAGTGAAGTCCAGGCCGAGGTGCAAAAGATTCTCGGCAATGTACAAATGCCAACTGGTTATTACTGGGACTGGGGCCTTAATCAGAAGCGGCAGGCGGAAGAGTTTTCGGGCATGGGCGTCGCAGTAATACTGGCTATCTGCTTAATTTACATGCTCTTAGCCTCACAGTTCGAGTCATTCGTCCATCCATTGACCATTCTGCTTTCGGTGCCCTTCTCGGCGATTGGCGTGGTGCTAGCGCTCTTCCTGAGCGGGCGAGCTTTTGGCCTGACCGCTTTCGTCGGCTTGCTGATGCTGGTGGGTATCGTGGTAAAAAACGGCATTTTATTGGTGGACTATACCAATGCCCTCCGCTTGCGCGGCATAGACCGCAATGAGGCTGTCTTAACGGCTGGCCCGACCCGCTTGCGCCCCATCCTGATGACGACCTGCGCTGCTGTCTTAGGTATGATGCCGATTGCGATTGGTATTGGCAAAGGCTCGGAAACTCAAGCCCCGATGGCCACCGCCGTTATTGGTGGTCTAATCACTTCAACCATGTTAACCCTGTTTGTGGTGCCGACCGTTTATACCATCTTCGATGATCTATCCTTACGCTTTGCAACCCGTTCTATCAAAGGTGCGACCGCAGAGCCTCATGCCGGTGTGGACGGTGTAGCTCCAATGGACGGTGTTGTGGCAACGGATGGCGTCCCCGCAGTCATTACCGCCAACGGTCATGCGACAGTCAATGGTAACGGCGTGGCTCATGGTCATGGCATGGCTAACGGCAACGGCACTCATGCGGATCACTCCATTGTGGCCAGTGCAGATGGACACCATGCTCCGGCTCAAGATGGTAATGGCAGCCATGCTGATGGCAACGGTGTAGGGAGGCCCAGTGATGGCAGCAACGGCCACTCTCCAAAGGAGAATATCACGTCGCGTGACAGTTGAAAATGAAGCCCTCACCCCCGGCCCCTCTCCCAATACTGGGAGAGGGGCCGGGGGTGAGGGCTGTCGTGTCTGAGTCTTAAAAGAAAAATGAAACAATGAATCGAACTCAGTCTTCTCTCTTTACAATGGTCGGGTGTGGCATAGTTGCGTTCCAGGCTGCTGCCCAGATCAATACTCCTAATCCTGCTCCGGCTAATCCGCCAGCTAACAATCCGAATAATGCGCCCGCGGGCCAGGTAACTCCTCCTGTTGTAACTCCGCCAGATGCTCAACCTGGTTCAGTGCCTGCGACTCAACCTGGCGTTACTCAGCCTGCTGCCCCTACTACTATTCCTGGCCCGGCACCGGATATTGTGCCGGATGCGCCAATTTTGCCGGGAGAAACGCCGCCCATTGTCCCCAACATCCAGCCGGTGCAAATTCCGCCGCCAGTTGAATTACCACCGCCACCGAATCCCAACGAGGCGGGCCAGGCTCCCCTCACGGCGGATGAAGCGGCACGCATCGCGTTGCGCAATCAACCGAACGTAGTCATTGCCAATGCAGGTATTATGGCGGCGCAGGGACGAGTGCAACAGGTACGGTCGGGACTGGGGCCGACCATCGGCGTAGGCGCGGGTTATACCAATGTCAGAAATATCTCCGGCAATTCAACGCAAGGTGGGGGCACGACTAATACGCCATCGGGATCAGTCGTGACAACACCGGGTTACCAGAGTTCAGTCAACACTCGCCAGTTGCTTTTCGACTTTGGCCGCACCCGTAATGAAGTCCGCCAGGCCAGTTCACAGTTAAGGGCTGCCGGAGCAAACCTAACTCGCGTGCAAAGTGATTTAGTGTTGCAAGTGAAGCAGGCGTTTTACACCTATGTGCAAGATCAACGTTTAATCGCTGTTAACGAGGCTAACGTCCGTAGCACGCAAAGTCAATTGGCTTTAGCGCAAGCACGGCTAGGTGTGGGAACGGGTTTGCCCTCTGATGTGGTGCGTGCCCAAACCTCTGTCGCCGACGCGGTTTTTAATCTTGACCAGGCGCGCAATACGGCTTCCATTGCGCGCACGACTCTCGCTCTGGCGATGGGCATTGATCCGCGCACGCCGATTCAGGCCGCCGACTCCGCCGAACCCACCGTCAACGCCGATGATGTGAATGCCCTCGTCACTACCGCTTTACGCCAACGACCTGAGATTCTCCAGGCGCAGGCCAATGTGCAAGCGTCTAATTTTGGCGTGAGTGCAGCGCGGGCCAACAATTTGCCTACTGTATCCGCGAACGTGGGCATCGCGGCACGCAGCCAGACTTTTCCTCCGAACAATGGTAATCTCAGCGCGGGCGTCAGCTTGCAGTGGAACCCCTTCGATAATGGCCTCACTCGCGGCCTGGTGCGCGAGGCCGAAGCCAACCGTTTGACTGCTCAACAACAGTTAGTCCTGGCGGGCCAAACTGTAACGACGGATGTAGCACAAGCTTATTTGAATCTGCGCACCGCCGAGCAGCATGTTACAACTACGGCTGCCGAAGTTGCCAATGCGCAAGAAAGCGTGCGCCTGGCCGAAGGCCGCTACCGGGGTGGCGTTGGCACCTTTCTGGATGTTATCACGGCAGAGGCCGCTTTCGTGACAGCACAGACCAATCAGGTCAATGCTGGCTCCGCCTTAGATCAAGCCCGTGCCGCTCTCACACGCGCCATCGGTGCCAATCTTCCCGCGCTGCCCGCCCCAATACGCTAAGAGGCCCTCACTCCGCCCTCACACTCCCAGAATAATAATGGCATAGGCGAGGGGTGCCCTAAACCATGACTTGCTGGTGTTAATTTGATAAACCGCAGAGAACACAGAGGAAGAGAAGGATACTCTCCAACTCTCTGTGTTCTCTGCGTCTCTGCGGTTCTTTACTTGGTTTACGATTCAGTAAGCCTGTGACCTCCCCTCTCCCAGTATTGGGAGAGGGGCCGGGGGTGAGGGCTATTACCAAAGGTCATACATTAGTTGGGCGGCTGTTATAATAACATCATAATCCCTGACTCTTGATCGTTGGGTGGCAATCTTACGTCTTGGTGAGGAGGCTTAGAAGCTATGCTGGCCAGACAGCCTCAAAGCAGAGCCGTGTCCCGCAGTATGGTCTTGTGTAGCACTGCTCTATTGCAACTTGCTCGGTTCTGTGTTGCCCAGGTGCAGCAGGTTGAGCAGGGCGTCCAACACGAGCGTCTCAGCCCCATAACAGCTCTGGCCTATGCGCCGGATGGGACGTTGCTGGCAACGGGGGCACAGGATCAAACGATCAGATTATGGCAGATGCCACAAGGCACGCTATGGCGTAGAATAACAGCGCATGATGACCGCATTACGGCGTTGGCTTTCTCGCACGATGGGGAACTTTTAGCCAGTGGCAGCTTTGATAAAGCCGTTAAAATCTGGGATGTTCACACTGGAACATTACTACACACTCTGTTACAACCGGAGCGAATCACCGCTTTAGCCTTTGCCCGCATGGGACATATCCTGGCTGTGGCTTGCTGGGATAACACGGTGCGTTTGTGGGATATTCCCGAAGTGACTAAAGTAGGGCTTGAACCCGTCTGGACGTGGCCCCAAACCGAAACAGAGCCGGAAAGCCTGGCCTTCTCGCCCGATGGCAAGTTGCTGGCTACTGGGAGTTGGGATCGTATTATCCGCATCTGGGATATGCGCCGCTTAAAAGTGCTGCATACTCTCAGGGGCCACACCAGTGGTGTGACGGCCCTGGCGTTTTCCGCAGATGGCAAAACCTTAGCCAGTGGCAGCGGTAGTGAAGATGGCAGTGTGCGCTTATGGGACGTGGTAACTGGCAAAGCCTTGCACACGATGTTAGCCACGGCTAATTATGTAAAGTCTATTGCGCTGGCTCCTGATGCCAGAACATTGGTCAGTGTGCAGGATGGAAATGGTGTCATGATTATATGGGATACGCAGACTGAGACAGCACAATTGAAATTGGCTGCCACCGGGCCAATGAGTTTTGCTCCTGATGGTTTGTCATTAGCGAGTGCTAATAATAGCCGGGTTCTCCTCTGGAATACCCAAAATTGGATTGAAAAGCAAATCCTGCCCAAGCCTGGCCAGTGAGGTTGCGGTTGCTGTACAAGGAAAAAAAGTCTCCTGAGCCGGGTATGCTAATGCCCGGCTTTGTTGTATATGAATTATGCCCGGACAAAAAGAATCCATAATGAGAAGGAAACTGGAGACCCATGCAAGATAATCCGCTGCTGACACAAAATGTATTAGAGAGCTTTCGCCTGGATGGTCGCCGCGCCCTGGTAACGGGTGGCACTAAGGGGCTAGGTTTAATTATGGCAACAGCCTTAGCTCAGGCGGGGGCCGAGGTCGCAGTCGTCAGCCGAACCTTAACGGAGTGTCAGATGGCAGCCAAATCTATCAGCCAGGCCACGGGACGACGAGCCATTGCTGTGGCAGCGGATGTCACCAAAGCGGAAGAAGTCTCGCGTATGGTCGAGCAGGTAGAAGCGGAGTTAGGAACGGTAGATATTCTCATTAACAACGCGGGTATCAACGTGCGCGGTAGTGCGCAGGAGTTGCTGGAATCGGACTGGGATGATGTTATTGCGATCAATCTGAAAGCGCCCTTTCTGTGTGCGCGGGCACTGGGGCCGGGTATGTGCGAGCGAGGGTGGGGCCGTGTTATTAACATGGGTTCAATTCTTTCAGTGATTGGTATTCCGGGTCGTGCGCCTTATGGTTCCGCCAAGGCCGGTTTGCTGAATCTCACGCGGGTGCTGGCGCTGGAATGGGCCACGCAGGGCGTTACGGTCAATGCGATTTGTCCTGGCCCCTTTGCCACGGATATGAACAAGCCATTGCTAAATGATCCAGAAAAATATAAGGCGTTTGTGCAAAAGATTCCAATGGGACGCTGGGGTGAGTTGAATGAAATCGCTGGCGCGGCGATATTTTTAGCTTCGCCTGCGGCTTCTTTTGTGACGGGCAGCGGGCTTTTTGTAGATGGCGGCTGGACGGCTCAGTAGATCAACAGAAATCAATAAGGATAAATCGGTGATTATGGAGAAAACACTGGCGGGCAGGGTAGCTTTGGTGACAGGTTCGGGGCGTGGCTTAGGACGAGCCATTGCGGAACGATTAGCCGAACTGGGCGCTGATGTCGCCATTCATGATGTCAATCGGGAAGCTCCGGCAGCCTTCAATGAGGCAGAGAATTTGGACGCTGTTGCTGCAAGTCTCGCGCAATATGGCGGCAGGACAATAGCCGTAACGGGCGATATTGCCGATGAAGCCGCCGTTACCCAGATGGCGGAAAGTGTTATTAATCAGTTAGGCCCGATCAACATTCTAGTGAACTGTGCTGGGGGCGATATTGCGGCCAAGGGAACGGGCAAGCCGCAGCCCAATGATGCCCTCGGCATTTCGGTTGAAGACATGCACGCCATATTCAATCGCAATCTCATCGGCACCATGCTGGTCTGCCGCGCCGTGTGTCCGGCGATGCGAGAAAGCGGGCAGGGCACGGTTATCAATATCGCTTCGGCAGCAGCGCATTATGGCACTTCGCCGGAAGTCGCATATTCTGTGGCTAAAGCGGGGGTGGTGCATTATACACGGTGCCTGGCTTTTGAGTTGCGCTCCTCTGGCGTGCGGGTGAACGCTGTCAGCCCCGGCGCAACGAAGACTGCGCGCTTTCTCGCCACGCGCAAAACCGACCCGGCTATGATGGCAGAATCGGGCACGCTTAATCGCTACGGCAGTCCCCGTGACATCGCCGATGCAGTAGCGTTTTTAGCCAGTGACCAGAGTAGCTTTATCTCCGGTCAGGTGCTGCGGGTGGATGGGGGCCGCACACTGTTTGCCTCCTGATGCAGTCCGGTTAAGAGAACTTTATTATGCTTGACAGCAGACTATCAATGGCCTTGACTGCACATGGCCTGCCGCATGTCATGGGTTATTTGCCAACTCAAGATGGCAAGCAGCATCCATCGCCATTGAGCAACGAAGGGTTAATGGATGCCGCCTGTGAATTGGGCTTAACCGCCATTGAGATTCCCCTATCGGCAGCATCTATCGCTGATCCTCAACCACTACGGGAAGCATTGCAAGCCCGCAATTTAACTATTGTGCCGGACTTTGCGGCCATTTTAGATGCGGATGCGGAAACATTCCAGCGCTTCTTAAAAACTTCGGCTGCCCTGGGAGCCAAAGTTGTGCGCTCCATGCTGAGCCGTCTCCTCTGTGGCGACAGGCGTTCCATTGAGGGCAGTTGGGATGACTATTTACAGACCGCTGCCAGACGACTCAATGAAGTTTTGCCCTATGCCCAAGACCTGGGGCTTTGCATTGCCATCGAGAACCATCAGGACGCCACTAGTGATGACTTGCTGCGTTTGGCTGACCTGACAGGACATAGCCCCGCCTATGGTGTCACGCTGGATGCGGGCAATCCTTTAGCGGTGGGGGAGGGGCCAGTGGAATTTGCCCGGCGTATCGCCCACTTGATTCGCCATGTTCACCTAAAAGACTATACCATTCACTTTGCTCCGGAGGGTTATCGTCTCGTGCGTTGTGCGGCGGGTGATGGCGTGGTTGAATTTCCTGAGATCTTGCGCATTATCCGAAACAATGGACATGACGTGTTGCCCGGCATTGAGATCGCCGCCCAACAAACCCGCACGATACCACTTTTAGAACTTGACTGGTGGTCTCATTATCCGCCGACTCCCGCCACGCGCTTAATTCCAGCGTTGCAGATATTGTGGGCCAAAGGCCGCCCAGCCACAGAGCCTTATTCCAGCGCTTGGGAGCGCGGCGAAGATTCAGCTACGGTTGAGGCTGAAGAATGGGACATTGTGCGGCGCAGTGTGGATTATTTTCGCACCTTAACGAACAAGCAGGTGCAGGAGTAAGCTCCATAAGATTATGTGTGAAGGCAGAGTATGTCATTCTGAGCAAAGCGAAGCATCTAATCTGCGAAGTTATAGAGTAGCGGGTTTAACCACTACTCTCTGTACACTCTTAGTAGATGCTTCACTGCGTTCAGCATGACATACTCTTCTGCTTCAGTTTAGTTATGGGTTTGAATTAGTGAATTTACTGTGTGCCAAATAGCCTCTGATGGATGGCGGCCCATCGTTGGGGATGTGTCTCATGGCGATGTTCCGGCGCAAATCCCAAATGAAGATAAGTCTTGATAGCAGGTGAGCGGAAGTCATCGGTTTCCAATACAGCATCTTGGCAGCCCAAGCCAAGAAACTCGTGCAGCGCCGCTAAAGTAACGATATAGCCCAGTCGCTGCCCTTTATGTTCCGGGTCAGCGGCCACATAATGCACATAGCCAGAATTAGGATAAAGTTTGGGTAGTAAGCGGGCTGACGCGGTGGCAATGGGCACGCCCCTGTAAGCAATCACCATCATCTTCTCGACATCCGGTGCATCAATGAAGGTGGAACGCACCTTTTCAGGTGTCCAGGAAGCGTCTTCAAAAGTCAGTGCCAGCAAGTCGGCTAAGGGTGTCTCGTCACCTTCTTGGTATTCACGTAATAAGTAACCACCCGGTAGGACTGGGAGTTCTGGCAAGTCATCCAAATTGGGGCGGCGCATGAAAAGTTGCATGACAGGTTTACAAATACACGGGGACTATGTTGAGAGCAGCGAAAGTCCGCCATCCATCAACAAAGTGCTACCTGTCATGTGCCGATTATCAGGATCGCATAAATGCGCAACCTGGACTGCTACTTCGGCTGGCTCAATCAGATGTCGCACCGGAACTTGTGCCAATGCCCGTATGCGTCGCTCCGGTTGTTGCACCCACACGTCCGCCGTCAGCCCGGCATTAACCCATCCCGGTGCCACTTCATTTACCAGAATGCCTTCTGGAGCGAGGTCAAGCGCCATACAACGCGCTAACGTGCGAATGCCTGCTTTGGCGGCGCAGTAGGCGGGAATATAAGCATGAGGCGCATGGGCAGCCCAACTGCCGATAAAAACAATGCGACCCGGCTTGTGGTGGTGCAGCAAGCGCAACGCACCCGCCTGCGCTAAATGATAGGCTCCATCTAAATTAATGCGCAGTTCACGGTTCCACTCGACCGGGGTGATAGTGCGAATGTCTTTCAGCGTCACCACGGCGGCATTGGGAATAATGAGCGTCGGTACTCCTAATGCATCCTCAACACATTGCACCCAATCTGTTACGGCTGTGGCATCGGATACATCCACGACATCATACCGCGCCTGTTGACCCCATTGCTGAAGCTCCTGGATAACTGTAGGGGCACTCTCCGGTGGCAAAATATCGCCAAGAGCTATCGCCGCGCCGCGTTGTGCTAACTCGTGGGCGATGGCCTGGCCTATATCACCCAGACCACCACTAATTATGGCAACTTGCCCGTTGAGATTTTTCATTTGCTAAACTTGCTCGGTTCTGACTTTTTGATTGTCTAAGCAGAATCTACCTCTCATTGCTACGAATTTAGTGTCACTGGTTCGACGGCGCGGGTTTGGACGCCATTGCTATGGTGTGCCGTTGTGTTAGATGACGAGGCAAGCCACTGCACAGTAGTTTCAATGACTCGCTGTTTCCAGGCCATGCCATAGTAGTTGTGGTTCGCTCCTTCGACTTCATGGAACTCATGTGGCATTCCGGTGTGCTCGACGAATTCTCGGTAGAAGTCGCGCGATGGTGGCGTTTCCGGGTCGTTGCCACCATAAATAAAGCAGAGTCTCCCCTTAAAGGCTTCAAACTCCTTCATCTGGCTGGCCGTGTCAGGGGCTTTGTTCTGCACTCCGGCGTCTTCATTGCTGCGCCCGCCACTCAGGGCACGGGCAATCATTTTGTAGTTGAGGCGACCGGTAAACAGCTTGGCCCACGTTTCAGGATAGAAGAGCTTGCGCACATATTTTTTAGCCGAGTCCTGACTGCGCCTCGCCTGGAGTGCCAGAGTAAATGCCCCGGAAAAAACGGGAGCCGACCATAGGGCCAGACTGTCAATACGTGTATCCGACAAGCTCGCGCCCAGTGCCACTTCGCCGCCACTGCATAAGCCTAACAGGGTGGCATGAGAAGCACCCGTTTGTTCTAACACAATGGACACGGCACGGCAGGCGTCACGGATCATCGAATTCAGACTGGCCTCATGGACGCCCCACTCACTCTCGCCACGCCCCCGAAAATCAAAGCTATAAGCCGCATAGCCTGCGGCAGCCAGACTGCGTGCTGCTTCGGTGAGCAAATGCCCCGGCCCGATGCGATAGCCACTCCAACCATGCAATAACAGCACAGCGCGTTGCACCGGCGCATCAGGCCGGTAAAGCACGCCATGCACGCGCTGATCGCCGCTCATGTAGCTTAAAGTTTCGGCTAATATAGGAGGACTACCTGCTGAGTTGATAATAACCGGCACAGCTTGGGGACGCTGTTCATTAGTTGCAGTTGTAACTTGCTCGTTGGCATTCCCATTCAACAGCCAGGCGATGGTTTTTCCTCGCACCGCTGCTGTGTCCACCAAACCAATCGCACTCCAAAAAGCTTCGACCGCTACGTTATCTAATTCAACTTCTACCCCGGCTTCAACTGCACGGTTGCGCAAGTCTTCCAGGGGCTTCTTAATGCGGCTGGAACCAGAAATCTGTAAGAGTTGGACGCGGCGACAATTCGGCACGGGAGCGGTGAGCAGGTCAACCTCTACCATTTCCCGGTGCAACTTTGAACTAATCAGAAAACCATCAAAATCAAATGATGGGTAAGCTTCTGCCGCTCCATCCTGAGCAGACTTTGCCCCGTTACTGGCTGCGCCTGAGCCATCCGTTAATTCACGACGAATCTGGCTGCGCTGCCGATTCTGCCGCATATAAGTCGCGCCAGAGGTAATCGGCTCCCATAAAGCCATGCTGTCAATATGTTCATCTTCATGGGCCGCTAACCAGGCCAGCGTCGCTCCAAAACGCAAGCCAATTAAGCTGATGGGCCGGTCATTAGCCAACGCTCTTGCCTGAGCGATAACAGCGCGTAAATCTTCCCGCCACATCTCCACATCCGCTGCGCCAAATTCCCCACCGCTATCTCCCGTGCCACGCAAGTCAAAGCGCAACACCTCAAACCCGGCGTCTGCTAAAGCCCGTCCCGCTTCCACTAAGGCCCGTTGCGCCGCCTTCTTCTCTTCGGCAAACGGTGACACCATCACTACCACACCTTTAGGCTCGATTGACAGATCGGCCTGCGCCCGATGCTGCATCACATGATGCTGCATCACATAAAGCGGTGGTGTAACGCTTTCCAGAAAACTTGCTGTTTCTATTTTGATCCTGCTCCTTGCACTTCAATGACTTGCTGCATTAGACACTCGCTTGCCGAAAATATGGCACTTAGCAGTAAAAGTTGCTCGCTTGCGCGGCTCTTGCCATTGCTGCAAATGTTGCCCCATCAGTTATTGATCGGGCGATAAAATTCTGGGCAGCATGAGATAGTTGCTGCAATTCTAAATTTTCTGGTTGAGAGGCTGCAAGATTGATTATCTCTTGACATTGAACGATATGTCGCAAATGGCTTCTCCGAGCCTCATTCAGCGGCTCTCGGTCTAATCTTAGAATCTCAATGGTGAGCTTGCCCTGTGGATTGTCATTAATAGAATAAGGAATCTCTTGGCGAAAAGAGATATATTGTTCAGGGTCTTGTTCTGTGGGATTGATAAGTAATGGCTCTTCACCTGCAATGTTGTCACGATGTGAACGTGCTCTGGTTGTGGGATGAGCAAGAGGAAAGTAATTCTTCTTGTATCGTTGGTTACAAGTCGAGCAAGAGAGTAGTAAGTTACTCCACTCGTAGGTGAGCCAGTAATAGCCAGGTTTAACTATCTTTTGTCTCTTTCCCTGACAAGATGCTGCTTTTGGCCGGAAATGTTCGACATCTCCATCGCCCCCAACTTTGGCTTCACAGAAGCAACACTTGCCGTGCTGGGCTTTGATGAGAGCCTCTTTTACGGAAGCGTGGCCATAGATGCCAACATCGAAATTGAAGGTGCGTTTGCCATTCTCATATTCGGCGCGGTGCTGATTATAGCTGCGACAAAGAGTCGCTCTCTTTGCCTTGCCCTTCGTGCGCAGAATGTTCGGAGTCTGGCGAGGCTTATTGATTTTAATCACTTGGCACTGCCCTGACCATTCTTTAATGCAGCGGCAGCCCGGCGAATAATATCCATCGCTTCCATGTCTTCGGGTGTTTCGCCCGTTGGTAACTCTCCAATTTCTGCTTCTAATTCTTTCAACCTTGCTTTATCGGCTTTGGTTAATCGCGCTTTGCCTAAAATCTTGTTGCGCTCTTCCATTGCTTTATCTAACTGGGGCGGACGAGCACTTTCTAACCCAAACAGATCACTGGTTAGTACCTGGTCAACACGCCAACCTTCTATGGCTTTGACATCATTATCAATCACGACATGATCGCCTTCGCGCCGCAATAAGACAATATTTGCATCACTGGCTGCCTGCACCACGAGAGGGCTATGGGCTGTCACGATAAATTGTGTGTTCGGGAAAATTTCGGTCAAAGAGCTAATTAATTTGCGTTGCCACTGGGGATGCAAATGCAAATCTATTTCGTCCACTAAAACAACCGCAGGCTCGGCTAAAGGATTTTTACTTTTAGGGTAACGCTCAAAAAGACGACTGGCTAAATCCACCATCCAAGCAATCAAGGTCTTATAACCCAAACTCAGGCTTTGAATGTGTACCCAGCCGTAGGGAGTCTCGACTACTACTCGCGGTGTCAAATTGTTCTTATCTGGTTCTACAATTTGGATAGCAGTCACATCAGGTAGAATTTCTACAAGCACCGCTTGAATCTGATCTCGCTGTCTTGTTATCTGTCGCTGTAGGCTGGATTCTTTACTTGCTGCATAGTCAGCTTGGAGCAGCCATTCTTCCCCATTAATAAGTGGGGCATTATCAGAAAATAGGCTGGCAGTGGATTCTGTTTCTTCTTTGTCTACTAACGATGTAGCCCCCATGCGACGGGATGCTCCATACCCATAACAAATTAAACCACCAATATTATGTTCTTCCGCTTCGATTCTGTTAAGCCCAATTGAATGAGAGTTTATTTTTTCTATCCCATAATTTTTCACAATCGTCCCTATTGCTGGACGGGATATTTTGTTACCGTAATGAATATGAGCATTTACTCTAAATCTGGCAAAGAATGGCAAACTGGATGGAAAGTATCTGGTCGTATGTATTAATAAATTAAAATGCTGTGCAATTGGGTGACTCGCCATAAGTGGAGAAAAATAATCTTGCCCCTGGATCTTTTCTCGTCTGGGTTGCATAGCGGATAAGCATTGCAGTAAGCTCGTTTTTCCTACGCCATTGTCCCCAAGAATAACAGTCCAGCGTGCTGGTCTTCCATTTCCATCCGATAAGTCCAAAGTCTGCTCTGGGCCGAAACAACGGAAGTTACTGAGAGTAAGCGAGAGGAAATAAGCAGGGGGTGGTGGGGCATCCACTTGGGGGTGCTGTGTCCGCAATCCATTAGAATTTTCTTTGCGTGCCACGTTTATGCCTCAGCTTTAATGAACAATCTAAAAGCAGTTTATTCGATTGGTTGAACTGTTATCACGCTTTGTTACTCTCTTCTTTGAGGGATGCTTTGAGCACTTTGCCAGAGGGGTTACGGGGTAAGCCTGTACTGAATTCAATCACTTGCGGCACTTTGTAGGTGGCGAGGCGTTCCATACAGTGTTTCTTCACATCGCGCACGGTGAGGCTGGCTTCGGGTAGGGGCACGATGACAGCTTTGACTAATTCGCCCAGATAAGAGCGCACGCCAGTGGCCGGGATGCCGACGACGGCGACTTCTTTAACGCCTTCTAAGGAGAGGATGCAACGTTCGACTTCGAGGGCGAAGACGTTTTCTCCGGCCACGATGATCATTTCTTTCTTGCGGCCTTCGAGGTAAACAAAGCCATCTTCATCCACGCGGGCTAAGTCGCCGGTATTGAACCACTGGCCGTCAGGCGTGATGGCGTCTTGCAGCAGTTCAGGCCGGTTCCAGTAGCCGCGAATGGTGTTCTCGCGGTGGATATGCAGGATACCGATTTCGTCGAAGTCGCATTCCCCGCCGTCTTCACGCAGAATCTTCATGCCAACATCGGGTAGAGTTTTGCCAATACTATCGGCGTGGCTGACAGCGGCATTGGAGGGCGTAATGTGCGTCAGGGAAATGGTTTCAGTCAGACCGAAGAAATTATGCAGGCGTGCGTGCGGGAATAACTCAGCCAGTCGTTCAATAGTTCTCACTGGCATAGGGGAGCCGCTATAGCCAATCATGCGCAGGCAACGCAGGTCGCGCTCGGCAATGTCGGGCAGGGAAACCACCATGTGGTGAAAGGTGGGAGCCGAGAGAAAGTTGGTAACGCGCTCGCGCTCGATAATGTCCACCACTTCGCGTGGGTCGGGTCGGGGTGCGACCACCACAGTCGCGCCTAAGTAGACACTCGAAGGCACGACGCTATAAAGCCCCACCACATGAAAAAGTGGCACGAGCAAGAGGTTGATGTCTTCGTGTCGCCAGCTAAAGGGAATGACCGTGTTCTTGATGTTAAATAATAAATCGGCGTGGCGCATCATCGCGCCTTTGGGCACGCCGGTGGTGCCGGAAGTGTGGGCGATGATGGCAATAGCCTCAGTATCTACGGCAACCGGGGCGACCGGTTCGGCCTCTAATGCCGCACTGAAAGCTTCAACGCCCTCGACTTCCACACCAATGAGTTTTGAGGTTGATGGCACAGCGGGGGCCACATCCGACCACACTTGATGATGGACAAAGGTGACTTTCGGTTCTATGTTGTTGAAGACATAAGCCATCTCGGTCTGTCCCAGACGGAAGTTCACCGGAGCAAGGATAGCTCCCACTCGCAGCGTGGCCCAGTATGCAATGTAGAACTCCCAACAGTTAGGCATGGCGACAGCGATGCGGTCGCCGGGTTGCACACCCATCAGTTGCAGCCGCCCGGCCAGCCGCGCAATATCCGCATCTAAGGCGCGATAGGTGTGGCGCTGCCCATCCATTACGACAGCCGTTTTATTAGGGAATTTGCTGACGGTATTGGCCCAGACATCGGTCAGGGTGTGCAGAGGCAGACCAGGCATAGAAACGTGTTATTCTCCCGTTGTCTTAGGGTGCTGCGGGTGTCGTGGGTGTGGCGGGTTGTGCCTTGCCAGCGATTTGTTGCCAGTGTGCTGTCATTTGCATCTTCATTGTGCCCTGACTAACCATGTCTATCACATGGCCTGCGGATTTGGTCTGACCCTTAGCAGTGAGTGGGCCAGTTGCTATTAAGGCGAGGGGCCGCTGAATATCCAGGGCATGATAAAGATCACCGCTCAACTTCATTTCCATCTTCATTGGTGAATTCGCCAGATTTCCTACAACATCAATGCTAATCTGAATATGGGCGCTCTGGTGGCCTGCATAGGTTACGATTTCCAGCAGCTTACCCGTAACGGTGGCTTTCTCCGCTCCGCCCATTGAATGGGCCAGGCTTTTGGCGTCTGCTGTCCACTCATCACCCAGGGCCACCTCATGATCGGGATAAATCTCATCCTGTGCATTGTCCAGGGCATCCATTAAGTCTTTACGGTCTTTGGGGCTAAGCTGACCCGCCGCAGTGGTGACATTAACCTGCTGGCCCTCCCGCCGCACCGTAACGGTTTTTCCTTCCAGAGAAGAAGTAGTCTGTTTAGGTTTCGCTCCGGGTTCAGTATCAAGCGCATGGGCCACGCTATAAACGCGGCGGATGGCGGTTGATTTGCCAGCTTCGTCTACGGCTAAAACGGTTTCCTGATACTTCTCCCGTTGGCGATTGCCAAAGAGCATCGGTGGCAACTGCTGGCCTTCGGTTGTCGCCAACATTTTGAGGCTCATTTCCATTGTAGATTCATTATCGGAAACATCCCCTGCCGCGTGTGTGTCTTTTAATTGATATTTGTCTTGCGCCAGAGCCGAAGTGGTGGCCAGTGCGACCGTGAGCAGGCAAAGGATGGTGCTGCGCCGGTGAGGAAAGTAAATCATGTATGCTCCTGGGTGGCATGAATAAAGAGAGTTGACAATATTATATAGCGATTCAGGCGATTGCGGGGCAGCTTGAAGTGCAAAAACAACAGCGTCAGGAATTTTCCTGACGCTGTTGTTTTCTCTTTAGTCGCTTATATTAGTTCACAATGTGGCGACGCGGTGGCTCGAAGTGAGGATACTCCTGGTTATTCAGAGTCTCTTTGCGCTTCATATTAGACAGGCCAAAGCCGAGTCCCACGCCCAACAATGAGGCCAAAACCCCTAAGCCAAACGGCAGCATATTGTTGCCGGTGGCAGGCGCAGTCGCGGCGGGGGCTGCTGCCGGAGCCACTGGTGCTAAAGCTGCTACGGGCTGCGCGGTAGCTGGCTGCATGGCTACGGGTTGGGCGGTAGCGGGTTTTGCGGCTAGGACATGCTTAACGACTGGTGCGGCGGCAACAGCGGCTAAGGGCGCGGCTGCGGCTACATAATGTGGTTTGACGGCAGTGTTATGCGCCACATGCAATGCCGGGTGATAAGGATAGCGGTGCAGAGATGGCGTATAGCGGTAGTGATGCGCTACCGGATGGTAGGAGCGGCTGTAGCTGTGATGGTAGCTCCTATAAGATGTGGGGCGGCTATAACGATAGGGCAACGCGCTGTTATAGCGATAGGAACTGGCCGGGCTGGAATATGAGCTATACGAGTTAGAGTAAGACGGCGTATAGCGATAAGCCTGATACTGCCGCTCTTTCTTTTTCTCTTTGCGATATTTCAGGTAAGCCAAACCCGTCGCTACGCCGCCAATAAGGGCGGTGTTCTTTTTATGTTTGAGCAGGCCATAGCCTGTGACGACACCTGCGCCAATGGCTAAGTCGCGCCAGAGCTTGGAGCCTGCATGAGCCGGGGGAGTGCCCACTCCGCCCAGGGTAGTGCCTGCAAAAGCGACTAAAGTTCCGAGTGCAATTCCACGATGATTTGTAATTTGCATGGTCTTTTCATCCTTTCTATTCTGCTGCACCACATAATAGGCAAATGCAATGCCGCAATTTACAACTTCAACCGACAATTATGTTTTAGGGACGGGTGCGGTAAACTTTTGTTCTATAAAATCGTCCTAAGCAGTAATTTTCTTGCACCAACGCCCTTTTGATGGCATAAAAGTGGATAATATTACTGAAGTGTCAGGCTCAGCCGGGTTCTTAGAGGAAGCGACGCGCTATGACCACAACTAACATCGCTAACGCTTTAGCCCCTGCCACCCCCCTGCAAGACGGCGCTTTTATCCTGGATGAAGTGCTGGGCGAGGGCGGCTTTGGCATCACCTACCGGGCGCACGAAATCCGCCTTAACCGCCTGGTTGCTATCAAAGAGTTCTTCCCCACTGGTTGCGCCAGAGCTGAAAATCAGGTGCAGTTTCCAGGCGACATGAGCGAGCGCGAGCAGCACGAAGCGCGGCATAACTTCCTGAACGAAGCGCGCATTCTGGCTCGCCTGCGTCACCCGCACATTGTTGGTGTCTACACCACTTTTGAAGAAAACAACACGGCCTACATGGTCATGGAGTATCTTGAAGGCCAGACCCTCCAGGAAATGGTGCAGGAGTCGGCAGACCCCGCCAGTCCTAAGCGGCCACTGCCAGAAAGTGAAGCCTTAGATTATATTGAACAGGTGGGCGATGCGTTGCGCTTAGTGCATAACGCCCACTTGATCCACCGTGACGTGAAGCCGGAGAATATCGTGGTATGCCATGATGGTCGTGCGGTTTTGCTAGACTTTGGCTTGAACAAAGAACTGGGAGACCCCGCCAGCCACAGCACGATGCGTTTGACCTCGGCTATCCGCTTCGGCTCCCCCGGCTACTCGCCCCCGGAACAGTACGGCAAGCAACAGCGATTTGGCCCTTATACCGATATTTATGCTCTGGGAGCGACTTTATATTATGTGCTGACGGGAGAAGTCCCTCTTGAAGCTCCTGAGCGGAGTTACGGCGATGATCTGGTGGCGGTGCGCTCTTTAAATCCTAAAGTGAGCCAGGAAGTAAACGATGCGGTGATGTGGGCTTTGGAATTAAAAGGCGATAACAGGCCGCAGACAGTGCAAGAGTTTGTTAAGGCACTCCAGGTTGGTCGAGTAGCCGCGGCTGCCCCGGAACAGCGCCAATCGGCACCTTCAGCCTTAGTATCTTCACCGCAGAACTTAGCGGCTACACCCATGCAAGGCGTGACCTACGCCCCTGCACCACTCTTAGCGCGTTCTGCCCAGCAAACCGCCAGCGCCTCATTGTCTAATCCTTCCTCTGCCGCGCCCGTCCCCCGCGCACAAAATAGACAAGTTGCCCCCGTGGTTGCGCAGGTGCCACAACGAGTCTATTTGCACTTCAAAACTGGCCTTCTGGAGATATTGCCGCGCCTGGCCGTCATTGTCGCTCTGCTGGCCTTAGCTATCTTTTTTGCTAAAAGTCAGCAGCCTCAAAAGGTACGTCATCTCAAAGGCAACGGAATGGGAGTTGTTGCGCCACCCAAACATAAGGCCGTAACTCACTACCGGCACAAGCATTAATAGCTTTGACCATAAAGAGCACCACCCGCCGCTAAAGCAGCGGGCTGAACGGGCAAGCCCCCTAAACGGGGCTGTAGGACGACTGTAGCCCGGTTATGACTTTTGATTCTCTAATGACTTAAAGGGAGAAAACCCTCCCCCAGCCCCTCCCGTTGGAGGGGAGTTTGCTTCCTCCCCCGCTGGGGAGGTCAGGTGGGGGTGCATTGAGTCATTACATTGTCAAACATCATCACCGGGCTTTTGCTCGTCAGCCCGCTACTTTAAGCGGCGGGTCTGCCTTAATACAGCTCAAAAGTGGCCATCACTGGCGCGTGGTCGCTGGTGCCTACCTCAGCTAATACGGGACAAGAGGTAGCACTTTTTGCGATGTCTTGGCTGGCTAAAATATAATCGAGCCGCCACCCGATGTTGCGTTGCCGCATGTTGCGCCACGGTGCCCACCAGGTAAACATACGGTCATTATCCGGGGCAAGACTGCGCCCTACATCCACCAAACCTTTGTCTAAGATGCCGCCAAACAACTTGCGCTCATCGGGCCGTTGGCCAATTGTCAGTTTCCGCTCCTGAGGATGCACATCTTGGAGCGTGTGCGCTACGTTAAAGTCACCACATACAATCAGGTTGAGTCCAGCTTTATGGGTTGCCACCACGTATTCTTGTAAGGCGTGCATGAACTCCACTTTGGCATTGAAGTCTTTGCCGCCATTGGGCACATAGACCGCTGCAATCGCCAGCTCTCCTACCACCGCTTGCACGATGCGGTTCTCAAAGTCGAAAGTAGGATGGCTAAACTGCGGTTCTTGTGGAAAGGCTTGATGGCGCATTAATAACGCCACTCCTGAATAACCGCCAGAGCCATGCCAGTAGCGCCAGTAGCCCGGTAAGTTATGCACCTGAGCTGGAATTTGTGCCGGTGCCGCTTTAATCTCTTGCAGACAAATAGCATCGGGTTGATCGCGCTCCACCCACTCGCTAAATTGAGTTTGCCGGGCGCGAATGCCATTTACATTCCAGGTGGCTATGGTTAGAGATTTATTAGACATTCCGTTATAATAGGAGCAACTTTGCCTGATTCTAAATTGTAGTCTACATGACCATGAGGAGAAACTTATTATGAAGCCATTACTCCCGTTAAGTGCCATGCTACTGCTGACTAGTGCCGCAACGCTAACCCGTGCCCAAGATCAAACTGCACCTGCGACCACAGGGTCTACCACGGCTGCTCCTGATAGTACCAGTCCTTCGGCTACCACAAATAGCACCGATAAAGTTTTGTTACGGCTTCATTTACAAAGCGGGCAAAATTACTTGATGCGACAGACTACTAACAGCAAGGTAACGCAGATACTACCGCAGATGGGAACAACGCCGCCCCAGCGCATGGATTTAACGACGATAAACTCTATAGCCATGCTCTATGCAGTGCAGCAAGTAGATGCTAATGGCACGGCGGCTGTCAAAGTCAGCTACCGTTCTATTCAGGTAAAGTTTAGTGGTAAAATGGGCCAGCAACCGATGCCATACACGACCTATGACTCCGACCACCCTGGCAAGAGTGCTTCGCCAATCGCTACGATCTATAAAGCCCTGATAGGACAGAGTGTCTCCATGAAAATCTCTTCTGATGGGCACATCTCTGATATCCAAGGTTTGACCAACATTAAAAAGCGACTACTGAGTTCAATGAATAGCCTGTCTGGTGGCAAAGAGGCATCTGCCGCTGTGTCTAAAATGATGGGTGCTTTTCTGGATGATCGGACTTTCAAGGCATCAATGGAGAAAATGACAGCGACCTACCCTGAGCATGAAGTTGGGATAGGCGATTCCTGGCCCTTTCAATTGACTCTACCAGAACAGTTACCATTGGTAGTTAAGGGCATCCGCACCCTCAAAGAGCGCAAGGATGGGATAGCTTACATAGAGGAAAAAGGCAATATACAACTCAATGCCAATAAACCTTTGATGACCGTCAATCATTTGGACTTGATTTATCATCTGGGCGGGACGCAAACCGGAATGACTCAATTAGATGAAGCTACTGGCTTTGTGGGCAAAGCCACAATGGAGCAGCGTTTTTCCGGGACGATTACGATGACTGGTATGGATACATTAAAAACCCCTCTGCGTCAGTCAAAGGTCGCCCTGCCCCATAGCGCAAGCTACCCTCTTTATAGCAAAACCACAATACAAATTACCACGGAACCGTTCAAGCCAGCGGGTTTATGAGTCTTCGGTTGGAGTTCTCTGGCCCACATCATCAATAGCATAAGTTGGGCCTGGCACCTCAAGCCCAACTGCATTAGCAGGGGTGTTTTCTGTTTGGGCTTCCAGTGGAATACGGTCACTGGATTCACCTTCCCCGCGCTGTAAATCGGCCTGCACCGAGTAATCTATCGCCTGCCCCGCTACCTCGGTGGCCTGATCTGTAGCGCCTGCACCTTCTTCGACGGCTTTATCGGCTGTTCCTGGTTCTTGCATTTTGGTCTCCCTTTATGGCATTGTTAGCAAACCCTTGTGCAAATGTTGTGTCGAAAAATAGGCCGGGCCTGTAAAAGACCCGGCAGGAAGGCTAAAGCCAGCCGTCCTCGCGGACGGGACAAGGTAGGGGCATGATTCATCGTACCCTATGGCGTCCAAAGAACGCTTGGCCAACGGCCTTCCTGCCGGGTCTTTTACAGGCCCGGCCTAGCTAATCAAAATTTTAGTTGACAACTCTGGAAAGCTGCTTTATAATTTTACCAACGGTTTCATTAGGTATAGTGAAAACGTTATGGATAGCAGATGGGTGCATAGCTCAAGCACCCATAAGGATGAGGCGACCA
>Ga0213875_10000041_pt1 | contig 155792 bp, 139 predicted proteins | sample BarmaccomBMRX_R8_FD_160105 | JGI IMG/M metagenome (GOLD analysis project Ga0213875, IMG submission 160105) | Root-associated microbial communities from Barbacenia macrantha in rupestrian grasslands, the National Park of Serra do Cipo, Brazil - RX_R8 | ecosystem: Host-associated > Plants >... | reverse complement strand
CTACCAGCAGCTTCAAAAAGACACCTCGCCGCTCGGGAAAGCGCGCCTGCACATGTTCGAGATCAACAAAAGCCCCTGGTCAGATCTCGACGCTCACCGAACTTTCTTGCCCGGCGTTCCTGATCGCAAACCCCTGGGTGCCAATTTCTATCCCGAAGACATGACGCGAGACGAATTTGACCGCTGGGTCTCGACTTTGCCCGATAAAGAAGGCGAGCTCGCCAAGAGTTTCTTCACCGTGATCCGGCGCGATCCCAGTTCCCGCCATCTGGAATCTGTCCCGTACTATCGCGAATATCAAGCAGATCTTCAGCGCGCGTCAGCATTACTGCGCGACGCCGCTGCTTTGACCGGCAACAATTCTTTAAAGCGTTTCCTTGAAACCCGAGCCGTCGCGTTTCTCAATGACGATTACTACGAGAGCGATCTAGCTTGGATGGATCTCGACGCGCCTCTCGACATCACGATTGGGCCTTATGAGACCTATAACGACGAGCTGTTCGGTTACAAAGCCGCGTTCGAAGCCTACATTTGTGTAACCGATCCGGCGGAAACCGAAAGGCTTAAAGATTTTTCAAATCATCTCCAAGCCGTCGAGAATAACCTGCCAATCGATCCGGCTTACCGCAACCCCAAGCTCGGCGCGACCACTCCGATACGCGTTGTGAACGAAGTACTATCCGCGGGTGACGGCAATCACGGTGTGCAAACGGCAGCGTATAATCTGCCGAACGACGAGCGAGTCATTCAGCAAAAAGGCAGTAAGAAGGTGATGTTAAAGAATGTCCAGCATGCAAAGTTTGATGGCACGCTTCTCCCCATCTCGCGCGTTGTGTTGCGGGCCTCATCACAACCCAATCTCAGTTTCGACTGGTTCTTCACTCATATCCTTGCCCACGAGCTCAGCCACGGTATCGGTCCGCACGAGATTAAAGTGAACGGGAAAACAAGCTCCGTTCGCCTTCAGTTAAAAGACCTCTACAGCACCATCGAAGAGGCCAAGGCTGATGTGACCGGGTTGTTCATGCTGCAATACTTCTTCGATAACGGCATTCTGCCGCGCGGCGAAAGCGATGAGAAAAACCTCTACACTACATTTCTGGCTTCATCTTTCCGCACCCTGCGGTTCGGCACCTCAGAGGCCCACGGGCGTGGCATGGCGCTCCAGTTCAATTATTTGATAAGACACGGAGGATTCATCGCGCTGCCCGATGGCACGTTCGATGTCGACTATTCCAAGATCAAAACTGTCGTTCGCGATCTCGCGCACGATCTATTGACACTGGAAGCGCAAGGCGATTATGCCGCGGCAAAGAAAATGCTCGATGAGCTCGCTTCCATCGGGCCCGATCTAGCGAAAGCTCTCGATCGCCTCAAAGGCATTCCGGTCGATATCGAACCGATGTTTGCTACAGCGGATGAGCTTACGGAGCGCCGCTAAAGCACTTCAGCTACCTGCCCGCGCCTTGTTTAGCACGGGGAAATTTGATCTCACTGAAGCGCTCTTTTTGCGCCTGTTAGGCCTGATCTTCCTCGTCGCCTTCGCCTCGTTGTTGCCGCAAATCGTGGGACTTGCCGGCTCGCACGGAATCGTTCCGGTCAAGCAAGTCTTGGATGCGATGCACAGAGAACTCGGCGCTCGCGCCTTCCTTTACTCTCCATCCATTTTCTGGCTCGGCCTGAACGACAGCGCCTTGCTCGCCTGTTGCGTTGCCGGGTGCCTCGCCGCGATCTTTCTCGCCATCGGGCTTTTTTCGCGGACCGCAACCTTCGTGTGCTTCATCCTGTATCTCTCGCTGGTTTCCGTCGGACAGCCCTTCACGGCATTCCAATGGGACGCCCTGTTGTTGGAGTCAGGATTCCTCGCCATTTTTGCTGGCAGTCCCTGGTTGGTTTGGGCTTACCGCTTTCTTCTCTTCCGCCTGATGTTCGAATCGGGCGCGGTCAAACTTCTATCGGGCGACCCGAACTGGCGCAATCTTCACGCCATGCGATTCCATTTTCTGACGCAACCTTTGCCGAATCCGCTCGCCTACTACGCCTATCGTTTGCCCGCGCCAATGCTCGACGCCATGACGGCGGGTACTCTGGCCATCGAGCTCGGTGCTCCTTTCCTGATTCTTGGCACCCGATTGCTGCGGCGCATCGGCGTGGCTCTGTTGATGTTCTTGCAAGTGTTGATTCTGTTGACAGGGAACTATGCCTTCTTCAACGTGTTGGCGCTTGCGCTCTGTCTGTGGGGTTTGGATGATCAAACATTCGCGCCGCTTGCGAATTTGCTGCGCAGGCGAGTGCGTCCCCTCCGTGCGCCTGTAATCCAACGCGCGGCGGGTGTTGTTCTGGTCGTATTAGTAGCAGTTGGCGCCACTCAGTTGATTACCATGTTCCGGCCCCGCTTCGAGCGCCCGTTTTCGGAGCTGCTCACGCTTATCGCTCCCTTCCAAATCGTGAATACATACGGTCTCTTCGCCGTCATGACGACCAGCCGGCCCGAGATTATCCTCGAAGGCTCTGATGATGGAGTGAATTGGAAAGAATATTCGTTCCGTTACAAGCCTGGGGAGTTGCATCGCGAGCTTCCTCTCGTTGCACCTTACCAGCCGCGATTGGACTGGCAAATGTGGTTCGCCGCTCTTGGTGACTATCAGGAGAACGAGTGGGTGGGCGGACTCATGTACCGGCTCTTGAAGGACGAGCCAGCCGTGATTCGCCTAATGAATTCACCGCCATTCCCGAACCCTCCCCGCTACATGCGCGCACTACTGTACGATTATCAGTTCACTTCGCCCGACGAACGCGCGAGAACCGGAGCCATTTGGCAACGGAAAGTACTGCGAACCTGGCTCGGACCGGTATCGCTGAACGCGCAATAATTTTCAATGCTGGCTCGCAATGCCCTACCAGCCAGTGAAGCTTTATTTCCGCGCTCAGGCCAGTTCAGGCTCTCACGATTGCGGCCGAAGGAGCAGCGAACCTGATACTCCCTGATCGCCGACCGCGGCAGTTCCCCGCCGGTCAGTACGGGCAGTACCTAATCCTCTTCGCGTTCATGAGAGCAGAGCATTTCTGAACTCACCAGGTCAGCATGGAGGTAATCCTCATGAGAGAAATAAAGAAAGCCCCGACGCTTAGAATACAGATTGACCACGCAGAACTCTGCGAAATCGTAACAGAGAGCGAGCCAGGCGGCCTCACATACGCGCTAATCAGGCCCGATGGCCACAGCGAAATCTTCGGCCGAAGATCATATCTATTCGAGGCAATGTCGAGGATGCTGAGGAAGGCCGTTAATGAATCCCTGGAGTGGCAAATGGAAAACAGCGACTACATTAAGCAGGACATCCGGTTGGCTTCGTAAACAGATCAGATCGACGCTCGATGTCCAATATCCGATGCAAGCGATCTCCTGTTCTGGTCCTCACTGTTAAGATCTAAGCCCGGAAGACTCGACTATGCGATCTCAACGAAATCCGCACTGCCCCCGAAGCCTATATTCAGCTCGGCAGTTCGCCACGGTGATCCAACGCAGTTTTTGATGACGGTTGCCTTCGTCCGACACCCAACGACGTTATTAGCCCTCTTTTCCCCCGCCATCCGTGCAAGCTCTAACCGTATAGAGCAAAAATGGGCGAGGGCGTGTCCGCCTGGAGAGATCTTCACCCTTCCGAAGACTTCTTCGTGATTATGTCGAATTTGGTTTAAGAGGAGAACACAAGTGTTGCTTTGGCTTGCGGCAGAGGCAATTCTTGGCAAGGTCCTGGCGAGCAATCGTCCGATCTCGCCGCTAAACTCACCGTGCGAAGCTTCCAGCGCATCGCCCGGGACTAGTGCGGCAAGAGTGTCCAGAATTACGAGAGCAAACTCACCAGATCTGATAATTTCCAACATTGACTCGAGCGTGTCTAGAGCCTTTGCGGTTCTCAAAATCAACGCACGATCGAGGTTTATTCCCTGGAGGCGAGCCCACGACAGATCTATCTTGTGCTCGGCATCGAGGAACGCGATACAGTTGCCGCCTTGCTGCGCGCGACCCGCGGCTCTTAATGCAACCGTTGTCTTACCTGAACTCTCTTTACCGAAGATTTCAATGATTCGTCCCCGAGGAAACCCTCCCGTCTGGAGCGCGGCGTCAAGTGCCGGCCAGCCACTCTTGACGACACTCTCGGGCTGTTCGCTCACAACCCGGACGCCTAGTTGCTCCAGCCTTAATCGGAGATCTGCATTCCGTACAGAATCGGCTAGCGCCAGCGGGGGAAGGTTGAATTCTACCGTGGGAGCGTGCTCGGGTGAAATTAGCTCACATGTGTTCAGTGAGCGCGACAGCCCGAGCCGAAGACGAAAATACTCAGATCGCAAGGCGAGCCGGTCTCGCCAAATCGAAAGGCTTTCACGTAAGTATGCGGGTAACTCACTCCAATCCCCTGCGAGTGCCATCCTGGCCCGCTTGTATTTTCGAGAGAGTTTGATCTCACTTTCGAAGAGCTCAAGTTCGTGCCATAAAGGTTGGTTTTCTGCACCATGCGGCACTTCATCCCTGCGGTCACTCGCTCTTTCGTCCTCGAACTCGGGTTCAACGCGCGCCTTCCCGGGCTGCTGAAATGCGTTCTTCTGAATCCGCTCTTCAGGGAAAACAGCGGATACTGCTTCGAGTATCTCAGGAAGTTGTACCTTGCCGTGAACTGCAGAAGAACTGCCGGGACGTTGCGGTGGGCTCAGATCTCTACTCAAAGTGCTACCGGATTTGCCCTTTTTTTTGAGAGAGTTGGAACCCACGGCTGCTTACTCCAAAACTCAGTATCTAGGCTCTTTGAAAGTTCTCGCAGTTGACTGAGCGCTTTCGTAGTCTCAGCGCACACTAGAGTCGTTTACGCTTTATTCTTGGCCCCGCGCTCTACTTTGCTACTTACGTGTTCCAATGGTTCGGCTCCAGCTCTGCCGCAACTCATCACCTTTTTTCACGGCAGTTTTATTTCGTGCATCTATCGCCGCAGCAATTTCAGGTTGGAGTTTCGGCCAAGGTACTTCCTTCTCACCCGAGCGCGTCATTAAGATTGTCCAAGCCAAGTAGATTGCGGAAAGAGCAATCATCATACTTATGCTCAGGATGGTGGGCGTGGGTTCGTCAAAACCAAGCAGGTTGGAACAAATCGCTCCGACAACATAAACGGAAAAGTAACAGATTAAAAGCCAAAGGTTTACGCGTACGTTTCTGGCCAGGCGTTTCGCAGGCTTTGGAAATCTACACAGTAACGCGGAAGGGAGAATGAGACATCCTGCGAGAACAAACGAGAAGTAGCGATACGCAAAGAGCACCGCTTCCAGAACAGACTTTGTAAAGTGTTTGAATTCCCAGACGCTCGCAACGGCACTCGCGAGGGCCAATGATCCTACACACCAGCGCAGCATCGCTGAGGCAAAAGCTGCCAGACCGGGGTACTGATTTGTAAGCTTTTCATGCGCCTCTAATACAGCCGCAGCTTGCGCGCACATTAATAAAGGTAGAGTGCCAGCCCAAACGTAGGAGTACTGCGGAGTAGTGACATCGAAGAAGACCAGGAGAACGATGTCGCGGATGCAGTTGAGAACGGACAAGGCGAACAGAAATTTATATCGAGAGGCCAAGCCACGTTTCAATAGGACAACAGAAAGCCCGAAAGCACATAAAATGCAGGCGATTCGTGATGCCGATTCAAACGCTCCAAGGCTATCCGCGTGTCGCCACATTTGTATAATTCGTGCCCAAATTTCAGTCTTTGTAGCTGATAAAATCGAAAGCTGTTTTGGGAAAATAAGAAAGCTATGCAAATATGGAACTGTTTTTTGCGCAAATAGAACAAGGGGAGGGATGGCCTCCCCTCTTGTTAGGTTCCCGAGGCAAAAAATGTGATTGGTGTAGAAATCACCCCCTTTCGTATTCATTCAGGAGATCTAGAACGGTTTGTGTGGAAAAGGAGAGTCGGCCGGCTTGGCTGTCTCTTCGGCCTTTTCCGTGATTCGCTCAGGCCCCGCGGGTGCTGATCTTTCAGGCTTACCATTCGAGTTTCTTTCTCTGTTCGAGTAATGCCAAAGAAGGCTAGCGCCTACGGCGCCGATTGCAGTACCGAGTAACGCTTTAAAGACTGTGATCACCTCCTTACAACGGCGTTTTCGCACGCAATCAAAGAAAACACTAGAGTGCGCTAATCGGTAAGGGGCGGATGCTGAAGATTTAATAACTAGGGCCGTTAACCTATCCACTCCTATCACTTAGCGGAACCACACCCACTTCGCAATTACCGGATTGAGTTTGTGACTGGCAGCGTGGTCCCAATACGGACCCGGTTCCAGCGCCGTCGGAATTGGCGGTCCCGGCGGCGTTGGCCAGTCCCGGCAAACCAAGTCCAGCGTTAACAGGCAACCGTCCACTCCCCCTCTCTTGGTCACAGGTTCTCGGAAAAACTTTTTTTCCTTTGGTACGAGCAGGATAGGTACGCTTCCGCGTTAGGTTTCACCTGGTTCTATGTGCACGCTACAGTATGCCAGCAACAATCACCGCTCTGGAGCAGCCTGTCCGGCATTGTCGGTTGCAGACAGGCATTTCTCGATTCTGGACGATAAATCGGGCTATATCGCTATTATTTATTTTTGGTGTATCTCTCAGCTTTTCCCAAGCCACTAATTCCGCCCAGCAAGTTTATTCCGAAACGCCGACCGGCCAAATCGATGGTGTAAATACGACATTTTTCCTACAAAATACGCCGTCGTCCGTACAAAGTGTGATGGTCTTTAGAAACGGCATCAGACAAAAACCGGGGGCCGACTATTTTGTCTCAGGTAACGTGATAACCTTCGTGAGCTTGGCAACGCCAGCGCCTGGTGACAGCCTCCTGGTCGACTACGTAATCGGGAACTACCCTCCGCTGAATCCGGCATCGGCTAGCGTAATCACGAAGAATCTCGTCCCGGACAGCGATCTTAAACTGCCGACCACGTATTGGATCGGCGCGGCCATTCCGATCTCAAAAGCGCTGGGGGCGGACGGAGGGAACGCTTTCGTGTACACGGGAACCGGTGCACCATCGGGTTGGCTGGTCTCCACAAGCGCACAGATCCCAGTCACCCCAGGCACGGTTTATACATTTTCGGGCTACATTGACGAATCGAGCGTTATAGGCGGTGGTGGCCCGCTATGGGGTGTTTATAACTCGACCGTCACTGCAAATTTAGCCGGACTTTCCGGACCGTTCGGAACAAAGGGCCGTCTTTCGACGAGCTTCATGGTACCGGCCGGAGTAACAAGTGTCGTAGTTATCTGCGACACAAACAACACTGTGATTGCCGCCAATGGTCGATTGGCGTTCAGCAATCCACAGCTAGAGATCGGTTCACAGGCAACAGTTTATAAACCGAATCTGCTAGACGATGTGACGGGATACATTCCTGCATCGGCCATTGGCGGCTCGACGACCTTAACAACCAAGAAACCGAGCCTTGTCCGACGAATTCTGGAAAGCATTTTTTGATTCGAAAATGCGTGGAGAATCGGCCTGACTGATCCTCTGAAGATTAGCGCAGGGAGTCGGTAATCTCGAAGGCCGCCTCCCTGCTTTTGATGGTGATGATGAACTACGTTATACGTAGCCTCGTTGATGTAGTGGCGGAGAAACCCAATCTTCTCACGCCCCGCCCAAGTGTTGTGCACACTTTGGGGCGCTCCGGTCATTTGTCGCTCTTTGTCAACGGGCACCGGTATCGCAGGCTCTACATGCTCCGACCCGGCTGATTGCTCCGTTCCAAATCGTGAATACCTGCTAAGCGCAACCAAGTAGAATAACGGGAGCTTCAACTGGAGGTGCTCGATGGCCATGCGGGTATTCTTACTCTTTTCAGCTCTCGCTGTAGCATTTCCATTCATGACTCCGGAGCGCCCCGAAGCGCCTCTCGGCTTTGATAACAAGAGCAACGGTCTGGTGGATGATCCAACACACCAGGCAGACCAAGAGAAATTTGATGAGATTGAAGCTCTATCGGACGGCCTCGGCCCGATTTATAACGCACAATCCTGCCGTGAGTGTCATCAGAATCCAACCTCTGGCGCTTCGAGCCAGATCACAGAGCTGCGGGTCGGGCACTTGGGACCGGACGGCCGTTTTCGCAATCCGGATATTCCGATCAATCACGGAACAGAAATTATCAAAGGTCGCACGCTCGTAAACGATCGCGCGATTTGTCCCAACGCTGCCTTTCCCGATACGGACGTTCAAGAGCGAGTTCCAACAACCGAGACCATCCGAACCAATCGCATTGCGCTGAATCTTCTCGGCGATGGTTTCGTCGAAGCCATTCCCGATGAAGCGTTGATCGATCTCGCGCGTTCGGAATGCAAAAGCACGCACGGCAGAATCTGCGGAGTCGCAATTCGCGTTCCCATAATCGAAGCTCCAGGGCAGAGCGCCGTGGGCCGGTTCGGCTGGAAAGACGAGCACGCGAGCCTCTTATCGTTCTCCGGAGATGCTTATTTGAACGAAATGGGAATCACGAATCCGTTATTCCCGGACGAGGTCACAAACCTCTGCAACACCGTGTCCGAGCCAAACGACACGCCAGGTCCCGACGGACTTTCTGACATCGATCACTTCGCCCGCTTCATTCGAGCTTCCAAGGCTCCGCCGCCAGATTTGACAGTAGCCAACACGCCGCCCGCGAAAAGAGGATCAGAGCTGTTTGACAAAATCGGTTGCGCAACCTGCCACATTCCAACGATGACTACCGCGCCCGCCGGAACGAAAGTCAATGGCGGCGCTTTCACTGTCCCTGCCGCGCTCGCAGACAAAACCTTCCATCCGTTCAGCGATTTCCTCCTCCACAATGTAGGAACTGGCGACGGCATTGTGATTGCCGTGGTCGAGCATTTTGGGCGCATGGCAAGAAACATGCCCCATGACGTGCAAACCGTCGATTTTGAGAAGAGTAGAAACAAGCTCCGCACTCCTCCTCTCTGGGGTGTTCGCTTTCACTCGCGTTTAATGCACGATGGAGCTTCCGTGACTCTAGTCGACGCGATTCACCGCCACGCCGGAGAAGCCAGTCTACCCGCGCATAGATTCCGCGAGCTTTCGCGCGCCGATCAGGATGCCCTCATCGCATTCTTGAAATCGCTGTAGTGTTTCCTTATCGCGGAACTTTTAACATAGAATTATGCGGCGCGGGGTTACATTGGTCGTCGTTCTTCTTGCTCTTGGCGCGTTGGCGTGGTTCTTATTGCCCGGCCATAAAACCCCACCCCAGCAACCAGGCCTCGCTGACCTGAGCTCCCAATCCCTTCCGGAATTGAAAGCCACTTTCAATCGGTATTCGAACGACCTGCGGATCGTGTTACTTCTTTCGCCAACTTGAGGGGAGTGCTTGCGGGGGGCCTCCGCGATGCAACAAGTACTGCAGCAGCATCCCCAAGCGCGCCTGCGCGTCTTCGCCGTTTGGGAGCCGGTGCGTTTCGTCGACTGGCAGAGGCCGTCCACAGCAAACCTGGCGCGTCTCTCCGATCCACGTGTCTCCCAGTTCTGGGACCACGATCACCTTCTCGCTAACCAAATCGCCCGCGATGCTGCGGCCGACCAAACCCAAGCCAACTGTTGTGAGGCCAAGAGTATCCTTTTCGATCTGGCAGCCGTCTACCCTGCCTCCGCGACCTGGTCAGATCACCTTCCGCACGCTAACGTGTTTGACGGGCCAATTGTGGACATCATTCCCAAAGTCCAGGCCGCTCTTCCCTAAAATTGAAAAAACGAACCCAATTGAGTTCGTTTCGCAAAAATGCCTGGCAGACCAGATAAATCGCTGATTTGGTTCGGAAAGTACCTATCGCTCGCGCTGACCTTGCCGGGCTGCGTGATTGCCGGCTACCTCGTCGGAGCGCTCCTCGATTGCTGGCTGCACATCCCGTTCCTTCGGGTTCTTGGCATCTTACTCGGCATGCTGGCAGGACTGCTCCAAGTCTTTCGCGAACTGGCCCGCGACGAAGCCAAAAACAAGTCAGGCTAATGACGAACCAGGACTTAGATCAATCACTGCATCGCATTTACTGGCTTACGGCTGTAGTTGCCGCCATTGGGTTCGTTTCGTATTTTGGGCTGCAGGGCCCCCGTTCCGCCTTCGGTTTCCTTTTGGGCGCTTTGGGTTCGTTCGGTAATTTGGCGCTCTTCGTCTGGTTGAGCCGCGCCATCGCTCCCGGAGATCCTCACCGGCGCGCGTGGAAAGCAGGGGCCTTCGTGCTCCGCTACGTGGTCCTGTTCACAATCGGCTATGTTATAGTCCATGCTTTAGGCGTCAATGTGTTGGCGGTTGTTTTGGGGCTTTTCGCCAGCACCGCCGCAGTACTTCTTTCATCGGTAGTCGAAATTTTTCACGGATTTTCAGAAACTTCAGGCACGCACTAGATGCACGAACTTTGGATCACTCGCCTGCTGAATAGCATCCTCGCCGGACCCGCTAACGTCCTGCTGAATGCCATTCACTTTCCGGCTCAAGATCCCAAGAATCCCTGGAGCGACTGGCTGGCTTGTGAAATTGTGGTCGTTATTTTTTGCGTGATTTTTTTCGCCGTAGTGCGAAGGCGGCTATCGGTGGACAGACCGGGCAAAGTGCAGCATGCCCTTGAAGTTGTTTATGAATTTCTGCATGCCCAAGCAGAAGAGGTGGTCGGCCATGACGGTGGAAAGTACATGGCGTTCTTCGGAACCATTTTCTTTTTCATTCTTTTTATGAACCTGATCGGGCTGATTCCCGGTTTCGATTCGCCCACCATGTATCCCATGGTTCCGTTCGGGATGGCTGTTTCGACCTTTATCTTCTATCACGCCGCCGGCTTGAAGACGAACCGATTCGGCTATGTTAAGCAATTCCTTGGCCCGATGCTGTGGCTTGCACCCTTAATGCTGCCGATCGAAATCATCAGTCATTTCGCGCGCCCGCTTTCGCTCACAGTGCGTCTTTTCGCGAATATGTTTGCCGGCGAGCAAGTCTACCTAACGTTCATCTCTCTTACCAAGCTCATCATTCCGGCTGTTTTCATCGGCCTGCATTTATTCGTCTCCTTTCTGCAGGCGTACATTTTTACTCTGCTCGCGATGATTTATGTCAGCGGCGCGGTGTCGCACGAGCATTAAGGCTTTATCCGCTTTCAGCGTGAGCGCCCGGCGTCCCAACGTACGGTGTCGAACCACCTCCTGGAAGCAATCTTTATAGGAGAAACAATGAAACGTAAACTCATCATGCTCGGCGCCGGCCTTCTAGCCGCGGCGAGCCCAATGCTGGCGCAAACGACTGCGGGTGGCGGCGCTCCCGACTATCGTCTGCCCGCTGCATACATCGCCATGGGCATAGCCTCAGGTCTATGCGGAATCGGTCAAGGGAAAGCCACCGCATCTGCTTCGGAAGCGATGGCGCGCAATCCCGGTGCAGTCGCCGCAATCCGATTTGCTCTCATTCTTGGTCTCGTGCTCATCGAGTCTCTGGGACTCTACACGCTCGTGATCACCTACGTCGCTAAGGCCAGCTAATCTCGAGAGGGCAGGGAAGTGCTTAAGCTTCAAGGCATTTTTCCTGCCCTTACCACGTGCTTTGATCATGAGGGCCGCCTCTACAAGGCCAAGGTCTTTCACAATGTCGAGAAGCTTAATCAGGTCGCGCTCAGCGGTTACGTCGTGTGTGGATCAACCGGCGAAACGCCGCTGTTAACCACTGCTGAGCGCATTCAAGTGATGGAGTGGGTGCGTGAAGCAAGCAGCGAAGGAAAAAGTCTTATCGCCGGCGTCGGTGCCGAGAGCGTTCACGAAACCGTGTTGCTTGCGAATCTTGCCGCCGAAGCTGGTTATCACGCCGCTCTAGTATTGACGCCGCACTACTACCGCAACCAGATGCTCCGCGCCGACACCCAGGCTTTGTACTTCCGAGCCGTCGCGGATCGATCGCAACTGCCCGTTTTGCTTTACAACATCCCCGCGGCGACCGGTTACGACCTCGACGTTGATACTGTCGCCGAGCTTTCGCATCATCCCAACATCATCGGCCTTAAAGACAGCTCAGGAAATATGGAGAAGCTGGGCCTCTTCGCAAAAGCCGTAAAGCCTGGTTTTCAGCTACTCACCGGTTCCGGCGGCAGACTCGCAGAAGCCCTGGAGCTGGGCGCAACCGGCGCTATTCTCGCCATCGCGGATGCACTGCCTTATGCGTGCGTAACGATTTGGGAGGCATTTCGGAGGCGTGAACATGACGCTGCTCGAGACTGGCAAGCGCGCATCTACGCTGCCTCTGAGCTGGTTCCCATAAAGCACGGAATCGCCGGGTTGAAATACGCTATGGATCTCAATGGTTACTACGGAGGTCCGCCCAGACTGCCGCTCATCCCGCCGGCAGCCGAAGCGCGAAGTGAAATCGAGAAGGCTTTTGAAGGTCTACGTAGCTGAACGATGCTGAAGCGCAATGCGCCGGCTTAGGAGCGCGTATGCTATAAACAGAACACCTGAATAGAACACGTCAGCCAGCAGCGTGCGTCCGAAGAACGGCAATGCGGCGACATAACACTCAATCAGCCCGGAGACTGTGTGCGCGTACGGCGTTATGCCATGCCACCACTCAAACAGGTTCGTCAGTACATAGAACTGAACGCTACCTGCAATGGCAACGGAAGCAATTCGCCAGGGGTTTGAAGAGTCACGCAGGAACAGCCGGCCAAGAAACACATTGATCAGAAAACATCCATAGATCACCGGCGTCGCCCACGAGAATGGAGAATAACCTCCTTCCAGCCGGCTCCGAATGGGATCGGTCAACAGCATCGCGAGTAGAGGAACACAATAGGCCTGCCACCCCCGGAGCCTCGCTCCCCCGAAGAGCGCGACACCGCCGATGGGTGCAAAATTCGGTGGATGCGGGACTAGCCGCACCAAAGCCGCCAGCACTGTTAGCGTGAGCGCCAGCGGCTGGAATGAGGATTTCCGTCGATCCATTCTCAGTTCAGTATAAGCGAGTCCTACCGAACGGATTACCACGCCGAAGGAGGGTCGCTTGCCGGGAAACTGTCCTCGACTGTGATGTCGTGAGCTCTGTCGACACGAGTTTTCCTGGTACAGAAGAGGCGACCGCCGGCTTTGCACCAGAACAAATACCCGGCCATCGGCAGGGCAATCCCGAGCGCGAAATAGGCGAATTTTAGGGCAGGGTTTTTCCTTGTCATTTCTGCTTTCCCTGCCCAGTGGATGCCGCTCACAAGCGGATTGCTACATGCCGTCTCTTACCGGCCTAGCCGGAATTAGCGCACGGTCGGATGTATGGTCACAAGCTCGCCCGAGAAACTGTGGAACGTAAGCGGAAGCTGGTTGTCGGGCATAACGCTTAGCAAATCGGCCATCATTCGGATCGCAACCCATTCTCCCAAAAGCATTCCATTAACGCTGTCAGAGCGCCAATGCACGCCGGCTGCATCGCGAGAGATCGCAACGTTTGATGCCAGCTTGTTCAGTTCATTGCCCACCGTCAGTGGCTCGCCCGTATAGGGTTCGAGAGAATCGCCGGCGTCGCTTGGAACTACCGGTTTCGGAATCTCAAAATTCTCATCGAACAGCGCTTTCAGAACCGTTACGCATGCTCCTACAATCGTGCCGTGCCCTGCGGGATAAGACGGATGAAGCGGACAGCCTTCCGGATACGCTTGCGCCAGCAGATAGGTTCCTTGCTGCTTGTAAACGTAATCGAGCACGCCGGACGCAAACAGTTGCGAGGAGATTGGGAAGGCCTGTTTCTTAGTTAGAGTGTTGTGAACGCGGCTGCCAAACTCTTCGGGCCTGATCCGCAAGTGAACCAGCCATTTGTGATACCAGCAGGCTTTCAACGCTGCAACGGTTGCCCGGCCTATCCAGTCGATGATCATTGGCTGTCCGTAAGTGACGAACGGCGCTTGAGTCTTCGACTTTTTGTATGGGTTCCCCTTACTCAAAGCGGGACCGCCGAATCCGCCGAGAATCAAAGCGGCGCTAAGATCCGCCTCGAATGGAAAGTCTTTATGCACATAAGTGACGAGATCTCGCGCCGTTATCGTGTATCGCGCAGGAGATAGAGGTGAAGCGGGCCCGGGAAGAGCGCCGTCTTCGATCGCGAGAAACTCATCGTATTGCGTCATGAAGTCTACGCCTGAACCGAGGCACGGGTACTGCTGATGGACAATCGCATTATCGGTAGGAACATCGAGCAACAGGAATTGAGAAAGGTAAGGTCCAATCGAGGTGCCCGGAAGTGGTGCTCGGAACATCGTCTGCGGGGTTACCTCCCCGTTCACGCGTGGAGCGCTGCTAGGACCGTATTTCGTGAGATCATCGCAGGCCTTTTTGATGAGAGGGTCCGAATCATAATCGGCAAACTTTATATCTCTCGTAAGCGATTGCCAGTACAGCTCAACCGCTTCACCAGCCTCTTCATTGCTTGAAAATGCGGGTGGCGCGGCTGTCCACGTATTATGAGGGTCGACGCCCTCGAGCGTGTAAGCAAAAGCTGCAAGGGGATTGCTTTGTTTCGCTTTGCCGCCCAAAGGAATATCCTCGAAATCCTCCCATTTCCCGCTTCGCAAAGCTTTGAGCAAAGATTCAAAATCGAGCGGATCAACAATGTCGTATTGATTGTGCCGGAGACCCTTTGAATAATTTGCAAGGTGATTGGGATATCTTTCGGTATCACCATTCGTCTCTTGCGGCGGGATTTTGACTTGGCTTTCCGCCTTTGCGATTTCAATCCGAAGCCGAAGTGCTTTCTCAGCCCGGGCATTGCACTCAGCCCGAGTTTCCGCTTGCGCGCTCAACAGAGACGGGGTTAGCAATCCCCCTGTGATGCCGCCGCCCAATTGAGACAAAAAATTTCTTCTATTGCGAGACTTCATATTCACTTCAATCCTCCAGTCCGTGTATTCAAATTAAACCCCTCGCTTCAGTCGCGAGGCGCGATAGTCTCTTAATTTTAGAAAAAAGGAAGTTGATAAAGCATCGTGGCCTATTAGTCCGGGAGGTACTGTTCGCCCGAGCGGCTGCGGAGTACCAGAAAATGTGCCGAATCTGCCGCGTAAAATGTTGGCCATGCCACTGTTAGAAAGAATCCAAGCCGACATGGTCGAGGCGATGAAGACCAAAGATGAGGCACGGCTAGCGACGGTCCGCATGATTAAAGCTGCTCTTAAGAAACACGAGATCGACTCCATGAAGCCTCTCGATGAGGGAACGGAAATGCAGGTCATGAATACCTTGATCAAACAGCGCCGCGAGGCGGCCGGTCTTTTCCGGAAGGGAGGGCGCGAAGAGCTGGCGCAGAAAGAAGAAGCGGAGATTAAGCTGATTGAAAGCTATTTGCCCGGCCTAGCCACTGAGGCCGAACTGGAAAGCGCCGTTGCCGCCGCAATTGACGAAACCGGGGGTGCTTCTCCCAAGCAAATGGGGATAGTGATGAAAACGGCGCAGGCCAAGCTCGCGGGAAAGCGCGTGGACGGCAAAACGCTGAGCGAGCTTGTGAAGCGGAGGTTAGGATAAATTTCACGAGGTTTGCTAAAGTGAAATTACGATCGCTTGGCATAGGTTGAGCGGAGTGTGTCCTTATGGCAAAAGTTTGTGAAATTTGCGGACGCGGACCGCAATTCGGGCATCGCATCAGCCATGCTCATAACGTCAGTAAACGGCGTTGGAATGTGAATCTTCAGACGGTTCATGCGCTCGTGAACGGCGCAGGGAAGCGACTTCGTGTATGCACATCATGCATCCGAAGCGGCAAAGTGCAGAAAGCTCCGCTAACGAAGACTGCTTAAATTTCCAATTTCACCCGAATAAACGTACCGCCTCTGTTTCCGAAGGCGCCGGCGTGGCGATCACTGCCCTGATCCTCAGCAGCAAACGAATGGACCGGATCGAAGTGCGGCTCGAGAAGATCGAAGCCGCGTTAGAAATGCTCACCGGAGCACTTCACCAGCTCGATAAGCGAGTTTCGGTCATAAAGAGGACCGGGTTTTTCGTCGAGAGTAGTTCGTTACTCGGCCGAAATTTGCCGGAAAAACCGATCTCGTTTTTGCGTGATATACTCGGTTGTGCGGACGCGGATTTTGGGAGTTATCCCCGCCCGATTTGCCTCCTCCCGATTCCCCGGAAAAGCGTTAGCTACGTTAGCCGGAAGGCCGATGATCGAGCACGTGTACGAGCGTGCGAAGATGTCGCGCTATCTGGACGATGTTCTCGTCGCGACTGATGATGAGCGGATTGCCTCCGCCGTTCGGCAATTTGGCGGGCGCGTGCGCACGACGCGAGCTGACCATCCGTCGGGTACGGATCGCCTGGCGGAGGTGGCTGCATCGGACAGCGCCGCCCTTTACGTGAACATCCAGGGCGATGAGCCGCTGATTGATCCTGAGGCGATTGATGCGGCAATCCTCTCGGTGCACGGCGACGATTCGGTTCCGATGGGGACGCTCAAGAGGCGCATCGTCGATCCAACCGATATTGTGAATACGAATGTCGTGAAGGTGATTACGAACCTTCTGAATGACGCGATTTATTTTTCGCGGTGTCCGATTCCATATGACCGTGACGGAAACCGCGCCGCGCCGGGCTATGCGAAACACATTGGTGTCTACGTGTACCGGCGCGAATTTCTGCTGCGCTATCCCGATCTGACAATCGGACCGCTTGAACAGGTGGAGAGATTGGAGCAGTTGCGGGCGATCGAAAACGGCTATCGTATTCGTGTTGTCGAGACTGAATATGAGTCTCTTGGAGTGGACACGCCTGAGGATTTGGAACGAGTCAATCAGTTGTTCTCTGCTGTAGCGAATTCATTTGGACGCCGTTTGTGAGCACGGCTTTATCGAGGGGATCGTGACGAAGTACATCTTTGTAACCGGCGGTGTCGTTTCATCCTTGGGAAAAGGGATCGCGGCAGCTTCGATCGGGTGCCTACTTGAGAGTCGCGGCTTGCGCGTCACCCTGCAAAAGTTCGATCCGTATCTCAATGTCGACCCCGGGACCATGAGCCCGTTCCAGCATGGCGAGGTATTCGTCACTGACGACGGCGCGGAAACCGATCTGGACCTCGGGCATTACGAGCGGTTCACTCACGCGCATTTGACGCAAAGCAACAACCTAACATCGGGGCGCATTTACGAAAACATCATCACTCGCGAGCGGCGAGGGGATTACCTGGGCAAGACCGTGCAGGTAATTCCGCACGTAACGAATGAGATCAAAGCCGCGTGCCGCAAAGTCGCGGCAGATGTGGATATTGCAATTGTTGAAATCGGGGGTACGGTGGGCGACATCGAGTCGCTTCCTTTTATCGAGGCCATCCGGCAGATGCGCCACGAGGAAGGCCGCGAGAACACGCTATTTATTCACCTCACGCTTGTGCCTTGGATTGCGGCGGCGCAAGAACTTAAAACGAAACCGACGCAGCATAGCGTGAAAGACCTGCGGTCGACTGGTATTCAACCGGATATTCTGCTTTGTCGGTCCGAGCGCCAGCTTCCGCGTGATGTAAAGGAAAAAATCGCGCTTTTTTGCGACGTCGATGTCAGCAGCGTTGTTACCGCTATTGACGTGAACTCGGTTTACGAGATCCCGATGGCTTTTGCGGAGCAAGGAGTGGATGAGAGCATCCTTCGCTTGCTGCATTTGGAAGCTGCTCCGCGCAATATGGGCCCATGGATCGAGATGGTTGACCGCATGAATCATCCTGTGCGGGAGGTCAGCATCGGCCTAGTGGGCAAGTATGTTGAATACGAGGATTCGTACAAGAGCCTGAAAGAGGCTTTGCTGCATGCCGGCGCTGCGCATGAAGCACGCGTGAGAATCGAATGGATCGAATCGGACCGCATGCACTGGCCGGAGTGCCGCGACGCCTTGCGGGGCTATGACGGCATTCTCGTGCCCGGAGGATTCGGCAAGCGCGGCACCGCAGGCATGTTGAATGCGATCCGGTTCGCGCGCGAACAGAAAGTGCCGTATTTTGGGATCTGCCTGGGCATGCAAATGCTGTGTGTAGAATTTGCGCGCAACGTCTGCGGATTGAAGGAGGCGGATTCAACGGAAATGAATCCCGGGACACCGCACCGCGTTATTTTCAAGTTGCGCGAATTGAAGGGTGTGGATGAGTTAGGCGGCACAATGCGGCTGGGCGCGTATCCGTGCCAGCTTACTGAAGGCAGCTTTGCAGGGCAGGCTTATGGCCGGACGGAGATCAGCGAGCGTCACCGCCACCGCTACGAGTTCAACCGCGAGTTCGAAGAGATACTGACGCAAGGAGGAATGCGCTTCACGGGGCAAACGCCGGACGCAGTGTATGTCGAAATCTGCGAAGTGACGGATCATCCGTGGTGCCTCGGCTGCCAATTTCATCCTGAATTCAAATCGAAGCCGCTCGAACCGCATCCATTATTTAGTGCTTTTTTGGGCGCGGCGCTTAAGTATCGCGAAGAGAAGTCCAATGTGAGGAGAGAAAGCTTCGCGATTCCCGAATATTCGCACGCGCGATGACTTCGGTCAGGGTCGGCGAGCGCAATACAAAGGTTACCTTTTCAAATACTGCGCCGATTGCTCTGATTGCCGGCCCGTGTGTAATTGAGAGCGAACAGCACGTTCGCTGGTTGGCAGAGGTAATCTGGGCGGTTGCCGGGCCATACGTATTCAAGGCATCATTCGATAAAGCCAATCGCAGCAGTGTCCACTCATTCCGAGGCCCCGGTCTGAAAGAAGGCGTCCGAATTCTGAAAGAAGTGCGCGAATACGGGCTTCCCGTCCTGACCGATATTCACGAACCGGCTCAGGCCGCAGTCGCGGCTGAGGGCGCGGACATTTTGCAGATCCCGGCGTTTCTTTGCCGTCAAACCGATCTGTTGGTGGAAGCGGGCAAAACCGGGCGAGCAGTCAATATCAAGAAAGGGCAATTTGTTTCCCCGGCCGATATCGCGAAAGCTGCGGAAAAGGTAGCTAGCACCGGAAATCAGCGCATTCTACTGACCGAGCGCGGCGCGAGCTTTGGATATAACAACCTAGTCGTCGACATGCGGGGCTTGGAAATCATGAAGGGGACAGGCTATCCGGTAATCTTCGATGCGACGCACAGCGTGCAGTTGCCGGGCGCAGCGGGGGAGACCTCCGGCGGAGAGCCGCAATTTATTGCGCCACTGGCGCGCGCGGCGACGGCCGTCGGCATTGCGGGAGTGTTTGTTGAAATGCACGAGAATCCAAGCCGGGCCTTTTCCGATGGGCGGAATGCGCTTCAGCTGGATCTGTTGCCGGCCTTGTTAGACAAGCTGCGTGCCATTGACGCACTGGTAAAAGGCGTGCCAGCGACCAATAAACCGAGCTGACCTGAGACAACGCCATAGCTGTCCGGCACGTCATATCATGTAATGGAATGGTGTCCAAACAGTATGATTTCGTCGTTACGTAGGCGGCGCGCGTCAGAGCGCGGCTTTTCGCTGATCGAGTTGCTGATCGTGATCGCGATCATCTTGATCATTCTTTCGATTGCGTTGCCGCAGATGAGCAAGTCGCGGATGCACGCTCAGGAGATGGCGGCGATCGCGCAGATCGGGACGATTCAGAAGGCGCAGGTGCAGTATTATTCTCAGTTCGGCCAGTACGCGACATCGCTTTCGCAACTTGGGCCGCCGACCTCGAGCGGGGCGGCCGAAGGACCCCAGTCGGCGGGCCTGATTCCCGCAAGTCTGGCAAACGGATCATCCAGCGGGTACAACTTCACCGTTGCGCAGACCCCGACAGGTTATGCCGTCAGCGCAGTGCCGAAGGCATTCAACAGCACGGGACGGCGCACGTTCTTTTCCGATCAGACGGGCATTATCCGCGAGAATTGGGGCCAAGATCCAGCCACCCCGCAGAGCGCCGAGATCGCTAAATAGCACCCAATTGTTTCGAGTCCTCTGCTGCGCTTTAAGTGTTTTTCCAGCTCTGCACGCAGCAAATCACGATAGCGGAGCGGGAATTTCGCGCGGCCTGCAGGAGATTTCAATTGACGCCGGAGAAACGTATCGAGTCCGCGATCTCACGCTGACGCGTGGTGATCTCAAGATCTATCTAACCGAGGGGATACTTTCCTTCAGTACTCCAGTTGCGAATCGCACTGTTGCGGCGGTCTTTACGACGACGGATGTTGAGGCCGGAGATGCGGAAATCCTGCTACTACCGCTGCAACGTAGTGAGCGAGCTTCACTGGCCTCGTTCACGAAAACTCCGAATCTCGACGAACATTTCACGTCTGCGATATTTTTCTTCAGCGACAACACGCTGGATGAGCTTATGTCGCAAATCCGTGCGGCGCCCGTGCGCAAAGCGCCTGAACTCGCTCCAAATATGGCCGCTGCGTTCACCGTCGCAATACGGCAACTCAGCTCCGGAATCGAGATCCGGCTGGTTCAATCGCTGCTCGATAGTCACACGCCGGAGCATGGGTTCTTTTATTCGACGATCTCCGGTAGAAACCTCGGAGTCTTCGATGTGATGTATGAGCCTGACGAGCTCGAGCCGATTGCGGTGGGGCGAGAATCATCGGGCAGCACAGGATCGAGTGAAGGGACACAATCGGCGTTTCGACTCTGGACTACGTTTCGGCCGCGGAAGGCGCCGCCCTATGTATCTCGCCGTCCGAAGTTAAGCGATTTTCAAATTGACGCGACGATTCATGAAGATCTCAGCATGTCTGTTACGGCTCGCTTTCACGCCGTTCCGAATTCAAATGCAGGGCGCGTGATCTCACTGGGGTTGTCGGACAGGCTAAAAGTAATATCTGCATCGATTGATGGAAAGAGCGTGGAGGTATTTCAGCCCGATTCGAGCCGGAACCTCAATGTGAAAGGGTCAGGGACGTTTCTCCTCATTTCCGACACTCCGCTCGAGACAGGAAAGGATTATGGCGTTGAGATTCGCTACGAAGGATCGGTGATACGGCAGACCCGCGACGGCTTATATTTTGTCGATGAACGGAATGCCTGGTTTCCTTACAGCGGGCCGACACTTGCCAGTTTTGACCTTACGTTTCGGTGCCCCGAGCGCTTACGGCTAGTCTCAACCGGCGAGCTAGTAAGCGACGAGGTAGCGAATGGAATCCGCATCGTCAAGCGCAAGACGCAAGTGCCTGAACGTTTCGCCGGGTTTAATCTAGGCAATTACGATCTCATCTCTGAAGAGCACGGAGCGTATCGCGTCGAGTGCTACGCGAATCGAGCGGCTGCGGCGTCACTTGCAAAAGAGGCCAAAACTATAAGTGATTTGCCAGCGGCGAATGGCGAGAGCGTGCTGCAAGAACTACCCAAAAGAACAGAAAGCATTCTTGACGACTACACGCGACGATGGATGCCGCTGCCAATCCATAGCGTGGCTGTATCCCCAATTCCCGGTTATTTTGGGCAGGGATTTCCGGGGCTCATTTATTTATCAACGGTGTCTTATTTGCGCGAGCAGGACCGGCCAAGCGAGTTGCGCAGCGCGCGAATGGATACTTTCTTTTCCGAAATGCTTTTGCCGCACGAGGTGGCGCATCAATGGTGGGGCAATGTCGTGAGCGCCGCCGATTACCGGACGGAATGGCTGATGGAGGCGATGGCGAACTACTCGGCGCTCCAGCTTTTGGGGCGGACAAAAGGTGCGGATGCGATGAAGGAGGTGCTCGCGACATATCGCGAGGATCTCTCAAGACAGCAAAACGGAAAGGTACTGGACTCGGCGGGTCCGGTTGATTTTGGAACGCGTTTACAGCAGATGGATATGCGCACGTGGCACACGATTGTTTATGAGAAGGGCACGTGGATTGTACACATGCTGCATGAGCGGCTGGGGGATCAGGGGTTTGAGAGGATGCAGATGCGCCTGCTGAAGGACTTTGCGACGAAACCGATTACAAACGAGGATTTGCGAAGAATCGCGGCAGATGTTGTGCCGCCCGGGCAACCGGATAAAGCGCTAACGCTGTTTTTCGATACGTGGATTCATGGGACTGGGATTCCGACGTTACGAGTGGAGGGTGCCGGACGGGATTTGAACGTTGATGTGTCCGGAGTGGATGAGGACTTTACGGCTGACATTGGTCTTCGCTGCACATCGAAATCTGGCGCGAAAGAAATGCATTGGATGCGGGTCAGCGCGGGGAGTAATCCGGTTGAAATGGATGCCAAAACGGCGCATTGCGAGCTTCCGGATATGAGTGAGTTTTTGTATGTGGCGGGGTTGAAAAGCGGGGATTCGGGTTCGTGATCGCTCTACGCTGTCGCTTCGATTTCTTGGCTTATCTGTTCCCATTCGCTCATGGTATTTTCGAGCTCGGCGCGGCGAATCTCGAGCAGGCTGGAGAGACGGGTTGCCTGTTCCGCGCTGACAAAATCAGAAAGCGCTCGTTCGGATTCTTGTATTTGCGCCTCCAAATCAGCGATCCGCCCCTCCAATTGCCGTGCGTGATCTTGCATTTGCTTCAGCTTAATAGGATTGATGCGCTTCGGAGTAGCGCGTGATGGCATGGGGATGGGCTCTGCGGGCGGGACCCCGATAAGCACATCATCGAGCGTCGGAATTGTTTGGGCGCCGCCCTGCTTGCGCCATAAATAATCGGCATAATTGCCGGGATAAACGTGAACTTCGCCCTCGGCGATTTCGAACACGCGCGTTGCGAGATGCTCGATGAAATAGCGATCGTGCGAGACGAAGACAATGGTGCCGGTGAATCCCTCCAACGCGGCAAGCAGCACGTCTTTAGCGCGAAGGTCGAGATGGTTTGTCGGTTCATCGAGCAAAAGAAAGTTGGAGGGGTGAAGCAGCATGCGGGCGAGAGCGTACCGGTTGCGCTCGCCGCCCGATAACACGCCGATCTGTTTAAACACGTCATCTTCGCTGAACAAAAAACAGCCGAGCAAATTGCGCAATTCATTGTGAGTGCTCCTGGGAGCGACATCGCCCAAATCGTCGAGCACGCGCGCAGCCGGGTCGAGCTCTTTGTATTGATCCTGGGCAAAGTAGTCGGGCTCAACGTTATGGCCGATCGTGTATTCACCGGCTGACAACGGCTCAATTCCGGCAAGAAGCTTGATAAGCGTTGATTTTCCGGCTCCGTTGATTCCGGCTAAAGCAATTCGGTCGCCGCGCTCAATCGTGAAATTCACGTTGCTGAGGACGAGTTTGGAGCCGTAGCTCTTGGCAACGTTCTTAAGCTGGGCTACCACTCGGCCGCTTGGCTTCGGCTGCGGAAAGGAAAAACGAATCGTCTTTTCCTCGGGAGGGAGTTCGATGCGGTCAATTTTTTCGAGCTCCTTTATACGGCTTTGTACTTGCTTAGCCTTCGTGGCCTGATAGCGGAAGCGGTTGATGAAGGTTTCGAGCTGCTGAATTCTGTCCTGCTGATTTTTGTACGCAGCTTCCAGTTGCGCTAGCCGCTCGGCTTTTTGCTGCTTGTATTTCTCATAGCCGCCGGTGTAAAAGTGAACTTTCTTGTTCCAGATCTCGGCGATCTTATTCACTGTTACATCGAGAAAGTAGCGATCGTGCGAAATCAGGACGTAAGCGAAGGGATAGTTGTCGAGGTACTCTTCGAGCCAGTTCCGCGCTTCGAGGTCCAGATGGTTCGTCGGCTCATCGAGCAGTAGGAGATTCGGTTTTTCCAAAAGCAGCTTCGCGAGCGCAATGCGCATTTGCCACCCGCCAGAAAATTCATCTGTCGCACGCGACCAATCTTCTTTACGAAAGCCGAGCCCGGCCAGCACCGTTCCGACCTGGGCTTCAATTACGTAACCATCTCTCGCGCGGAATTCAGTGTCGGCGCGCTCGAACCGGTCAGCAATCTCCAGGTATTCCGGGCTTCCCGGATGAACGTCGCTCATTCTTGCCGTTAGCGTTTCGAGCTCCTGCTCGAGATCCTTCACGTCCGCAAAGACACTCATCGCCTCAGCGAAAACGGTGCGGCCGCTGACATGAAGACCATCCTGCGGAAGGTAGCCAATGCGGATGCCTTTCATCGCGGAACGCGAGCCGTAGTCGAGCGGGTCGATGCCAGCGATAATCTTGAGCAACGTCGATTTGCCGGTGCCATTCGCGCCGACAAGACCAGTCCGCTCTTTCGGGGTTATGAGCCAATCAAGATCGTCGAATAGGAGCTTGGGCCCGAACCGCTTACCGGCTCCGGAAAGCTGCAACATCCATCACCATTCTCGCTAAGTAAGAAAGAAATCGAGGCTATTGGTGATGTAGTTCTTAAGTTCCGTTCGCCTGACAATAGCGTCCAGAAATCCATGTTCAACGAGGAACTCACTTTTCTGGAAGCCTTCGGGGAGCTTTTGGCGGATGGTCTGCTCAATTACGCGTGGTCCCGCGAAGCCGATCAGGGCGCCTGGCTCCGCGATGTTCAGGTCGCCCAACATCGCGAAACTCGCGGTGACGCCGCCGGTTGTGGGATCGGTTAATACGCTGATGTAAGGAACCGCCGCTTCATCTAAGCGCATCAAGGCTGCCGAGAGTTTTGCGAGCTGCATTAAACTGATGGCACCTTCCTGCATCCGCGCGCCTCCGGATGCGGAGACGATGATGAGAGGCAATTTTGCCGTGATGCAGCGCTCGATAGCGCGGGTAATCTTTTCGCCCACAACTGCGCCCATGCTGCCGCCGATGAATTTCAATTCAAGAGCGCAGATGTGAACGTTTCGACCGTTCAGAGGTCCCGTGGCGGAAATGACCGCATCAGGCAGCGCGGTCACATTTCGCATCTCGTCCAAACGCTGTGGGTAGGGCTTGGAATCGATGAAATTTAGGGGATCGGAGGAGTGAAGCCTTGCGTCGTGCTCTTCGTACTGACCGTTATCAAAGAGAAGCTGCAAGCGGTCGACCGCGCCTATCCGAAAGTGGTGGCCGCATTTGGGGCAGACATGCAGGTTTTCTTCGAGGGCTTTACGCCAAATGATCTGCCCGCAGGCTTCGCACTTTTGCCAAAGGCCTTCGGTTCGGACGTTTTTTTCTCCATCGCTCGGCGGGCCACCTTCGAGGGACGGCTTTTGTCGCGTGAACCAAGCCATGCACGGCCAGCCACTAAAGTAGCATGCGGCAGGCGCATGGCGATGAGCGAGGAAACTAATGAGCTCCCGACTTACGTGTTCCGGCCCGACGTTTTTCTACGCACAGATCCAAACAAGATCAGCAATCCCCCGCCGCACATCGCCATCGTGGCGCCTTCCGAAGCCGGCGAGTCTTGCGTTTCGGAGCTCACGCCGTAGTAGAAGTCGGTGATTATGACGGAGGATCCACTGCTGGTTGTTAGCGTGAGCCAGGTAACGGGATGAGAGATCGAAAGGCCGAAATTTGACGGACTACCAGCTTGTGTAGTGATGGTGAACGACTCGCCGTCGGAAAGCGTAAGAAGCACGGGGGTGTTCGAGGTTGTCGCTACTGCGAGAAAAAGCGCATTCTCGCCCGAAGTAGGGGTCGCGATGTTCATCGAGGCGGTGCTGTCGTTACCGCTTTCGAGGCTCTGGAAATTATGCGATCCATAGGAATAACCGGTCAATTTGTAACTTCCGTTATCGGGGCCTGTGAAGGTAAAACCGACGGAAGAGTTTCCGATTGCTTTTAGCGTGATGCCGGCGGCGGTGCTATAGGATTTGCCGATAACAATCGGGCTGAAATCGAGCTCGGTTGGAGCTCCAGTTAGGCCGGCAGTCCAAGCGCTGTAACTTGTCGAAGTAATCGTTGTGGCCTCACTGTGCTTGACGAAGCACAAGAGTCCGGTCGCAATGATAGTGAGCCGCCAATGCGTCTTACGGTGCATGCTGAACCTCCAATTAGCTTGTGTGTAACCAGAGTGCGGCAGTGCGGATGGGTTTCTAGTCCAGATATGCCTTTAGCGCCTTGACCGAAACGGAACGAGGAGGAATCGGACGAGCTTAGTGCACGAGAGTTGTCTGAATGCGCTGTTTGTACTCTTCGGCTTTGCGATATATTTCATCCTGGTTGAGCGTTAATACATGGCGCTCGCTGACGATTTGGCGGCCGTTGATGAATACATCTTCGACGTCGGGGGCCTTACTCGCGTAAACAATTTGCGAATAGAGATTATAAAGCGGGACGTCATTCGGGCGCGCGAGAGAAATGGCGATGACGTCGGCGCACTTGCCTTCCTCGAGGGAGCCGATCTCTTTTTCGAGTCCCACCACACGCGCGCCGCCCAAAGTTGCCATTTCTAGGGCTTGCTCGGCTGGGAGAACACGCGGATCGCCCGCGTTGACCTTTTGCAGCTTGGCCGCGAGGTTCATTTCGAGCATTAAGTCCGCGCTGTCATTGCTTCCCGCAAATCCGTCGGTGCCCAAGCCTACCTTCACACCCGCCTTCAACATTTCGGCAACGGGTGCGATTCCGGCTGCCATTTTGGTGTTGCTCGAAGGGCAGTGCGCGACGCCTGTGCCATGCCGCTTCAGAATTTCAATGTCGGAATGATCTACCCAGATGGAATGTGCCGCAACGACTCGGCCCTCGAGCAGACCGAGCTTTTCGACTGTTTGCACTGGAGTCATCTCGCGTTGGGCGAGGGCATCATCGCGCTCGACTTTCGTTTCTGCCAGATGAATGAGCAAAGGCGTGTTGTATTTGCGCGCGAGATCGTGTGACGTGACCAGCGCTTGATCCGGCGTGGTGTAAATAGAATGCGGAGCAACAGCCGGGACGATCAAATCGTCGGCGCGGAACCGTTCGATAAAACGCTCCGTTGCGGCCAGTGTTTCGCGCCAATTCTTGTAATCGGGAGCGGGGAAGCCGATGATTGTTTGGCCGAGCACGCCTCGAAGGCCTGCCTCTTTCGCAGTTTCTGCTTCAACATCTTCGAAGTAATACATGTCGGTATACGTGGTGATTCCGGCAAGCACCATTTCGAGACACGCGAGGCGGGTTCCCCAGCGAACGAACTCCGGGGAAACGTTCTTTGATTCGGCTGGAAAGATGAAATTTTTGAGCCAATCTTCGAGACGCATGTCGTCAGCGATGGCGCGAAACAGAGACATCGGCGCATGCGTGTGGGTATCGATGAAACCGGGCAGCAGAACTGCGTCGCTCTTATCGAGAATTTGGCGGGCCTGAAAACGCTGTGCAATTTCGCTCTGAGTGCCCACGCCAGCGATGCGCATGCCCCGGATTGCGACCGCACCGTGATCGATAACGCGATGATGCGGGTCCATGGTGATGACGTATTTTGCACGAATGATCCAGTCGGCGGGTTCCGCGGCCTTCAGATGTGAGATGAGAGGCGCGAGCAGGAAGAGTGCGCTATAGAAAAGACGCATCGAAGGGCCTCGGAAAGATTTGTTTGATCGTAGTGGTTTCCTGTTTGCCTGCGAGATTCGCCATGATCAGCTCGGCATCGCCGCAGAACTCCCAAAGAATCTGGCGGCACGCGCCGCAGGGCGGGGTCGGATCATCCGTATCTGCGACGACCGCCACGCGTTTCAATTTTGCAGCGCCCTCGGAGATGGCCTTGAAAACGGCTACACGCTCGGCGCAAATGGTAAGCCCGTACGTGGCATTTTCCACGTTACAGCCTGTGAAGACGCGTCCTTTTTCATCTTCGATGGCCGCGCCGACTTTGAAGCGCGAAAAAGGAGCATGGGCGAGCTTACGAACTTCAAGAGCCGCTTGTATGAGATTATCCATTGCGCGAATATTCGTTAGCGGGTCTTACATCTTTCAATGACAGGCACCAGGAGCCATAGCCGCGTTTGCGCGAGGCCGGGTCGTCCTCGATCTGAAACAAGATATCGAGTTTAGCGCCAGTCTCAAAGAGCGCCCCGCGATCTCCGAAATTCCAAGCCTTGCAGAAGAGCATGCGGTCCTGATGGCGGAGCGGCACGGTGAGGTGCTTTCCATCTTTGAACGTCGTGAAGGGTCCTGCGACCTCCACATCGCATGCATAGAAAATTGGAGAGGGATTGCCAAAACCAAAAGGTCCGAGTGTAAAGATGTTGCGAATGCAAACCTCCGTGAGCTCGGTGAATGCTGCCTCTGCATCGACAAGGTATTGAGGCCGCAGGTCGTCCGTGTTCAATTTGGTTCTGGCGAAATCGATAAAGCGGCGACGAAACTCTTCAAGTTGTCCAGAGCGGAGTATGAGGCCGGCAGCCTGACGATGTCCGCCAAATCTTTCGAAGAGATCGGGCATGCTTTCGAGCGCTTCGAGCAAGTGAAAAGCCGGGACACTCCGGCCCGATCCTGAAAGCGCCCCTGGTTCACCGCAAGCTGATTCGATTGAATCGCTGAGGACGAAAACGGGCCGGCTGAAGCGCTCGACCAGACGGCTCGCTACAATTCCCAAAACTCCGAGGTGCCACCCAGATGCAGCGAACACCGCTGCGGGGGCGTCGTGGTCAAAACCCTTTTGTTCGCACTCCGCCAAGATTGTCTCGATAATTTCGGATTCGATCTGCTGGCGATCGCGGTTGAAACTATCCAACTGTTCCGCTAGCGCGCGGGCGCGTCCTGCGTCGGCTGTCAGGAACAGCTCGATCACATCGCGAGCTGTTGCCATACGGCCAGCCGCATTGATCCTTGGCGCAAGACGAAACGCAACTTGATGCGCGGAAGGAATCTCGCCATTATCGAGACCGGCGACGGCCAGCAGGGCAGAAAGTCCGGGATTGCGAATTTCGCGAAGACCCAAGAGACCGCGATGCACGATGACACGGTTTTCGCCGGCGAGAGGAACGATGTCGGCGACCGTTGCAATCGCGACCGGCTTCAAAAACGAATCCAGCAAAGCTGCTTGTCGAGCCTGCGAGAGATTACTACGGCGCAGCAACGCTTCGACAAGTTTAAACGCGACACCAGCGCCGCAAAGGTTCTTGTCGGGATAAGCGCAATCGGGCTGATTTGGATTCACGACGGCTAAAGCTGGCGGAAGATCCGCAAGCGGCAAATGATGATCTGTGACGATTACGTCAATGCCGAGCGCATTCGCGTGCCGCACCACTTCATTGGCGCGGATGCCCGTGTCGACGCTCACGATGAGGCGAACGCCTGTTGCAGACGCGCGCTCAATTACATCACTGCGCATGCCGTAGCCCTCATTCAGCCGGTGCGGCACGTGAAAATCGGCTTGGCCGCCGAGGATCTCGATTGCCTTTTTCAGGATGACAATCGATGTTGTGCCGTCGACGTCGTAATCGCCGTAAATCAGAATTGGCTGCCGAGCCGTAACGGCCTGAAGCAGACGCATCGCGGCGGGTTCCATGCCGCGCATCAGCAGCGGGTCGTGCAGCGCTTCTAGGCTGGGCGACAGAAACTCTCCGGCCGCGTGTGGTTCGATGAAGCCGCGGTGGGCGAGCACTGCCGCAGCAAGCCGCTCGACCTTCAGAGCCCTTTGGAGCGTGAGAATGGCATCAGACGCTGGGTTGGGCAGGATCCATCGAGCTTTGGGACGAGTCCAAGCGGAAGGGGTCGCCAATTCCGCCATTAATTTCTGGAAAAGTAACCGGGCATGGGTCCCTGGTCTTCATCCTCTTCGAGCTCGGCTGCGGCGTCCAGCTCGGCAATGATGTCCGTTAAGCTCTGATACCACTCGGTACGCATTTCATATATATAGATCCGGGAGTCGATATCAAACGAAAGCTCGACGAGACAGGTGAAGCCCTCATAACTTTGCAACTCGCGCAATCGAGTCTCGAAATTGTGCTTCTCTTCCCAGCCGAGCTTGCTATCTTCCAGTTGGTCGAGCGCCTCATCGATCTCATCTAGCGAGAACGCCTGATGGGCAAAGACGACCAGTTTGGCGCCGGCTTTCCGCCCCGCTTCGATGAATTCGCGGAAATTCGGGTGAGCGCTTACGTCCCAGTACACCTGGAGCGGCGAATCGATTATCCGTGAGCGGCCGTGGAACACGGCAACTCCAACCTCTTGAAGATAATCCTCTATCTGCGTTTTCAGGGTTTCGAGATCGACGGCCATTCGCTTCACCCTATCAGATTTGAGCAGAGTGGCAGGCGAGAAGAAAAATTTCACGGTCTCAAAAATTAGTGGAAACTCTCTAGTTGGGCTTCTAGTCTGATTATGTGAGTATAAGCGAAGTTCGACCTGAGAGCTTCTACATACCTCAGCAACTTATTTTATAAGCTTGGTACGATAAACATATGCACCTTGTTTATAGCTTGCTACGACGAGGATTCACCTCCTTTTCGAAGCAACTGATGATCGTGGTAGGGCTACTGGCTCTTCCACTGACCATTCGGACTGAGAACCGGCCATCAGGGGTTGAGATACCTACTACGAAACAACCAGGACCGTTTCAATCAGATCCGAGAACCGTTCGGCTGAAGAGATTCTTCTCAAAATTGCACTGTCCTGTCAGCGACCTGGCCGAGGATTTCGTCCAGGCCGCTGACGACAATCGACTAGACTGGCGCCTTCTCCCGAGTATCTCGGTAATCGAGTCCGGAGGAGGAAAGGCGTACAGAAATAACAACATCCTGGGATGGAATCAGGGCCTGGAGCCATTCCCAACTATCCGGGCGGGAATTCACGCGGTAGCATTTAAACTCGCGAAGAGCCCGCTTTATCAGAACCGAGACGTGCTTGGCAAATTGCGGTTATATAACCCAAACGAAAGCTATGCGGGCTCGGTGCTTGCGGTCATGAACCGCATTAGTCCGGCGGCTGCGCTTTAGCCAGCGCGCTGAGGCACCAAAGAATACGATTCCGAGTAGCTCCGGACGGCCGCTGACGGCAGAAGTAAAACCGTTCAGCGGCCGAAACTAGCTGATCGCCTCCCGGAAAGCGGCGGGAGAGGAGGAGGCTCCTCGACCACGACCTTCTTCGGGCGGGCATCTAAGCGCGCGGCAATCATCTGCTGATGGAGCTTTGCGAATTTGGGGGTTCCCGGTTGCGCCCCTCGCTCCAGGACGTCTTTTTCCGTTATCTCTTGAGCGGCGGGAAGATATTTTTGGAGATAGTTTTTCACGCGGTCGACGACAAGCCGCTGTCCTGAGCGCATTAATAGGAAAAGAAGGATCTCGCCGGGGACTTTGGATAGGGTCTGGTAAAGGGCGGAGGGTCGCTGGAGTTTAGCGGTTGCGAGCTCCTTTTCGATCTTCTTAGCCTTGGCTTCTAATCTCATTGCGGCGTCGACTCGCCGCCTGGGCAGATCTAGGGCCGCGACTAATTGAGAGCGCTCTCGTGAACTAAGTTTTTCAAATAGCACAAACAGGAAAAGCGGGTAGTGCTCAACACGGAGGTTCACGCCTGAGGTCAGAACTTGACGCCCCTTTTGCAGCTTCTGGAACGTAAGCAAATTCAATTTAGGTCCGGACAAGGCGGGCGAAATCAGATAGAGAAGATTCTCGTCCTCAAGCGCCTTGAGGATGTCGCCTGCGAGGGGATCGAGCGCGATTTGCGCGAGCTCGTGCTCGAGAGCGGAGCGAGGGATTTTTGTTTCCAACTTTGCCTCGCGAACGTTCTGGTATTGGGAAAGCGTACGCTCCTCGATCGTGAAACCAAGCCGGACGCGCAGGCGAATCATCCGCAAGATGCGCGATGGATCGTCATAAAGCGTGTAGTTACTAACGGCGCGAATCTCCTTTCGGCTTAGATCGCCAAGACCGTTTGTGGGATCGAGGAGCAGCCCGCGAGAGGCTCTGTTTAACGAGAGCGCGATGGCGTTGATGGTGAAATCGCGGCAGCGCAGATCATCGTGAATAATGGCGAGCTCGACGTGCGGCTTGCCCCCGGGTTTCGGAAAGCGTTCCTGGTGGGCCAAGGAGATACTGGCACTTACGTTATCCCCGAAGCGCAATTCGGCAGCTTTGCGATTTTCGTCGAGATTGAGGATTTCGGCTTTGGTTTGCTTCGCAACTGTCCTGATGAATTTGGTGCTGCCGCCCTCCAGGGTGAAATCGAGATCGCGAATGGGAAAACCGCCCATCATGTCGCGCATCGCGCCGCCGGTGAGAAACAGATTCAGGTTCTCCCGGTCCGCTGCTTGCCGGATTTCGGACAAAAGCTTGCTTTGTTCACTACTCAGGTGACTGTCAAGCACGAACATGTAGTCACTCATGCTGGTAAACCTTTGCCTGCGGTGACGCGAGTCGGCGAATTAGTTTTCCGCGACGCGCGGGGATGGTGCTGATCGACTGTTTGACGAAGCCGCGAGCGCATGACGTGCGTGTAGATTTGCGTCGTTCCGATATCCGCGTGGCCGAGCATAGCCTGAACGCTGCGCAGGTCCGCTCCGCCTTCTAGCAAATGTGTAGCGAAGGTGTGGCGTACGACGTGCGGACTTACGCCGTGAAAAATGCCGGCATTTTTCACGTGGGCTCGGAGCAGTTTCCAAAAGCCTTGGCGTGTCATTCGCGTACCGCGAGCCGTGACGAAAAGATATGGCGTCACGCGTCCCTTAAGAAGGCGGGGCCGTTGTTCCGAACGGTATCGCTCTACTGCCCTCAAAGCTTCTCGTCCGACGGGCACGAGCCGTTGCTTGTTTCCTTTGCCAATCACCCGAACCATACCCTCGCTTTCGTCGAGATCGGAAACGCGGAGCGCGGTAAGCTCGCTTACCCGCAACCCGGAGGCATAAAGGAGATCCAGCATGGCGCGATCACGAAGGCCAGTGCGAGAGTCTTCGCGGGGCGCTTGAAGCAGATGGTTCAGCCGGAAAGAATCCAGATACTTGGGAAGAGACGTTCCAATCTTCGGGGCAACCAGAAGCTCGGCAGGATTGGCCGGTAAGACGCCCTCTTCCATCAAGTAACCGAAAAAACCGCGAAGGGTGGTGACGTGCCGGGCGATGGAACGATTCGAGAGCCCGGCCGCTCGGAGATGATCGAGATAAGAACGAAGCGTGTCGAGGTTTATGAAGGTGAGCGGCAATCGTCGGAGGAAGGCGCTCAGTCTGGCAAGGTCTCGGCGATACGCGTGTAAACTGTTGGCTGCTAAACCTTTTTCGATCCGGCAGAAGTGCAGGTAGGACCGTACTCGTTCATCGGATGGCGTCAATCCTGCCATTCTGCCAATGATACAATATTCGCGAAATTGTTTTAAACAGGCTCGACTTTTTCACTTACTGTGGCATCCAGCACCGTTAAACGAGTCGTCGTATACCGATTCGATCGCCAGCCGCTCGAAGGGGTCATCAACCCCAGCGCGTACCTGCTGGATAACCATCTGGAGCTGATAACGCTGCAGGGAAATCTGCAGATGGTCCCATATGTGGAAATAAAGGCAGTGTGCTTCGTTTCTGAGGCGGGGGAAGCGGATCTATTTACAGAGCACAATTTATTCGAACGTCGTCCAAAAGTACCCGGGCTGTGGACGCGGTTCACATTTCGTGACGGGGACCGCCTAGACGGCATTCTTTCGCATAACCTGCTTGATTGGCCGGAGCGCGGTTATTCTATTACGCCGGCTGGATCGGGAGCCAAGCGACAGCGGGTCTTTGTGCCTCGGACCGCGGTGGTGAGCACGGAATTGCGCGGGGTCGTCGGGGGCTCATTAATGGGATTGGCGCAACGGGAGAAGAAGGGAGCCGTTAGCGCTGGGGGTCAGTTGTCGATGTTCGACTCCTAAGCGTTGCAGCGGCGGCGGTACTCCGAGACTCTGACGGACTGAGGCGGTGAGTGAGGACCTGCCGCCACTCGCTCTGAGGACTGCCGGGACTTAGCCAGAGAAACGCAATTTCACGGATGGTGAGTCGGGGCGCACAGTGTGAAGCCCCCCAGTTAAGCTCACATTGCTGTTGAACGGCGTCGAGAACAGCGGGGGAGACTGGGCCACCCAAGGTGAGATGCGGCTGGAACTCGAACTCTTCCGTGTCGTAGAGATCGCCAGTGTTCAGCGCCTTATGAAGATCGCGGATAAAAGCGCTGCCTTCCGTCACGTCAAGGTACAGAAACTTGGTTTCTGGAAACCGGCAAACGCGACACAATTCGACATTAAAAGCGGGAAAATCGTCGAGAATCGCGCGCGCTTGTTCGACGGCCGCCTCGACCGGAATCTTGAGGCGGCGGGGTGGGAGAAGCGTGATATGGGCGGGGGACCTGTCGTTACCAGGAAGGGTTTCTCGCATTTGTTGAAGAAACGCGCCGAGGGGTTCAGGAACGTAAGCGACTAGCGCAAAAAAGCCCCACGGAGGAGATGCCAGAATGCCGTTCATTTTCGGATCCAGGATGTCGGGTAAATCTAGTTAGCAATGCGGAGGTATGCCTGCAGGCGCAGACACTTCCGCAGCAGCGTTCCCGGGACTCGGCGGTCCGGGCACGTACCAGGAGGCAGGCTCAAAACCGATGTATTTCGTAATGAGGAGCTGTCCTGGCGTGTCATCGACGTGACTCATCTCGAGTAAATCGCCTGGACGAAGAGGCCGGGTTTCGGTGAGCAGCGCTTTCCAAAGTGCGTAGGGGGTTGGCGCTTCCCGTTCCTCGCCGAGGTCGTAATCCTTAGGCTTGACAACCGCCGCACCGCCGGTATGCGGAGCCCAGCGGAAATTTTCCCTTGCCGCCTCCTTGATTCGGTGAATGCGATACAAAGGCATTTTCTGGGTCCAGTTTACCGCGAGAGCAAGTAAAGAGATATAAGCCGTTACTCCCAGATGGAATGGGTACGTCTGACACAATAGTCGAGAGTTTTTAGCGCCTTGAAGGGAATGAAGAAATCCTGGCTGCTGTTGATCATCCCTGTGGTGCTGGGATTGTGGTGGGCACTAGACAGCCAGGACTCTGTACCAGAAGTTCACTTTGCAGCAGTGCGGAAATTGACGATTGAGAGTACGGTTTCTACCAACGGAAAAGTGGAGCCGGTGGACTGGGCGGCGGCTAGGGCTGAGACAGCAGGAATGGTGCAGAGGATCGCGGTGCAGCGCGGCGACAGGGTGAAAGCGGGACAGGTCTTGGTGGCGCTCGACCCGACTGCGGCGCAATCGGACCTCGCGGCGGCGCATGCAAGAGCGCAAGAGGCGCGCACTCAGGTTACGACTCTAGTGCAGGGAGGCAAAGCAGCAACACTTGCGAGTTTGAATGATTCGATCCGGAGCGCCCAGGCGGCGCTCGACGTTGCGCAACGGAACTATGACGCTTTGCAACGCCTGGAACGGGAACAAGCGGCGACGAAGCTTCAGGTTCAGGATGCGAAGGATGCGCTGGATCGGGCGAAGCTGCAGCTCGCGGCCTACGAGGATCAGCGAAGAACTTTGGTGACGGGAAGCGATCGCGCGGTTGCGCAAGCCAAACTGCGGGACGCGGAAGCGGCGGTTGCGCTGGCGCAGCACAGAGTGGCTTTGAGCGAAATCAAATCGCCGATCGATGGGACCGTGTATCAGTTCGATTTGAAGATCGGCGCATATGAGCAGCCCGGTGATCTGGTTGCGCTTGTAGGGAAGCTGGATCGCGTGAAGGTGATCGTTTATGTGGATGAGCCGGACCTGGGGCGTGTGGCGGAGAACATGCCGGTTAAGATTACATGGGAAGCGCATCCCGGGCAGGTGTGGTGGGGGCGGGTCGACCGGCTGCCGACGCAGGTAGTTGCGCAGGGAACGCGAACGGTGGGTGAAGTGAGCACGATTGTCGGGAATCCGAATCACGACTTGCTGCCGGGAGTAACCGTGAACGCGACTATTGTTTCGGCGGTGGTGAGGGATGCGCCTGCGATTCCAAAGGGAGCGCTGCGGTTTATTCAGGGGACGAGCGGTGTTTACAAATTGGACGGCAAGACGGTTGCCTGGACGCCGATCAAGACGGGCGTGAGCGACGTTAATAATGTTCAGATCGTTTCCGGAGTGAGCGTGGGAGACCGTGTTGCGGAACCGAGCGGAGATGTCGAGATCCGGGACGGAATGCGCGTGAATGCGGTGAAGAATTGACGAGCTAGTTCGCTCTCTTCTCGTTCGTCTGCTGCGGCCCGGCAATGATGTCGGGTGGTTTGCCGGGAAAAGGCGGCTGAGTTTCGGGCGGCGTGTCTCGGATGGTTGCTGGCGGCACGATGACGGTTTCGCGGCGAGTTTTAGGTCTACCCTTGTCCTTCAATTTGGCCATGAGCGCATTCCAACATTCGGCACAGATATCGTATTCGGTCCGGTCGATTTCTTTTTGGCTGCAATCGCGGACTTCGCCGCAGAGATCACATTTGTGGACGATCATGAGTGGCTCCTGTTTAGCCGAAAAACTTCAGTTTCCGATATCAACCAACTCCGAGTTCGCCACTACTGCCGCGGCGTCTGCTTCGGTGAAGTCGAGCGTTTTGGTGGAGTGATTCATGGAGCAGAATGCCGGGCCGCACATCGAACAAAACGCGGCGTCTTTGTAGCCTTCTTCGGGCAACGTTTCGTCATGATAGGCGCGGGCTGTGTCGGGATCGAGTGAGAGCTCGAACTGCCGTCTCCAATCGAAGTTGAAACGAGCGCGCGAGAGTTCGTCGTCGCGGTCGCGGGCGCCATTGCGATGGCGGGCAACGTCGGCAGCGTGCGCAGCAATCTTATAAGCGACGATGCCTTGCTTTACATCTTCGAGATTCGGCAGTCCAAGATGCTCTTTCGGAGTGACATAGCACAGCATGGATGCGCCGTGCCACCCGATCATTGCGGCGCCAATCGCAGAGGTGATGTGATCGTATCCGGGAGCGATGTCGGTCACGAGCGGACCCAGAGTATAGAAGGGCGCTTCGAAGCACATCTCGCGTTCTTTAACAACCTGTAACTCTATTTGATCCATAGGAATGTGTCCAGGACCCTCAATCATCACCTGAACATCGTAATCCCATGCCTTGCGTGTCAACTCGCCTAAAGTTTTTAGCTCGGCGAACTGGGCGGCGTCGCTCGCATCGGCGATGGAGCCCGGGCGAAGACCATCTCCGAGAGAGAAGCTCACATCGTGTTTTTGAAATATTTTGCAGATCTCGTCAAAGTGTTCGTAGAGGAAGTTTTGTTTGTGATGTTTCACCATCCACTCGGCGAGAATGGAGCCGCCGCGGCTAACAATTCCCGTGATGCGGTTGCGCGTTAAGGGAACGTACTGCACGAGCACGCCGGCGTGAATGGTCATGTAGTCGACGCCTTGCTCAGCTTGTTCTTCGATGACCTCGAGCATGACGTTTAGATTGAGATCTTCAACGCGCCGCACGCGAGTGAGTGCCTCGTAAATGGGCACGGTGCCGATGGGGACAGGGGAAGCGTCGATGATGGCTTGGCGAATACGCGGAATATCGCCCCCGGTCGAGAGATCCATCACGGTGTCGGCGCCGAATTTCACTGCGTATTCGAGCTTTGCGAGCTCCTGCTCGATATCCGAAGTCGTCGAAGAGTTTCCGATGTTCGCGTTGATCTTGCACGCTGACGCGACGCCGATACACATGGGCTCGAGGCGATGGTGGTGGATATTTGCCGGGATGATCATGCGGCCGCGCGCGACTTCGTCGCGGATCAGCTCGGGGGAGAGATTTTCACGATGGGCGACGTGGCGCATTTCCTCGGTGATTTTGCGTTGGCGCGCGTAATGAAGTTGGGTGCGGATGGGATCTTCGAGGCGCGGCGCGATCCACTCGGTGCGATTCATGCTTCGATTATATGTGGATTGGCAACAACGTACGCGATGGCAACGCGCCGGGAGGGCGGGGCGTGGTAGAGTCATCGCCATGCGCCATATTTCTAAAGCCATGTCGGTGGCCCAAGACAGCGGCAATCACCTGGATTGGATGAGCCTTCAAGGCACGACCCTCGAAGGAGGTTATGTACTCGAGCAATGTCTCGGCGCCGATGAACGCAGCATCATTTTCAAAGCGCAAGCGACGGGGGAGCAGAATGCGCCAGCGATCGTGAAAATGTATCGGGCGGGCTTGCGGGCGGCGGAGGAACAAATCGCGCTTTGGGAGGAAATTCGTAAACTGGAACACCCCAATCTGTTGCAAATTTTCGCGACAGGCCGAGCCACGATGCATCGAGAAGAGCTGGTCTACGTGGTCGTGGAACGCGCCGACGAGACTCTGGCGGATGTTCTCGCCGAGCGCCCGCTTTCCGCTGATGAGGCGGGCGAAGCGCTTGTGAGTGTTTGCCGCGGCCTAGAGCAATTGCACGCGGCAGGATTTGTGCATGGACATTTAGCGCCCGCACAGATATTAGCCGTGGGAAATGCAATCAAACTTTCGACCGAGGGAGTTCGGAGGGCGGAATCGGCGCCCGATATCGAAGTGAGCGAGGCGAAATACCGCGCACCTGAAAGTGCCGGGGCGAATATAACAGCGGAAGCCGATGTGTGGTGCTTAGGGGCCACGTTGTTTAGGGCCTTGACGCAGAAGGATTGCGGAACGGATTGCCGGGCGGAGACTGCGAGGCTCCCGGTGCCGTTGAGCACAATTATTCAGCGATGCTTATACAAGAGTCCGGAGGCGCGATGCACGGTGGCTGATGCGATGCAGCTTTATGAGCGGCGATGGCGGGCACTCGGGGCAGCAGCAGGCGCGAATGGCGAGGCGGCGACTATGCTGGTGAGCGGCGCGAGTTCAGCAACCGCAGATGTGCGTGAGCCGGCGCGAATCGCGCTTGCAAGCGTTTCGGAAGTTCAACCGGAACCGGCTCGCACTCGGGTAACGGCACCATACTGGAGAATCTGGGCGTATTTGGCTGCGGGCTTAGTTCTCGTGGTTGCCCTGATTTGGTTAGCACGTCCCAAGCGAAATGCCGCGCCCAAGCCGACCGGGCCAGCGATCGCGACTCCGCGTACATCGAGTGCCGCCACGTCTGCATCACAGCAGCCGTCATCGTCAGGCGCAGTACAGCGACAGCCAAAGGCGGAGTTTACACGCCAGCTTGCAGGCCAAGCGACTCAGAAGCCGACTCCAGATCAAACGCATTTCGTTCAGGGCCCGGTTTGGCGCGTTGTGACTTATACATATAGCAGCGAGGCTAACGCCGAGAAACAAGTACACACGATCAACCGTAAGCATCCCAATCTGAAAGCCGAAGTATTTTCGCCGAATGGTACGGCGGGTCCGTATTTGGTGATTGTCGGCGGGCAGATGAACCGCGAAAGCGCTCAAGCCGTGCGGCAGAGGGCGATACGGGCGGGCTTGCCGCGGGACTCGTATATTCAGAATTATCGGCAGTGAGCACCGGCAGCAAATCTGAACACGTGCTAAATACGTATCCGTTGAAGAGACCTCTGCACGTGGCAGATTAGATGAGGAGACAAATCAGTGGCGTCCGTTGTGACGCTTGCGGTCAACCTGTAGCGCATGCCCTCGCACGAAAAAGCGGATGCCCAGTTGATAGATCTCCTACGTAAGCGGGACGCGGAAGGATTGGCGGCTGCCTACGACCGTTACGGACGGATCGCTTATTCCCTGTTCCTACGCATCACACGCGACCAGAGCGCCTCAGAGGATCTGGTGCAGGAATTATTTATACGGCTATGGAACCGCGGACGGGAGTTCGACGCCAGTAAAGGTACGCTCGGCGTTTGGATTCTATCGATCGCGCGAAACATGGCGATCGATCACGTGCGATCGGCACAGGCGCGGCTGGCCGGGCGCTCGTGCTCAATTGAGCTCATCGACAAACTGTCGATGAGCGCACATTCGGCAGATCCTGAATCCATCATCGATCGCGCGAGGAGCGTGGACGCGGGATTCCGGAACCTAAATGCCAACGAGAAGCGGGTTTTAGAATTGGCCTATTTCGAGGGTTTGTCGCAATCGGAAATTGCGGCGCGGCTCAAAGAACCGTTGGGAACCGTCAAGAGCTGGACGCGATCTGCGTTGGGCCGGATGCGCAGGGCGATTCAGGGCGCCTCCGCGCAAGAGAGCGGGAACTCATGAGCCATCCCGAGATGGACGAGCTGTATGAGCTGTACGTGCTCAATGCGCTCGATCGCGACGACGCCTTTCAAATTGATGCACACCTGGAGGATGATTGCGCGCATTGCCAGGAGGGGATTCGTGCGGCGCTTCAAACGACTGCTGCTCTGTCGGTGCTGGCGGATCCGGCTGAACCCACAAAAGATTTGCGCCGCCGCACTTTGAGCAGCATAAAGCCCCCGGCGCGCTCGCGGCCATGGCTGGTTGCGATAGCCGGGCTGAGTGCTGCGTGCGCGGCGCTGGTTGTGTTTTCGTTGTGGTCGGCGACTAGAATGCAGCAGATGCGCGATCAAGTGAGCGTGCTCAGAGGCGAGCGAAATGAATTACGTTCGGCGATTGAGCTTTTGACACGATCAGACACGCGGACCGTGCAATTCGGCCAGACAGAAGAAACCCCTCATGGGCGTGTGCTGATCAGCAGCACGGGCGGCGTGGTTTTTGTGGGTATGCAATTGCCGGCATTGGATAGAGATAAGAGATTCGAGCTGTGGCTGATTCCTGCGAAAGGCGCTCCTGAGCCAGCGGGAATGTTTCGTCCGAATACTTCGGGTGAATCTGTTCACATTTCTTCGGTTCCGGCGGAAAGATCGACGATGGCGGTAGCGGTAACCATAGAGCCGTGGGCGGGGTCGCCGGCTCCTACGACGAAGCCGTTCTTGGTGGTGCCGCTGGGGTGAAAGGCCGCGCCTCACCGCTACACTAGTCCCGCTTTACGACTGATACCGTAATCTGTGAGGGATGTTGTCGAGAGTGGTGAACGGCGTTGTGAGCTACCACGCCTGATGCTTCATCGTAATTATTTCCGCCCGTGTTCATGTTGCGATCGAAGCGCGGAAAGTTGCTGCTCGAGACCTCAATCCGTAGCCTGTGTCCTGCAGGGAAGAAATTACTGGTTGTCATCGGCTGCAAAGTGAGTTTGTAGATTTTGTTTCTTTCCATCCACGCCAGCAGCTTGTCATAGCCATCGCGATAACGCGCTCGCTGGATGGTTTCGTCCAGGTTGTAAGCTTTGCCGTCAGGATAGACGTCTATCACTTTGACCGTGAAATCAGTGTCTTTAGCGTCCGATGAGACGTAAAGCGTCGCTTCCAACGGGCCGCTTACTTCGATTCCTTCTTTGAATGGATCGCTTGTGTAAACGAGGATGTCGAAGCGCGTTTCCGTTTTGCGCTGATCGAATGCGCCGCCCGTAACAGCATTGCCGGTGCAGCAAACGTTCCCGCCATACGAAGGGACCGGATTCATGGGGTCGTAGGTGAATGAATCTGGAGTGTCGTTGTTCGGAGCTGTTGCTGCCAGCACGCCATCACCGTACAGGCTATTCGCTTTACCACCGCTCCCGAGAAAAAAGGTCAAGGGCCGAGCGCCCTCGGGCGGCCATGTGTTCGAGGTCTGCCATTTATTCATGCCCATGGTGAAATAGCGAACCTTCGGCGTTTTTTCGAGGAAATGATTCTGCTCCCCTTTGAGGAAGTAATCGAACCAACCGTAAGTGAGCGCGTCATAATCCAGCCGAGCATCGCCCATGCTGCGCTCTCCGACCACAGTGTCTTCGGTGGCGCGCTTGTAGGAGCAATGAAGTGTGGGGGCGATCACCGCATATTGTTCGTTTGCGATTTCAGGCGGCGCGGTTTTACGGACATAGTTATAGGCGGCGAGGTTCGGGCCGACAGACACGTCGTACCACGACATGAACCAGAAGCCGGGAATCTTTATCGGCATGCTGTCGTTCCATAACCCTCCGCGATACCATGCCGGATCGTTCGGCGGGCGCTTAATCATGGCGCCTCCTGTGGGGACCGGCATTGGATCCGCGAAAATGCCGTGTGGCCCGTCGAGCGCTTTGATGATGTCCATCTCGGGAAGGTGTTCTAGTGCTTTGGACCAATCCGCGGGAGGCAGTTGTTGCGCGAGATCGAATGCTTTCGATGCACGAATCAAATCCTCTTGTGAGGTGTTCGGTGCGAACATGGGCCGGACCTGATTTTGCTCCCCATAGAGCCACGCTATGAAGAGCATTTGCACGGCTCCTCCTCGATACCAGTTGCCCTGCTCGTAGTACGGGCCGACACGGCCAACACCCGCGCCAAATCCTTGCACAATCAAGGTCGTGAATGCCGGATTATTTAACGCAGCGACACCTAACTGCCATTCGGCTGTAGAAGAGCAGCCGATTGTGCCGACTTTGCCGTTCGACCAGGGTTGGCTCGACATCCAAGTGAATTCGTCGTCGCCATCCGATCGCGGAGGGCCGAGGATGTCGTAATTTCCTTCCGAAAAGAAGTGGCCGCGCTCGTTGATTTCGACGAAGGCGTAGCCGCGCTTCACGGAGTCGAGCTCGTTGGTCATGTCACGTGGGGCGCCGAGTCTTACATCCCAGTAGTTGAAGTTGTAGGGCGTACGGACTAAGATGATCGGGTATTTCTTCGAGGTGTCCTTCGGGCGATAAATATCGGCGGCCATGCGCTTACCATCGCGCATCGAGATCATCACCTTCCGGTCAATGATTGCTACGGACTCCAATTCTTTTTCGGTTGCGTTGCGTTTCGCGATGAGCTGAGCATCGGGATTTAATTGCTGGGCGAGCGAGCAGATGACAGAAGCGCAAGCGAGTGCAAGCAATGTGGTTGGTTTCATCGTAGAGGAGTCCAGTTTACACAGAGGGGCACAAGCACCGTGTGTAGAAGCGGCCGTTGCGGAGGCGTGAGGCGCTACGGTGCGCCAGCGGGTAGAGGATTGTGCTGGGATGGCGCAGCGCCGGTTTCTGGAAGCGGAACAAGCATCTGCTCTTTGCGGTAGATCAGCGTGGAAGTGTCATACGCCGCTAGCTCGAAGCCGTGGCCGTGGGTGATGGCGTCGGTCGGGCAGGCCTCGACGCAGTAGCCGCAAAATATGCAGCGATTGTAGTCGATGTTGTAGACCTTCGCGTATCGCTCTGCGCCGCTGAAACGCTGTTCGTGGGTATTCTCGGCGGCTTCGATATAAATGCAATCGGCCGGACATGCCGCGGCGCAAAGAAAGCAAGCGACGCATTTTTCGAGGCCGTTTTCATCGCGTTGCAGCACGTGAGCGCCGCGATAACGCTCCTCAAGATGAGCTGGGCCGTCCGGGTACTCTTCTGTAATTGCCGGAGAGAGCATCTCGCGGAAGGTGATACTCATGCCTTTCGCAATTGCGGCAGCACCTTCGATGACCTCGCCGAGGGTCGGCATGTTGTTTTCAGGTTAGCGCAGCATCGGCGAATTACGGCTCGGGTTTGGGCTCGGGCAGCGGTTCGGCTCCCAGATGTTGCGTCTCATCTGGCTGCGATTTCACGAACTCGAGAATGTCGAAAGGCTTTCTTTCGCGATCTGGAAAAAAGCTATTGATTGCGGCTTGCTCGTCATCGAAGATCTCGAATATGGTTGAGAGCTTCGTCAGAATGAGGAGTTGGATATTGCGCCTGGAGGGGCGAAGCAGTTTCACGCCTCCACCGGCTCTGGTGGCCTGGGTATGCGCCACGACGAGCGTTCCTAAGCCGCTGCTATCGATGAAATGGACATGCTGCAAATCAAGAATGATGGACTTGTGTCCGGCCTCGAGCTCTTGCGTGACTCTCTGGCGCAGCTCGGCGGCGTCAGCGCCTGCGACGAGGCGGCCGTGTAATTCGAGGAGTGTGATGCCTTCAACTTCCCTTTCAGTTATCTCAAGCGCCATGGATTGAACCCACTATAACCTTCGCTGACTTGGGGGTTTGGAATGGGCGGTTGGCTGTCAGTGTGTGCGCGTGATCACGAAATACTCCCGCAGCTTGCGAAATCTAGATCTCAGCAGAAGGGCTTGGAGTTAAAGTAATTAGTACTTGTCCGGAGGGGGACACTGATGCTTGCGCTTGCTGCACTCGCCTGGTTGCAGAGCCCGACGCCAGCGCTTACCGAGCACCGTATCGCGAATATCTTTAAGCCTCTCGCGTCCCCGGCGGAATCGGAATATCAGATTGCATTATTTTCGTTCGTGATCACCGGGGCAATTTTTGTCGCTGTCGCCGGGCTCATTATCTACACCATGGTTCGGTTTCGGCGCCGGCGTGACGATGACACCCGCCAAGAGCCGCCGCAGGTCTATGGGAGCAATCAAATTGAGGCTGCCTGGACCGTAATTCCGATTTTGATTGTGTTTGTGCTGATCGGGGTCACGGCGCGCGTAGTTGCGAGTGTGGAGAATGCTAGTCCGCCGGCCTCGACCGTGAAGCTTACGCTGATTGGGCATCAGTGGTGGTGGGAGGTGCAGTACCCGGATTTCGGAGTCGTCACGGCTAACGAGATTCATGTTCCGGTTTCAAGAGACGGCGCGCATACGGCGACATACCTGCAGCTAGAGAGCGTGGACGTGATTCACAGTTTTTGGGTGCCGCAGCTTTCCGGCAAGACGGACTTGATTCCGAACCGGGACAATTTCTTGTGGATCGATCCACGTGAACCTGGTGTTTACCTGGGCAATTGCGCTGAGTATTGCGGCACTCAGCACGCGAATATGCTGCTTCGAGTGATTGCGGAAGAGCGAAGCGATTTCGAGAGATGGGCGGCGGAGCAGCGACGGCCAGCGGAACAAGACGGGCAAATAGGCGAAGCGAGAGCCACATTTGAATCGTTGTCGTGCGTGAATTGCCACACGGTGAAGGGCACAGCCGCAGCGGGCAAGTTCGGCCCCGATCTTACGCACTTGATGAGCAGGCAAACGCTCGGCGCAGGAGTGTTGGCCAATACAGGGGCAAATCTTCGAGCATGGGTCAACGACCCTCAACAATCGAAACCGGGTTGCTTCATGCCGAGCATGAAACTGACCGATCGAGAGCTCGATCAGGTTGTGGCGTATTTACAGACCCTGAAATAGGGGAGGCAGGAATTTGGCGTCGATAGATTATCCACTCGAGAGGCCGGAGGCCGCGCCACGCGAGTTCTCTTTCTCGGAGAGCCTCTACAAGTGGGTGGCGACGGTAGATCACAAGCGGTTGGGTTTGATGTACATGGTTTCAGCGTTGGTCTTTCTGGTGATCGCTGGAATCATGGCATCGGTAATGCGGCTGCAACTGGCGGTTCCCAACAACCACCTGGTCGGGCCGGCAACATTCAATCGCCTCTTCACGATGCATGGGACGACGATGGTTTTTCTTGTGGGGATGCCGATCGTTGCGGGCATGGCGAATTATTTGGTTCCGTTGATGATTGGCGCGCGGGATATGGCGTTCCCGCGACTCAATGCTTTCGGTTTCTGGATCTTTCTTTTTGGCGGGGTGCTTCTCTATTACAGCTATTTGGGCGGCAGCGGATTATCGGGGGCGGGCTCGGCTCCAGATGTGGGGTGGTTCGCTTACGCGCCGCTCACAGAGAAAGCGTTCTCGCATGGGGCGAGCACAGATTTCTGGGCTCTCGGCGTGCTGGTTTCCGGATTCGGGAGCATTGCGAGCGCGATCAACGTGATTGCGACATGCGTGTCGCTGCGGTGTCCCGGAATGACGTTGGCGCGCATGCCCGTTTTTGTTTGGGTGATGTTAGTCGACGCCTGGCTGGTGCTGGTTGTGCTTCCGCCGCTCTCGGCCGCGCAGATCATGCTGTTACTCGATCGCTTCTTAGGCGCGCACTTTTTCGATACACAATTCGGCGGGTCGGCGGTGTTATGGCAGCACATGTTTTGGATCTTCGGACACCCGGAAGTGTACATTTTGATCTTTCCAGCCTTTGGGACTTTGTCGGAGGTGATCCCGATCTTTGCGCGAAAACCGATTTTCGGAAGGCCTGCGATGGTTGGGGCGGTGGTAGCGATCGGGTTCATCAGTCTCGGAGTTTGGGCGCACCACATGTTTGCGATTGGCATGACCTCGTGGTCGAATACGTTTTTTGCGGCTGCGAGCATGCTGGTGGGCGTGCCGACCGGAATAAAGATTTTCAACTGGACCGCGACGATGTACGGCGGCAAGATTCGGTTCGCCGTTTCGATGATGTTCTGTTGCGGATTCCTGTTACAGTTTCTGGTCGCGGGATTGACCGGAATCATGTTGGCGATTGCGCCATTCGACTGGCAGCTTCATGATTCTTACTTCGTGGTTGCGCACTTCCATTTCACGTTGATCGGCGGTCTGGTGTTTGGGGTATTCGCTGGGATTTATTACTGGTTCCCGAAGGTCACGGGCAAGATGCTGAGCGAGACGCTTGGCAAGTGGCACTTCTGGCTGTTCTGCATCGGTTTCAATCTGACATTCATTCCCTTGCACTTTGCAGGAATGCTGGGCATGCCGCGACGCATTTACACCTACGCAGCGGGGCGGGGTTGGGAATCGTGGAACACGATTGCTACGATCGGCGTTTTTTTCCAGATTGCGGGGATTGCGTGTTTTGCATGGAATGTGATTCAGTCAGTCAGATCGGGCAAAGCGGCAGGTGACGATCCATGGGATGCGTGGACGCTCGAATGGGCGACGACATCGCCTCCACCCGAGTACAATTTCGAGAAACTTCCGGTTGTACGCAGCAGCCGGCCGTTATGGGATTTAAAGCATCCGCAAGATCCCGATTGGAAGTACGACTAGAGAGAACGAGATGGCGGCCTCAGCGATAGTACCTCCAAGCCCTGAATTGCTCGAAAGCGAATGGAAAACGCCGGATCGGGGCAAGGTTGGAATCACCTTTCTGATCCTGACGGAGACCTCGCTGTTCACGATGTTTGTCGCGACGTACCTGATTTACATCGGCAAGAGCCTGACTGGGCCATATCCGAAAGATGTTCTCGAAATTCCGATTTTGGCGACGATCTGTTTGCTCTCGAGCAGCGGAACGATCGTGTTTGCGGAACATGCCTTAGAGAGGGAAGAGCTTGGGCGGTTTAAAGTGTGGTGGCTGGCGACGCTATTGCTCGGCTTGATTTTCCTGGCTTATACCGGCATCGAGTGGCGCCACCTCATTTATGTCGACCACCTTACGATCAGCACGAACCTGTTCGGCACAACGTTCTATTCGCTTGTTGGGTTGCACGCAAGCCACGTGATTGTCGGCGCGGTCTTTCTGACATTGGTTTTAGTTGTGACGCTGCGAGGGTTTCCGATCGCGACTCAAAAAAGGCGAGTCATGTTTCTGTCGTGGTACTGGCACTTTGTGGACGCGGTATGGGTGGTCGTTTTTACGGTGGTTTATATCATCGGCCGTTGATTAAGGGATAAGCTACATGGCTGCCGATACGCATCACGGTGAAGCGGGAGAGCGGACCGAAAGAACGCATGTAATATTACCTGCGCCTACCTCCTGGCCCATGGTGTTTGCGTTTGGAGTCACGCTTCTATTTGCCGGGATGGTGACGCAGTGGGTGGTGGGGGTTGTGGGTCTGATCATTACGGCGCGGGCGGCTGTAGGTTGGTGGCGGAACGTGATTCCGGTTGAGGAGCATGAGGAAGTGCCAATCGATCCTGCGCTGCGCCCTGCGCCAATTATGGTGGAAGCGCGGTCGGTGGTGCGTTTAGCGGCGGGGGAAGCGGGACACCGCGTGCGGATTCCGGAAGAGATCCATCCTTACTCAGCGGGTTTTTGGGGTGGGTTGGCGGGCGGCGCGGCGATGGCGGCACTGGCGTGCCTTTACGGGCTGGTTGCGCAACACAGTATCTGGTATCCGATAAATCTGCTGGCGGGCACCGTGATTCCCGATCTGGGTAACGCCACTGTCGAGCAATTGCGAGCGTTTAATGGCCTGGCGTTTTTTGCAGCGCTCGTGGGACATGTGGTTATTTCGGTTCTGGTCGGAATCGTGTACGCCGTGATGCTGCCGATGTTTCCCAAATACGCGCCGTTCTGGGCCGGAATTTTGGTTCCGCTGATTTGGACGGGCTTGGTGGCAACGGTTCTCAATCTCATCAATCCAGTGATGGTGGGCCGCATCAACTGGCCCTGGTTTGTGGTGTGCCAGCTCGCGTTCGGATTAGTTGGCGGATATGTGATCGCGCGCAGCACGAAGATTCAAACCATGCAGTCGTGGGGCTTGGCTGAGCGTGCGTTCATCGAAGCGCCGGGTCTGAAACCGCCACGCGAGGAAGATCGCGAATAATGCCGATGGCTGCGGCTCGCGGGGTGCGCAAAGAATACTCGTTTGCGGCGATTGCTCTGGTTGGTTTCCTAAGTTTGACAGCGTGCGGCAAGCCGACCGAACGGCCGATTATGCCGCCAGATGTGACGGACTTTAAGACTCTCTTCTCAGAAAATTGCGCGGGTTGCCATGGCATGGACGGAAAGAATGGCCCGGTTCGGCCGCTGAACGATCCGCTTTATCTTACGCTCATTCCCAGGGAAACGCTCGAACATACAATCGAGAACGGTGTTCCTGGTACCGCGATGCCTGCATGGGCTCGCGATCAGGGTGGCCCGCTCTATCCGAAACAAATAACCGCGCTTGTGGATGGAATTGAAAGCAACTGGACGAAGTCTGTCACCCTGGGCAGCACCAAGCTCCCGTCTTATGATGCGGGCGGGGATGCGGGCGACGCGGCGCACGGAAAGCAGATCTTCGTGAGGAGCTGCTTCATGTGCCACGGCAAGGGCGCGAAAATTGGTCTGGTTACGGATCCGTCATACCTCGCGCTGGTGAGCGATCAGAATTTGCGGACATCGATTATTGCGGGACGGTCCGACTTGGGAATGCCGGACTGGCGGTTTCTGAATCTGGGGCATGCGCTTACAGATCAGGAGATTTCGGATATTGTGGCCTATCTTGCCTCCTTGCGGCCGCAAGGCGCGCAGACGGCGACGCATGTTGTTGAGAGTGGAAGCGGCCAGACGGGAGCGAGGACAACGGGCAACGAAGGAAGTGGAAACGGACCGGGTAGTCCGGAGAATCAAACTGCAAATCAAGGTAGTGGAGGGAAGGGAGTCGGGAATGCACGAACCAAGCAGTGAGGCGGAGAAGGTCAAGGAGAGTAATCCTCCCTCGCGACGGGATTGGCTTTTCGCTGCGGGACTGGCTGTAAATGTGGCCGCAGGGGTGTTGCTTGCGATACCGCTGGTCGGATTTGTGTTTTCGAGTTTCGTGCAAAGAAAAGATCCGCGCGATTGGATTCCGCTCGGCCGGCTGGACGAGTTCCCGGAAGGAAAGACGCGCATTGCCAATTACCGGAATCCATACACGCGGCCGTGGGATGGACAGACGGCGAACATTCCATGCTGGGTGCGGCACATTCAAGGCAATCAGTTTCAGGTGTTCGCAGTGAACTGTACGCACCTTGGGTGCCCGGTGCGGTGGTTTCAGGAATCGGGGCTGTTTATGTGTCCGTGCCACGGCGGCGTGTATTACGAAGACGGGGCGCGGGCTTCAGGGCCGCCGCCTCGGGGACTGTTTCAGTACACGTATAAGGTGGAAAACGGGCAACTGTGGATTAAGGGCGGGGAAATGCCGACGCTGGCGAACCCGGCGTAACGCAGAAGGGCATGGATAGGGCTCGTAAAATAGCGCTTTGGTTGGATGACCGGCTGCGCATTAGCGCGCTCTTTGCTTCGACGGCAGGCCACGAAGTGCCGGCGAGCGCAGGGAGCTGGTTTTACGTGTTCGGCAGCGCGACGTTGCTGTGCTTTGTCATTCAGATCATTACGGGCGCGTGCCTGGCCTTCGTCTATATTCCATCGACTAACGAAGCTTGGACGAGTCTCCAATATCTGAATCACGCGCAATTCTTGGGATGGTATTTGCGCGCCGTACACAATTGGGGATCGAATTTCATGGTGGCGATTATGACGCTGCACATGATTCAGGTGTTTCTGTTTGGTGCGTACAAATATCCGCGTGAGATGACCTGGATCAGCGGGGTTTGTTTGCTGCTGCTGACACTGGGGATGGCATTCACGGGCGAGGTGATGCGCTTCGATCAGGATGCCTATTGGGGTCTCGGGATTGGAGCTTCGGTGATGGCGCGGGTGCCTCTCGTCGGGGCGCAGCTTGTCCACCTGATGCTTGCAGGTCCCATAATCGCGGGCGAAACGCTCTCGCGCTTTTTCACACTTCACGTGTTCATTATTCCTGGCTTGATCATCGCGATCGTCAGTTTGCATCTGCGGCTGGTGTTGACAAAGGGAATTAATGAATATCCGAAACCGGGGCATCCGGTTCATAAGGCCACGTACGATCGTGAGTACGCCGAAATTCTGAAGAAGGAAGGCGTGCCCTTTGTGCCGCACGCGATTGGCAAGGATCTGATCTTCGCGGCGATTGTTATTGTCGGAATTCTTGGGTGCGCGCTCATATTCGGGCCGAGGGGTCCCGCCGGGCCGCCCGACCCAACGATTGTCGATACGAATCCTCGACCGGATTTCTATTTTCTTTCGGTTTTTGCCGCGTTGGCTCTGGTTCCGGACTGGATGGAGGTGTTTGTACTATTCGTCGCGCCCGCACTGCTGATAGCGTTTCTGATTGCCCTGCCGTTTATCTCAGGGACAGGGGAAAAGAGCGCGCGGCGGCGGCCCGTTGCGGTTCTGATCGTCATTTTCATCATGCTGGTTTTGGGCGTGCTGACGTATTTGGGACAGACGTCACCGTGGTCGCCGCACATGTCGGCTTGGAGCGGCGCGCCGATTCCAGTGAATTACGTGAAAGGGAGAACACCGCTCGAGCTGCGAGGCGCGGCAATTTTCCAAAATAAGCAGTGCCGAACTTGTCACTCGCTGGGCGGCGAAGGCGGCCAACGCGGGCCGGCGCTCGATGAGATCGCCACAATTATGACCAGAGATGAAATGGTGCGGCAGATCATTCAGGGCAGCGGCAATATGCCGGCTTACGGTAAGAAGCTCAGTCCCGCCGAAGTGGAGGCGCTGGTGGCATTCATGGAAACACTGCATCCTCTGAGCGTGCCGCCGGTTCGCAATTCCGATCGCCCGGAGAACCGGCTACCGCGAGACGTGGCGATGGTTAGACCCGCGACGGGGCGGCTTAACCGGTAATTTGTGAACTCTGTTGCGAGTGCCGCGATTAGCTCTTGGGCGCTCGATGGGCGCGTTATCGCGATACTGCTGATCACGGTGGCAGTGTATGTGCGCGGCTGGATGCGAGCGCGCCGTGTGTTCCGGCATGAGAAAGATTTCCTGCGGTTGTGGACCTTTCTTGCGGGCCTAGCAGTCCTGTTCTTCGCGACTGAATCGCCGATTGCGACCCTAGACGGTTTCTTTCTTTTGGCGCACATGACGCAGCATTTGTTGCTGATGATGGTGGCGCCTCCGTTGGTGCTGTTGGGTTATCCGACACTCCCGCTGCTGCGTGGATTGCCTCGCACATTTGTTAAGGAAGGGCTAGGTCCGTTCCTCTCCTGGCCAGTGTTGCAACGGGTTCTGCGATGGCTGACCTCGCCGCCGATCGCCCTGCTTGCTTTTGCGGTGAGTACCATCGTTTGGCATTTCCCGAGAATCTATGAGCTCGCGTTGCGGTCTTCAACCTGGCACGGTGTTCAGCATGCATGTTTCTTCTGGACAGGCATTCTTTTTTGGTGGCACATCGTGCAGCCGGGACCGGGGAGAGCGCGGTGGCCGCGCTGGACGGCGATTCCGATGCTGCTCATCGCTGATGTTTTGAACACGGCATTATCGGCGTTTTTCGTGTTTTCGGGACGGCTGCTTTATCCCGTATATGAAACGGTGCGCATCGGCCGTATGGGTGCCCAGGAGGATCAGACGATTGCCGGATTGATCATGTGGGTTCCGGGATCGATCATTTATCTCGTACCTGCATTTGTGATCGCGATGAGCCTTTTATCGGGTACGCGGATGAGGCGGGCGAATCCGATCATCAAGCGAACCGACAGGGCAGCGCCACCGCCTGTAAAGGGAGCTTCAAGATTGCCCGCGCTGAGGCGAGTGGCGCAATTCACGATGGCGATGATCGCGATAGGCGTGATGGTAGATGGATTTCGGGGACCCCAAGTGGCGCCGCTGAATGCTGCGGGAGTGCTGCCGTGGATTCATTGGCGGGCGTTTTCGGTGTTGGCGTTGTTAATTGTCGGAAACCTCTTCTGCATGGCGTGTCCTTTCACATTGGTTCGCGACGTGGGGCGGATCATTCTGCCCGCGAGATTGCGCTGGCCTCGATGGCTGCGAACGAAGTGGATTCCAGCGGCGCTTCTGGTGATTTATTTCTGGGCTTATGAGTCCTTCAATTTGTGGGACAGCCCGTGGCTGACGGCGTGGATCATTGCGGGGTATTTCACGGCCGCCCTAATGATTGACGGGATGTTTCGGGGCGCCAGCTTTTGTAAGTATGTTTGTCCCATCGGGCAGTTTCAGTTTGTGAGCTCGTTGGTTTCTCCTGGCGAGATCCGAGTGCGCAGCCGCAAAGTTTGCCAGAGCTGCCGGACTCACGATTGCATTCGCGGCAATGAGCGTGCGCGGGGATGCGAGCTGTACCTATTTCAGCCCAAAAAGGCCGGGAGTCTCGATTGCACGTTTTGCCTGGATTGCGTAAAGGCGTGCCCGCACGAAAATGTTGCGCTGCTTCCGGTTGCTCCCGCGAGCACGTTAATTGGCGATCCCTATCGCTCGTCACTGGGCCGATTATCGGAGCGCAGCGATGTTGCTGTAATGGCATTGCTGATCGTATTTGGCGCGTTTTTGAATGCGGCCGGAATGATCGCTCCGGTTATGGCATGGGAGCATAGCTGGCATACGCGCTTGGGCCCACATACGATGCCGATGATCGTGGGCGCGATTGTGGGGCTGGGACTGTGCGTGATTCCGGCTTTCGTTGTATTTACTTGCCGGATTTTGAATGGGCTCGTGGACTCGGTTAGAAATTTATCTGATGTCGCTCGACGATTTGTGCTCGCGCTGGTGCCGATTGGATTCGCAATGTGGGTTGCGCATCTCCTCTATCACCTGGCGATTGGATGGAAAGCCGCTTGGCCGGTTGTGCAGCGTATCGTGGTAGGCAAGATAACCGCTTTTTCGGCGGCCGTGATCCCGGCTTGGGTTACTCCGGTTCAGTTAATTACGCTCGATGCCGGGCTGATTCTCACACTTTATGCCAGTTGGCGCGTGGCTTCGCAATATGCCGGTCGACTGCGCAGTGCGGTCGCGCTTGCCGCGCCCTGGGCCGTGCTTTCCTGCGGGCTTTACATGGCAGGCGTGTGGATCTTTTTCCAACCAATGCAGATGCGCGGCATGTTGCATTGAGCCGAGCCGTCGGCCTTCGTTCACGCATTCTGATTGGGCTGTGGGTCAGTACGCTGCTGCTTGGCGATGGAGGCACAGTGCAATTTCAAAAGCGAGCGGGGCCATTCTACGTAACTCTTTTCAGCGCGCCTGTTCCGCTCAAAGCGGGAATTGCAGATCTGAGTGTTCTAGTGCAAACCGCGGAGGACCGAAGCGAGGTTCTGGATTGCGATGTGAAGTTGACGTTATCCAAGCCGGGGGATCGAGATGTAATTGTTCATGCGACACGAGCACAAGCGACAAATAAGTTGTTATACGCGGCTTCGGTGATGCTATCTTCGGCGGGAAAGTGGAATGTGGTTGTCGAGATAACGAGGCAACGCGAGGCGTTCGATGTTGCCGGTGAGATCGACGTCTCTCCCCCGGAGACTCGCCTGGTTACGTACTGGCCTTATTTTGCAGTGCTGCCGGTTGCGATAACGCTGTTCATTTTGAATCAGCGATTGAAGCAAAGACGGAGACTCAGTTCTCCGCGAGCACGGCCATAGCTGCATTGCGGCCGTTCATCGCAATGACGCTACCGCCGGGGTGCGTGCACGCGCCGCAGAGATAAATGCCCTGCATTGGTGTTTTTGCGCGCAGGCGATTACTCCACATATATTGCGGCAGGCACTCGCCTTGGAAAATATGTCCGCCTGTTAGCCCAACTCTCTTTTCGATATCGGATGGCCCGAGAACCTGAGCATCTATGACGGCATCAGGGATATTGCTGCAGAATCGAGCGATTGCAGAGAGGGCAAGCTGCTTGGCTTGTTCTCGATAGTCATCCCAGTTGCCGTTTGCGAATACAGTAGGCACGTACTGCGAAAAGACACTCATGGTGTGCGTGCCGGGAGGCGCGACGCTCGGATCGTGCGCGCTTTGGAAGTAGAGCTCGGTCCAAAGATTTTCGGGCAAACGGCCGTCGCGAGCGGCCGTGTAACTCGCTTTCCACTGCTGTTTTGTCAGCGGCGTGTTGATCTGTCCGAAGTGATGAGCTTCGCAAACGCCTGGCCTCGCACGGAAATTCGGCAATTCCCGAAGCCAGACATTCAGCTTGAGAGTGCAGCCCTGAATCGGGACGGATTCCACTTGCGCGCGCCATGCCGGATCGGCCGCATCGCCCAGGAGACGCAACGTCGCGCGTGGGTCCGCGTTAGAGATTACGGTTCGCGCCTGGATGTGTTCTCCACCTTCGAGCAGCACGCCCTCGCCGGGAAGAATCTGCGACACTGGAAGGCCCGCAGCGATCACTGCGCCAGCTTCTTGAGCGGCATCGCACAAGAAGAACGAGACCATGCCCATGCCGCCTTGCACGTAACCCCAAGTGCCGGGAAATCCGCCAAGGCGGCCCGAGGAGTGATGGAAGCGAATGGAGGCAGTGCCAGGATCAAAAGGGCTGGCGTTTGTTCCGATGACACCTTGGCCGAGATAGCCATATTGGAGCCGCTCGTCCTGAAGATAATGCTCGACGAATTCCGACATCGACCATTTGAAGAGCATTGAACGAGCTTCCTCGTCGTTGCCGAGACGATCTTCGATCTGTTCTCGCGTGGGCGGCTCCCCGATCCAGATGTCGCGTTCGTTGGACGGCCGGAGTGCGTCTCGAGTTCGGCGGATTACGTCTGACATTGCGCGCCAACCGGCGAGATCACGAGGTGAGAAGCGAGCGATCTCGGCATCGCATTGTTCGTCGTCTTCATCGAGCTGAATGCTGCTGCCGTCGTCGAAAGGAATAAAGAGGCCGTTGAGCGCAGGCGTCCAGGAGTAACCGCGCTCGGGCAATTCCAATTCCTCTATAACCAGCGGGTGCAGCAACCCTGCAAGATAAGCACAGGGCGACATGCGAACGCCGGGCCAAGGTTCTTCAATGGTGCATGCGCCCCCAATGCGCTCGCGAGACTCAAGAACCAGAACACGTTTTGCAGCCCGTGCAAGATAGGCAGCGCAAGTAAGTCCGTTGTGTCCCGCGCCGACGATAACAGCGTCCCAACGCTGTGCAGCCAACTCGCGAACCGGCGCGGGAAGGCCGATAAGGCCGAGGGATTGAACCGCGGAGCGATTGTTTGACGACAAGTGGTTGCCAGTCTGGCGTTCCGCTTAGGCTGTCCTTTGCGCTTCCGCTTTGCCATCGCCTGACATGGCGGCTTGGGCGGCCGCGAGACGAGCTATGGGGACGCGATAGGGCGAGCACGAAACGTAATCCATGCCGATGCGGTAACAGAACTCGACCGAACTCGGTTCTCCGCCATGCTCACCACAGATGCCGATTTCGAGATCGGGCCGCGCCTTGCGGCCTAGTTTTACGGCGTGTTCGATGACTTTGCCAACGCCATCCTGATCGAGTACAGCGAAAGGATCGGCTTTGAAGATCTTTAGATCTTCATATTGCTTGGAAAATTTCGTGTAGTCGTCGCGGGACAGACCCATGGTCGTTTGCGTGAGATCGTTCGTGCCGAAACTGAAAAATTCCGCTTGCTGGGCGATTTCGTTGGCCGTCATCGCTGCACGCGGGATCTCGATCATCGTGCCGACGTAATATTTCAAGTCGCTCAATCCCGCTTCGCGCAAGACCTCTTCAGCGACTTTCGTGACGATAGCCTTTTGATTCTCCAGCTCCTTGACGCTGCCTACGAGAGGGATCATGACTTCCGGGATGACGTTGATGCCTTTCTTTTTGACGTGAACGGCAGCTTCGAAAATGGCGCGCGCCTGCATCTCCGTAATCTCCGGATAGGTGATGCCGAGGCGGCAGCCACGATGGCCTAGCATCGGATTAAATTCATGGAGTTCCTCAACGCGCCTTAACAGCTCCGGCAACTGCTTCTTCAGCTCCGGAACCGGAATGCCGTACGTTGTAGCCATTTCCTTTTTATCTTTGGGAGAGGCGCTCGGGAGCTTGGCGATATCAACCATCAAGTTCTCGCGTTTGGGCAGAAACTCGTGGAGTGGCGGATCGAGGGTGCGGATCACGACAGGGAAGCCGTCCATCACTTGAAAGAGCCCGGCAAAATCTCTGCGCTGCATAGGCAGGAGCTTCTGGAGCGCTTTCTTGCGGCTCTTCGCGTCACGAGCCAGGATCATCGTTTGCATGTGCGCGATGCGATCTTCTGCGAAGAACATGTGCTCGGTGCGGCAAAGGCCGATGCCTTCGGCCCCGTATAAGCGGGCCTGCTTTGCATCGCGCGGAATGTCGGCATTTGCGCGCACGCCGAATTTGCCGCGAAATTCATCCGCCCAATGCATGAACGTCGCGAAATAATGCGATTTTGGATCGGGATCATTGGTTTTGCATTGGCCGAGATACACCTCGCCCAGGGTTCCATCGAGCGAGATCCAATCGCCTTGTTTTAAAACGGTCTTCTTACCTTCAAACAGAATTGTGGCTTCTTTTGTTTCCTCATTGATCGCGAGCGAGGATGCGCCCACGACGCACGGGCGGCCCATTCCACGGGCCACAACGGCCGCATGACTGGTGAGCCCACCGACAGCGGTGAGGATGCCTTTCGACACATCCATTCCGTGTATATCGTCCGGGGTTGTTTCCTTGCGGACGAGAAGAACTGGGCCGCCCGAAGACATTTCGACAGCGTCCTCCGACGTGAATGCAGCTCGTCCGACTGCTGCCCCGGGCGAGGCGGGGAGTCCGGCTGCAATTTTCTGAAGCCCTTTCCGCATGGCAGGGTCGAGCACAGGGTGCAGAAGCTGATCGAGTTGCGCAGGGGCGACGCGCTGCACGGCTTCTTTTTTCGAGATGAGTTTTTCTTCCACCATGTCGACGGCGATGCGCACGGCGGCTGGACCTGTTCGCTTGCCGTTTCGAGTTTGGAGCATGTATAGCTTGCCCTCTTCGATGGTGAACTCGAAATCCTGGACATCCCGATAATGCTTTTCAAGATTCGCGGTGATCTCTCGAAGCTGTTTGTAGGCCTCAGGCATTACCTGTTCGAGCTCGGCGATCGGCTGAGGGGTGCGAATACCGGCGACGACATCTTCACCCTGCGCATTCACCAGAAATTCGCCATAGAAGACCCGTTCGCCCGTCGATGGATTCCGCGTAAATCCAACTCCGGTGCCGGAATGCTCGCCCATATTGCCGAAGACCATGGCCTGAACGTTCGCGGCGGTGCCGATTGAATCCGGAATATTTTCCATTCGCCGGTAGTAGACAGCTTTGGGCGTATTCCACGAATTGAACACGGCGTCACGCGCGAGGATCAATTGCTCTTGTGGATCCTGAGGAAAATCCTTGCCGGTTTCCTTCTTCAACAAATTCTTGTACTCGGCGATGATGGTTTCCAGATCTTCGGCTGTCAGATCCGTGTCTAGCTTCGCTTTGATCTTCGCTTTCCGCGCATCAAATATGTGATCGAATTTGGCCATGTCTATGTGAAGGGCGACTTCGCCAAACATCTGGATGAAGCGGCGATAGCAGTCGTAAGCAAAGCGCGGATTGCCCGTTTTCCTGGCGAGAGCTTCGGTCGATTGATCATTAAGGCCGAGGTTCAGAATCGTGTTCATCATGCCTGGCATAGAGAACTTCGCGCCGGAGCGCACACTGACGAGCAGCGGATCATCTGCTCCGCCGAACTGCTTGCCTATTTGTTTTTCGAGCTTGGCAAGGGCATCGTGGATCTGATCATCTACAAGTTTGGGAACTTGATTGCCGTGCTCAAAGAAGAGATTGCAAACTTCTGTGGAGATGGTGAAACCCGGCGGGACAGGGACGCCTGCTTTGCTCATTTCCGCGAGGCCGGCGCCTTTACCCCCGAGAATATCGCGCATCTTTCCGTCGCCATCGGCATGGCCTTGTCCAAATGAGTAAACGTACTTTTTCATGAAATCTTTCGTCTCCTGGTATTAGGCTGCCGTTGAGCTCGGAACTATTTCCGAAAAGTCGGCTATGGTTGAAAATTCGCTGAGCAAGCTCTGCAAAAGCGCTAAGCGGTTATGCCGGATGTCAGGATCCGGATCGTTCACTAGAACTTTGTCGAAGAAGAGGTCCACTTGCGGCCGAAGCGAAGCGATTGCCGCCAATTTATCGGCGTATGAGGAGTCTTTGGCAGCCTCTTCGCGAACGCGCAGGAAGGCGCGAAAGAGATCCTGTTCGGGACCTAGGCTCAATAGATTTTCCTCTGGAAGTCGATGTTCTTCGAATTTGGCTTGAATAAGGATGTTCTTGATCCGTTTGAAGCTGGCGGCAAGCGGCTCGAAATCCGCAGTGCGGCGCACGTGGTGGACAGCGTTCGCGCGGTTTGCGAGATCGTGCAGGGTAGTTCCAGGGGCCGCCATGACCGCATTCACTTCGTCGACGTCATATTCGAGTACGTTACGCAGGTAGAACTGGATACGCTCGCGAATGAACTCGGCGAGATCCGGAATGCCCTCAGCGAACGGCATCACATTCAACGACAGCTTCCCTTCGAACAGGATTTTCACGACACCCTGTGCCGCACGTCGAAGAGCAAAAGGATCCTTTGAGCCTGTCGGAATCAAGTCAATTCTAAAACACTCGCGAAGTGTGTCGAGCTTGTCGGCAAGAGCGAGGACTTGGCCCTCCAGCGTACGGGGAATCGAGTCTTCCATGCTGAGCGGCTTGTAATGATCGTAAATTGCTGTCGCGACCGCTTTGCTTTCTCCCTGAGCTCTTGCGTAGAGGCCACCGACGATTCCCTGCAATTCGGTGAACTCTTTAACCATTTCGGTCGTGAGGTCACATTTCGAGAGAAGGGACGCACGTTCAACCGTATTTTGATCCGCACCGGTCTCAGAACTCACTTCTCGCGCGAGTGCAACGACGCGATCCGTTTTTTCCTTATAAGTCCCGAGCTTCGCGTGAAATGTAATTTTGGCGAGGTCTGGGATCCTCGCCTGAAGCGGCTTGTGCTGATCAACATTCCAGAAGAACCGCGCGTCGTTGAAGCGCGCGCGAAGGACACGCTCGTTGCCCTGACGGATCAGCCCGTCCGGATCTCCGTCCGTGTTGGTGACAGCCACAAACTCCGGAGCGAGGGATCCGTCCAGGTTTACGACTGCAAAATACCGCTGATGGTGGCGCATCACCGTCGAAAGAATCTCTTCAGGCAACTCCAGGTATCTGCGATCGAATGCACCGCGGATCGGAGTTGGAAATTCGGTCAGGTAGACAAGCGTTCTGAGGAGATCAGCATCGCGCCGCACGTCTGATCCGAGGCTGGCTTCGATGCGTTGCCTCCGCTCTTCCGCGCGGACGATTACAAAATTTCTTTGTAGCTCTTCGAAGTACGTGTCAATGGTGACGCGAACCGGGTCTTTTGATCCAAGAATGCGATGGCCCTGCGTTGTATTTCCAGATTTCACGCCAGCGACTTCGAATGGGACGATGTCATTCTCTAACAGCGCGAGAATCCACCGAATGGGTCGGATGAAGCGGACGCCGGACTTGCCGGTCCAATACATCGATTTCGGAAAATGAACCTCCGAGATAACCTCAGGAAGCTTAGCACTCAAGGCGTCCGGAATTCGCTGCCCTTTGGTGAGCTGATGAAAGACGAAGCGCTCGCCTTTCGTGTCCTGAATTCTGTCCAGCTCGACAACGGTTGCGCCCCATTTGCGCGCAAAACCCTCGGCGGCTTTTTCTCCGGCCGAAATATAGGGGCCGGGCACCACCGTTTGCACATCAGGGGCTTGTTCTGAAAGATCTTTCGCTAACAGCACTATCCGCCGCGGCGTTGCTTCAGTGATAAACGCTGACCCTGCGAATGCGCAAAGCGCCGCCTTAAAACGCGTTCTCAGATTTTCAACCGCGGGTTCGATCATCCAATCCGGAATTTCTTCCGTGCCGATTTCGAGCAGAAAATCCGGCATTATGCCAACGCCTCTTCATGAGCAAACTTCTGTTGCACCCACGCTTCGGCCACGCCGACAGCTAAGCGGCGGACTCGCGCGATTACGCCGACACGTTCCGTAACGCTGATCGCTCCGCGCGCATCGAGCATGTTGAAAATATGCGAGCATTTGAGCGCTAGATCATAGGCGGGCAGCACAGGGAAGTTGTCTTTCGCTTCCGTTTTGTTAAAGAGCTGGAGAAGCCGGTGGCACTCGCGCTCGTGCAGCTCAAATTCCTGCCATAGCCCGGAAACGTCTGCCACTTCGAAATTGTAAGCGGAAAACTGTTGCTCCTCTGCAAGCCGCACATCTTTGTATTTCACCCCGGGTGCCCACTCGATGTCATACACGCTCTCGACATTTTGCAGAAAGGCGACGATACGTTCGAGACCGTACGTAATCTCGGCTGGAACGAGATCGAGATCCATTCCCCCGCATTGCTGAAAGTAAGTGAACTGCGTAATTTCGAGACCGTCGAGCATGACTTGCCAGCCGATGCCCCAAGCGCCCAAGGTTGGAGCCTCCCAATTATCTTCTTCAAACTTGATGTCGTGCTTTTTTAGATTGATGCCGATCGCTTCGAGGCTGCCAAGATACTGATCGAGCACGTCATCAGGGCTAGGTTTGAGAATGACTTGCAGTTGCTGATGTTTATATAAGCGATTTGGATTCTCACCGTAGCGACCATCAGCGGGGCGGCGGCTCGGCTGCACATATGCAACTTTGTAAGGTTTGGGACCAAGAACACGCAAAAACGTTTCCGGCGCCATCGTGCCGGCTCCTACTTCGAGGTCGTACGGTTCCTGAATCACGGCGCCGCGATCGGCCCAATAGCGCTTCAGCTTGAAAATCGTGTCTTGGTAAGAGTCCATTGAATTTGACTGAAGGTTTTCGAGCGCGTCACGTTTAGAGGCATTCGAGAAGGGCCGGAGTATAGAAGCGGCGCTCTACGTGTTCCTCCATGCGGCGGATAAGAAATCGCCGCAAATCAAGAGCCGTTTCCTTGTTCCAGGGATGCAATGGAAGCTCGGCGATATGGCTGCGAAGCATTACGCCTGCTAAATCTCGTGAGAAAGTGGAGAGCGCTCGATCAGGGTGATTTGTGAGATCGGGAAGAAAGCCAGAAAGCCGCGTGGCCCAAAGCGAAAAATAGGTAATCGCAGTCCAAACGCTTCCGGCAGCACGGCGATGCATATATCCGAGAACGGTTGTGAGTAACCGAAAGAAAATTTCATTCGGCTCGTTCGCAGGGAGCATGTGATCACTCACTTCGGCAACATAGTCGAGCGCTACCCCGGCTTCAAAATCCGAGAGTAAATCAAATTGCGATTGCAACAAATCGCAGGAGTTCACATTCACCAGCTCGCGTGTCTCTTTTTGTGAGTAGGATAAATTGACCAATGAGAGCCGCTCGAGTCCGGATCCGAAGCTGCTTTTCGGTTTTCGTGCCCGCCTTGCTACCCCGCGCAATTTGCCCTGATCGCGAGTAAAGAAACTGACAATCAAATCCGATTCGCGAAAAGGGTAGGTTCGCAGAATGTAGGTTTCACTCACCCGGGCCGGCATAGCTGAATCATTGACCACGCACAGATGCTGCGGGCAAGCTGTACGCTGGGTCCGGCGCTAAGCAAGTTTGCAGCCGGTAGAATTCTCAGAGTAACAAAAGAGCCTTTACCGCTCGCCGGGGCATTGCACAGATAATGAGAGCTGACCGAGGTATAAAGGCGTGGAATCTCTAAACTTCTTCCATCGTAGACACTTTCTGCAATGCACGACAGCTTTCGGGGCGGCCACTTCTGGGCTGACTCTTGTTCCAATAGCAGAAGCGGCTATGGAAGCCGGAGTTAACATCATCGGACCAAAGGAAGGATATTCTCCTCAAATCGGGACTCTGGTATCGATGATGACTTGGATGAGAATGGTTGTCCTGATGTCGGTAAAGGGCATGAATCAAGAGGACCTCGATTTCCTCCTCGACAACAAAGCCAACAGGATCGGCGCTCTGCTTCTCCACCTAGCAGCTACCGATGTGTATTAACCACATCCATACATTCGAAGGGAAACCATGGGACAGTTGGGGCGAGGAAGTGAAACGGAAGTGGGACATACCGATGGGCCTCGGCGAGCCAGCACGGAATACGATCAAAGGTCATGATCTGACCTATTATCTAAACATCTTGGAGGAAACGCGAAACAGAACTCTGGCTGAGTGTCGAAAGCGGGATGACCAATGGCTGATGGTGGTGGATAGACACTGGGGATGGGATCCCACGAATAATTACTGCAAGTGGTTCCACGTGTGCGAACACGAATCAAATCACAATGGGCAGATCAAGTTTTTGAAGAGCCGGATCCCGGGAGCGAAGGTGGAAAACGGGTGAAAGGGAGCGCAGCCAACTTTGCTCTCACATTGCCGGTTGCGCTTTGGATTGCGACTCTACCGGAATTCATAACTGCTCAAGAGCATTCACCTCACCTGCTCCTGACAGCACAACGGCTCAAGCGGTTGCAGCATGACCGGGAGCGTCAAACGGTTCGTTGGTTGAATTTCGAAAATCGCGTGACTACGGTGCCAGATTCGCTGGAACGGGGCTTCGAGTTGGCTCTTTATTACCTGGTGACGCGGGACCAGAAACGCGGCCGGGAAGCCATTCAGTGGGCCCTTGATCATCCATGTGAACTGCGCCAGATTGCGTTAATTGTTAACTGGTGCGACCCGCTAGTCTCTGACGAAGAGCGGCGAAAACTGAGATCAAACCGATGCGAGCGTGCGGCGCGCGATGGACGCGCAATCGCGACGATTCGCGATGATTTATTCCTTCGAATCGTGTGGGGAGAAGAGTTACCCGGACCTCATACAGGGAAGCAGCTCGAACAATTCGGGTTAACAGATGCTCGCAACCTCTTGGCCGCTTGTGAGTACATTGCTACAGTGCGCCGAGGTCAAGGGATAGATATGCGCCAGGATGATGCCCCTTTCTTTCGGAGGCTTCCGGCTGAGTTTCTGCTGGCCATGAAACCGGCGGAACTCGAAAATCCGAAATGGGAGCAGGCCGCGGCGGCTCTTGCGCTGGTGTCACTCGATCCGAATCTAGATAGCTCCCAATTCCTCCAAGGATGGGCGATGGAGGACCGGCAAATGATTCGAGAGGGGCCGGGGGTGGCGTATGAGCTGTTGTGGGGCGATCCCTATCTACCGGGAGTGAGCTATCGAAACCTTGATCCGTGGATATATGACCCCGCGGGATTATTGTATGCACGTACTGATTGGAATCGCGATGCATGCTGGATCAGCATTTCGCCTAATAGAACTGAAGATGCGAATTGCCCGCCAGCTTGGCGGGAACATCCTCAGACGTTCGGGAGCATGACGTTGATTCCCGTTACCACGCAGTGCATTGATGTGCCTCAGGTGAAGGGAAGGGAAGCGGCGATCCTGTCGGGATTAAACCCTCATGAAGCGGTTAGCTATCTGAACGGCAAGAAGCGGGTTTCGAGTGAGGCCGATGCGGCTGGTTTATGGGTTCTGCCAGGCTATATCGAAGGGAAAGTTTGCCGTCTTATGATGAGGAGCGATTCCGTTCCCTCCCTTGCTACACTGGGGCTTCCGAGATGATTGCAGCAACACAATTGCGCCCCGGCATGGTGGTGAAGTTCAACAACGACCTTTACTCCGTATTCAGTATGGTTCACAGGACGCCTGGCAACCTGCGTGGCTTTGTTCAAGCTAAAATGCGGAGTTTGCGGTCTGGCTCGATGATCGAGCATCGCTTCTCGTCTGAAGACCGAGTAGAGCGCGTGGCTCTCGATGAACACGAAATGGAGTATTTGTACGACGATGGCGAATACTTTTATTTCATGAACACTGAGAACTATGAGCAAATGCACTTAACCAAGGACATGCTCGGTGATGGAGTGATGTACCTGATCCCGCAGCTTAGAGTTAACGTGGAATTTTATGAAGGCAAGCCCATCAGCGTCGAGTTACCGCCGAGCGTCGAGATGACGGTAATGGAAACGGAGCCGGGATTGAAAGGCGCTACCGTGTCGAACGTTACCAAACCGGCGAAATTGGAAACGGGATTGGTGGTCCAGGTACCGCCGTTCATAAATCAAGGCGAACGCATCCGCGTAAGTACATCAGAGGGGACCTATCAGGAGAGGGCCTAGGCTACTGCGCTAGAAGATACTTGGCTTTTTAGCGAGCAAGTGATTCCGAGCCGTTTGTACAGTTCGGCGGAACCGCTGTGGGTGAGGCGCACGGCTCGTGTTCTGGAATTTGTAGCTAGCCAACCGATCTCCTTCAAGCGTGCGAACAGCGCCATTCCAAGTGGCCCTCCGAGATGGTGGCGCCGCTCCGTCCAATCGAGGCAAGCGCGGCCCTCGCTCTTTGCTCGAGTACGTTGGGGAATTCGTACTCCGACTTCACGGCACCATTCGCGGCCCTCACCGGTAAGCGAATATGCCTTGCTCGCGATGGGAACTGTAAATCGCTTTTCGAGTAAAGCCTTATTGATCTCGATTGCGAGGCGGCCTGCTAGATGTTTATAGCAGCTTCGCGCGAAACGAAGTTCCCTGATTGCTTCTGACTCGCGGCGGGCTATCGAGCGAGCGGTGACCTGTTCTCGCACGGGCACGAGCGCGGCTAGGGATTCGAGCGCGGAAGCAACCGTGTCGTTCGCCAGCCGGTAATAGCTGTACTTCCCCTGTCGTTCCACGGTGATGAGCAATGCCTGGAGCAACTTGCTCAGGTGAAAACTCGCTGTCTGTGGCGCAACGTTTCCGATAAATGCAAGTTCTCCGGCCGGTAAGGCGCGGCCATCGATTAGCGCTGCAAGAATGCTGGCGCGAACAGGATCTCCGATTAAAGCGGCCATCGATGCGATATCCGGTCCCATGTCCATGCTTCGATCGTACGCCGACATTTTTGAAAACAGTTCGATCGTAATCGAACTGAAAGGCGCTTTGTCCGATTAGCCTGAAAAAGAACGAAGGGAACCACTCTATGCTGACGCTTTGTATTAAGTACAAACTTGACTCCCACAAGCTTTCCGAATTCGAAGGATACGCAAGAAACTGGCCGGCGCCTATTGAGCGTTGCGGCGGCAAGTTAGTCGGCTATTTCCTACCGACGAAACTCGCCGGGCGAACAGATGAAGGGCTCGCACTGATCAATTTCCCGAGCCTTGCCGCGTATGAGCAGTATCGCGAGCAATTGATGAACGATCCCGACGCGAAGGCGAATGTCGCGCGAGCCGATAACTCAGGATGCATTCTTGTTGAAGATCGTTCTATTCTTCAGCCAGTCGGGATGGAAGCATGAAACAAAACCGAACGCAGGCGATACCGGGGTATGACTACGGTGAGGCGACGGTTGCCGCGTCGCCGGTGACCATTGAAGAATTACGGCGCCTTGAAGAGACGGTGGGATGGACTGAGGACGATGCGAGATGGCTTCGCGCGGCCGCCGAAACTCTGGTGCCACAATCTGAACGCATGGTGGACGCATGGCGGGCCAAGATCGGCCGGCAGCCGCATTTGAGTAGGTGGTTTGCGAAGGCGGATGGCACTCCAGATGATGCGTATAAGGCAGCGGTCAAGTGCCGATTCGTTCGGTGGGTTTCGGACATTTGTCTGCGCCCCCATGATCAGGACTGGCTGAATTACCAGGAAGAAATCGGCCTCCGGCACACGCCCGCCAAGAAGAACCAGACCGATGGCGGTCAGACGCCATCCGTGGTTCCGCTGCGCTACTTGATCGCGTTCGCGTCTGTCGTGATCACGAGCGTCCGATCTTTTCTCGACTCGAGTGACCGGAGCGAGGAAGAGTTGAAGGCCATCGAAACTGCGTGGATGCGGGCAGTTCTGCTCAGTATTGCGTTGTGGGCACGGCCCTATGCTTCTGAGGAGTTGTGGTAGTTGTCGCCCCCCGCTATCCCTTCGGTGTGACCTCGAAAAATGTGCTCAGGTACTTATAGCTTTTTTGCAGACTAGCGATCGGGTCGCCCGGAGTTTCATCTTGCTCAACGAAGTAATGCCTCACGCCCGAAGCATCCGCAGCGCTGAGTACGCCGGGTATATCGATGGACCCGCTCCCGACTTCTTTGAAGGCGTTCTTCGGCACATTTTCGTTGTACTGCGCCCCGCCCCCACGAGCTTTATCTTTCAGGTGAAGCAGACGGACGCGGCCTGAGTATTGCTTTAACAAAGCAATCGGATCATGGCCCGCAACGGTGACCCAAAATATGTCGATCTCGAGATGCACTAAATCTTTTTGCGTCTCGCTCATCAAGATGTCGAGCCCTGTAGTACCGTTGAGCGGCTGGAATTCGAAGGCATGGTTGTGATAGCACAAAGTCAGCCCTCTTGCGTTCGCTTGCTGGCCCGCCTGGTTTAAGGTCGAAGCAAGTCGTTTGAAAACGTCTGCTCCGCCGCGATTTTTAGGGTCGACGTACGGAAGAACAACGTATTCGAAGCCGCGTTGCTTCATGTCGTCCATAATCTTCTCTAGTTGGCTACCTCCTTCCATGAACTTCGCCGTTTGAATGTGAACGCTTACTGGCGTCAGTTTGGTTTGTCTCAGGGCGGACCAGATCTGATCGAGGTTGTCGCTGGTGGCCTCGACTTCGGTGTAGCCAATATCCTGTATCGCTTTGAGCGTCGCAGCGGGATTTTTCGTAATGATGTTTCGGACTGTGTAGAGCTGAACTCCGAGATTATTCGGCCCGAGTTTTTCTGTAGCGGCAAGGACGTGAGCGGCCGGGAGCAGCGCGGCCGTTTGCGCGAGAAATCTGCGGCGGGATGAGGCAAACATGCTTTCCATACTATCGATTTCAACTTCTCGCCGAACTTTGCCGGTTTGCAGAAGCCCGCTTCACCTGGGCGGCTTGTTCGGATTATCACGGGTGCTAAAGAGTTGGAGAATTAATAGCGCAAGCAAGGTTAGTCCCGCCGCCATCGCAATTACCACACGCAGATGCGACATGAGGAAAGCGACTGTTTGATGCCCATAGTGTTTACCCAAATACGCAAGGGCAAAGTAGCGAATTGCCCGCGCTGAAAGCACAACGAAGACGAAGTACGACCATCGCACCTGAAGAGCACCGGCGCAGAACACAGGGACCTTCATTGGCATCGGGATGGGAGAGACGGCGGGGAGAAAGACGGTGACGAGGCCGTAGCGCTCGAACCAAGCGTGTAGACGTGCGCCTCGGCGGGTAGAGATGTGCTTTGAGAGTAGTATTTCGCCGCCCTTTCGTGCAATCGCAAAGAGCAGAAGCGTTCCGGCAAGCGAGCCGATGATCGCGCAAACTGCACCCACGTACGCTTGCTCTGGATCTCTCGCTGCGATCGCCAGCACTAATGCATCGACACCCCCGACGATTGGAATGCCTGCGGAGTCGAGAATGGAAAGGAACAGTAGGCCGTAAGGCCCCCACGAAATCAGGAGTTGTACGAAGTGCTTCAGGAGTGGCTCTGGGTCTTTCCGTCCGGCGGTGAGTCCAGCATGGCGAAGAGTCCAGCTTCGTCGAGGACCGGGATATTCAGCCCGCGAGCCTTGTCAAGTTTAGAACCTGCATCTTCGCCGGCTATGACATAACTGGTCTTGCTACTTACGGAACCAGCGACTTTTCCTCCGGCAGCTTCGATACGTGTTTTTGCTTCGTCCCGGCTCAGCGTCGGCAAAGTTCCTGTGAGGACAAAGGTGAGCCCGGTTAGCAGTCCTTGCTTTTTGGCCACTTTCGGTGCGGTGAAGCTTAGCCCGGCTGTCCGAAGCCGCTCAATCAATTCGCGGTTTCGCTTTTCAGAGAAGAACTGCCGGATTGAATCGGCTACTTTCGGCCCGATCTCGGTAGCCTCTTGCAAAACCTCGATCGGCGCCGCCGCAATCGCATCAAGACTGCCAAAGTGATCAGCAAGAATCTGCGCCGTGCGCTCGCCGACGAATGGAATGCCTAGACCATTCAAAAGCCGCGCGAGTGGTTGCGAGCGGGAATCATCGATATTGTGTATGATTTTTGAGGCGGACTTTTCTCCCATGCGCTCGAGCTCGAGAAGCTGATCCAGCTTGAGTTCGTATAAATCCGCGATATTGTGAACCAAGCCGCGAGCGAGGAGTTGATCCACCAGCGCGTCGCCTAGACCATCGATATCCATCACTCTGCGCGAAGCGAAATGAAGGAGAGACTCGCGCAGCCGCGCTGGACAGTTGGTATTGATGCAGCGGCTCGCCGCCTCGCCTGACTCGCGAACGATATGCCCGCCGCACACCGGACAGGAGGAGGGCATTCGAAATGGTCGCCTATGCTTACCCTCTTCGGCGACTCTTACGATTTTTGGAATCACATCGCCACTGCGCTCGATGAGAACAGTGTCGCCAATCTGCACGCCCAAACGCGCGATCTCATCTTCGTTGTGCAGTGTGGCGCGCGAAACCGTCACGCCTCCGACGTTCACTGGCTTTAGGTGAGCTACGGGCGTGAGACTTCCGGTCCTTCCCACCTGCACCTCGATGTTTTCGAGCACTGTGGAGGCTTGACGCGCGGGGTATTTGAAGGCTATTGCCCAACGCGGTGCTTTGGAAGTCCAGCCAAGCCTTTCCTGCTGCTCGACGGAATCGATCTTCGCAACCACGCCATCCGTTTCGTAGGGCAGGGTATCGCGTTTCGTTTCCCACTCGCGAATAAATTCGAGCAAATCGTCCAACCCGCCGCATTTCCTGCGATGCGAGTTTACCTTGAACCCCGCCGCCACCAGGGTCTCGAGGGTCTGCCAATGGCTTGAGAGCAGAGGCCGCCCATCCTGCAGCAGAAAATAGGTGAAGTAATCAAGCTGGCGAGCCGCCGTAACGGAGGGATCGAGAGCCCGAAGCGCGCCCGCTGCAGCATTTCGCGGGTTAGCGAAACGCGCAAGTCCCGCCTGATCCCGCTCCTCGTTCAGGCGCTCAAAGGAACGGCGCTGCATGACCACTTCGCCGCGAACTTCAAAGCTCTCTGAAGTAATCCTGTCCTTCTTCGTTCGCAATGGAAGCGATCGGATGGTACGGGCGTTCTCTGTCACGTCTTCACCCACGCGCCCATCGCCGCGGGTGACGGCTTGCTTGAATCGCCCCACGCCGTAGTATGCAGCCATCGAGAGCCCGTCGAGCTTCAGCTCGGCCACGTATTGGTATGGCTCACCCTTTAGAAGCGAACGAACTCGCGCGTCGAATTCGCGGAGTTCCTGCTCATTGAGCGCGTTATCCAGGCTGAGCATTGGGGAGCTGTGCGGAACCTTAACGAAGCCTTCGCGTGGTTGCCCGCCGACGCGCTGTGTTGGAGAATCTGGCGAACGAAGATCAGCGTGAGCTTCCTCGAGATCGCGGAGCTCGCGCATTAAGCGATCGAAGTCGGTGTCCGAAATCTCAGGCCGATCGAGAACGTAATACAGATATTCGTGATGCTCCAGCTCTCTGCGTAGTTCTTCCACACGCTTGGCAGGGGAATGCTTCGTCATCGAAACCTATAATGGTGAAGTTGTCGTTCCACGCGAAACGCGTAGCACTCATTTACAATCCGGCCGCGCGAGGATTACTGCGGCGGCCGCATCTGCTCCAACGTAGCATCGCTGTCTTGGAGGGTCAGGGACTCGAACCGAATCTAATCGCCACAACGGGTCCGGGAAGCGCAGCCGGCCAGGCGCGGCAAGAGATCGACGATGGCTGCGATCTGATCGTCGTCGCGGGAGGGGATGGGACGATTAACGATGCGGCGAATGGGATGCTTGATACCGACGTGCCGCTCGCCATTATCCCCGGCGGCACGGCGAACGTACTCGCTAAAGAGCTCGGGCTTCCGCTGCATGCGGTGAGAGCTGCATCGGAAATTTCAAGACTAAAATCGTGCCGGATTGCCGCGGGCCTGCTGCGCGCAAAGGGTCCCGGGCGTCGCTGCTTTTTATGCATGGCGGGAGCTGGTCTTGACGCCGAGATCATTTACCGTCTTGATCTGCATCTTAAAGCCGCAGCAGGAAAGTTTGCATACTACGCCGGTGGGCTCGGACAGGTCTTGCGGCCGCTCCGGGAATTTGAAGTGAAGGTTGACGGAAAAAAATTCGAAGCCAGCTTCGTATTGATCAGCCGGGTCCGCAACTATGGCGGCGACTTAGAAATTGCCCGGAATGCGTCTTTGCTGCGCGACGATTTCGAAGTAGTGCTGTTCCGCGGCAAGTTCGGCGCTCAATACTTGCGTTATCTTGCCGGGGTGTTGCTGCGGAGCGCGCATCGCATGAAGGGCTGCACGGTGCTGCGGGCAGACTCCGTCACCTGCGAACAGCCGCAAGGCCCCGCTGTGTTTGTTCAAATGGATGGTGAACTGGCCGGTGAGCTGCCGATTAGCGCGGAGGTCATGGCTGACGCACTCACTCTACTCGTTCCAGGGAAATTTCTGGAGCGCGAACAGGCGCACGCAGCGGTTCCGGTTTATGCCCGCGCCCCTCGAACCACCTGATCGTTCGAGATGGATAATCTTACGCATTCCCTAACGGGACTGGCGCTTGCCCGGTCGGGATTGAATCGTTATTGCCCTCACGCCAGCCTGCTGATGATTCTTTCCGCCAACGCGCCTGATTTAGACATCGTCGGACTTCGTGGCGGCCAGCTTCGTTATTTCGAATGGCACCGCGGATACTCGCATTCTGTTTCGTGTCTTCCGTTCTTAGCTCTGTTGCCGGTTTTCGTAGTGGCGCTTATTTACCGCCGAAAATTGCCTTGGACGAAGGCTTGGCTCTTGTGTTGCCTTGGAATTGGCAGTCATCTGATGATGGATTGGACGAACAGTTATGGCGTTCGCTTGCTGCTCCCGTTTTCTTCGCGGTGGTTTTCTCTTGACCTGAATGGTTTATACGATGCATGGATCTTGGCGGTGTTGGCGTTTGCCGCGCTTTGGCCTGCTTTTGCACGTCTCGTGAGCGGTGAAATTGGCGCGCGTTTTTCCGGCGGCCGCGGGACAGCAATTTTTGCGCTCGTGTTCTTTGTCCTGTTTGACCTCTCACGTTTATTGCTGCATCAGCGCGCAATTGCACAGATCGAAGCCAGACTGTACGAAAATTCGCCGCCCGTTAAAACAGCCGCCCTCCCGGAATCGTTCAACCCGTTCCGGTGGACGGGTGTGGTAGAGACATCTAACCAATACCGGTTGCTGACTGTGAATTCGTTCGGCAACATTGATTTGGAGGAAGGTGCGATTTTCTACAAACCTGCGGCACGCGATAGCATTTACAACGCGAAGCAGACTGAGCCGTTTCGATATTTTCTTTACTTCTCACGTTTTCCTGTTTGGTCGGAGCTCCCATTCGCTAAGGGTGAACAAATGGGAATCAAAATCGATTTGACAGACCTGCGATTCGGAACTCCTTGGGCGGGATCGTTTCATTGCAACGCGATCGAGAACAGCAGAAACCACGTATTGCGCTCCTGGTTCACTTACGGAGCGGACTCAGACCTCGGGCAAGGCGCGAGATAATGACGCGTCTACGAGGTTCGGCTCGGTCTCGGCAACGGCCCGCCAGTCTGTCGCTCGGGTAGTCGAGTAGCTGCGCAAGGTCAACCTCAAGCTCGCTCTAATGACCGCAGAGAATCGATTGCGATTTAGGGCGATTAAGAACAACGGAGCGGCCCGGCCTGGCACGTGAGAGTCGTCTCGTTGCAGAAGTCGACTTCTCTGTCCTTCCTAAAAATCGCCCAAAGCGATCTGTTTTCCTCTTGAACAGAGATCCACCCGACTTCAATTCCGAACAAGAGCACGTAAAGTAACTCTTCGTGAGAGTAAAAAACGTGCCAGTGTCCAACTTCATTCCGAATCTGCCTAAGGCACTCTTGCTTTAAAGGAAATAGACGCAAGTGATCAGGCAGAAGCGAATGGGACACAAAATGGAGATCTGCGAAGCCTGCCCGCTTGAGGACGCGGGCTATCTCAAACAACAAGTTATATGCATACGCTTTGGGAATGTGTTGAATCGTCGCGGCGGAATAGACGAAATCGAAAGAGTTATCCTCGTACGGAATCTCAACGCCGTCGTAAAGGCGGAAATCCAGCGCTGTCGTCTCCACTCCGTCGCGAGCAAGCCTTCGTTTCGCGTTTTCAATCATAGACGCAGATACATCCAAGCCAACGACCGTCGATGGATTCAGTTTCTGAACCGCAGCTTCCATGATGTAGCCGAGTCCGCTTCCGATCTCCATAACGCGTCCGCCCGGCCCTGGCAGACTCCACGGAAAGAGCCTCGCAAACGTGTTTACGTATGCCTGAGCTCGCGTGCGCAACCTTTCTTTTGGCACGCCGTCGTGAATGCGGTTCTCGACGGATTCCAATGATTCCGCTGGATCCTCCCACGTCGCAAAGGCGGGATGCATATCACGCTTGATGCGGGCGTTTGTAGTAATACTTGTTACCCTCGAATACCCCGGCAGAGTCGGGCGGCAGATCAGTCGCGCGCCAGTAATGCGTGACTAGACTCTTCCGAGTTCGCGTCTTGTCGAGGATCGTGATGCCGCCGTGGAGTAGCTGAGCGTGCCAGAGCAACGTATCGCCCGCCGAGCCCAAAAAGGCCGATTTATGTAAGCCTCGACCGGCTATTTCGCAATCGAGATATTCGCGACACGAGTCGCCCCCGCCGTGCAGAAGCGCAGAGCAACCGTCGCCTGCTGCTGTATTCTCAGAAGTGGTATTTATGACGCACGTTCGCACGGCCTTACCTGCATTGCTGATTACTAGCGCGCTCTTTGCCGCCGCTTCATACAAACTAGTGAAATCTATCCCGATTCCGGGCGAGGGCGGTTGGGACTATCTAACTGCAGACTCGGAGAATCGTCGACTCTACGTCTCCCATGCAACGCAGGTGGATGTTGTCGACCTTGATTCAGGAAAGCTGCTCGACAAGATTCCGAATACAAACGGTGTTCATGGAATCGCTGTTGCTAATGATCTACACCGCGGATTTGTCAGTGATGGACGCGATAATCAGGTCACAATTTTCGACTTAAAGAATTTGTCGGTGATTGCAACTGTCAAAGCCGGGACGAACCCGGACGGCATCGTCTATGATCCGTTCAGCCAGCGTGTATTTGCATTCAACGGCCGCAGCAAAGATGTGACGGCGATTGATGCCGCGACAGGAAACGTTTCAGGAACATTGCCCCTCGGAGGGAAACCCGAGTTTCCCGTAACAGACAGTCAGGGCAACGTATACGCAAATATCGAGGACACGAGCGAAATTGTTCACATCGATCCGAAAGGACTCGCAATTAAGAACCGTTGGTCCCTGGCGCCGTGCGATTCACCTTCGGGACTCGCGATTGACGCAAAAAATCAGCGGCTCTTCTCAGTGTGTGACAACAAAATAATGGCAGTGTCGGATGCAGGCAGCGGGAAAGTGATTACGACTGTGCCGATTGGTGAAGGTCCCGACGCTGCAGGATTCGATCCGGAAACAAAGCTCGTATTTTCATCTAACGGGCACGATGGAACACTTACGATCGTGAAGCAGGAATCGCCGGATAAGTACTCCGTTGTCCAGACCGTGAAGACGCAGCGTGGAGCGCGAACCATGGCGATCGACCTAAAGACTCACCATGTTTATCTCGCAGATGCCGAGTTTGGACCCGCCCCCGCGGCAACGGCGGACAATCCACACCCAAGGCCAAAGATCCAGCCGGGGACGTTCAAGCTCCTGGTTGTGTCTGAGTAGTGAAGCAGAACGCTTTAATGTTGCGGTTGCCGCCGAGATTTCTGGTGATGGTATTGCTGAGTGTCAGCGGAACGGTGTTTTCCGCAGCAGCACAGCAATCGCCCGAAACCCCGGCTAAGCCTAATTTTTCGGGCCGCTGGCGCATGGTGAAAGACAAGAGTGATTTCGCTACGTTCAAGATGCCCGATATCATCGTTCGCGTCGTCGAGCATCGCGACCCAACTCTTAACGTCCACACAGTCCAGACTACCGGCACGAAAACGTCGATTGCCGATGTGAGCTACACGACCGATGGGTCGGAAAGCAGCAATGTTATTAATGGCCGCCCAGCGGTGAGCAAAACGTTCTGGGACGGCGCAGCACTCATGATTCGGACCCAGATGAAAGATTCTAAGGGCGAAGATGAAGTAATCGAAGACCGCTGGGAAATCACCGATGATCAGCAGATCCTGACGGTGTCGAGCCATATCACGACGCCACGCGGACAAGTGGATCTCAAGTTAGTATGTGAACGGAGAAGGTGGGTGGCTAAAATCGGCTCTTTTTCGAATCGGCAAGGACCCATTTCGCGGCCCAATAACCGCACATCCCATGCACACTCGCCCCCGGAGGCGTAGAGGATGAGCACAAGTAGACGCCCTTAAGCGGCGTTCGGTATTGACGCCAAGTCGGCCTGAAAAAGAACTGCCGGAAAGTTGGCGCTCCTCCTGCGATATCCCCGCCGATTAAGTTTTCATTCGATTCCTCCATTTGTTTCGTATTGCGGGTTGCGGTTGCTAGTACGCAATCGCGGAATCCGGGGGCGAAGCGCTCGACCTGTGCTTCGATGTCGGGCAGCGCGCAATCGGGCCAGCCATTGGGCACATGGCAATAAGCCCACGCCGTGTGGTGTCCCGCAGGAGCGCGGCTCGGATCGAACAAGCTCGGCTGACAAAGCAGAACGAAAGGTCTATGGGGTGGGCGCCCTTCCCAGGCGTCGCATTCCGAACGGGCGATCTCCTCAAGTGAACCTCCGAGGTGTATCGTTGCCGCGCGCCGGCATTCCTTCGCCTTCCATGGAATCGGTTCCCTCAATGCCCAATCGACCTTAAAAACGCCAGGGCCGTACTGATATCGCTCGAGCGAACGGCGGAATCCGTTCGGTAACCGGCCACGAGCCAAAGCCAGCAATTGCCGAGGAGTGACATCGCACAAAGTTGCGTCTTGGCCGCCAAGCTCATCGAGGCTGCCCACGCGGGATCCCGTAACAATTCGTCCACCGAGCGAATTCAGCACGCTGCTGAGCGCGTTCGCGATATTTTGTGTGCCTCCTCGAGGAATAGGCCATCCAACCGCGTGTGCGGATGCGCCCATAATCAATCCAAAGGCTGAACTCAAAGGAGCTTCGAGTTTCAGAATCGAGTGCGCTGCCACGCCAGCCCACAGCGCACGTGCTCTGAGGTCGCGAAAGTGGTTATTGGCGATGCGGGTAGCGGGTTGAATCGCGCCTAGACCAAAATGCGCTAATAGAAACGGGTGTTTCGGCACATAAGGTTGCGGTCGCAGGATCTCTTGAACAAGCGTCCGCCATTTCTTAACCAGAGACTTGAAGAGTGCTTTATAACTTGTTGAATCTTGTAGAAATTGTCGCGTGGTCTCGTCTAGACGCCGTTCCAGTGTGATAGCTGTCCCATCGTCGAGAGGATGAGCAAGGGCGGCGGGTGACCAGACCCAATTGAGTCCATGCGTCTGTAACTGGAGCTTAGAGAAAAAAGGCGAACTGAAGGCCATCGGATGGACTGCAGAGCAGACGTCGTGAACGAAGCCGGGCAATGTGAGTTCCGCTGAGCGAATGCCCCCGCCAATGCTTAATGAAGCTTCGCGAACCACAACATCCCAGCCGGCTTGCGCAAGGACTATGGCCGCCGAAAGCCCGTTGGGTCCACTTCCGATTACCGTAGCCGCACGCTTCATACGTTCGATTATGGATGACCGTAATAGACTGGATCGGGAGAAAAATCATGACCAGCAATGTGAAATATATCCCCGACGGATATCAGGCCGTTATTCCTTACCTGGTGGTTGAGGATGTGGCTGAGCTCGTGGATTTCATAACGCGCGTTTTCGACGGAAAAGAGGGTCACCGCTCCATGCGGCCGGACGGGACGATCATGCACACCGAGGTGAGGATCGGAGATTCAGTGGTGATGATGGGAGGCGCTAACCAACAGTGGAAAGCAATGCCCGCCGGGCTGTATATCTACGTTCCCGACACGGATGCCGCATACAAGCGAGCGCTCGAAGCTGGCGCGACATCTGTCATGGAACCGGCGAATCAGTTTTACGGCGATCGGAACGCGGGCGTGAAGGACTACGCCGGCAATTACTGGTGGATTGGAACTCACATAGAAGATGTTTCGCCGGAGGAAATCGAGAAGCGCTACGCGGCAAGCGGAAGGCGCTAGTGGGGCCGGCCGTGCTCGTCAACGAACTGTAGCAGTGTTTCCGGCTTGACACGCAGTTCGATAAAAGTCGCGTCTTCTCCGTCAAGAGTCGCTAGCAACAGATGAAGATCTCTTGGGTTGGAGGACTGAGCGTATATATTCGTCGATTCTCCGGCGCGGGAACGCACTCTGACAATCGGGCGCCATGCGGATCCGACAACCGTATCGATCAAGTGACTGAAAGCCTCGGATTTCAGGTCCACATTCTCAAAAACGGCAAGGTGTAATTGAGTGGCTCCCGCTGGATGCGCTACTGCAACTGCGAAACGTGCGACGCCAAACATTGGAATGTGGATGGGTTTGGCGGCGCTTTGTCGAGAGAACTCACGAACAACCCAATCGAACTCGCTCGCCTGTGATGCTACCCCGAATGCCACGGCAAAGCTGAAAACCGCAATTAGGCGGCGCATAGTTATTCCTCGTGCTTGTCCTCATCGCTGGACTTGGATTTCGAACCACCCGATTTGCCCGGCTTGGACTTGTCTAGTTTGGGAATTCCCATGTGACCGCCCAATTCGCTCAGTTCTTCCGGATCGATCGGACCGTCTATATGCACGATGGTCAGTTCCTTTGGTTCCGCGCAAATTACTACGAGACCGCCAAGCTGATCCCCGTTTTTCTTCAAATAAACTTCGGAGTTCTCACCCTGAACTGATTTAACGCCCACAATGCGCGCCCAGTCCGGGGTCCTCAGTTGCGAGCGGATCGCCTCAACGTCGCTTTTCGAATACTGGCCGTCTTTATCAAATTCGAAGCTGCGGACGTAGACGCCCTTCAGTTTTGAGACCAGCTTTTTCACCTTTGCTTCATCCGGATCATCTTTAGATAGAAATCGGCTCGCGAGCTGAAGCATAGATGTATCGAGGGTCACGTCGACTGTTTCGGTCGCGTGCTCCGCGAGCTTGTCGAGATTTACTGGCATTTTGATATCTTGCGCAAGCAGCGGACAGAACGCCGCGATGGCTAGCATGGATAATTTCCACGTCATTGATTTACTCTCCCGAATTGAATTTTCATGACCTGCTGCTGTGTTTTTTGCAACTTCGAGCCTGCGATTCGCACTGCGACCAGGAGTTTTTCTTTTGCTGCTTCTCCTTCTGTGGCACGCTGATGTTCGCGATAGAACGCTGCGCCGCCTACTAGCAACAGCGCGGCCATGACCGGCACTAAACGCGGTGTCCAAGCGCGTCCGGACAGCCACTGCCAACCGACTGCCAAAACGCTTTCCTGTCTCTTTGCTCTTTCCATAACGCGGGCGGCAAAGTTTGGCGGTGGTTCCTTGCGGGTGAGAGCTTGCCGTAGCTGATCTTCAAACGATGTCATGTGCTCTCACTCCATTCGGGATGCAGCCTGTGAGCAGTCTTGGCTCTCAGAAGGTCCAGCGCCCGCGATAGTTGCGTCTTCACCGTGTTAACGTTCATGTCCAGAATCCTGGCAATTTCTTCAGGCTCCATCCCCTCCTGATAACGAAGCACCACCAATATGCGCTGTTTTTCCGGAAGCGATCCAACCATTCGCTCAAGATATGACGAAAGCAGAGTATCCTGCACGCGCTCGAGTGCTGTGGGCTCGGCGATCTCTTCTAAACCGGTCTCGCGATGCGCTTTCCGCCTTCGCACTACGTCGATGCATCGTCGGCTGGCCACTTTCCGCAACCAGAACATGATGTGCTGGGCTGATTGCATCGACCGCCAGCTTCGATGCAGCTCAAGAAACACATCCTGGGCTATCTCTTCGGCGGCGGCACGATCGCGTAGAAAATGCCAGGCAATGCTATACACCATCGCTTTGTTTGCCTCTAAAGCATCGCAGAAAACGGGAAGACTTGTTTCGCATTGGGCTGAAGCCGATGTTGTGAGCGCTACCAAGAGTCCTCGTCCCGCGTTTCGCCTTTCAAATGACTGATACGCAACTTGGGCCTGAATCGACTCGAAAAATAGTACGGCCTTGGCGGGCGAGTTCAAAAAAAGAAAAGCGGCGGTACGTTAAACCGCCGCTTCTTGAATCGTTTCTCGGTAAGGCTATTGTTCGTCGTCTTCGTTTAGCTCGGTAGAGATTGGCTTTAGGGTTCCAAGCAGGCCGGTTGGGCCACCCCCGGCCGTGAAGTAAAGGCTGTCGGCCGCACCGGAGCTGCTATTACCATGACCGAACGTGAGCGTCCACAGTCCCGGGATTTCCACGAGCGCCCCTTTCGGCGTCAGCATGTTTCCCAAGAATTGGCCGTTCACTGAATTGTACGCGGCGATCGTACCGGTACCGAGGAAATCGCCAACCAATAATGCGTGGCTAAACTCTCCAAAATCCGCAGGTGCAAGCACAACGCCCCACGGCGCATTTAGCCAGCTTCCATGTTGTAGTCTCTGTAGTAGGGTTCCCTGCGGACTGTACACATCGACAAAACCAAGTCCGGCTCCGTCGACGGGAAATGTTTTTGTCGAATTCTGCTTAGCATAGGTCACGTACAGGTTCGGTCCGATGCCCTGAATGTTGAACGGAGCGAAATCCTGAGGAATAGTCGCATCAATAAAAGCATTCTTGGAGAGAGTCACCGGTTTAAAGCTGCTGTTGTACACCTCGACCTTTCCGGTATGAAAATTGGCAACATAAATCATTTCGTTTTCGCCAATTTCTCCGATTGTCGCTCCGGTATAAACCGCCCCTTTAGATGAATTGTTCACTTTGATCACTGCGCTACTCGCGCTTACTCCGGGGTTCCAACCGGAAACGGTGCCGTCTAGAGTCACATAGATAAAGAAGGCCGGATTGCCGGGAGAGAGCAGAAAATCTGTCGATTTTCCATTGAACATAATCCCGGTGGGATGTCCGGTCCCCTTGCCCGATCCAGAAGGAACCTTCACCACCAAGCTCTGAATATGGCCAGCGCCATCGTACAAAGTGGAAAGGCCATCATTTTCATCGGAAACCCACCACGGGCCACCTGAGCTGGCAACCAAGCCCCAAGGGTTCTGAAGATTAGGATCCTTTGCGTCCGTAACCAGATCGGTTTGTGTATAGTGCTGGGCGAAGCCCAGCGTCGAAAGCGCGAGCGCGCAGAGTCCGATTTTGAGTACTCTCAGACGCGCTCCACATAATTTGGCCATGCATAGCTCCTTTTCATTTCGAGATCGAGTGAACTTTCACTCTGCGAGAAGTCTAAGAGGCTTAACGCTACCCTGTCGTAAACGACTTGTAAAAAGGTTGTGAGATTTCCAAGATTGCTAGCGCACTTACACTCGCTCAAGAATCAATGCGATTCCCTGACCAACGCCAACGCACATCGTGCAGAGCGCATAATGCTGGCCCGTTCTTTGTAATTGATAGAGAGCGGTAGTGACAAGTCGGGCTCCGCTCGCACCCAACGGGTGACCGAGAGCAATCGCGCCGCCGTTTGGGTTCACGTGATCGGCATGTTCGGGTAGCCCGAGCTCTCTCAAAACGGCTACCGCTTGAGAAGCGAACGCCTCGTTCAGCTCAACAACATCCATTTCGCTGAGCTTGAGATTTGCTTTTTCGAGTGCTTTTCGAGTTGCAGGAACTGGACCCATGCCCATGATGCGCGGAGGAACGCCTGCCGTAGCCACCCGGACAATTCTCGCCTTCGGGGTGAGCCCGTATTCGTTCGCCGCGGACTCCGAGGCGATCAAAACAGCACATGCGCCATCGTTAATCCCAGAAGCGTTACCTGCTGTTATCGTGCCTCGCGGCTTCACAACCGGTTCGAGCCGTGCTAAGGCCTCGGCCGTTGTCCCGGGACGGGGATGCTCGTCTCTCGAAACTGCCATTGCCTTCCCCTTACCTGGCGAGATGGATACCGCAACGATCTCTTCGGCGAGCGTGCCATTTTCCATTGCGGCCGCGGTCCTTCGCTGGCTTCGTAAAGCAAAGGCGTCCTGATCGGCGCGGCTGATTCCAAACTCTTGAGCGACATTTTCCGCGGTTTCGGGCATTGAGTCAATTCCGAAACGGCACTCGATCAGGGGATTTACGAAGCGCCAACCGATTGTCGTATCTTCAAGTTTTGTGTTTCGCGAAAAGGCCGATTCGGATTTTCCGAATACGAATGGAGCGCGGGACATGCTTTCGACTCCTCCCGCAATCATGAGAGAACCTTCGCCGGTTTTGATTGCCCGCGAGGCGATCGCAATAGCATCCATGCTGGACCCGCAGAGGCGGTTAACTGTGGTTCCCGTTACTTCGACGGGTAGACCAGCTAGGAGTGCCGCCATTCTAGCAACGTTGCGGTTATCCTCACCAGCCTGGTTCGCGCAGCCGTAAATCACGTCGTCTACAGCTCCCCAATCTACGTGAGAATTGCGGGCCATCAGCGCTTTGACCGGGATCGCGGCAAGATCATCCGCGCGAACCGACGCAAGTGCGCCGCCATATCGTCCAAACGGGGTCCGAATCGCGTCGCAAATGTAAGCATGTTGCATGCTGTTTGTCATTCTGCGGATGTGCTACCGGCACTCGTCCCGTAAGCAAGCGCTGTTCGGGCGTAAAGGTCCCGAAGCACCACGAGCTCTTCCGAACAAGGCGGAGAAGTCTCATTCAAATCCCGGCTTACTTTCAAGTCCCATCCCGTTGCTTCGCGCGCTCTTTTCTCGGTAACGCCAGGGTGAAGCGACGAGAGTACAAGTTCTCGCGTCGTCGAATCTGAAATGAAAATCCCGAGATCTGTGATAACTGTGGTTGACGCGTGCTCGGACCGGTGATCGCCAAAACATCCGCATGAGGTCACGAAATCGACCTTCTCTACGAATGTTCTGCGACTCTGCTTGAGGATGATGCACACGCGCTTCGCGGCTATTGCAATCTCTGGCGCCCCGCCGGCTCCCGGCAAGCGTACCTGCGGCTTCTCGTAGGTTCCGCCAATTATCGTCGTGTTAATGTTCCCGAAGCGGTCGATCTGCGCGGCACCGAGAAATCCAACATCAATACGGCCGCTCTGAAGCCAATACCTGAAAATCTCAGGAACCGAAACAACGCTATCGGCGGTCTGTGCCAATTCACCGTCGCCAATTGAAAGCGGCAGAAGACCGGGCTTCGCGCCAATAGTCCCCGATTCATAGATCAGAACGATGCGAGGCGCCTGCGTGAGACGAGCCAGATTGGCCGCTGCGCTGGGCTTCCCAATCCCAACGAAGCACACATCACAGTCGCGCAGATGGCGCGCAGCCGCGATCGTCATGATTTCATCTGGCGTGTGTGGTGCGTCAGGCATCTATCTTCACTTTTTCACTTTCCAGGCTACGCATGAATTCTGAAAAATCCGCAGTCGAGAGGACGTGCCGTGTCATCCACGCTCGAAACGAGTCGCGTTCGCGCGAAATGGTATCCCAAGCTTTACAGAACGCATTGTCGCGTTGATAGTATCCGTGTGCGTAAGACGGGTGGGCCCCGCCTGGAACCTCGCATACGTAGGTCACGGTCCAATGCGGCAGCACGCAACTGTTCATCGGCGCTTCGAGATTCTCCACGATTTCTTCCACCGTTACGATGGCTTTCTTTGCAGCCAGCACGGCCTCCTTTTGAATGCCGATGATGCCGTAAATCAGCACATTGCCTTCGAAATCTGCTTTCTGTGCATGAATAATCGTGAGATCCGGATTCAGGGCGGGCGTTGCGGCTAGCGTTTCGCCAGTGAACGGGCAAGTGACAGATTTGATTTTCGGATTGAATTTGGGCAGATCGGATCCGACATAGCCACGCACGACAGCAAAAGGCAGCCCGGAAGCGCCGGCCTGATAACGTGCCGCCATATCGGCGTGACTGTGTTCTTCAATGTGCAGAGGTGCAGGCCAAGCGGATTGGATTGCGTCTCTGAAACGGTGCAGCGATCCAACGCCCGGGTTTCCGCCCCACGAAAAAACCAGGTTCGAGGCGCAACCCATGCCGATCATCTGGTCATAGATCAGGTCAGGCGTCATGCGAATCAAGGTAAGGTTCTTTCTTCGTTGCCGGATCACTTCGTGTCCCGCTGCAAATGGGATAAGATGCGTGAAACCTTCCATCGCGAGCACGTCGCCATCATGGACTAGATCGGTAATGGCTTCCCGCAAGCTGGTTATCTCAGCCATTTCGCAACAATGTAACTCATTTCTGCTTCGGCAAGTGTACCCGGCAGGCCGCATTGATTGTCGCCCGCTCTTCGCCCTGGAATTTTTCGGGTATGCGGAAGGGTCACAATGAGCGGAACGAGTCCATCCATCAAGTTGGAGCGTGAATTTCATGTCTGCGCAGACACAACCTAACCCTTGGAGCCAGCGGCAAGAACCAGAAAACAATAATGCGGAGCAGCTCGCGAACGCACTGGGTTGGTTCAGTGTTGGTCTTGGGCTCGCCGAGATCGCGGCACCAGGAACCATCGCAGAGTTGATCGGTGTGAGGGATGACGACCGAACACGCGCTTTGCTGCGGATCTACGGAGCGCGCGAGCTCACGGCAGGTATCGGGATTTTGGCGCGGCCTCAATCGCCAGGTTGGGTGTGGAGCAGAGTGGCGGGCGATCTCCTGGATTTGAGTGCACTCGGCTCCGCCTTCAATTCGAGTCGCACGAACCGGACAAAAGCGAGCATCGCGGCGGCAGCAGTGCTCGGCGTAACCGCTCTCGACGTCTATTGCGCGAAACAGCTCAGCCAAGTTTCCGAAAACGGCGAAATCGAAACCAGGAAATCTGTTCGCGTCAAAAAGGCTATGGTCATCGGCCGGTCGCCTGACGAAGTGTATCGATTCTGGCATGACTTCAGCAATCTGCCTAGCTTCATGAAGCACCTCGAATCGGTCGAGGTCACGGGTGACCGTCAATCGCACTGGAAGGCAAGAGGACCCGCTGGCAGAACCGTCGAGTGGGATGCCGAGATTGTTGAAGATCAACCGAACAGCATCACCTGGCGCTCCATCCCCGGCTCCGATGTCGACAACTCCGGATCGGTGCGTTTTGAGCGTGCAACTGGTGGGCGCGGGACGCTTGTCACTGTGGAACTCGCGTATGCACCCCCTGCAGGCGTCGCAGGCGCGGCTGTGGCCAAGCTCTTTCGCGCAGAACCAGCGCAACAAGTGGAGGACAGTCTGCGGGCGTTGAAGCAGGTTTTGGAAACTGGCGAGATTGCAAAGTCGGACGCAAGCATTCATCGTGGAATGCACCCTGCTCAGCCTTGCTTGAAAGCGGCCGCCAAAGCTGCAACCGCGTGACGGAGCCAGATCACAAGAGAGGAGAAGCCGATGAAAGCCAACTGTTGGATGGGCAAACACGACGTACGTGTGGAACAGGTTCCTGATCCGCAAATTCTGAATCAGCAGGACGCAATCGTCAAGATTACGTCAACCGCGATCTGCGGCTCCGACCTGCATCTGTACAACGGCTTCGTTCCAACCATGGAGAGCGGCGACATTTTGGGTCACGAGTTCATGGGCGAAGTTGTCGAGATCGGGCGTGAGGTGAAGAATCTCAATATAGGCGACAGAGTAGTCGTTCCGTTTCCGATCGCCTGCGGCCGCTGCTTCTCTTGTCAAAGGGAGTTATTCTCACTCTGCGAAAACTCCAACCCCAACGCCTGGATGGCCGAGAAGCTCTGGGGCCATTCGCCCGCAGGCCTCTTTGGTTATTCGCATCTGATGGGTGGCTACGCCGGTGGGCAGGCCGAGTACGCTCGAGTACCTTTCGCCGACGTTGGTCCGATCAAGGTCCCGGAGGGTTTGAGCGACGACCAGGTCTTGTTTCTATCCGACATCTTCCCCACCGGCTACATGGGCGCTGAAATGTGCAACATACAGTCCGGCGATACGATCGCGATCTGGGGCTGCGGGCCCGTTGGTCAATTCGCCATCAAGAGTGCATTCTTACTGGGCGCCGAGCGCGTGATTGCGATTGATCGGTTCGGCCCACGCCTGAAAATGGCTCGTGAGAAGGGACGGGCGGAGACGCTTAACTACGAAGAGGTCGATGTCCTGGAAACGCTTAAAGAAATGACCGGAGGTCGTGGGCCGGATGCCTGCATCGACGCTGTCGGCCTGGAGGCTCACACGCCGAGCTTGGTTCACGCATATGACCGTGCGAAGCAAGCGTTAATGCTCGAGACCGACAGGCCCATCGCGCTTCGTCAAGCCATCATGGCCTGCCGTAACGGCGGAACGGTCTCCGTAATTGGGGTCTACGGCGGTTTCGTCGATAAATTCCCAATGGGCTCGGTCATGAACCGCTCGTTAACAATCCGGACCGGGCAGGCTCACGTACAGAAATATTTGCGGCCGCTACTTGAAAGAATTCAAAAGGGTGAAATCGATCCGAGTTTCGTCATCACCCACCACATGCGGCTCGACGAAGCACCGGAAGGATTCGCGATATTCTTGAAAAAGCAGGACGACTGCATCAAGATCGTCCTCAAACCCCACTAGGCCCTAAGGGGCTCGGCGGACAAGTAGTCCAGTTCGGACCACTGTATTTGAAATCTAAATGACTCTCATAAGAAACTATAAGGCGGTGTCGATGAAACGCCCTGAATGGAGTTACTTAGAGCCTAAAGCGATCATTCTGGTCGGCCCGCCCGGTTCCGGCAAGGGGACTCAAGCCGCGCGGGTGTCTCCCGTCTTAGGCATTCCCACTGTTTCTACGGGTGAGATGCTGCGACGTGAATGCCAATCTGGATCTGCTCTTGGTCACGCGGTGAAGGCGATCCTTGCCTCCGGGCAATTGGTCAGTGACGATTTGATGAATCAAGTTGTTGCCTCACGTCTCCGCGAATCCGATTGCCGAAATGGCTTTATTCTCGACGGGTATCCACGCACTGTGGCACAGGCCCGTTTTCTGGAAAATCTGCTTGTGGAATTGAACGTTCCGGGCCGGGTTGTTTTTCATTTCGATATCTCGAATAAGGACGTCGTATCTCGTTTGACCCGGCGTTTGCAGTGCGCCAAATGCGGCCGGATCTTCAGCATGAGTGCAACCGCCGGAGATAGAGAGATGCTGTGCGATCGCGACGGCTCAACGCTGGTTCACCGCCCAGATGACGATGCCAACTGCATTCCGGAGCGATTGCGGCTGTATGAGAAGAATGCAAATCCGCTGCTCCGGTTTTATAGGCAGCGAGGCTGCCACAGAATTCGCGCGAACCGGTCCCCGGAAGAGGTTGCGCGGGAAATTCTCGCCGTCGTCAGTTCCGAATCCACCACCCCGCGTGTAGTTTTTAGTCGTCCCCGGGCGAAAGCTGCTGGCCAACCGAGCTACTCGGTTTAGTGCTTAGCCACTATTTATCCCCGTTTCGCAGTAATTCCAAATTTTTCCAGTTTCGCCGAATGTTTACGAGTACCGCGAGTACTAAGTAACCCTGGTATTTGCCCGTAAACACAGGTATTCTGATCGAGCACAAGTAAGGCTAGGCGGAAAAGTATTTCTCGCCCAGAAGTACATGTGTGAGAGGAAAATTCACTTTTGAGGAAACATGTCGAATAAAAAAATCTTTGCAGCTCTAAATGTAACGGTTGGATTTGTGTTGGCTGGGTCGGCGTTCGGAGTTGCTCGGAACGGGCCAACCGTCAGTGGACAGTTCATCGCCGACAATACTCCTGGTTTTATCAAGACAGCCAAGAAGCTGGGTCCGGAAGATTCGTCCAAGATCATCGAAGTCGCGATGTGGCTAAACTCGCGTAACCAGAGTGAAATGGATGCTCTCGCCGGCGAGCTTTATAATCGGGAATCAGTCAATTATCATCGCTGGCTGAAGCCTGCCGAATTCGGCGAAAGGTTTGCGCCCACCCCAGAGCAAGCCAGGGCGGTTGAAGAATTCTTGGTTTCACACAACCTCCGGGTAGTCAAAGTGGGTCCACAAAACTGGTATGTGCGGGCGCGCGGCACAGTAGCTGCTGTTGAAAAGGCGTTCAGTGTTCACATCGAGAAGTTTGACGTAAACGGAACGACGCGGCGTGCAAACACCTCCGATCCGTATGTGGAGGGGAGCGTAGCCCCGCTCGTACGAGCAATCTATGGTCTAGACGATCTGGAATACGAGCACCCGCTCTCTGTGCGAACAACTTTGCAACAGACAGCGAATCCGGAACTTAAGTCGTTGGCGAACGGAGCGGATTCTTCGTTCTTTACGTCCAACTGCTTCACCGGCGTCACGACGCAGACGTTTTCCTCGGACGGCTCCTACCCGATAGGAACTTATACAGGAAACAGCTACAACGGAACCGAGAATTCCGCAGGTTGCGGCTACACACCGCAGGAGATTTACAAAGCTTACAATTTGAACGCCCTGTACAAAGCGGGATTTGATGGCACGGGGCAAACCATCGTCATCATTGACTGGTGCGGTTCAGAAACGATCATGGACGATGCGAACACGTTCTCTGCCAGGTTTGGTCTGCCTCCGCTCACGCTGCGGAACTTCAGTATCATCGAATACCCGACGGCATCCACCTGTTCAAGTCCGAACGTGGAAATCAGTCTCGATGTGGAGTGGGCGCATGCGATTGCTCCGGGAGCCAACATCGATCTTTTGGTTCCACCGACCGCGTCGTTCCTCGACGTGGATGCTGCAACGCTGTTTGCGGTAACTGTGGGTTTAGGAAATGTCATGTCGGGCAGTTTTGGCAGTGAGGAACTTTACACCCCTAAGTCAGTACTAATAGCCGAGAACATGATTAATGAAGCTGCGGCTATGCTAGGAATCTCAGCAGATTACTCATCAGGCGATTCCGGTGATTTCACTTTTGATTTCCCGAAGTTCAACCCTCCGTCGGTCAGTGCTCCGGCCGACAGCCCTTGGGCGACCGCGGTCGGCGGTGTCACTCTAGCGCTGAATCCCGACAACAGCATTGCTTGGCAAACCGGATGGGGTAATAATGAGACCCTCCTCGTCGAGCCAGGATTCGTATTTGATCCACCCGTGAACTTTGGATTCGTATACGGGTCAGGCGGAGGTCCCAGCGGTTTCTTTGCGAAACCGTCATTCCAAAAGAGTTTGCCTGGGCACCACCGTCAACTTCCGGACATCTCTTGGGTTGCCGATCCATTCACCGGAGTGATCGTAGAGCTCACAGTTCCATTTCAATATCCTCCTCAGTTATGGGAAGTAGTGGGCGGAACGAGTGTCTCTTGTCCGATGTTTTCTGCTCTATGGGCGATTGCCAACCAGGAGGCTGGCGCGAGTGCGCCTCTGGGCCAGGCCGCTAGTTATCTTTACACTATGCCGGCAGGAACGATTACTGACGTGCTTCCGAAGACTTCGTCAACAAACGTGACTGCCACGATCCAGGAACCAAGCGTCATCCATCACTACACCGCTGACCAATTGGCTTCGCCACTTGAAGGTACGACTAAGTATTACGACGCAATTTGGGACATTCCGCTGGAGCAAAATTTTGTTTACTTGGTGACCTTCGGCACAGATAGTGGCCTCAAGACCACTCCTGGCTGGGACAACGTCACCGGCTTGGGCACGCCAAATGGCAAGGCCTTTGCCGATTTCTTTAATCCGCATCACTAAAGCTGGTAGGGGCCGGGCATGTCCGGCCCCTATTGCTTACCCACAAGCGCTTTGAAGAGCGCATAAACAGGAATTCCGATTACCACGATCACCACACCAGGAAATGTAGTCGCCGGTCGATAGGTGAACAACACCGCCAAGATAATCGCTGCGCTCGCGATATAGAGCAAAGGAACAACCGGATAGCCGAAAGCTTTGTAAGGACGATCCACGTTCGGGCGCAAACGGCGCAGGCGGAAAATGCCCGCGATCGTTAGTATGTAGAAAATCAGCGCCGCGGCAATTACGTAATCCAAAAGGTTGCTGTAGAGATTTCCATACGTTCCGCTTTGGGGATCGTACGTTCGCGCGAGTATTAAGCATGCGCACCACACGCCCTGCATAATCAATGCAGCGCCGGGAACATGGGCTCGATTCACAGTCGCCGCGCGCGGGAAAAATACGCCGTCTTTGGCCATTGCGAAATACGCTCGCGCTCCGGAGAGAATCATGCCGTTAATGCACCCAAAAGTCGAGATCATGATTGCAATCGCAATTAGCGGGCCACCCAGTCTTGGGAAGATTGCCTGCAGCATTGCGCTTGCAACGCGATCTGATGGCGCGTGCTGGATTGCATCGAGCGGCAGTGTCACGACATAAGCAACATTTGCCAGAAGGTAAAGCGAAATGACTAAAATAGTTCCGCACGCCAGTGAAAGCGGTACATTGCGGCTCGGCCTTCTCACCTCGCCCGCTGTGAAAGTGATGTTGTTCCAAGCATCCGCTGAAAAGAGTGATCCGACCTGTGCCACGCAGAGCGCGACTAAGACACCGATGGCGGTATCGGCCGCAAGGCCCGGCGCTAGTTGCGTCGCGCCTCGCGGAGTCCAAGGAGCGCTGAAGTTTGCAGACAGCGCGTGCGCGTTCCATCCTAAGCCGATTCCGACTACGATCAGCGCGAGAAGCGAGCCGATTTTTGCCGTAGTGAACGTGTTTTGCACAAGCCTGCCATAATCGAGACCGCGCGTATTTGTCCAGGTGAGAAGTAAAACGAGCAGTATCGCAATCACCTGTGCCGTCGAAAGTGAGAGAGCGTATCTGCTGCCGATGTGAATCGGTGCCATCAAGTAGCTCGATTCAGAGACCTGCGGCGCCAAAGTCCCTAGATAACGCGCGAAGCCCACGGCCACTGCGGCGATCGTGCCCGTCTGAATGACAAGAAACAGGGTCCAGCCGTAAAGGAAACCCCAGAGCGGCGAAAACGCTTCCCGCAAGTAAACATATTGCCCGCCCGCGCGGGGCATCATGGATGCGAGCTCGCCATAAGAGAGTGCGCCGGCAATCGTCAGCAGGCCGGTAATGGCCCAGCTCGCGAGCAGCCATCCGGCGCTTCCGAGCTGGCGCGATATTTCGGCGGAGACGATGAAGATTCCGGAGCCGATCATCGAGCCGGCCACAATCATCGTCGAATCAAAAAAACCGAGTCCACGTGTTAATTCGGAACTTGGGACTCCAGTTGAGGTCGGAGCGTCAGGCATGATCTCTTGTTAAGAATACATATTGACAAGGCAGGTGGCGCTGATTAGAGTGATTGCAAGCGCTTGCAACCTGCGGCGTCCTGGTTTTCAATGCAAAAACATGCCCTGTCACGTCGCGAGTTTTCGGCTCTTGCACTCGCTGCTCCGGTTCTGCTGAAAGGCTCACAAGTAAGCTCTCAGGCAGCGCGGATTTCCATCGATCCAAACCGCGTGATCGGGCAGATTGATCCCCAGATTTACGGCAACTTCCTCGAGCATCTTGGACGTTGTATAGAAGGCGGCGTATTTGATGAGGGCTCGTCGCTATCCGACGCCGAAGGCTTTCGCCGCGATGTGCTCAAGGCCGTAGAAGATCTACATGTCTCGATTCTGAGGTGGCCGGGAGGTAATTTCAGCTCGAATTACAACTGGATGGACGGGATCGGCCCGCGAGATTCGCGACCGCGCCGGTTGGAAATGGCTTGGGGCACCATTGAAAGCAACCGTTTCGGTACGCACGAGTTTTTGGACTATACGTCCAAGATCGGCGCCGAGCCGTACATCTGCGCCAATCTTGGAACAGGCACCTGGGATGAGGCGCAGCAGTGGGTCGAGTACGTCAACTTTGATGGTGATACCGCAACCACGCGGTTACGCAAGAAGAACGGACGCGATAAGCCGTGGAAGGTAACGTACTGGGGGCTCGGTAACGAAATGGATGGGCCTTGGCAGATGGGCCATCGAACGGCGGATGATTATGGCAAATTCGCGCTCGAGGCCGCGAAGTTGATGCACTGGACCGATCCGAGTATTAAGCTCGTCGCTTCAGGATCATCCAATTACAGTTCGGGAGTTGATTGGGTCGGCTGGAATCGAACCGTTCTGAGTTACTTGAAAGAGCATGTCGACTATCTTTCGCTGCATCTATATGTCGGGAATCCAGAGAATGATTACTATGAATTCCAGGCTAGCACAGTCGGTTTAGCGAACCGAATCAAAATCACGGAAGGAGTTATTCGGAACGCTCTTTGGGATGCTCCGCGAGATAAGAAAATCTATATCGCATGGGATGAGTGGAATGTTTGGTATCGAGCGCGAAACGATAGCGAACGGGGCCGCCGGATTTTGGAAGAGCGCTACAACTTAGAAGACGCGCTCGTCATTTCCAGTTTTCTCAATACGTTCGTTAATCACGCGCATATTGTAAAGATTGCCAATATGGCTCAGCTCGTGAACGTCATTGCTCCTATTTTTACGAGTAAAACCGGGTTGTTCCTTCAAACCATTTATTACCCGCTTCAGCTATTTGCGAGTAACTCCCATGGCCGCGCGCTGGAATTAGTTGTCGAAAGTCCTACTTACAACTCCAAGCGCTTGGGCCCCGTGCCTTACTTAGACGTCTCCGCCGCATACAACGACGACGGCACGCTGATTCTGAACGTGACCAACCGGCATCGCGAGCAGTCCCAGGATGCTGTTTTCGAGCTGAAGAGCAAGCATTTTAACGGGGACTTTCAGGTGTTTGAAGTAAATGGACCGGACATAAAGTCTGAGAATAGCTTCGAATCGACTCTGGTCAAGACAACAACACAAAAGCCGATCGCCCCGAATGGCGCAACATTGAAATGCTCCTTCCCGGCACACTCGTTCACCATGCTAAAAGGGCGCTTGAGGTAGAGATTCAGGGCACGTAGCGAAACGATACAGTGAAGATTGCGCGTAAAGCTTCAGCTTTTGTCGTCTTTCCTGATTTTTGCCTTGTCCGGGCGAACAGACGACCGGATTGAGGCTCTCGAGCGAGCCGCGGACCTCATTGCGCATCATGAGCTAGCTTCTGCTGATGCGCTCTTACAGAAACTGCTGAATCAGGCGCCCGACGATGCATTTGCGCTCAATCTTCTCGGATTCGTGCGCCTCGAGCAACAAAAGCGGGATCTGGCGGAAGCGCTATTCCGGAAATCTATCAGAGCAGACCCGCGCATTCCCGGTCCGCATATCAATCTAGCGATACTTTACGGGGCGAACCGGCCGTTTGATGCTATTGAGGAGTTGAGAGACGCGCTGCGGCTCAGCGCGGGTAACGCACAGGCCGAATCTCTATTGCGTCAAATCGCCAAAGAATCGGCTTTGCAAGCGATGCGCTCGGGAGATAAAGAAAAAGCGCTTGCGATTTTAATGCGGGCGCGTGAGGCCAATGCCCGGGATCAGGAACTGCTTTATGAGTTGGGTTTTGTGGAATTAGAGTTTGGCGCATATCAGGACGCGCAACAATCTCTTGAAGAAGCCCTGCGCTCCAAGCCTGATTATTGTGATGCGATGTATGCGTTGGCGCGAACATATCTATCGGAGAACCGGGCGGGTCAGGCGGAAGAGCTGATGCGCAAATATCTCGCCGCAAAACCCAATGATGCAACCGCTCACTACGGACTGGGTTACATCCTAATGGCAGAACAGAAGCTGGAGGAAGCCAAAGCAGCTTTCCAGAAGTCGCTCGTATTACAACCTGAGCAAACGGAGTCATTGTTCCAATTAGGCGAGATCGCGATGGAGCAGGGAGGCGAAGGTTCAGCTCGAGAAGACTTCACGAAGGTGTTGGCACGTGATCCCAAACACGGAGGAGCTCTGACAGATCTTGGCATTCTCGCTTACCGAGCCGGGCGGTATAACGAAGCGAGAACTTATCTGGAACGCGCTATTACGAGCACGCCCTCTTATCAAAAGGCGCATTATTACTATGCGTTGACGCTCGCAAAAACAGGAGATAAGACGAAAGCCGATCGCGAATTCGAAATTTCCAGATCCTTGCAGAAGACCCATACCGCGAATGCGCGATTGGAATTAACTGAACGGTGACCCTCCTACGCTGCATCCTGATCGCCGGAGTGATTGCAGCGATTCTGTTGATCGCTAGCGAGCCGCCGAACGTCATCCCAGGTAAGTTTGTCGACGTTACTCAACAGTGCGGTGTCAAATTCGTCCACAAGGCCTCTCCGACCACGCGAAAGTATCTGCCCGAAACGATGGGATCTGGTGTCGCGCTCTTTGATTACGATAATGACGGATTGCTGGACATCTATTTCGTCAACGGAGCGCGAATCGATGATCCAACTGCAGCAGGCACTGTACCTCAAAAAGATAGCCCGCAGTATTGGAACCGGCTGTATCACCAAAAGAAGGACGGAACCTTTGAGGATGTGACGGAGCGCGCCGGAGTTGCCGGAGTGGGATACGGAATGGGAGTCGCCGTTGGCGATTATGATAACGATGGCTATGAGGATTTATATGTAACGGGCTATGGACACAACACGCTGTATCACAACAACGGCAATGGGACGTTCACGGACGTTACGGCTGAAGCTGGGGTGGGCGGCAGTGGTTGGTCGACCAGCGCCACTTGGGTGGATTATGACAACGACGGTAAATTAGACCTAATCGTCGCGCGATATCTGACCTGGGACTTCACGGATATCTGGTGCGGGGAGCGCCAGGAAGGCCATCGCGCATATTGCCACCCGGATATCTTCAAGCCGATTACCTTCCTTCTCTATCATAACGAGGACGGGAAACATTTTCGGGAAGTCTCAAGGCAGGCGGGTTTGACGAAACCGGGGAAAGGCTTGGGGGTCGCCATAGCCGATTACGATCATGATGGATACCCCGATATCTTCGTCGCCAATGACTCAATGCCGGAATTCCTGTTTCACAACAAGCGGAATGGAACCTTCGAAGAAGTGGGCCTCGAAAGCGAAGTGGCCGTTGATGGCGACGGCCGCACGTATGCCGGTATGGGAGTTGACTTTGCCGATTACAATAATGACGGCTGGCCGGACTTGATTATCACGGATTTGGGTAACGAGAAGTATGCCACCTACACGAACTCACGCGACGGGAGCTTCACTTACGCGAGTTACACGAATGGAATTGCTCGAATGACGCTTCTGCACTCAGGCTGGGGCGTTCGCTTTATGGATTACGACAACGATGGGTGGAAGGATCTTTTCATCGCTCAAGGCCACGTGCTCGACACAATCGATATCAGCACGCCGGGTCTCCATTACAAAGAACCACCGCTGCTTGCGCGCAACACAGGTCACGGATTTGTGGACGTATCCAAGAATTCAGGCGCGATGTTTGAGGAGAAATGGGCGGCTCGCGGCTTGGCATTGGGCGATCTGGATGACGACGGCCGTGAGGACGTGGTGATTACAACCACGAACGGACCCGCCTACATTCTGCGCAATGAGACGCAGGCCGCAAATCACTGGCTCGCAGTAAAGCTGGTAGGAACGAAAAGCAATCGCGATGGAATCGGGGCAGCCATACAGTTAACAAATTCGCAGGGAATTCAATACCAAACCGTCACGACGGGCGGCAGCTACTGTTCGGCAAGCGATGTGCGCGCGCACTTCGGATTGGGTCCAGATACGCGAGTGCGCGATATCGAAATTCGTTGGCCGAGTGGCATTGTCTCGCATCTAAGGGACATTGCAGCTGACCAGATAGTGACAGTGAAGGAACAAGCAGCCGGGCCGGCAAAATAGGCCGCGACTCCGTTGCTCAAAACTCCAACTTGAGTTGAAGCTGTATTCGCCTCGGCCCCTCCAGCGTGTTGTTTGTGTTCAAGATTCCAAACGCGGCATCGTTCGGGTTCAGGTCGACAGAATTATGAGCGTCAAAGATATGCCTGTTCAGCGCGTTCAAAAAGCTGACCTGTAATAGCAGGTCCGTTCGCTCCGTGATCTGTGTGCGTTTCAGCAGATTAAAATCTTCCGCGTAGAAGAAGAAGCTTCGCGCCGTGCCGAGTTCACGCGCGAGGTTGCCAAGGTGATAACCGCCTGCCCCGATATTGGCGTTTGGATCGAAGAACGCGGCTTTGTTAAAGACGGGGTCTGTTACTGGATTGAAGTTCCCGCTCAGGTACTGCGAACTGAACAGCGGCTGGCCGGGCACGTAGCTGAACCGGATATTGTGATTAAAGCCCGGGATGCCCGTCGCGCAACAGAAGTTCGTGGGTTGACCGCTGTGATAGGTCTGGACGCCGCTGACGGACCAGCCGCCGAGCACCGCATTGACGACACCGCCGTGATTTAAGAACTTCTTACCTTTGCCGACAGGCAGTTCGTAAATGTAACTCAACACGAAGTTTTGAGGAATGTCTTGTTGACTTGGCGCCTTCTCCGCCTTTAGATCAAACGGATTTTGCACTGTGCCCAGGCCGGTGATTTGAGCGAAAAACGGAAGCGCGCTATCCGCGTCTGTCAGCGTCTTCGACCAGGTGTAGGCGGCCATCAGGTTCAGTCCGCTATGGAACCTTCGTTGCAGCGAAAGTTCCATAGCGTGATAGGTGGACTGTCCCAGATTTTCGAGGCAGCAGTCCGTGTTAAGCCCAAAAAACTGCGGATACGGTAGCAGGGCCTGTGCCACGGTTTGGCCCTTTGGGCCGGTCGGAAACCCCGGGAAAGGAGGCCGGATTCCCGCGACAGCAGATGTCGGCGACGGGAAGGTATCGGTGAGCAGGGTCCCCAATGCGAAGTACTGTGGGTTCAAACTGTTGATCGGATCGATGTTCGATCGTAAGTGAGTAGAGTGCTGGCCTACATACGCCACGTCTACAATCAGGTCAGTGGCGAGCTGCTGCTGTATCTCAAAGCTCCAGTTCTGGATCATTCCAGGGCGACCGTACGACGCGTCGACATACGCATTGGCCGGATTGCCCTGGAAGTTGACCTGAGACGGATCCAGATTCGGTGGAGGTGTGTAAGCCGGCACCCCCGAGGCGATATTGAACGCCGGAGCAAAGCCGTTTGGGCTGTTGAAACTCGGGTTGGCCTGGAATCCGGTCTCGAGGTCGTTGCCAAAATCGGCATAAGTAATCGCAGCGTAATAAATGGTGTATCCGGAGCGAATCACCGTTTTTCCGTTTGCGGCCGAAGGTGCCCACGCGAATCCGATTCGCGGCCCGAAGTCCTTATGGAACGTGTTGGCCCAAGTCTCGTCAACAATGCCGTTTCGTCCCGGTCCCTTGCCGGCAAACACTAATGCCCCCGGGCGGCCGCCGGCACCAGGATTCGGCGCGGTCAGGCTGATGTTAGATGTATTCCCGTGTGCTTCGAAGCGAGGCGCGTCCACGTCCCACCTCAGGCCATAGTTGAGCGTGAATGTCGGGGATATTTTATAGCTGTCCTGTCCAAACAACGCGTAGTAGTGTGAGTGCCATCTCGGCTGACTCGCATACGCAGTAAGGTTCGCATTGTCTACCAACCCGAGCAGCATGCTCGCAACGCCGTTTCCGCTCAATCCAGTTGTAGACGGGGTTGCAGCGGTTTCCGCGCGAGCAAAATTGAACGTTCCCGCCATATTGCTGAGGGACCCCGGCTCGAATATCTGGTATCGAAAATCCAAACCGAATCGAAAGTTGTGCTTTCCCGTGACCCAGTCCAAGCTATCGTTGAACCTCCAGCCATTGTCGATAGTGTCGTTACTGACGATGTTACCGATGCCCGTGATCGGCCCTTCATTTACGTTGATGCGTGGAAAAGTGGGCCCAGAAACTCCCGTGATGCCGAGCAATGCGTCGTAATCTGTGCCTGTTGAAACCAGCGTACTCGCGTTCTTGCTATTCGTGCGATTGAAACCGATATTCAAGTGGTCGAGCAGCGTGGGTCCTATGGTATAGTCATTGCCCAGCCGATAGTAATGAGTAAAGAAGTCTTGGGATTGGCCAGCACCCGCCGGTCCGGGAAGGAACGGCGTATTCGCGAGCCTTACATTGTCCCGCGAGCTGTACGTGACGTAGATCTTATCCTTCTGCCCCAGGTTCTGATCGAAGCGCATAGTCATCGTGGTCGATACAATCGGGAAGCTGAACGGGAACGCGAAGTTATTCACTACATTGCCATTCTGCGCCCCCGGGAAGAAACTGAGCAGTTTCTGGCCAATCGGAGAGAATCGGGATTTTGGAATCGCGTTCTTACCGGTTTCCGCTAGGAAAGAAATACGGCAAGTTACCGGCCCTTTCGGAGTGTTGACCGTTCTCGTTGTATTCGGATCGAAAATCTCGCCTTGATAGATAGGGGTGCCATCGCACGGGTTGGTGCCCAGGAAACCTTTAGGTGTCGCATTCAGCGACGACGTAAAATCCCCGCCGAGTTCGGCCGCGGTCGGCACCGTGCTCGTGTTCAGGCCCCCCTGATTCTGTCGGTACTGTTCCCAGGAGAACAAGAAGAACGTCTTGTCCTTACCCTTGTAGAGCTTTGGGATCCAGACGGGACCGCCTAACACTCCACCGTAATCGTTCTGTTTGTCTAGCGGCCGCGCCAAACCGAGACGGTTGTTGTTCCACGTGTTCGCGTCCAGATCCTCGTTGCGGAAAATGTCGTATGCCGTGCCGTGGAAGGTGTTCGTTCCTGCCTTGGTGTTAAAGATCTCAATTCCACCCGTTGTTCGGCCTAGCTCCGCCGGCATGGTGGACGTTTCCACTCTAAACTCGCCCAGGGCATCCACGGATGGTGCCGTTTCGTCGAAGGAAGAGCCGTTCTCAGACCGGTAGGTGCTCGCCCCATCGAGCAGAATCTCGGTTGCGTAATTCTGGCCGCCTGTAATCTTCGACTGGAACGTTCCACCGTTCGTCGAGCTGTTTGAGCCTACGCCGTTCGTGCCGGGACCGATGGTACCAGGCGTGAGGAAGACAAAGGATTCCGGCGAGCGGAGACTAGACTGACCGCTGCCCAACGCGAGAGGCAGGTCGAGCACCTGCTTGGTGGTGACGACCGTTCCGATGTCCGAAGTCTCGGTTTCCACGGTGGGTGCGTCGCCAGTAACGGTTACGGTTTCGTTGACCTGACCGGTTTCAAGCGTGATGTTGATCGAAGACGTGGTGCCCACTTGCACCACTACGCCCGTGATTTGAGCGGACTTGAATCCCGGAGCGGTGGCGGTAACATCATAGTTCCCAATCTGAACGTTAGGGAACACATAAGCTCCGGCACTGCTCGAGATTGTCTGATAAGTTGTGCCAGTTCCAACGCCCTTAGCAGTGACGTTCGCGCCTGGAACGAGAGCTCCGCTCGCGTCCTGCACGTTTCCGGCGATAGACCCTTGGTTTGTCTGCGCCGATGCGATCCCGAACGACACAAAAAGAGCCACTATTATTGAAGTACTGCCGTGCTTGTATCCCATGACTAATGCTCCTGGTCCTGTGCTCTTGCTTTTCTTTCTCATTGGACCTGCGGCTCCGTCGACCGCTTAATCTTGTCCTCTAATTTCTGATCCTGACGTTCATCCGCCTCTTGCTTCAACCGGAGAAATGAATTCAACGCCAGACGAGCTTCTTCGGGACGCTGCTCTCGCCGGTACAGTTGGGATAGCTGATAATACGACTGGCGCACCGTGTCCGGACCCGCTTCCCCTTTGCCATTCACAACTGCCAAAAAATCCCGGATTGCAGCGTCATTGCTCCCCAGTTGCGCCTCCGCGCGCCCTAATTGGTAATGAGCATCGCGTGACTCCGGATGTTTCTCGACAAACTTCGCCAGCAGGGCCGATGCAACATCTGATTTTGAGCGCTCAATATCTACAACGCCCAGCTTATACATCGCTGTAACGTTTTCGGGATTCAGCTTGATCTCGGTCTCGAACTCCGCTTCAGCCTTTTCAAGATAATTCTGTTTCCAGTAGATGTCGCCCAGCTCCTGGTGCAATCCCGGCTCGTCTGGTTTCAGCTTTAGCGCTTCTTGACACTCTTTGGCCGCATCGTCCAAACGATCCGCCTCTTCGAAAGACTCCGAAAGCACCTGATGGATGCGCCATGATTTCGGGTCGGCCTGATACATGCGCTCATAAGTTTCCTTAGACATCTGCATGTACGCGCGACCGAGGTGATACAGAATGTCGACACTATTGGGCTTGAGCTTCGATGCATTCTCGAGGTGTAAGACAGCGGAACCCGCATCGCCTGCGCCAAGCTCGGCCAGGCCTAGCCACATCAGTGCGTCAGGATTCGTGGGCTCCTCGTGGACCGCCTTGCTGAGCGCCGTAGCGGCTTCACCGTAGTTGTCCAGCCGGTATCGGGCAATGCCTAGGAACAAGTAAGCGCCATGGATCCCTTGCTTAAGCTTCAGGCTTTTTTCGAATAGCGCGGCTGCTTCCCCGGACTGCCCCTGCTGAAGCCGGACCAAACCCAAATCGAAATATGATTCCGCGAAATTGGGCTGCTCGGCGATACATTTTGAGAAGGCGTTCGCAGCTTCGTCCAGATGACCACTGCGCATTGCCTCGGTCCCTTGCTGGAAATTGGCCTGAAGCTGCTCGTCCTGTTGCGAATTCTTAGAGTGGACCGCTGGAGGCAGTGCGAGCAGCAAGACTGTCGGCGCGACAATACGGGCGACGGAGCCCCTGAACTCCATTGCTCTCCCTACTTATGCTTCCAAGCGACGGAAGCGCTTGCAGTATCCTACAGATTTCCTGTTGAGTCAATCCTTTTCTTGCTCGTGCTTTTTCCGGTAAATCCGTAAATATCAACTAATTGGACGGCGACGATAACATGTTCGCCATGGATCGCCGACAAGAGATTCATTGCCGGATTTTACGAGCAACTCCCTTGCCCTCCTCGATGGAGTAATAACGATCCACTTCAGGCAAAGAAAGCTTCTCAATCCTGCCGCTCGGCCAGTGGACCTCGACACTGTCGATCGTTGAACAGTGCCCTAAACCGAAATGGAGACGTTGATCATTGGAAGAAGCGTAACTACCTCGCTGATTACATCCCCACGCTGGCGCATATTTCCCGCTCGCAGATACACGGTAGCCCCCACGGCATCTCGCGGACTTTTCGGTCCTCCGATTAACTTCAGTCCCACCCAATGGCGATCCTTCATCAGAGCTACATCTTGCAACAAAGCGGGCACTCTATCGAGCTGATTAATAACCACATCGATCCTGCCGTCGTTGAAGAGATCTCCAAAGGCCGCGCCTCGAGCCACAAATAACTGTGCCAGCCCGGTGTTCTTGACAGGTGGAATCACCTCAAACTTTCTTCCTTCTATGTTGTGGAAGAGTAGGGGGCGCTCCGCAAAAGTAGTGCCCCAGTCGGTCTTGTCAACGCCTGGATAGACATGGCCATTGGCCACGAATAGATCCTTCCATCCATCGTTGTCATAATCCAGAAAGCCGGTCCCCCAACCGAGAAATGGAATCGTTACTTCCGCGATTCCGAGCTGGTAACTCACATCCGTAAAATTTCCGCCACCATCATTCCGGTAAAGCGGATTGTAATCATCTGAAAAAACTGTGTTATAGACATCAAGCAACCCGTTGTTGCGATAATCGCCAATTGCAATTCCCATTGAAGCCGCCTCGCGCCCGTTTTCGTTGAACGCGTAACCTGATGCATAACTTGCATCTTCGAATGTGCCGTTTCCTTTATTCAGATACAAGTAATTCGGTTTCGAATCATTGGCGACGAGTAAGTCAACTTTTCCGTCGTTGTTAACATCGGCGAAGACCGCAGTTAGGCCATAGTAACCCTGCGGGTCATTGACTCCGAGCTTTTCGCTTACATCTGTAAATGTGCCATCGCCATTGTTATGGAAGAGGTGATCCGGCTCGCCCTTGAGCCCTCGCGGACCGCACATAACGTCTAGGCCCCGGAATTGGCAGTAACTGAACCGTACGGCGGGCGATCCGGCGATCGGGGGATGATCGATGTCGTAATGAACGTATCCAGGAACGAAGAGATCTAAGCGCCCGTCGCCATCATAATCGCCGAAAGTTGCCCCGGTGGACCAGTTGCCGAGCGTCACACCCGCCTTTTCGGCAACATCCGTAAAGGTTCCATCGTGATTGTTGTGATAGAGCCGGTTCTTTCCGAAATTGCTGACGTAGATGTCCGGCCATCCGTCGTTATCGTAATCGCCCACAGCGACGCCGAAGCCCCACCGGTCGTTTGTTACGCCCGCTTTGGCCGCGACATCCGTAAACGTCCCGTCATGATTGTTATGAAATAGCGCTGCATGTGGCGCTGCTGCCTTGCCCTTAAGGGCTTCATACGTTGAGCCGTTTACTAAGTAAATGTCCAGCCAGCCGTCGTTATCAAAATCCAGAAGCGCCACCCCCGAACCCACCGTTTCTAGAATGTATGTCTTCTCCGGAGTGCCCATGACGTGATGCCAATGCGTGAGTCCTGATTGCTCCGCGATATCTTGAAAAACAATCGGGCCACTGTCGACGAATCCGCCGGCAGTTATCGGACGATTCTCCGCATCGTAAATTGCCGCGTGTGCTCCCGCCGTCGACATTCCTCCTTGCGCTTGTTCTTGTGGTTTTCGCGGCTCGCCGGTTTGAGCATGGGCCTGCGTTGAAGCCCAGCGCCAGAAAGCGAACCCTACTGTTAGTAACGCAACGAAACAGGTCAACGCCCGGTACATACTTCGTTTCAGAATTGCTTGCATTGGCCCGACATCCTGAATTCACCTCTGAATGAGCGCGCCTCGACGCGCAGAGCCGCGCCTGAATTTAGCTGCTGCGCCTTGCTGCCGCCGTTGATTCGCGAATTACCAGGTCCGGATCGATCAAAAACTCGCATCCGTCTGTAGGCGGCGCTCCGGTTCCCGCTATCAACTTCTCGAATGCAATATGTCCGATGCGCTCACGAGGAACATGGACCGTGGTTAGCGTCGGGTGGCAGAATTCGGAAAGCTTAATATTGTCGACCCCAGTAACCGAAACCTCCTCGGGGACGGAGATCCCCTGCTCGCGCAACGCTCGCAAAGCGCCGACTGCCATAAAATCGTTCACGCATACGATCGCAGTCGGTTTAAACCCGCTTGCCGCGATCTCCCGGACTACTTGCCAGCCGCCTTCCAAATTGTCGTTCCCGGCAAACGTCCTAACTTCTGTAGTAGGCGAGAGCTTCGCGAAAGCCTCGATCAGCCCCTGTCGCCTCTCATGTAAAGGCGCGAAGTCCATATGATGCCCGACAAAGGCGATCCGTTTGTTATGTCCGAGAACGTAAAGGTACTCAGCCACTCTTTCCATGCCTTTTCTATAGTTCAGCCGGATATTTGTGATGTTCTGTCTAGCTGTGCCGACATCGTAGAACACAACCGGCAATCGGGTGGCAACCAGCTCGTCGATAATTCCGGGCTCGATTTCCGACACAATAGCAGCCAACCCCGCCACCCTTCGGCCCACCATCAATCGAATGCTCTTGACTAACTGCTCGGCCTGGTAATTCGTGTTCGCGACGACAATCTCGTATCCACGTCTGTGTGCGGCTGATTCAACTTCGCAAACAATGTCGTAAAAGAAAGGGTTTTCCATATTCGACACCACGATTCCGAGCGTGCGGCTCTTGCCGGCAGCCAGGGATCGGGCGTGCAGATTGGGATGGTAATTCAGGTCCGCGACGACCTTCATAACCCGCGCTCGCGTCGAACTCCGCACGACTCCTACGTTATTGAGAACCCGCGAAACAGTAGCGGTCGAGACTTTCGCTCGGCGAGCGACTTCTTCGAGACTCATGCCTGCCTTGGTGCTTTCCTCATCGTATCGCCGTCGCCGCAGTTTCGCGAAACTCTCATTCGGAGCATTGTTCAAATTAGGAGTGCGGTAGAGTTCGAGCAGCCGTTTCTTCGCCCTATCCGAGGTGAACGATTGAACCTTTTACCGAAAGATGAAAAGTTTTTCGAATACTTTCACCAGCAATCGGACATTCTCTGCCAAGCGTCTAGTCTGCTGCTTTCAGGATTACGAGGCGGCTATGGCGGTATGCGCGAGGTTTCAAAACGCATGGAAGCGTTGGAGCGTAGCGGCGACGACATCACACATAGGCTCTTTGACCGTCTACGCAAAACATTCATCACGCCGTTTGATCCTGAGGACATTCAGGCTCTTGCCGCCGCTCTTGACGACGTTCTGGATACTCTCGAGGACACAACCTTTCGCATCGTGGCGTATCGAATCGATCCCATTCCCGGCGCGGCTGTGGAATTAGGGGAGATGATCGCGAATTCCTGTCGCGCATTGGACAAAGCTTTACGCGCTTTAGAGAAAAAGGACTCGGTCGTAGAGGATTGTGTTGAAGTAAACCGTCTTGAAGATGAGGCAGACGCGGTGGAGCGAACGGTATTAGCGAAGCTCTTCCGCTCCGACACCGACCCAGTTAGTTTGATCAAATTGAAAGATCTCTACGAACTTCTTGAAAGCACGACCGATCGCTGCGAAGATGTTGCCGATGTAATTCAGAATATTGCGGTAAAGAACCTTTAGAGGTATGCCGCTGCTCGGTCTTGTGGTTTTTATCGTCATCGTGGCGCTGAGCTTCGACTTTGTAAACGGATTCCATGATGCTGCGAACTCGCTTGCGACCGTAGTTGCGACACGCGTTCTTACTCCAGCTCAGGCGGTGGCCCTCGCTGCTCTGTTTAACTTCATAGCCGCCTTTTTCCTGGGAACGGGGGTGGCTGCAACAGTCGGACGCGGTTTCGTCAACACAAAAATTGTGACTCCCTTCGTAATCCTCGCGGGACTAACAGGTGCGATTCTTTGGAATCTTCTGACCTGGTATCTGAAACTGCCGGTCAGTTCCTCTCACGCGCTCATCGGAGGCTATGCCGGCGCCGCTATTGCCAAAGCTGGATTCAGCGGATTGGTAGTCGGGAAATGGCCCACCACGGTCGCGTTCATAGTAATAGCGCCTGCAATCGGCCTTGTTCTCGGCTATACGCTGATGCTCGCGGTCTATTGGATCTTTCACACCTTTTCTCCTGCCCAGATGGATCGCTGGTTCAGACATCTGCAGATCGCCTCGGCGTCGCTGCTCAGTTGCGCTCATGGCACGAATGACGCGCAAAAATCCATGGGCATCATCACAGCCGTTCTTTTCGCCGCCGGCCTTCAAAAGACATTTCGAGTTCCTGAGTGGGTCATTCTTGCCTGTGCTGCCGCAATGGGATTGGGCACTCTCAGCGGCGGTTGGCGAGTGGTCCATACTATGGGAACACGCTTAACCCGCCTGAGACCTCGCAGCGGTTTCTGCGCTGAGGCGGGCGCCGCCACTTCGATTCTTTTCGCAACCTGGCTCGGTCTGCCGGTTTCTACGACGCACGTCGTTACCGGTGCGATTGCCGGCGTCGGCTCAATTCAGCGCATTCGAGCGGTTCGCTGGACCGTAGCGAGCGACATCGTAATCGCCTGGGTCCTCACGATTCCGGCTGCTGCTCTGGTCTCCGCCCTGGCATTTTTTCTGATTCGTCTCTTCAAATCTAATGCGTGATGCCTTTCACCTTGACCGTTCAATCCGGTGGCCCTATACTGCCACTGATAATGTAATCGCTTGCAGCCTCATATGCGCTTGATCCTAGCCGTTGTGTCAGGAAATGAAAAGCTCCTTACGCTGAGCTCCATCGATGTGCTCGTGATCGGGGCGTATTTCGTGATGGTGCTAGGCATCGGCTTCTATCTGAAACGATTCACAAAAACCGGCGAAGATTTCTTTCTCGCCGGACGTGATATGACGTCCTGGATCGCCGGGCTTAGCTTTGTAGCGGCGAATCTTGGCGCTCTCGAGCTGATGGGATGGGCCGCATCGGCATATCAGTACGGGATTCTCGCAACGCATTGGTATTGGATTGGCGCCATTCCTGCGATGCTTTTTCTCGGCATCGTGATGATGCCGTTCTATTACATTTCGAGAACGCATTCGGTGCCGGGCTATTTGAAACTGCGGTTCGGCGAGCCTGCTCGTGCGCTCTCCGCCATTACCTTCGGTTTCATGACCGTGCTGATGAGCGGCATCAACATGTATTCCATGGCGCTGGTGATGAAGATCATTCTCGGCTGGGATATTCATTTCAGTATCTGGATGTCTTCCCTTACGGTGGCAGTTTATGTGTTTTTGGGCGGCCTTTTGTCGGCTATTTTTAACGAAGTCCTGCAGTTCTTTCTCATCTGGCTAGGCGCGCTTTTGATCCCCATTCTTGGTCTTATCGAAGCGGGAGGCTGGAGCGGGATGGTCCATCGCATTGCGGCGCGATTTCCCGGACAGGAATATACCCACTTGTGGAGTGGACTCGGCTCTTTCAGCACTAATCCGATGGGCATCCATTGGACCGGTATCGTTCTGGGTCTCGGATGGGTAATCTCATTCGGCTACTGGACCACCGACTTTCTAGTGGTTCAGCGCGTGCTCTCGGCTCAGGATCTCCGCAGCGCGAAGATGGCGCCCATCATCGGCTCTGTCTTCAAAATGGCCCTTCCCTTCATCGTCATTTTGCCTGGACTTTTAGGGCTCGCCGTTTTACCCGAGAAGCTCGTCGGAGAATCACAGGCCCTTCATGGAGGAGGTCACACCTATAACGAAGTGCTTCCGCTGATGCTGGCGCGCTATTGCGGTCCGGGCCTATTGGGATTAGGCATAACCGCGCTGATTGCGGGATTCATGTCCGGAATGGCGGGCAACGTCAGTGCATTTGCGACCGTCTGGACCTATGACATCTATCGGGCGTTTATTCGCAGGCGCGCTTCCGACGAACACTACGTTGCTATGGGGCGCTGGTGTACCGTGCTCGGCGTGCTCGTCAGTATCGGTACAGCGTATCTCGTGATGCAATTCCTCAGCATCATGGATTATGTCCAGGCTCTCTTCAGCTTTTTTGTCGCTCCTCTATTTGGAACAGTGTTGCTCGGTATGCTCTGGAAGCGCGCAACGCCCGCAGCGGGATTCTGGGGCCTGCTCGCAGGGACGGTTTCGTCGATCGGCATGTTCTTGTGGGTGCAGCGCGATCCGGCTGCGTTGCGCTACATCGCGCTGTCACCGGCCGCAAAACAGATGGCCGAAAACATGTACCGCGCTCTGTGGTCATGGCTCATCTGCGTCATTGTCACTGTGCTGATCAGTTTTCTGACAAAGCCCAAACCTGAAACCGAGCTCGTAGGCTTGGTTTACGGAGCAACCGAAATACCGTCAGAAGGGCGCCTGCCGCTGTACCACCGTCCAATGTTTTGGGCCGCAGTCGTGATCGTGATCTTCTTTGTGTTGAATATCATTTTCTGGTAGGAGCGGAGGATGCACGGCACGCATGGTTCTCTTTCGATCTGGTTCTTCATCGGTCTCTTACTAACAATCTATGGTCTGCTGATCACGGGAACAGGGCTCTACGAGCTCACGTCGCCTCCTGAACACGCCGTCGTACTTGCAAACCTGCACGCGCCCGTCTGGTGGGGCGCCACCCTGCTCGCCGTTGGTCTCTTCTATTTCATTCGATTTTTTCCAAGGAAGCGCTAATGCCAACATCGAATTCGCATCGAACTACGCTCGGGCTTATCGTCGGGAATCGCGGTTTCTTCCCGGATCACTTGGCAGCAAGCGGCCGGGAGGAAATGATCCGTGTTCTCAAAACCGCTGGCGTGGAGGTGGTCGCGCCGACCCCACAAGGCTCAAACACCGATCCTGCCCTCATCGCCAACGAGTCCAAATTTGGCGCAGTCGAAACGTTTGCAGAAGCAAAGCGCTGCGCCGATCTGTTCAAGCGTCACCGGGAGACCATCGAGGGCGTCCTCGTTTCTCTGCCGAACTTCGGCGACGAGCGTGCCATCGCCGACACAATGCGATTGTCCGGTCTGAATGTGCCCGTGTTGATACAGGCCACGCCGGATGATCCTCAACGCATGAGCATCCGCGACAGGCGCGACAGCTTCTGCGGAAAAATGTCAGCCTGCAACAATCTGATGCAGTACGGAATCCCATACTCGCTCACGACACTGCACACGGAGGCCCCCGGTTCTGCGGAGTTCAAACAAGATCTCGAATGGTTCATTGCCGTTTGCAAAGTAGTTCGGGGTATGCGCAGGCTGCGTGTTGGCGCGATTGGAGCTCGGCCGGCGGCCTTCAACACGGTGCGGTACAGCGAAAAGCTGCTGGAGGCGAACGGTATTTCCGTCATCACGTTGGATCTGTCCGAGGTTCTCGGCCGGATCAGCCGCATGAATGATAACGATGCTGCGGCTCAGAATAAGCTTCGAGACATCAAGGGCTATGTTTCGACCGCGGATGTGCCATCCGAATCGCTCATGAAAATGGCGAAGCTGGGGGCCGTAATCGATGGCTGGATGCGCGAGGAGGAAGTGAGTATAAGCGCCGTCCAGTGCTGGACGTCTTTGGAAGAAAATTTCGGTGTGGTGCCTTGCTCGGTCATGAGCATGATGAGCGAAAGTCTCATGTCGAGCGCTTGCGAGACTGACATCGCCGGCGTGCTCAGCATGCATGCCTTGCGATTGGCATCGGGAACACCCAGTGCCCTTCTGGATTGGAATAACAACTACGGAGACGATCCGAACAAAGCCGTGTGCTTCCACTGCAGCAACCTTCCGAAGCATTTCTTTGCGGGCGTGAAGATGGAATACCAGGAGATCATTGCGGGCACAGTCGGAAAGATGAACACCTTCGGCACGCTATATGGCAAAGTGAAAGCCGCCCCTATGAGCTATGCCCGATTCTCTACTCGCGATCGCGAAGGTAAGATTCGAGGCTACGTCGGTGACGGCCGCTTCACCGACGATTCGCTCAACACCTTCGGCGGCGCTGGCGTTGTCGAGATCCCGCGCCTTCAGGCTCTTCTACGCTACATCTGCGAGCATGGGTTTGAGCATCACACCGCGGCAAATCTCGCGCACACATCCAGCATCGTTTACGAAGCGGCAACGAAGTACCTGGGCTGGGAGCTGTACTGGCATCAGGCATGAGCACCATCGTGGCCGGAGTAGATTTCGGCACTCTCAGCGTTCGCGTTTCAATCTTTGATCAGGAGAGGGGAAGACTGGGGGCGGGTGTTGCCGAATACCCGCTACACCGCACGAGAAGTGACCCCGATTACGCGACGCAGAGTCACACCGATCACATGAACGGCTTAGCTACTGCAATGAAAGAGGCGCTCCAGGCGGCCGGTCTCGAAGGTGCGGACATAAAAGCAATTGCGCTCGATACAACAGGATCGAGCGTGATTCCCGTCGGTCGAAATCTGGAGCCTCTGGACGAATACTACTTATGGTGTGATCACCGCGCCGCGCAAGAGGCTGCGGAAATCACGGAGAAAGCGCACGAGACCGGACTTGAAGCAATCGAGTGGTGTGGCGGGGTCTACTCGTCGGAATGGGGTTTTTCGAAGCTTCTGCATTGGTTGCGGCACAATCCTGACCGTCGGCACGAGCTTGTTTCTGCTTTCGAACACTGCGACTATGTTGCTGCCGTTCTGTGCGGGATTAATGACCTCAATGACGCGCCGCGCAGCGTGTGCGCGATGGGTCACAAATGGATGTGGAATAAATCGCTTGGAGGTTTGCCCCCGGAAGAGTTCTTGACATCCGTGGATCCGCTCTTGAGTGGAATTCGGGCAAAGCTCGCCGGAAAATATTCGACATCTGACAAACTAGCTGGGACACTATGCAGCGAATGGGCTGAGAAGCTCGGCTTGGGACCTGGCGTATTGATACCGGTTGGAGCGTTCGACGCTCACTGGGACGCAATCGGCGCCGGAGTAAAGCTCGGCGACGTAGTAAATGTAATCGGAACGTCAACTTGCATCATTGGGTTGAGCGACGGAACAACACTGGTGCCAGGCGTGTGTGGCGTCGTGCCCGGTTCCGTCGATCCTCATCTGACTGGAATCGAAGCCGGCCTCTCTGCAGTGGGTGATCTATTCGAGGCAATCGCCCGCCGCGCAGCATCGACGCCCGCAGTTCTGGCCCAGGAGCTTGCGTCTTACAAACCGGGGCAAACGGGTCTGTTGCGTCTTACATGGGATAACGGTGATCGCACAGTGCTCGTGAATCCGGAGCTTGGTGGAGCGACACTCGGCTGGAATCTCACGAGCACGGCCGCTGACGAGATGTTCGCCGCAATTGAGGGCACCGCTTTTCACACACGCATCATATTAGAGCGCATGGAGGAGCATGGCGTGACAGTCCGGCGCATTATTAACGGAGGTGGTATCCCTAAACGAAACGAATCTCTGAATCAGATCTACGCAAACGTACTCAACAAGCCGATCCTCGTTCCGCAAGGCGATCTCACGAGCCTTGGCTCAGCAATATTCGCCTTCATAGCCATGAAAGCTTTTCCTTCGATCGAGGAGGCACAAAGTGCACTTTGTCCCCCTTACCGGACGTTTGAACCGCAACCAGTGAGCGTCGCCGCGTATGAGCAGCTTTACCCCTTATATAAGCGCCTATATTTTGCCCTTGGGATCAAGCAGTCAAATCCTGTGGCGATCGGCGATGTTCTTCCCGAACTTCGGAGAATCGCTGCCGAGACAAGGCAAGAGGCGGGACAAATCCAATGAACTCAAAAACGCTCCGCGAGGAAGTGTTTGAGGCGAACCAAGCATTAGTCCAGCACGGTTTAGTCATTTTCACCTGGGGGAATGCAAGCGGGTTCAATCGATCTTCAGGCGTCATCGCGATTAAGCCGAGCGGGGTTCCTTACGCGAAAATGACGCCGGCGGATTTGGTCCTTACTGACCTCGACGGACACATTATCGAAGGGACGTTGCGGCCATCTTCCGACCTGGCTACTCACTTAGCTCTTTATAGTGCGTTTGAGGGCGTAAACGGTATCGTGCACACGCACTCACGGTACGCAACGGCCTGGGCGCAGGCCGGTATCGAAATACCCCTATTGGGAACGACACACGCCGACTACTTTCGTACTGCAATCCCTCTGACTGCGCCGATGACTCCGGCCGAAATTCAATCCGATTATGAAAAAAACACGGCGTTAGTAATCGTGCGCCGCTTTGCCGGCCTGGATCCTTTGGATACGCCCGCCGTTCTCGTCTCGGGCCATGGCCCATTCACGTGGGCAACGTCTGCGGCCGAAGCAGCGCACAATGCAGTGGTTTTGGAAGAACTCGCCCACATCGCTTATCTGACGTTCACCATCAAAGTCGACGTCGAGCAAATTTCGGATACGCTCCGCGACAAACACTTCTTTCGCAAACACGGACCTTCGGCGTACTACGGGCAGAAAGCCTAATTCACAAGAGCACGAAGGTTCCCAGGCACGCGCCAGTTCAAGCAATTTCGGATCGTGGCATCCAGCTCAGCAGCGCGAATGGGTTTCGAAACATATGCGTCCATACCCGCCGCGAGACATTGTTCCTGGTCCCCCTTCATTGCGTTGGCAGTCATTGCAACGATCGGAATGTGCCCACCTGTCAATTGTTCCTTCTTTCGGATTGCGGCAGTGGCCTTAAACCCATCCATGTTCGGCATTTGGACGTCCATCAGAACCAAGTCGAAGGAACTAGTCTCGAGAGCGTCGATTGCAGCTTGTCCGTCTTCGGCAACTGCGATATCGTACCCTCGCTGTTGGAGCAACTTTACTGCGACTTTTTGGTTCACGGGATTGTCCTCGGCAAGTAATATCCGCCGCCGCTTCCGGTCCTCTCGTAAGGTATGTCTCGTAATCAGGCGGTCCGGCCTTCTCGTTCTGTTAATCACGCTGCAAAGTGATTCGATTAGTTCCCTTTGACGCACCGGCTTAACCAAATAAGCCGAAATACCAAGCTCGCGGCATCGCGCTCCGTCGCCAACGTTGCCCGCCGAGGTCAGCATCATGATTTCCGTCTCGCTCATCGAACCGTCCTCCCGCATGATCTCTGCCATCATGAAACCATCCATTTCCGGCATGTGGCCATCCAGCAAGACGAGTGGGAATGGGTGGCCGGTGCTCTTTGCCACTTGAAGCGCCTGGAGTCCAGCCCGCCCACTCTCAACGGCTGTGGCGCGCATCCCCCAACGAGTTAACATTCCTTCTAATAAGCGCCGGTTCGTAAAATTATCGTCCACAATCAACACATGCACATTCCGCAACTCTTCCGGTTGGATAAGCGCCGGGCGAGCTGTCGGGCTATCTTGAACCCGCAACTTGGTCGTGAAGTGAAAAGTGCTACCTATGCCCGGCTCGCTTTCGAGCCACATGCGCCCATCCATCAGCTCAACGAGACGTTTGCAAATAGCCAACCCCAACCCCGTGCCGCCGTATTTGCGGGCCATGGAACCGTCCCCCTGAGAAAACGCCCCAAAGATCTTTGCCTGATTCTCCAGCGGAATACCGATCCCAGTGTCTCGGACCGCGAAGTGCAGCTCAGTGCTGTCGTCAGTGCGCGATAGTTCTTCGACGGTTACGACGACTTCTCCGCGCTCGGTGAACTTAACTGCGTTTCCGACTAGATTAATGAGAATCTGGCGAATTCTGCCAGGGTCTCCGAGCACCGTTTCGGGAACCTCCGGCTGCACCTCGTAAATGAGCTCCGTGCCCTTCTGATAGGTGCGGATACTTAGCGCCTTCGCAGTTTCGCCTAGGCTTTCGCGCAGATCGAATGCGATGGAATCGAGTTCAAGCTTTCCAGCTTCGATTTTCGAAAAATCCAGTATGTCGTTAATAATCGATAGCAGCGATTCGGCGGAAACATGCACCAGGTCGAGGCATTCGCGTTGTTCTTCCGTCAGGTCCGTTTCGAGCGCCAAATTCGTCATTCCAAGAATGCCATTCATCGGAGTGCGAATTTCATGGCTCATGGTGGCGAGAAACGTGCTCTTGGCCTTGCTCGCCGCTTCTGCAGCTTCCTTTGCCGTGCGCAGTTCTTGTTTTCTCGCTCTTAGTTCGGCCGTGCGTTCCAAGACGGTCTGCTCGGTCATCTCGTTTGAGGACTCGAGCTGTGCACGCTTAAGGGCGTGATCCTTCATTTCCGCCACGCTTTGAAAACAGCTCCATAGAAGGAAAACGTCTTCGAAGATGACCCACCCGGCGTGTTCGACCCACCGCCATGCGCTGGCCGTCAGTACGCCGAAAACAGACTGCGGCCAGAAAACGCCTCGGATGAGATGATCGCCTGCGACCACCAAGGTCGCGGGAATGAACACCCGCCAATCCCGGTAGAAAGCCAGAAAGGCGAGAGATCCGAAGACGTGAAAGTGGGTTTCAATTCTGCCGCCCGAGAGATGAATCAGCAGGGCGGACATAAGCATCTGGCCCGTGGCAATAGTCATCCGTGTAGCCGTTTCGCCGGCTTTCCACCACGCCAATGCCACCGGGAAAAGCGTTATCCCGCCGCCGAGAAACAGCGTAACCCAGACATGCAGGTGAACTTGGCTGTACTGTCCCGCCCACGTGCGAGGCGTGATCCACAAGGCCGTAGCAAGCGCCGCGAGCCACTGAAACGTCATGAGACCGGCAAAGAGTCGATCCGTGCGCCTGTAGATTGCTTGCCGGTTTTCTACGAACAGAGCTGCTGCCCGCCGTTGAATTCTATCCCCCAGCGCCGCGACCGTTACTCTCTCGTCCATGACTTGTCCTCTTTCAGTGCCTGACGGCTTGGATCGTGAAGCGAGCAGCCGAATACGGGTGAATGCGCGATTTCTGATCCATTTCTCCTTACACAGCGGATTACGGCATCCGCCCCCTCGTTGTCGCCTGGGTGTCCGCGACCACTCGTAATTCCACCGCTAAAGACGAGCTTGCCCTCGGGCGAATACAACAGAGTTTGGCCTGATACTCGTCCTCCAAAGAGTTGTGTTTCAGTTCCTGCTCTGTCATAGAGAACCGAAACGCCTGGGATGGATCTGGCTTTTCTCCACAGATCCGATCCTGCTACCTCAGTCCCGTTCGCACCAGGCTTGTAGAACATCACAAAAGTTTGAATCCTACCTCTCAGTTGAGCCATGATCAGCTCCAATTCAGCGATGGTGGCGCGTGTACAGGGACAATTCGGATGCGCCAGAATCACGAGCGTAGGGAACCCACGTGATCTCGAGAGTTTGCTTTCTATCGGCCAGCGCTCTGAAACGCGAGCCGCTTGCGCGGGAGTGTTCTCGTATCTAACAAGGATTCTCGTCCCCCAGATGATTCCGGCAAGCCAAAGCAACATCAATGCGATTCGGAGATGTTTACCCTTATTCGGCATGTAGCCCTCAGGCCCGCCTTTTATCGCGCCACAAGATACATCGGCTACATAAAGGAAACGCTTGAGGGCCTACTGCGTAGTTCTATCGAATCGTCGTGGTAAGAGTGTTCCTATGGACTAAGCACTTCCGCCGCACCAATCACTGCAGTTTCTTAGCCTTGAACTGTCCATTGAAGATCAGGCTTGTGACGTTGTGAGCCGCGTCTTCGACAAACTCGACCTGAGCGCTTCCATCCTCGGGTTCAAATTTCGTCTCCGACTCGGGGCGGAGTACGAGCGACTCCCCTTGCACGCCGAAGAGTAAACTCTGGCCCTTGACTGAGATGGTAACGATCACGTCGGGTGCTTCTTGAACCTGATATCTACCAGCGTACCGATTAAGCTTCGCCGGATCCATGTGAATAAATTGTTGCTCGTGAGGCAGCTCGTATTTCTCCCCAAAAACAATCGCAGCCAGATCTTTGGAGATCTTGGTAATAGCCGCCGTCTCCAAATTGCTTAGCACGATAATCGTCGTATGCTCGTCGGGAAATCGTGCAATCTTGCTGACAAACCCTTCTATTCCGCCCTCATGGCTGATCATCTTGCGCCCGAACTGCGTCTCGATTGCCCAGCCATACCCGGCGATCGCTACATGCGGCGTAAACATAGCCGTCAACGACTTCTGGCTTACAAGCTTCTCGGTGTACAGCGCCTGATCCCATCGCAGCAAATCTTCGACGGTTGAATACAATCCACCAGCCGCATAAGGCACTGTCATGTCGATGTAAGTAGCATTGCGAATCGCTCCGCTCTTTCGGACATAGCCTGAGGCGCGATGTTCAATTATCTCGTCGTTGCTGTCGTACCCGCTATCTTTCATCCCAAGCGGCGTGAATATCTCCTCCTTTAGAAACACAGAGTAGGACCTGTGTGAAACCTGTTCGATGATCAAGCCCAAAACTGCATATCCCGAGTTACTGTAAGAGAATTTCGCACCGGGAGGGAAATCTAGAGGTTTATCTTTGAAACTATTAACCAGAGCTTCCGGAGTGATCGGAAATCTCTCTATCCTCTTATAATCTTGAAAGTCTGTGAAATCGGGAATGCCGGATGTGTGAGTCAAAAGCTGATCGATTGTGATGGGCTGCCAGGACGCGGGGCATCCTGCCACATACTTGCACATTCGATCCCTTACCGATAATTGGCCTCGCTCTTGAAGCATCATTATCGCCATCGATGTAAACTGCTTTGTGATCGAACCGATTCTGAATTTTGTGTTTGGTTGGTTCGGCGCCGCCCATTCGAAGTCGGCCATTCCATAACCGCGCCTGATTAGCGGCCGCCCATCCTTTGCAACCAACACCGAACCGCTAAATTGATGAAGCTTCTCGAGCGCTCGCATATACTCTTCCATCTTCGCGGTTACATCTTTAGTGCCGCTTCGCATACATGCGGAGAGCAGAACACCGGTGAAGAAAACGGAGATATATACAAATCGGAATTTCAGTGACATAGAGAAGTAAACTGCACAGTGGCAGCAAAAGGAGGATGCTCAGATTGAGCTACGTTGTTGGTGCGGATGAGAGGACTTGAACCTCCACTTGGTTTCCCAAACTAGAACCTGAATCTAGCGCGTCTGCCAATTCCGCCACATCCGCAAGCGCACGCAGACACCAATCTTATCGCACGATCAGTGTCCGTACTTAAAACCTATTAAACGAAAGCCGCCGATTCCGCCGTCTCCTCCAGTACTGTTGGAAATCCAGCCGCGGCCCACGCATCGTAACCACCAAGAACGTTTACAACATCATCGAATCCTGACGCCTTCAGCAGACTGCACGCAATCGCGCTTCGATATCCACTTTTGCAATGCACTGCGAATCGTGAACGCTTATCGAGCGCGCCCAAACTCTCCCGCAGCTTGTCGAGTGGACGATGCAGCGCTCCGGCTATGTGGCCGTCCTTCCACTCAGGAGCCCGCCGCACGTCCAACACGCAAAGCGGCGAAGCCTCGCGTGCACCTTTCTCTTCTATCTCATCCCGTAGATCTTGGACCGTCCACTGATCCACCGTTTCGAGTGGCAGGCCTTGTTTCACCCATCCGGCAATTCCGTCCGCGATGTAACCGGGGACCCGCTCGATTCCGACCCGCGCAAGCCGGTAGCGCGCCTCTTCAGCCGATCCAGTATCTTCGCAGGCGAGGATTACGTCGCGGTCCAATCCGAGGACCGATCCCGCCCAGGAGGCAAACTGCCCTCCTAAGCCGATATTGATCGACCCTGGAATATGGCCCGAACAAAACGCATTCGCCGGACGCGTATCTAGAACGGCTGCTCCGCGGGCCGTGAGCGTCTCGACTTCTCTCGCGATGAGCGGTTTCAATGGAGGCAGCTCGGCCAATGCAGAAGCGCCTTCCCGGTTGATATTCACATCACGGCGAAAGTATTCGGGCCTTTCCGGCAACCCTTCAGTCACAAGACTTATAAATTGATCGCGTGACATGGGGCGGAGAGCATAGTTCCACTGCCGCTCACGCCCGACCGTGGAGCTCCGGTCGTTACTGATATTCCTTCCGCACATCGAGCCTGCACCGTGAGCCGGATACACCAGAACACTGTCCGGTAGCTCAAGCAGCTTCTCGTGAATACTCTGGTAAAGCAGCCCTGCAAGTTCCGCAGGCTTATGCGTTTCGTCAAGATCCGGGCGCCCGACATCTCCGATGAACAACGTGTCCCCTGTAAAGACCGCCCACGGGCTGTTTCCACGTTCAAGATCCGTCACCACCACGCATACGCTCTCGATTGTGTGTCCCGGAGTCTGCAAAAATCGCAAGATACACTTCCCGAGGTGAATCTCATCTCCTTCGCGCACCGCCCGGTGTGCAAATTTCGCGCCCGATCCTTCGCCCAGATAGATAACTGCGCCGGTGCGCCGCGCGAGCTCCAGATGGCCCGAGACGAAATCAGCGTGTAGATGAGTCTCGATCACGTGAGCGATTCGTACACCGTGCTGTTGTGCCGCTTCTAAATAGATCTCGACATCTCGTTGTGGGTCCACTACGGCCGCAACGCCTTCAGACCCGACCAGGTACGACGCGTGCGCAAGGCACCCTAAATAGAACTGCTCAAATATCACTGGTGCACCTCTCTTCTACGCTCTCACCCGCCGAACTCCCAACCAAAACAAGCTTTTCGGACATGATACGGTATTTCTCAGTCACGCGGGAAAACATGTTTCGCTCGCTGTTGCTTGCTCTCATCCTATTAACCCTTGCATGTAGCGGGCGGAGCCTCGCTGCTGAACCGGTACGTTTGATCTTAGATACCGACATTGGCAACGATGTTGACGACGCACTTGCACTTGCCATGATTCACGCGCTCGAAAATCGTGCCGAGGTCCGCCTGCTTGCGGTCACCATCACAAAAGACAATCGCTACGCTGCCCCGTTCGTGGATCTACTCAACACGTTTTACGGACGGCCCGGCATTCCCATCGGGGTGGTCCACAATGGCAAAACCCGCGAGGATTCGCCGATGCTCAAAGTACCGGTTGAGCGCCGCGACTCTTCCGGGCAATATGTTTACCCACGCCACATTCAAGATGGCTCACAAGCCGTCGATGCAGTTGAACTGCTGGCGCGGCTGATACGCGGCGAACCGGATCACTCCGTCACAATTGCGCAAATCGGCTTTAGCACTAATCTCGTGCGGCTTCTAAAAACATCCGGCGGCCGCGATCTCGTCCGGCAGAAGGTAAAAGTGCTTTGTCTAATGGCCGGCAATTTCGTTAAAGCTGAGCCTGAATACAACGTCTATACAGATCCCGATTCCGCTAGATCGCTTTTCGAACAGTGGCCGACCTCTATGATCTTCAGCGGATTCGAAGTAGGACTGAAAATAACATTCCCCTTTGAAGCGATCCAGCGAGACTTCGCCTACGCCGATAAGCATCCGATTCCGGAGGCTTACCGCATCTACGTGGGTAAACCCGAGGACCACCCGAATTGGGACTCGACGGCGGTGCTCGAAGCCATACGCCCCGACCGCGGCTATTTCGACCTTTCTCCGCCCGGCAGGGTCACGTTAGGCCCTAAAGACACTACCGTGTTTACCCCAGATCCACAAGGTAACTGCCGCTATCTGATCATTAGACCCGACCAGGTGGAGCGCGTGCGGGAGTTGATCGCAATCCTGGTCAGCGAACCGCCACAACGCACTCCGTCCGCCGCTACAAGCCGGATGGTCTTCTAAAACCTCTTTGGGCCACAGCACCTCTGTGCGAATCCAACTGAAACCATCGCTCGTTTGGGCACTCCTGGCCGTCCTGATTGCCGGACTTGCATTTGTAATCGATTATTACCGGCACCGGTTCGTCAGATCAGATTCGGACATGCTGGCATTTCTCCCCTCGTCGGAAGCCACAGTTTTCTTCGCAAATACCTCGGCTCTTCACAGGGCTGGCGTGCTGAATATGTTTGCTGTGTCCAAGACAAGCATCGAACCCGACTATCAGGATTTTGTGCGCCGAACGCAGTTCGATTACACGAGAGACATTCGTGCCATTGCAGGCGCGGTCGACACAAATCGCATTCTGTTGCTGATTCGCGGAAGGTTCGATTGGAACAGGTTGCGCGCGTATGCATTGACCCATGGAGGCATCTGCAAGGATCCCCTGTGTAACCTTCCTGCGGCGAATCCCGGTCGCTGGATTTCTTTTCTTCCGATTCAACCGGATGTCATGGCTTTGGCGGTGGCTTCTGATGGCGCGGCCGTTACGGCAGTTTCTACGAATCAAAACCGGACCTTAGAGCGGGTGCCGCCTTATCCAGTTTGGGTCAGGGTGGCGCCGGCTGTTTTTCGTAAGCCAGTTGCGCTTCCTTTCGCTGTCAGAATATTCGCCATCTCGCTGCAACCGGCTGATCGCGTACTCTTGTCGCTCGATTTGAGCGGAACTAGCGCATGGCCCTTCGTGCTCCGATTGGATGCTCAATGTCCGAATTTCGCAGCCGCCGAGACGATGAAAGCCCAATTGGAGCTCGAAACACGACTTTTGCGGATGGAATTAGCTCGCGAGCGTCGGCAACCACGCCCTGACGATCTCACAGGCTTGCTCGTGGCGGGTAGTTTTGCAGTCTCAAAGAAACGTGTCATCGGAGACTGGCCGATTCGCAAAGAGCTTCTGAAAACTCTCGAGTGAGCCGCCGGACGAAAAACGTGAATGCTGTTCTAACCTAGTAATAAGACGGGATGTCCACCACACTCTTGGCGGAACCTCAGATCGATCAACTCTATAAAAGCCTGCAAGAGAAAGTAAGATCTCGCCGGCCTAACGAAGATCTGAGCGGTCTCGAAAACGCATATCGCTTCGCATTGCACGCGCACGACGGGCAGAGGCGGGATTCGGGTGAACCTTATATAACGCATCCGCTTGCCGTTGCGGACCTGCTCGCAGACATGCAGATGGATCTGGTTACTCTTGAGACCGGTTTGCTGCATGACGTGCTTGAAGATACGAAGACAAAACCCGACGACCTCAAGGAAAGATTCGGCGAGGATGTTGCCCGCTGCGTGGACGGTGTCACAAAACTGACAAAGATCAGTCTCGCGAACCGGGAGGACCGGCAAGCAGAGAGTCTCCGCAAGATGCTGCTGGCAATGACCAGTGATATTCGCGTCATTATCGTCAAACTGGCCGACCGCCTCCATAATTTGCGGACCATTAGTGCCCTTCCGCGCGACAAGCAGGAAGCTATCGCGCAAGAAACCATCGATATATATGCGCCCATTGCGCACCGGCTTGGAATGGGCAAGATTCGCGGCGCGCTCGAAGACCTGGCCTTCGAAACACTCCAACCCGAAGCTGCGGCTGAGCTGATGCGCGAGATCGAATCAAAAAGACAGGAAAACGAAGAATGGGTACGCCAGATCCAAACCGAAATCGCACAGAGGCTTACAAAAGAGACTATTCCAGCCCGGGTCGATGGCCGCGTTAAACGCGCTTACTCGGTCTACTCGAAACTAAAGCGCCAGCGGATCACGCTCGATCAGGTGTACGATCTTCTCGCCGTCAGAATTATCACGGATTCGGTGAAAAACTGCTATGCCGCCCTGGGAGTAATTCATAACGAATGGCACCCTATCCCGGACCGCATCAAAGACTTCATCGCCATGCCGCGGCCTAATCTGTATCAATCGCTGCACACGTCAGTGATCGGTCCCGGTGGGGTCGCCTTCGAAGTACAAATCCGAACGGAAGAAATGCACCGCAATGCAGAGGAAGGAATCGCGGCGCATTGGAAATACAAAGAGGGCAGCAAAGGACCAGGTCAGGACGATCAGCGCATTGCGTGGCTTAGGCAGCTCATGGAGTGGCAGCGGGAAATGCGCGATTCGGGCGATTTCCTGTCCACCCTCAAAGTCGATCTATATCCCGAGGAAGTTTACACCTTTACGCCGAAGGGCCGTGTCATTGTGCTACCGCGAGATGCCACGCCCATCGATTTCGCTTATGCGATCCACACCGACGTCGGAAACAGTTGCGTTGGCGCTCGCGTAAACGGCGCAATCAAGCCTCTGAAATACGCGCTCCGCAACGGCGACGTCGTCGAGATCCTCACTCAACCGGGACATCAGCCAAGTAAGGATTGGCTGGGCGTTGTCAAAACCTCACGCGCGCGAAACAAGATCAAACATGTGATCAACACCGCCGAGCGTGCCAAAGCGGTTGAGATCGGCCAGAAATCGCTGGAGAAAGAGGCACGCCGCCTGGGGCTGAATCTCGGGCGATTTTCGCGCGATGATTTCGAGAACGTCGCCTCTGAATACGGTGTCAGTAAAACAGAAGATTTGCTCGCGGCCCTTGGCTTTGGCAGATTTTCAGCGCGGCAGGTTTTGCAAAAAGTGGCTGCCGACGACGTTATTCCGGAGCCGCCCGCTGCTCCTGTTCCCTCGCTGCCGCCTCGCGTACCGCAGCTTCAGCCTGGTTTACCCCCGGGCGATTTGACGATTCACGTCAAAGGGGTCGATGATGTTCTAGTTTACCGGGCGAAATGTTGTAATCCGATTCGCGGCGAGCAGATTGTCGGCTACATCACTCGCGGCAAAGGCGTTGCCGTGCACTCCGTTCAATGTCCCAATGTGCAAGCCATGCTGTATGAGTCTGAGCGTAAGATCGATGTCGAATGGGCGCGCAGCGCAAGCGAGCCACTGCCCGTCAAAGTAGTTATCTTCACCGACGACCGGCCCGGGATTCTCAATCAGCTCACGTCCATCTTGTCTGCTGAACAGAGCAATATCCGCACGCTTGAGGCAAGGGGCGATCAGTCCCGTACAGATGACAGCGCGATTGTCGACATTACCATGGAAGTCCGGGACAAGAAGCAGCTCGAGCGCGTCATCACTGCATTCCGCCGCGTTCCGGGCGTCAGAGACATCGAGCGCGTTCGAAATGTGTCCTAGGCAGAGGCGTGTGGAATGCCAGACAGATTAGAAGAAACCGCCGTTGCTGACCCGGAGCATATAGCAATTTCAAAATCCACAGGCATCAAAATAGATTGGCGGGACGGACATCATAGCGACTATTCGCTCGCTTATCTTCGCGACGAATGTCCGTGCGCGACCTGCACGGGTGCGCACGGGACGGAGCCGCAAAAATCGAGCTATTCAAAACCGGAGCTCTTCCCGATGTTTAAGCCCGCTTTGCGAATGAATTCGGTCGAGCCGGTCGGAAGCTATGCCATCCGCATTCACTGGAATGACGGGCACAGCACGGGAATCTACTCTTTCGATCACCTTCGAAAGATATGTCCGTGTGAAGAATGTGAATCGGCAGGCCGGATTACAGCAGCCGGAAGCTGACTTCGATGTTAGCTTCTACAGCCACCGGGCGGCCGCCTTTGTAACCAGGCCGAAATCGCCACCGCGAAACAGCTTCAACTGCTTTTTCGTCGAGTCCGAGCCCAACCGGACGAACGACCTTGATGTCTCGCGGCAACCCGTGCTCGTCGACGATAATCTGAAGGAGGACAGTTCCCGAGTATTTTGCTTTTCGCGCCTCTTCGGAGTATTCAGGCTCGACTTTTGAAACGAGCTGCGGCATCGAAACATCTCCGCCGGGGCGAAAGACACCGCCTCCGGTTCCTCCGCCGGAACCCGGCCCATAGCCGTTCCCGTTTCCGCTGCCAATACCGCCTCCTGAGCCAGTTCCAAAACCGCCAGTTCCCGGTCCAGTGGAGAACAGAGGATTCTTCGCCAAAGGATCGCCGTAGTTATCAGCCACGATCTGCGGCGCGGGCGCGGTGATCGTAGGAACAACCGGCAGCACCGGTTTCGGCACGGCTGCCATGGGCGGCATCATCTGTTTAGGAGCGAACTTCGGCGCCTCGCCCCGGCTTACCGGCTTCGGCATCTTATTCCCGCCACCGCCGCCGCCGTGCATCTGCTCTGAAGCGGGAGGAAGTTTCGGCTTATACGGCTGTATGGGGAAGTAAATGTCCGTTACGTCCTTCATCTTCTTTTTCACGGCAGGAACCTGGTATATGATGAGCGCAAGCGCTACGATCCCAACGTGAATTAGAAGCGAAACGGCTCCGGTTCTTGTCTCGCCGCCGCGGTAAGCGCCCCAGATCGATTTCACCTCGACCGGTTTGGACGTCACCTCCAAGGGCGGCAGCTTAGGCGGCCGGATCAAATCGCGTACATTGCTGACGAGTGATTTGTACCAAGGCACTTCGACCGCGCTCACACCGCCCATCTCAGCGCCTTCAATGGGTATTGAAGTGATCTCTAACGGTGGAAGCTTCGGCGGGTTAAAAACTTCCCGCATCCGGCGGACCATCGATTTGTAAAGGGGCTCTTGCAGATCGGCGGGAATGAGTAGCCGATCCAAGTGGGCATCCGGCTGACCGGCGTTCTGATGCTCCGTCATGTCTTCTCTATCAACTTCACTGGGGATTGCGGCACGCTATCCGGGCAGACACGCACGCCGGCTGGTATTTATTGGACGCCATGCGAAAAACCAGGTTGCAGCTAATTTCCGTACGCAATCCGCTTGACACCTTCAGTGTATCACCGATTTACAACCTCGCCGTCCAGCCAAAAATTGCGCTCTCGCCAGCCGGTCTAGTACCAGATCACCTCACCGTCGTCCCGCTTATTCGTACCGCAACGCGATCATCGGATCGATTTTCGTCGCCCGCCGGGCAGGAACATAGCCGGCGAAGAGCGCTACCGCGAGCATCGCAGTAAGTGCCATGCAAGTAACAACCGGGTCATACGTTTTCAAACCGTACAGTTGGTCTTTGACCATCGGAGAAAATGACATCGCCAAGGGGAACGGGAGGCCAATAACCATACCGATGCAGGTCAGCCGCACGACGTCGCGAAGCACCGTCCAAAGTACCGTGCGGCGCTCGGCGCCAAGCGCCATTCGGATCCCGAACTCGTTGGTTCGCCGCGTTACTCCGTAAGAGACAACCCCGTAAATTCCGATGCAGGCCAGTAAAGCTGCAAGTGCGCCGAAAAGAGTTGAAAGCTGCGTGACAAGGAGTTGATTGCGCACCGAATTATCGACGAGCTCCGCAAGCGTGGTTGGCTCGCCAATCGGAAGGTTCGGGTCGACAGAATGAATGCTTTTCCTGATTTGCGGGATGAGGAATGCTGGATCGGCCGTGTAGCGTACCAGGAAATTATAGAGAAACATTCCATGCTGAGCGCGCGGATAAAAGGCAGCAGGCCTCGAGCGTTCCTGGAGCCTCATGTATTTCGCGTTTTTCGCGATTCCAACCACTTCGATGTTTTGCCATTCTGGTTCGGGTCCCACAGAGAAGGTTCGCCCGATCGATGAGAGACCGGGAAAGTAGGCGCGCGCCATCGCTTCATTGATCACAGCGACTTTCTTAGACGCCGCGTTATCGCGCGGGCTCAGCCTGCGGCCCATCACGATAGGCGTCTTCATCACGTCTAAGTATTGCGGCCCAACAATGTCGTGAAAGACCTCGGGATCATTGTCTGACCTCGGACGTCCCGGTACGCTCACTGGGTCCGTCCACCCGCCACCGAAGATCTCGAAGGCAAAGCTCGCGCCGTGGATACCTGGAAGCGAGCTCACGCGCGTTTCGATAGTGTCCATCATGTTTTCCCAACGCGTGTGCACTCCATATCCGGCCGCGCTCGGATCCACCGCCACGATAACGACATCTTTCTTGTCGAAACCGGTGTTGACGTTCATCAGATTGCGGAAGCTGCGAAGGAATAATCCCGCGCCTGCTAAAAGCATGAGCGAGAGCGCGACCTGACCAATGATAAGGGCGCGTGAAAGACGGCTGCGCACGGAACCGCCCGTCAGACCTCGCCCTTCCTTCAGCGATGGAGTCAGCTCTATCTGAGTTGCATAGAACGCAGGAGCCATTCCGAACAGCATCACCGTGAGTATCGTCGTTGCCAGTGCAAAGCCCAATACTTGCGCATCAGGCGCGATATGAATCGGAATCGGCCCAGAATTCGGAGCTGCCGTTGCAAGAAAGAGACGAATAGCGACCCAAGCGAACAGCGCACCCAGCAGCGCTCCGGCCGTGCCCAACAGACCGCTTTCTACCAAGAGTTGCCGGATAAGCCGCGCACGTTCAGCACCGAGGGACATGCGTACAGCGACTTCCCGCTGTCGAGCGGCGGCCCGGGCCAGCAAGAGATTAGCGACATTGGCGCACGCAATGAGAAGCACAAGCGCAACCAGAACCATCAATATCTTCAACGGAGAAGAAAAGCCGACGCGCAAGCCGGGTAACCCATTGGCAGCGGAAACGAGCTCAATTCGGGCGTGTTCGATATCTTTCACTTGACTACTGGATGGTTGTGGCCCGGCACATTCGTGCAGAAACTGCTTAAACAGAAGATTGGTATTGGCACTGGCTTGTTCAATACTGACCTCCGGCTTTCTCCGTGCGATGATATAGAGCGATTGAAATAACCTGTCCTCGAGGCCGTTCCAGCCTGGAGAAATCTGCTTTTCCATCGCAAGGGGAATCCAGAGATCAGGCGCTTGCCCTAAGGTCGTTCCGGAAAACTCCTGCGGAGCAATTCCGATGATGTTGTACACGGTTTGGTTAATTTCTACACTTGTGCCGACCGCGTCGGTGTGTTTTGCAAGACGCCGCTGCCACCACGAATAGCTGGCAATGGCGACCGGATGCCCGCCGGGTTTCTGATCGTCGGCCTCAGTCAAAAGCCGTCCGGAAACGGGATTCAAACCAAGCGTTTGGAAATATGTGCCGGACACCAACTCGACGCTTATCTTTTCGAACTCCGATTCATGGGCGACGCGTCCGTGCGAGTCAAACAGAATGCTGTTGATTGCCGCGACATTCGCGAAGACCTGATTCTTTTTGCGAAATTCCTTGTAGAACGGATAGGAGAAGAGCTGCCAGCTTCGATCCGGTAGAGTATTCTGGCTGCCCACCCACATGCCGTGGCCGAATAGAACGAGCTGCTTCGGATGAGGCACTGGCAAATTACGGAGTAATACGGTATTCAGTAGGCTGAATATAGCCGTGTTTGCGCCAATCCCCAGCGCGAGCGTCAGGATGGCGATAGCTGTTGAACCGGGAGTTTTCCCAAGTACTCGCAGTCCAAACCGGATATCTTGCACCAATATATCGACTAACAACCACCGGTGCGATTCGTACTGCCGCTCGCGTGCGCGAGTCACGTTTCCGAAATTGCGGCGGGCCTTCAGCCGCGCTTCGTCCTCAGTGAGTCCTTGCTCCTTCAAACGGTCGATTTCCAACTGCAGATGAGATTCAATCTCCGCGGCGAAATCAGCCGGCTTTCTTCGGTGTCCGAACATGAATTCATCCCTCTTCTGCTTCCGGGCCGAGAACGCGCCCGATCGCGGTCGCAAGCCGCCGCCATTTCGTCGTCTCTTTGACAAGCTGCTTGCGTCCCGCCTTCGTCAGTGTGTAGAAGCGGGCCTTGCGATTGTTGCTCGAAGTGCCCCATTCTGCAGCAACCCAGCCTCGATCCTCCAGGCGTTGAAGCGCTGGATATAAAGCGCCGTGTTCAACCAGCAGTTCATTTTGAGAAACTTCTTGAATCGCGCGCGCGATACCCTGGCCGTGCTGTGGTCCGAAGATGAGTCTCCTTAAGATTAGGAGATCGAGCGTTCCCTGAAGTAACTCAAGCCGTTCCCTTTCCTCTTGGGTAGACATTTCACCTAAGTATCAGTGAACTTGGGAGACATGTCAACCCATCCGTCCGTCGGAAGGAGTCGAGTCTTTCATCGCCAAGCGGGCGACCGCCCAAAAATGTGAACTCTGCCGGGCTGGTTCTCGTATACAGAACATGCTCGAGGCGCTCTGGCTAGATATCCGGTTTGCGGTCCGAACTCTCCGGAAGAATGCCGCATTCACTGTCGTCGCCATCGCTACACTTGCGCTCGGAATTGGGGCGAATACCGCCATATTCAGCCTTATCGATCATGTGATTCTGCGGCCGTTGATGTATCGCGATTCCGAACGGCTATACGTGATTCACGAGCATCTCGGCGGCATATCCGCGAAGGTGCCTCCCCTTTTGCCGGTAAATGCGATGCACTTCGAGGAGTGGCGTACAAATCTGCGGTCGTTCGATCAAATGGCCCTGATTGACGGTATATCGCTGAACCTTACTGGTACATTCGCGCCCGAGAGCGGCTCTACGGCGCACGGGTTTCCTCCAATTTGTTTCAGATGCTGGGGGTCAATCCTCTCTTGGGCTGGACGTTTTCCCGAGAGGAAGACGCGCCCGGCCGGGATCACGAAGTGGTCCTGAACTACGATCTATGGAAAAGTCGATTTGGCGGCGATCCGGGTGTGATTGGGCGAAAGATTCTGCTCGATGGCGAACCTTACGAGATTATCGGCGTGCTTCCGAAAACCTTCCGGCTCCCGAAACTCAGCCAGCTTTTTGCGATGGACTTGCCCGAAGAACGGGCGCGCTTCTGGAAGCCGTTCGCGCTGCGTAAGGAAGAATTATCCCAACTCGGCGACTTCAATTTTGCGTGTATTGCACGCTTGAAGCCGTCTGCTGGCTTCTTCCAGGCGCAGCAAGAATTAAATGCGCTCCAAACCAACATCGCGAAGCGAGCTCCGATTCACATAACGCTGTCGGCAGCCATGGTTCCGTTAATTGAGCAGATCACACAGCGAGTACGGTCGGGATTGGAGCTGGTTTTTGGAGCCGTGACACTGCTATTGCTGCTTACCTGTGTCAATCTGGCGAGCCTCTTACTGGCCCGAGCGACCGCACGCAGGACGGAGATGGCAATTCGGAGCGCTATAGGGGCGAGCGCTACGCGACTGTTGCGCCAGATGCTTGCGGAGAGCTTGACATTGGCACTTGCGGGCGGAGCACTCGGCATCGCCGTCGCTTACGCCGCAGCCCGGGTGATCGTCGCCGTAGCGCCGCTGGACGTGCCAAGACTTGAGGATGTTCGCATCGACGGCCATGTGCTGTTGTTCACGTTTGCCATTTCCGTCATGGCCGGGATACTTTTCGGACTTATGCCCGCACGGAGCGCCGCACGCGAAGATGCCCAGCAAGCGATGAGAGCGGGCGGACGCGGAAGCACGGAAGTAAGGGCTGCATGGCGCTCACGCTCCTTTCTGATCGGCGCTGAAGTTTGTTTAAGCGCCATGTGCCTGGTCGGCGCCGGATTACTGGTGCACAGCTTTGTGAAGCTCTTGAGCGTAGACAAGGGCTTTCAGACCTCCCGGCTCATTACAGCGGATGTTGAGTTCCCGGAGAAAAGCTATCCCAACAAGGAAAAGCGATCCGCCGCTCTTGAGACGATCCTAAATCGCTTGCGCGAGCTGCCGGACGCAGAAAGCGCGGCAGCCATAGATCGGATTCCTTTGTCCGGTGAAGGTAATAACAACGTATTTACCGGCGCAGATCATATTGTGCCCTTGGGAGAGCGGCCGCTTGGGGATATGCGCGCGGTTAGCCCTGATTATTTCCGCGCGTTCGGCATTCCATTACAAGCGGGACGAACCTTTAGGGATGCCGATCGCAGCCACCCTGTAGCACTACTATCAGTGCTGGCAGCGGAAAAGCTTTGGCCTGGCAAAAATCCGATTGGACGCGAGATCGTGCTGGGCGATGACGAGAAGAATCGAATACAGATTCTGGGAGTTGTCCGCGATGTGCGCGGAGCCAGCCTGGACAAGCAGCCAACCATGACGGTCTACCTGCCGTATTGGCTACGGTCTGACAGTGACATGACGTTCGTGTTGAAAACCTCAGTCAGCGCGAGTGCTGCAAGTAGGGAATTGCGCGCCGCCGTCAGGCAAGTGGACGCGGAGCTTCCACTCGAGCATTTCCAGAGCATGGCCGAGCGCCTAAACGAATCCGTGGCGCAACGGCGCTTTCAAACGCAATTGGTTACATTGTTTGCGATCTGTGCGCTGTTACTGGCGAGTCTGGGGATTTATGGCGTCGTGGCATATTCAGTAGCGCAGCGCACGAGTGAGATCGGAATACGAATGACGCTCGGAGCCGGCAAATCGAGTATTGCAAGCATGGTTCTGAACCAAAGCTTGCGCCCCGTGATGGCGGGGTTAGCTGTCGGTTTGATGAGTTCGTTAGCGGTGAGCCGTGAGCTCGAGGCTTTGCTGTTCGATGTGAGACCGGCGGACCCGCTAGCTCTTCTGGGTGTAGTCGCTCTGTTGGCGGCCGTCTCGATAGCGGCAATGCTGATCCCCACCATTCGCGCAACCCGCGTCAATCCAGTCGAAGCGTTGCGCTATCAGTAGAGGAGCAATTAGGCTTCCCTCCTAATTTTTCGAGTCCGCTGGTGTGACCGCGATAGCCTTACATAGGCAGTGTAGGCAAAAGGGAGAGCCACATGCTTTCGCAACAAAAGATTTCCCCCTCCACACCTCTTGGCGCGACTCTCAATTCGAGGGGAGCTTCGTTTCGCGTATGGGCGCCCCGCGCCACGGCCGTCTACCTTCTCGGAACCTTCAATGGAACTACTTTTGACCAGCCGACCGGCGACAGGCTGCTTGAAAGGGATAAGCTTCGTATCCCTGGCACGATAACGGATTTCTCACGCCCGATTTTTCACAGTTGGTAATTTATCAGCTTCACGTAGGTACCTACTCGATACGAACTCCGGGCGTGGCCTCAAACTTTCTCGACATAGTCGGCAAGATCCCCTATCTCGAAGCGCTCGGATGCAATATGCTGCAACCGCTTCCGATCGATGAGCAGGAAGACAACCCCGGCATGGGTTACGCGGGTGCCGATCTCTTTTCACCCGACTTCCCTTACGTCTGCAGAAACACTACGCAGCTCGCGACCTATCTGGCAACTATCAACAGCCTGCTTGCTAGCAAACAACAACCCGAGTTGCGGCTAGAGCACATTCGATCAGGCCCGAATCAGCTCAAGGTTTTGGTCGACCTCTGTCATTTACATGGCATTGCGGTCGCATGCGATGTTGTTTACAACCACGCAGGAGGCTTCTCCTCAGGCGGTAAAGCGGACGACAACTGCCTGTACTTTATGGACCGGCTCCAAAACCTCGGCAACAACAACGATAGTCTCTATTTCACCGACCAGGATCGTGGCACAGGCGGATTAGCGTTCGCCCTTTGGAATGACCCTGTCAGTCAGTTCCTTCTGGATAACGCCCGGTTCTTCATCGAGGAGTATCACGTTGACGGCTTCCGCTATGACGAGATCAGTATCCTGCTCTCTACGAATCAAGGCAATGGCTGGGACTTCTGTCGAAAGCTCACCAATCAAAATCGCCAGCTACGGCCGCGGCTCCTCCAAAACGCCGAGTTCTGGCCGGGAGAATTCCCGGACATTCCGAATTCAGTGCTCCCGATAATCGCGCCCGCTTCGACCGGAGGCGCTGGTTTCGATGTTGTGCAGCACGATACGCTTCGATACGCTTTGCGGCGCGCGGTCCAGGCAGCTTCATTCGGAGCGGCGTCTGCTGTTTCCATGACGGCTATAGCGGACGCCCTGTATCCCCCCAACCTGGACCATGCCTGGCGCGCCGCAACATGTATCGAAAATCACGACATCGTGAAAGCTGGACGCGACCCCAGAGTTCCGGTACTTGCCGATCGGTCCGATCACAGATCCTGGTACGCGCGCAGCCGCACACGTGTCGCGATGTCCATTCTCTTGACTGCCCCTGGCATCCCTCAGCTTTTTATGGGGCAGGAGTTCTTGGAGGACCACCCGTGGGATGAAAATCCAGCCGGACCGAACCTTCTTGCCTGGGACCGGCTAAATGATCTGTCGGACCACACCGCGAAAGATCATCTCCGCTTCACACAGGATTTAATTTGCCTCCGGAATCAGCAACCGGCGCTTCGCGCAGATTGGGTTCACGCCTTCTATTCGAACGACCAGGATCGTGTTCTTGCCTTTCACCGTTGGCTAGAAGGCACGGGTCAAGATGTGGTCGTAGTCGCCTCGTTTGCGGAAAGCACGTATTGGGAATACGACGTCGGATTCCCCGCGGCTGGGTTCTGGAAAGAGATCTTCAACAGCGATGTCTACGATCATTTTGTAAACCCCATCGTCGCAGGAAATAGTAGTGGCATATCGGCTAATGGTCCGGCAATGCACGGCTTCAGTGCCTCCGCCTCAATCGTCATACCCGCAAATGGCGTCGTGGTCTTCGCGCGATAGAACCGCGAAGAGGCTCTCACGCTGTGGAGAGGGAATACGATAACTCAACAAATCCGTTCCTGTAGGCAACCACGTTCTTCAAAGCCCATCTCTGCTCCGTCAGAGAACCACCGAATAGCCGCAGTCCGTCACCCAATAGGACTGGGGCTATGGTCAACCTGATTTCGTCCACCAAGCCGAGTTCGAGAAAACGCTGGGATAACATCGCTCCGCCCACGAGCCAGATATTTCGATATCGAGGCGCGAGCTTCTCATAAAGGAGTGTCTTGAGATCCCCCGAGTAGAATTCGACAGTGTTCCTAATCGACGGCAATTTCGTTCCTGTCACCACGACGGTCGGAGTGTCGCCGTAAGGCCAGCCCAGTTCAAGTGCGTGTTCGTAGGTGCGAGAACCGAGCACATAACAATCTATGGCTTTGAGGAAGGTTGCGGCTTCTTCCTCCGAAATGGAAACTCCGGCTTCATAGACGCTTCCCTTCGCTTCTAGCCAGGAGACACTGTTATCCTTCCTCGCGATGAACCCATCAAGGCTTGAAACCACGTGCAAGGTTACTCTTGATCGTGTTGCATTTCCTTCGCTCGACATAATTCCTCCTCGTTTTCCCCGGCATCGATCTGCACGTGAGGGGGCGGACTGGAACACGCCTCTTTGCCCAAGAAAAATCGTACAAGCATCCAGAAAAATTGAGCGAGCGCCGTATCTTTTTCGCCTTGCCATTGAATAGTGTGTAGGGCGTGGATGGAGAGCGAAGACGAAGCAAGACTTCTAGGACGAGCCGCGAAAGGCGATACAGAAGCGTTCCGAAAAATCTTTGAAGATCATCATTTGGCCATGTTCCGCTTCGCCTATCGCCTTGCCGGAGCCGTGGATATTGCGGAAGACGTTACACAAGAGTGTTTTCTTCAGTTAGTGCGAAAGCCGGGATTCAATCAACAACGCGGATCGCTACGCCAATATCTGTACGGCATAGTGAGGAATCTCGTACGGCAGCGCCAGAACGCGAGCGACCGTGAGGTCAATTGTGATGACCTCCCTATAGATGATCAAAAGTTTACGGCCGCGGGCTGTCCGGATTCGATAACCTCCGTCGAGTTAAACGCCGTCGTGCAGGCGGCGATCTCAGCTTTGCCGCCTCTACAACGTGAAGCGATCGTGTTGTGCGAGTTCGAGGAACTATCGCTTCGCGAAGCTGCCGCGATCGTCGGGACCGATGTCGGCACTATTAAGTCACGGCTGCATAGAGCGCGGGAAAGACTCCGATGCCAGCTCGCGCCATACCGGAGCCAACTGCGAACACCGCTATCAAGAGGAACTATTCTATGAGTCCATTGAATGATGACGAACTAAATTCTTTGCTTCAACAGGCAAAAAGCAAACCACTCGAGCCGAGTTCTGATTTAACAAGACAGGCCGTCTCTGCTTATCGGCAGAGCGTAGCCAGCCGGCAAAATTGGCGCGCTCTCCTGCGCCCTGTTTCCATTCCTTTACCGGTTGGACTACTGGGCGCAGTGTTCCTGGTCGCGATCGGAGCGCTAGGCGACCACAGTTTGCGCCGGCTTTCCAACACCCGCGATAACCATACTTTGGAAGCGCGGACTGCGCGGGATTACGTTATTTCTCGCGATTGCCTGGCCCCCGGGCAAGAATCGAGCCCTCCAGTCGCCAGCCTTTTCAAAGAATTTCAACCCGTGCGGCAGATTACGCCGCGCGTAGTAGGGAGCATTCGCGATGGCCAATAGCAAAAATACGTTCTCCACGTTACTCGTGGCGAGTCTCCTTGTTGGATCTGCCCACGCTCAGCACGGCATCTTGGGAGGAGCAGGGACATATTGCAGCGATGGGTGGAAGTTCAGCGCCTCGTACGTGCTCGAACCGTGGTCGCCCGGGCAGCACATTAGTATCGAAGGCGTAACTGACGTGATGCACACGGATGCGAAAGACGGCAGGCCGGACACTTTCCATCGCGTCTTTGTGGACCCGGCGGCTCAGACCTACTGGGGATACGACGTCGAAGTGGAACCGGTCGGCGAAACGGGCTCGGCCCGGCTGCGATTCAGGCCTTTCAGTCTTCGTGCCGATCAACTGCCCAAGGACTACCATCCCATTCAAGTCCCCAATGTCGCGAATTTTCGGGAGCTTCCGCCCCCTCAGTTTCCGGCTGGGACATTTCAATCGGGACAAGTGATCGCCATTGATGTGCTGAAAAATGCCGCCACCGGTCAAAAGGTAGTGGACTACATCGAAGTAGAATTCGAACCAACCTCTGTTCCCAGCAAAGCTGAACCCCGAGACTTCGAGGCCTCCGACGTGCTTCTTCACATCTTCCTGCCCTCAGTGCGCGTGAATGGTAAAGACATCCTGGTGTCCGTAAGAGTCGCGGATCGGTCGCTCCACAGTAAACTGATTTGGCTGTCGCTTCCGGGCCGCGCACGATTTCTCTTCTCTCTATCGCCGCGCGCCGGACATCCATTTCAAAAAACAGGAACGATAAGCGGGTCTAAGCTCTCATTTTCTTCGAATGGTGCGCGGTACGAGTTGTCTTCAAGTAAACAAATCACGGAATCCAACGGAAACTGGAATCTCTATGTGCTCGCCGCGCCCCCAGGGCCAGTCGATCCTAGCGATTCGGGATTCTCGTATGGAGAGGTGAATACCGTAGAGGAGTTTTTGTCGAAACTGCAGTGAACAGTGTCACCCTCAATCCGGGATCATTCGAATTGTTTTGAGCCACCTCTCGAATAACAGCGGCCATTCCGTTATCGGATATTTCGTTGGCCGCAGCCCAAACGCGTGTCCGCCCTGCGCATACACATGCATCTCGGCGGGAACACCGGCCTTCTGCAGCGCGATGAAGTAAGCCAGCGAATTATACACGCTGTCGACGGGGTCATCCTCGGCTTGCAGCAGAAAGGTCGGCGGTGTCCGCGCCGTAACGTGCAGGTCGGGGTTCAGCGCAAGATTTGCATCCGTTGACGACTCATGCCCAGAATGAGAAATCGCAAATTTCTTCGTGCCTTGCCTGGCATCCCATTCTGCAGCGGCCAACGACAGGTGCCCGGGAAAAATAGGGACCGCGAAATCCGGACGGCAGCTTTCTTTGTCGGCAGCATCCATCAGGGGGTAAAGCCGCCGCTCGAAGTGGTTGCTAATCGCTGCGGCGAGATGCCCGCCCGCGGAAAACCCCAACACTCCGACCTTGTGCGGATCAATGTGCCACTCGGCTGCATGCAAATGCACCAACCCCATCGTTCTCTGCGCGTCCTGCAGCGCCATTGCCGATTCTGGATATGGTCCCGACTTCGGATACGGACCCACATCGGTGACCCGGTATTTCAATAGGACGCACGTGATTCCCTTCGATGTCATCCGGTCACAGGCTTCCGTGGCTTCCAGATCGATTGCAAGAGTCTGGTACCCTCCACCCGGGAAGACGATAACCGCTACGCCGGTATTCTTCCCCTTTGGCGAATAGACCGTCATGGTAGGTCGCGTCACATTGCTCACTCCAATTACCTGCTTGCCTGCAACTAGAAACGTATTCCCCGAGGGCTCGACCACCTCTGGCCCCCTGACTGGTTGTGGATCGGGAGCAGCGTTGGGCCAGATGGGGACCTGCACGTGCCCAGGCGGTTGCCAGCCATTTGTTTCCGCTCCCACGTCGGCCATTGCAAACGCGCCCAGGAGAGCAATTTTGAAGAAGTTCATTACAGTCACTCGGCTAATATGCTAGACCCCGATAGAATTCCGTTCGCGAACTGCGTTCACTGGTCCACGCCCCCGGTTTGGTAGAAGATCTACCATCCCCGGCTGAATTTGGGTAGAATATCTACTAACCAGATGGCGAAAAGCTCTTCAGATCGCATTGAGCTATTGCAGGGCACTCTCGATATGCTCATACTTCGCACACTGCTGTTCGGCCCCGCTCACGGTCATCAGATCGCGAAGCATATCCAGCGAACTACGGAAGATCTGCTGCAGGTGGAGCATGGATCCCTCTATCCGGCGCTGCACCGCCTGGAGCGCCAGCGTTGGATCGTCGCCAAATGGGAGCCCGCCGGAAAAGATCTAAAGCGCCAGTTCAAGTACTACAGACTCACTCCGGCCGGAAAGAAACAACTCGTGGCGGAAGAGTCGAAATGGAAGCAATTAACCACCGCGATCGCGCGAATCATGTGGCCGGTGGAGGAAGAGTGACATGCGTTGGTTCCGCAGACGAGAACGCGACAAGGATCTGGAGCGCGAGTTGCGTTCCCATCTGGAACTCGAGGCCGAAGAGTTGCAGCAGGACGGTGCCTCTGCGGAAGAGGCTCGCTATGCAGCACGGCGCTCCTTCGGCAACCCGACCCTAATCAAAGAAGACACGCGCAGCATCTGGACAGGAATATCGATCGAGCGCCTTTGGCAGGATACTCGCTTCGCACTGCGCACGACGCGAAACCATCGTGGTAGCACCGCTATCGCAGCGCTCACGCTCGCGCTCGGGATCGGCGCGAACACCGCAATTTTCAGTGTTGTAAATACAGTTCTCCTTGCGCCTCTGCCATACAAAGACGCTGATCGGCTGATGACAGTGTGGGGTTATAACCGGTCGCGCGGATTTAACACCGATCAAGTATCAGCGCCGGATTTCGCGGATTGGAGGTTGCAAAATCACGTCTTCGAAGACTTGGCTGCTTCCACCGATGTCATGTACACGCTGACCGGCTCCGGGGAACCGATGGCCATTATCGGTTATCGCTTCTCGGCAAACTTCTTTCACGTTCTCGGAGTCGCGCCTCTGCACGGCCGCACGTTCTTTCCAGCGGAACAGCAACCCGGAAAAGATCACGTCGTGGTGTTGGGTTATCAGCTATGGCAGAGCCGTTTCGGCGGAGACCGAAGCATGGTTGGAAGGACAGTCAGGCTGGATGGCGCGCCGTACACCGTAATCGGCGTCATGCCGCGGGGAGTCGATTACCCCGGGACAGTTCAACTATGGACCCCACTCACCATCCCGCCCGAAGCTATCCACGATCGCGCTTACCGTTTCCTCCGCATGCTGGGCCGGTTGAAGCCGGGCGTGAGCATCAACCAGGCCCAGACCGAGATGAACGCCATCGCACGCCATCTTGCGCGCGAATATCCGAAGACGAATAAAGAAGAAGACGCCATCAATATCATCAGCCTTCGACAGATGATCAGTGGCGATATTCGTCCCGCTCTGCTCGTACTGATGTGCGCTGTTGGTTTCGTGCTGTTAATCGCATGCGCGAATGTTGCCAATTTGTTGCTCGTGCGAGCCGTGGACCGGCGCAGGGAAGTCGCTATTCGGGCGGCTCTCGGGGCTGCAGGCCCGAGACTCATACGCCAGTTCCTGACGGAAAGCATTCTGCTCGCCCTCGCTGCCGGAGCACTCGGCTTATTGCTCGCCTTCCAGGGCACAAGAGCGTTGGTTGCGCTCTTTCCACCAACCATTGCGAACCTCAGCATCCCGCGAATAGATCAAATCCCGATTGACTCCCATGTGCTTGGTTTTTCGCTCCTCGCTTCATTGCTCGCCGGCACCATCTTCGGGTTGATCCCCGCATTCGAAGCGATGCGCTCAGATACAGGCGAGTCATTGAAGGAGTCATCCCGAACGTCGACCGGCACCATCTCGGGACGCCGTTTTCGAAGTGTGCTCGTAACTCTTGAAATTGCGCTGTCTCTCATCTTGCTGGCTGCCGCGGGCGTGACCTTAAAAAGCTTTGCCCAGCTACTACGAGGCAATTTAGGCTTCAATCCTCAAAACGTGCTGACCGCGCGTCTCATGCTGCCGCCCTTGAAGTATGAAAGTGAAGCGCAACAGCTTGCCTTTGGCAACCAGGTTGCCGATCGCGTTTCATCGCTGCCGGGTGTCCAATCGGCAGGAACCGTCACGTTTCTTCCTCTCAGCGGATGGTGGGGGACTCGTAACGTGTCAATAGCCGCCGGATCAGACGCCAATCAGCAACGAGACGCAGTGTGGAGTTCAGTAACGCCTGACTACTTTCGCGCCATGGGCATTCCGCTGATTGAAGGCCGTTCCTTCACGAAATACGATGACGCAGCCGCCGTGCCAGTTGCGATTCTCAGCATAACGTTTGCGCGCCGGCTCGTATCGAATGAGAATCCCCTGGGCAAGCGCCTCAAAGTAGCCGGCCTCAAGTCTAACGTCGAGGTGATCGGCGTAGTCGGCGATGTCCATCAATTGGGAATGACTTCCGATGTGACATCAGAAATCTATTTCCCGTTTTCGCAGGTTCCAACTCCGCTCCTCTGCTTCGCAATCCGGACTGCTGGCTATCCAATGAACTTGGCTAATGCCGTCGAGCGGCAAATCTGGGCGATAGACAAAGACCAGGCAGTCTCGTTCGTAATGCCCATGGCCGACCTGGCCTCAGAGTCGCTCGCGCCTCAGCGCGTGATCAGTATTCTTCTCGGAATTTTCGCTGTGATGGCCCTGATCATGGCTGCGGTTGGTATCTACGGAGTTATCTCCTTTGCGACCGCTCAGCGCACGCAAGAAATTGGTGTGCGGATCGCCCTAGGAGCTCACTCCGGTGATGTCCTGAAACTCATCGCAGGACAAGGGCTGCCGTCCGTCGCAGTCGGCTTGGCGTTGGGCCTTGCAGGGTCAGTTGGATTGATGCGGTTTCTTTCCAGCCTGCTGTACGGTGTGCGTCCGGCAGATCCGTTGATTCTGGCGATTGCTGCGGCGGCCCTCGTTACATCCGCCTTATTGGCCAGCTATGTTCCAGCTCACCGAGCGGCCAAACTCGATCCGACAGTTGCGTTGCGACACGAATACGATCTCCCTGTTATAATCCACTTTCGAATGTTCTGCTCCAAACTCACTTTAAGCTTCTTGCTCATCTTCGGGATCGCCAACGCTGCGCCTGCAGAAGAACGAAAAACAATCACTGGCTGGGTTTTAGATTCAGCTTGTGCCTTCACGAAAGGCCTCGATAAACCGATCAGCCGCGATTGCGCGCTTGCTTGCGCCCGAAAAGGTTCGCCTCTAGTCATTCTTCAAGACGACGGAACCGTCTTCTGGCCGATCTCCGAATCGATGCCGGCTGCCGGCCAGAATGATCGGCTTCTGCCATACGCAGGCAAACGCGTCACCGCGACCGGGAAGGTCTACTCGAAAGGTGGGTCGCAAGCCGTGGTGATTGAGAAGCTAACTGCCGCAAATCAGTAAAGTTACGCTCCTATGGCAAAGTCTTCAAAGTCAACACTCGCCGGTCGGCTCCTGAAAATCGCCACTTTCGTCCTGTCGGCCTATTTCATCTTGATGGCCGGTTTCGCGTTTGCCATGCGCCAGCCGCCTGAAACATTCGCTCGCGTAATGAAGCATGTGGGCCCGGCGCCTTTTCTGCTGTTTCCCTTCGAAAGCATGTGGAAGAGCGCCCGTCAAGGACATGTCCACGTCGGAAACACAGCCCCTGATTTCACGCTTCCTCTGCTCGATCATTCAGGTCAGGTCACGTTGTCATCCTTCCGCGGCGTGAAACCGGTGGTTCTCGTCTTCGGAAGCTACACTTGACCGCCATTTCGCCGGGAGGTTCCCGCGCTCAACAAACTCTACACCGATTACAAGGATCAAGCCGCCTTCTATGTCGTGTACATTGCTGAGGCGCATCCCACCGACATCTGGCAGATGGAAAGCAATGTGAAAGAAGGCGTCCTGTTCCGCAATCCGACCACCAACTCCGAGCGCGAACATGTCGCGGACTCTTGCGTTCGCAAGCTCCACATCGCATTTCCAGCTCTGATCGATTCCATCGATAATCACGTCGAGAAAGCCTATACCGGCTGGCCCGATCGGCTGTTCCTCGTAGGCACGGATGGACGAGTGCGCTTCAAGAGCGAACCCGGACCCTTCGGCTTCAATCCCACCAATCTCGAAAAAGCTCTGTCAAGCGAGATACCGCGGCCAACATTGGCCAGCGCTCGTTAAGCTCCAGGTTTCAGGCGAAGCCGGAGAAAAATGTTACCGCCAACCGGTCGGTCGCCGTAGTACGGCTTGAGCGAACCTGGCAATGAGTAGAGCTCTAGATTCGCTCCGATCCCAGTCTCAACGTTCCAGAACACCCCAAGATCGCGCGTGTAGCCAATCGTGTAAGCTCCGATTCGGAAGGTACTCCCGTACGCTGCATCCAAGCGTTGCTCTGTCTCCGGGTCATCGTGAAAAAGATCATCTTTATCAACCAGTTCTGCCCTTCCTGTAATGAAATTCCCGCGGCGTATCGGATAAACGGACTCAACCAGATAAGAATTCGTGTTGCGCTTTGTTGCCGTCTCGTGTTTCCGGCCCCAAATCAGACTGGATGACCAGCTTCCGCTCTGAATCTGTTTTGTGTACTCGATTGATGCCGTGCTCCGCACTTGATCGCCGGGCTCGAGTGCCTCCGGGTGTGTGAGCCGTCCTACCGAAACTTGTGCCGCCCACTGTTCAGTCGGAAACCACCACAACCGCGTCGACCAGGAATTAATCGGACCGGCTGCAGTCGTCCAGCGGTTCTCACCAGGCTCTGAGCCATAAAACCCGCTCGCCTCGACCTTGACCTTTTTGTAAGCAATGCCTGCCGTGATCACCTCATCCGAGATATGCGTTGAATCTTGCCAGTGATGAGATAACGTGGCCTGTGGCAATTCGAGCGCGGAAGCGCGATGCGGGTAAGCGACTGGTCCAAGCGCCGGATCCCCAACTGGCGCGAAATAGAGTTCGAGCGTCGTACTCTTGCTGAGATTCCGGGCGTAATAAAATCCCAGCGCCATCACAAAATTGTGCGGATGTTGACCGTCTACAATCGGCTTTCCGAATGCTGTCTCTCCAGTCTGAAATAGAAGCGGATATCGCCGGTCCGTAATCGTGGCCGGCTCGAGGCTGAGCATCACCTGCGCCTCGAACGCACCTGTCTTTCCCAAGCTATGCTCGACGCTTGCCATGAATAGATTTGGAGAATAGAGCTTATCACCTCCTCTTGGCCCCGATTGCTGTATCTCGACTAGAAACGCCTGCCCCATCAGCATCGCGTTCCAAGAGCCGAGCGATTCCATAATCATCGGCATGGATGCGCTCTCCGGGTTAACGGACGTTCCCGACGACAAATTCATCAGGAACATCTCCGTATCTTGTGCAAATGCACCGATATTCGAGAGCTCGCAAGTGAATGCGATCCACAATATCTTTCGAAACACAAAACCTCCTTCGAAGCTGCGTCAGAAAACGTTAAACAGCCCGAGGAGGATTTCAGATGCGTAGGACGATATGAGACGAGTCAGCGAGATGAGGAGGGGAAAGACTCTCGAGCGTTATTCCTGACTCAACAACAAACGGCCGAGATCTTAGAAGAGCGGCGTTATCGGAAGTCAGGATTGAAAAACCCTGAAACAGCGCGTCTGCATGCCCCCGTCCGGCGCGGGCCAACAGGGTATCGTGCGAGCAGATGCTGCCGCTCTTCTGCGCGGGGCCATGTTGATGTCGATGACATGGGGGAGCATTCGCTTTGGTTTCGCAGCCCGAGGCGGCGCATGATATAGCGCATTGCACGGCGAAAAAGGCCAATGTAATTGTCAGCCAAACACTGACCAAACGCGAGCGGGCGCCCATCCCGCTTCATCGTAACAACTCAAGAATCAGGAGCTCGTTCGGCGAGAGAGCAATGTCAAATGAGCCGTTTTGAAGTTTCGTTTCTGACGGAGGCGGTAATTCGGCTGCGCGATTGAGCTCATCAATCTGTGCGCGTGTTGGGTATCTCGGCTTACCCATTGCCTCGTACGCGGTGAGTGTATTTCCGTGCTTCTCATCAAGACTTGAGAGCTCAACGGTTGCATTGGGCTTTACCCCTTTGAACTGCAATTTCAGATGGACCGTACTGCCTGTCTGAGGCGGATCTACCAAATTCCACGCCGCCAGAACTAAATTGTCGCCCTCACGCGTCACCAGCAAATTCGCCGAGTCAAGCGCGATCCGCTGATGGCCGAGTTTGTGGAGCAAAGCAAATCCGTTAAAACTAGGCTTCTTGATCCCGCCGGCCGCGATCAGTCCGAAACCGCCATGAAAGGGATCTTGAACCACTCCGGTCTCTTCGAACACATCATCAAACGTCCAGAACGACATCATATTGACGAACCCATCGCACTGCCCGATGTCACTCGCCAGTGCTGCGCCCACATAAATGGTGTCCCGCGCATTCAACGGACCGAACGACGGCACGTTCCACTCAGTCCACATCAGCGGTAACTCGGGACGGCTCGATGATGCAATCTGCCCATGCACCATCTGGATTGCCCGGCAAACACGCTCGTCCATCGGAATGTTTTCATGCGAGTGGAAAAGATTTTCGACCGTATCGTCGGCGTATCCATGCGTCGAAACAAAATCAATCGGAATTCCGGTGCTCGCGCAGTGCTTCAGAAAGTCAACAACCCATCCCGCTGCGGCAGTAGCGGGTCCGCCGATACGCAGCCGCTGGTTTACCGCTTTCAGTGACCGCGCCGTGTGGTCGTAAAGCTCGAAATACGTCGCTTGCTTTGGTTCGCCCGCCCAGAAATCAATATTCGGCTCATTCCAAACCTCGAAGTACCACTGAGACACCTCATCCATTCCGTATCGATCTACCAAATGCTTCCCGAAAGCGCTGATCAGCGCGTCCCATTTCGCGTAGTCTTTCGGCGGTGCGACGTTCTGCTTATACCAGAACGGGTGAATCGCCGAAAAAGCCGCCAGCTTGTTCGGCATGAAGCTGATCTCGACAAAGGGCCTGACCCCGTTCTCGAGCAAGCCGTCGTAAATCTGATCTACATAAGAAAAGTTGTAGACCGGTTTGCCGCTCCGATCCTCGTCATACACGCCCACCTCATCGTGAAGGATCGCGTGGAACCGCACGTAACGGAACTCCGTGACTTTCTTCAATTCCCGAAGGTCGCGTCTGTAGCTCTCTCGGAGTGAAAGGATGGCCCGTCCCGAGCCGAACGTCTGCTCCCAGAAGTGCGGAAAAGGTTTTACGGCAGCGTCAGCGTCAATCGTGATGATCTGTCCTGAAACCTGAAACCCTAGCGCAAATAGGGCGAATACCGCGGCGCACTCACGGTAAACTAGCAAGCGAGTCCGTTGTTCCACCCGTTCTTCGCCCATAAGAGAGCCTCACGTTCGATCCTTTTCCTAATTGGGTTCGTTTCGTATTTTTGCCTCGCATGCCTCGCTTTTTCTCGCGACCGCTGGATCGAACTGAATATCGGTCCTTTTTACATCGATTCTCAAGATCCGGGCAGCGCTCGTGAAGCTCTTACTCAACTCGAACAGCTTCGTTGGGTGTTAGGCGGCTTACTCGAATCGAAGGACCTCGCCAGCGTGTGGCCGATTCGCGTGATTTTGACTGCCAATGAAACAGCAAACCCAAATGATGGCGGCGACCGGTTCGTCTCGCAAAAAGGCCAGTACGTCTTCATCCTCGCACCGGGTCAGAAACTTCCGCTGGGCGAGATTGCAGGGATTCTGCTCGATGAAAATACGCCCCGGTTGCCGCCCGAAGTGGAGTCCGGGCTTCGTCAGTTGTTCGACACGCTTCAGGCGCATGGAAGTCACGTCACCTGGGGAGGTCCTCCCGCTCACCCCGATCTCGATTGGGCCCGCATGCAGTTGCTCGCCACTAAATTCGAGTACGAATCCAGCTTTCACATCTTTTTGACTGCGCTACGCGGCGGCAGCACGCTTCGCGTTGCCGAGCGAAACGCTTTCGGCAAAGACTCAACTGCGCTCGAAGCGGAAGCGAAGTCGAATCTCGCTGCAGGAAACTGGCAGCCCGTTTCCGTTTCTGGCCGCCCGCTCGATCCCAAGCGCGATTTCGGCGAGCATTCCATCGACGGCGAAGCCGTGACCGCATACCTTGTCGGGAATTCCCACTCGAGGTCTCCCGAGGATGAAATCAGAGCCGGTACTAAGAACCCGATAATGTATGTACAAGCTGCGCAAGGCCGTCCGCCCGAACAAGCGCTTCCTCTGCTCAAAAAGGCCGCGCAGCTAAATCCCCTTTGGGCCGAGCCCATTTTTCTTGAAGCGCAATTGACATCTGACCTGAAAGAACGCGAGGCGCTGCTAAAGAAGGCGCTCCAGCTCAATCCCCGATCTACCAAAGCGTGGATTGCTTTGGCGGACACACAAATGAACGATGGGCACGCGCTCGAAGCACAAGGAACGTGGCTGTGCGCTGAAGATTCCGCTGCGCCCGGTCCTGAGCGGGAGGCTATTCATCGGCAGCGGCTCAAATCCGAGCAGGAGCGCCTCGATGCTGCTGAAGCTGCTCGCCAAAAAGAGCGCGAAGCGGCACGGCTTGATGATGAGCGGGCGCAACGAGCTGAAGAGGCGCGCATACACGCTGCAGAAGCGAAGGCCAATCAACAGCTCGATGAGACAAGCGGCGGTGTCAAACCCGAGAAAGTAGTCCCTTGGGACGAAACCGTTCGGCAAAGAAAGATGCAGGGCACATTGGTCCGCGTGGATTGCTTGGGTGGACATGAACGCCTTTGGCTGAAGGATAAGTCTGGTCAAAGCATCCAACTTTTTTTGAAAAACCCGGCTGAACTCGATGCTCGTTGCGGACCCCAGCAGCAACCACGCCGCGTTTCAGTGGCCTACTCGCCCCGCGATGACGATCGTCTTAACACCTCCGGAGATGTTGTGAGCATCAACTTCCAGTGAGCCCGGTCATTCGCGACGCGACGGTAGCCGACGTCGCATTTCTCATTGAAATAGAGCAGCAGTCCTTCTCGAATCCCAATTGGGATGTCCACACTTTCGAGAAGTATGCCTGTATAGTTGCAGAAATTGACGGTCGCGTCGCCGGGTTCGTTGTATCGCGTGAAACTGCGGCCGCTCTCGGTGGGGCTCCCGCAGAACGCGAAATCTTGAATCTTGCTGTTGCTCCCGAATTTCGTCGTTCGGGAATCGCCACTGCGCTGCTGAATCACGAGTTGACCCGCGAAGCGATTCACTTTCTTGAAGTTCGCGAATCCAACATCGCGGCCCAGGCCCTCTATCGCAAGTGCGGATTCGTCGAGGTTGGCCGCCGCCCAGAATACTACGAGCTCCCTGCCGAAAGCGCTATTGTCATGAGAGTGAGAAAATGTTAAGGTTTGATTGCGGCCGGCCGCTGGTGACCGTCCGCGAGTGAATTCATGCACTCATACCCACCGGGCCAGATTCTTTTCTCAACCCCCAGAACCCGACTCGGCGTGGTTACTCAAAGAGGAGAATCCTTGATGGAGAATCACACGCAAGACGAAGAGCTGAAAGCGCATCTGCTCCAGACTAATGAAGAATTTCGGACGCTTGCCGGGCAGCATGCGCAATTGAAGCAGCAGATAGAGGAAATTGAGTCCAAGCCGCACGTTACACCGGCGGACGAGCTGGAAGAGCAACGCCTCAAGAAGTTGAAATTACGCGTCAAGGATCAAATGAACGAGATCCTCGCGCAGAACAAGCACGCAAGCGTCCAGTAGGCTTCTAGTTAAGTCAGGGACACGGACTGCTGTCTCTGGTGCCGGTTCTATCCGCACAAAGCGTTCTGAAACCGGACGCAATGGTCGCTTCTTTGCGTGCTGGCCCACGCTCGTGAAACCCACATACAGGCGTCTCATAATATAAGGACGAGGAGTTTTGCCGTGACGGCAAAGAGCGTCGGATTTGCCCTTTATTTTTTGTTGATGGCAGGTGTTGCCCTGAGTGCGCAGGATGCGGATGCGGCGAAAGAAATTACCTTCAACAAAGATGTCGCTCCTATTTTCTATGAGAACTGTGTCACCTGCCATCATCCGAACGATATCGCGCCCATGTCGTTGATGACTTATAAAGAAGCGCGCCCTTGGGCGGCTGCTATCCGCGAAGCCGTGGTGCAGCGAATTATGCCGCCTTGGCATGCCGATCCGCACGTTGGGGAGTTCATGAACGACGCTCGTTTATCAGATGACCAGATCGCAACCATTGTGGCCTGGGTAAAGGGCGGAGCGAAGGAGGGCGATCCGAAAGACCTGCCTAAAGCACCTGTTTTCCAAGCTGGCTGGCATATCAACCCGGACATTATCTTTACAATTCCCGAAACCAATGTGGCTGCCGGCAACCAGGATGATTACGAATACATTTACGTACCTACTAACTTCAAAGAAGACAAATGGGTCCAAGCGGGTGAGGTTGTTCCTGGGGATCGCCGCGTTGTTCATCATGCGACTGTGAGTATTGTTAACGCTGATGAGGTTCCAAAGCTGCGGCAAAGTCACGCCGATCAATCGAAGGCGGATAGTCCATATTACTACCGGACCGGTCAGGTAAACCACTTGAGACCGGAAGTGATGGTGCTGGATGACGGGTGCTCAGTGCCGAACGGCGGTGGCTTGCCCGGCCAGCCTTCCGGAGGCGTGAATCACGTACCGGCGATTTACTTGCCAGGACATTCGCCGGAAGTGCGTCCTCCCGGATATGCACTGAGGGTTGCGGCGGGATCTTACCTTCAGTTCCAGATTCATTACAGTAACCGGCTGAGCCAGCCTGTGAAAGACCGCACGAGCGTTGGACTGGTATTTGCAAAAGACCCGGTGAAGTATGAGGTAGCACAGTACGAAATTTGGAACAACTTATTCCTCATTCCGCCGGGCGACGGAAATCATCGCGTCACGTCCTGTTTTGTGCTGCCCAAAGATGTGACTGCGGTGGCATATACCGCGCACATGCACTTCCGCGGTAAGAGCATGAAGACGGAAGCAATTTACCCTGATGGCCGTCGTGAGTTACTGTTCGATGTACCTAAATATGATTTTCGCTGGCAGGAGACTTACTTTCTGAAGCATCAATTTCTGCTGCCGAAGGGTACAACCCTATTTACAACGGCCTACTTCGATAACTCCCAAAATAATCCTTTGAATCCCGATCCGACCAAAGCCATTCGGTGGGGTGAACCAAGTACCGAGGAAATGATGGGATTCTGGTTAGCTTACGCGGATGTAACTCCTGTCGACGCGAGTGCAGCGGAGGCAAAAATAGCGCATTAAGCGGGGAAACGGTGGGATTATGAGTCAATCGCGCCGCGGATTTCTAACCAGCATCGGTACAGGACTTGGCGCGCCTCTGATCCTCAAAGCCGCTAATAAATCCGGCACCAAGAAGCCCGTTATTGGAGAAGGCGAACACACCTACGAAGTCACGCACGATTGGGGAGACCTGCCGGCCAGTATCCAATATGGCAACACTCACGGAGTGTGCGAGGACTCGAACGGCCGTATTTACATTCATCACACGGTCCACGCCACAAGCGACAGCTCCGATACGATGGTTGTCTTTGATCACAAAGGCAAATTTATAAAGAGTTGGGGCAAGGAATTTAGGGGTGGCGCACACGGCCTCTACATTCGCAAAGAAGGCAACCAGGAGTTTCTCTATCTTTGCGATATCAAGCGTGGACTCGTAGTGAAGACCACGCTCGAAGGCGAAGAAGTATTTACGCTGGGGTATCCGAAGGTTTCGGAAGTCTATGCGCAACCAGGACCGGATGGTAAACCACTGAAGTACAGCCCAACGAACCTTGCGGTCGCGCCCAACGCTGACATTTATGTAGGCGACGGATATGGTTCCAGTTATGTCATCCAGTACAACAGGAAGGGCGAATACATTCGCACTTTCGGCGGCCCGGGAGCTGAAGCAGGCCGCCTGAGGTGTCCACACGGAATATTTGTGGACACCAGAGGATCCGAGCCGATTCTCACAGTCGCGGACCGCAGCAACAAACGCATTCAGCGCTTCACACTGGATGGGAAACACACTGACTTTATCTACGGAACGCTTGCGCCTTGCCATTTCAATGTTTACAAGAATGGCGATATGGTTGTTCCCGACCTTTTTGCGCGAGTCACGCTGATGGATCGTGATAACAAAATCATCGCGAACCTGGGCGATGATTCACAAAGCGATTACATGACGACGCGCAAGTTGACAAGAGACCATTTCAAGCCCGGTAAGTTTGTCTGCCCTCACGGAGCGTGCTTCGACCACAAAGGCAACATCTACGTAGTCGAGTGGGTGGAAGTCGGCCGCGTGAGTAGATTGCAGAAAGTATAGGCGGCGTGTCGAAGCAGGTCAGCCGCCGTGCCTGCCTGGGCGTGCTGTTGCTGTCCAGCGGGTTTCCCGTTTTTTCGCAGCTAAAGGATGTGGCGCCTCCGGACGACTGGGTTTGTCCGATGGACCCGGATTATCATTCTGCGAAGCCGGGGAAATGCCCGCGCTGCGGGATGACGCTGGTGTTGCACGTTCCCGATCGTGTGGAATACCCTCTCGAGGTCTCACATACGCCTGAACTACTACGTGCAAACCAAACGGCGATACTAAATTTTCGCGTGATCGATCCGGCCACAAATCGGGCGGTGGAGCGATTTGAAATTGTGCATGAGAAGCTGATGCACGTGTTTCTGGTGAGTGGCAATCTGGAGTACTTCGCGCATGAGCATCCGGTAGCCCAGAAAGATGGGTCCTTTCAGCTCCCTGTTGTTCTCCCTCTGGGCGGCATGTATCGTATGCTGGCCGACTTCTATCCGGCTGGTTCCGTTCCGCAATTGGCGCTGAGCACCTTTTTCGTTTCCGGGCCACAATTGCCAGCAAATATAACGGAATCGCTGGCCCCTTCAAAAGGCGCCAATTTGATAGCTTCGTTGCGAATGGATCCTGAACAGCCTCGGGCAGGATTGGAAACAAAGCTCTTCTATACGCTTGATCCCTCAGAAGGGTTAGAGCCGTACCTTGGTGTTTGGGCGCACATGCTGATAGTCAGTAGCGATCTCATCGACATGCTTCATGTGCATCCACTTTTAAAGGATCAGAGCTCGACGATTCAGTTTAATGTCGTCTTTCCGCGTAGCGGGTTTTACCGCATCTGGAGCCAATTCCAAAGAAAGGGCGTTGTAAATACGACAGTATTTACCGTGCCGGTGAAGGACTTGGCTTAGTGCGGATTTGGGGATCCAAAGCCGGAACTTCGAGCGCGAACTCAAGCGGAGTTGACGATTCCACGATGGTGCCGGCCGGCAGTGCCAGCGTTTTGCGGAACGAGAATGTGATTTTCGTTTTTGGATCGAAGTGATAAAGCCAAACGAGTGGTTCGATGCGCCCATCCGGCAGACGGGCAGTGACTTGCACTGAATCCACAATCCTCGTGACCACGGGCCTTACGCCGGCCACGCTCACGGACTTTGTCAGAGTGGTTCTCGAATGGACCGAGAACCCATCTTTTAACGCAGGCGGGTTCGCAACAGGAGCCGGCTGCGACTTTGGAAGCAGCGCAGGATCGCCCTTCGGCGCCCCGCCAACCACCCAGGAAGATAGGATCACGATCTCTTCCTGCGTTAAGGCATGGTCAGGCGATAAGTCTCCAAACCCTTTCACTGCTCCCCATGGAGGCATCGACCGGGAAAGAACCTGTTCCTTGATATCGACAGCCCAAGGGCGAACCTCTTCGTAAGTTGTCAAAGGGACAGACGACGACGGCCCGTGACATTCCATGCACCGGCGTGCGAGGATTCGCGAGACATCCCGAGTGTAGCTCAGGTTAGTCGTGATGATGTCATGAGCGAACAGAGTACTTGCAAAGACGATTGACAACGTGAGCGCTTGTACGTCGATGTTCTGCCAACCGCTGGACAACCGTTGGCGAAACCCAAATCGCAAAGACTAGTTGTTGCTGCCCGGGCCGGGTGTACTGCTCGGATTGCTCGTGTTCGGATCCGAGGTCGTTGGATTATCGCCCGTATCGGACGGACGACGCTTCAGCTTCGGACGATCCTCATCGTCACCCTTCGATTTCTTCGAAGGATCCGTTTCATCTTCAATGGGCGCATTAGAGTTTGGATTGCGGCGCAGGGTTGGTTTATTGGGATCTTCGTTCGCTTGATCGGGCCGCCGCTGATTCTCGAGCATCGCCAGCCGGGCCTTCACATCGTTGAACTCGGACGTAGTAACTACATACTCCGGCCTTGCCTTAAGATCTGAAATCTCTTTTTGAGATTTCACAATGCGGTCGTCCGTGATGGGGTGAGTCGAGAAAAGCTTTGAGACGCTGCCGGGCTTACGCTTTTCAAGCGTCTGTATTTTCTCGAAAAAGTCAACGAACGCGGTGGGATCGTATCCTGCCTTATACATGTACTGGACGCCTAGATAATCCGCCTCGGCCTCGAACCCGCGCTGGAATTTCAAAAAGGTCATCGGCACTAACAGACCCGACGCTTCATAAATTCCGTACGCCGCCGCTCCTCCCATGAAGATCAGCGGAATGGTCGCGAGTTGCGCGATTTCACCGCGCGTAGCCTGACGTGTCCCGTGACGCGCAGCAACGTGCGCAATCTCATGCGCCATAACACCTGCAAGTTCCGCCTCCGTATCGGCCTTCAGAATCAAACCTGAGTCAACGAAGAAAAAGCCGCCCGGCAGCGCGAACGCGTTCACGGTTGGATCTTCAATGACCTTGATCGTAAAAGGCACCTTAGCATCGGAGTTCCGCACCAGGTTCTGGCCGATGCGATTCACATATTCCGATACAACGGGATCATTGATAATTTTCGATTGGCGCTCCACCTGTTGCGCCAATTGCTTGCCGATTGCAATTTCCTTCTCGAGCGAATAGAAGTTCACCTTGCCTGAGACGTTCCGGTCGCCAATGGCATCCGGGTCCTTTTCTTTGCTGTCGCCCGCAAACGCAGTTACCGGGAGGGTCAACGCCAGCGCCATCGTGATGCTGGTGAGAGATTTGAGGTGGGTCAGTGGCCGCATAGAACTCCTTTTACGATCACGCGAACTAGGTGTGAAGACAGCCGGAACACGAATCCCTGTCTGTTCTTAGTATAAGGCCAAATTAAAGGCATGGATGCGCACCCAAACAGGAGAGATTCATAAACCTTAACGTATGCTCGGAAGCATGGGTTACGAAAAACTGAGCGGAGTTTTGGAGGAGCCGCTCTACGCCCGGTATCGCGATCAATTTCCGGTCGCCGATAGGCTGATTTACCTGAACCATGCTGCAGTGGCGCCGCTTTGCCGTCCGGCTGCCACCGCCATGAAGGCTCTGGCCGATGACGTCTGCGAATACGGATCGCTCCATTACGACCAGTGGCTGGAAACGTATGCGGGCCTACGCCAAGCTGCGGCGCGTCTGATCAATGCCGCGCCCGTTGAGATCGCGATTCTGAAAAACACCTCGGAAGGAATCGCGACAGTAGCCGAGGGTCTCGACTGGAAATCCGGCGACCGGCTGATCGCGTTTGAAGAGGAGTTTCCCGCCAATTACAATCCATGGCACCGGCTCGCCCGGCGAGGCGTCGAAGTGACTTGGCTTTCGATTTACGATCCGCCTGACAGGATCGCCGCCAACATCCGAGGCGCCCGGCTGCTTGCGATCAGCTACGTGAACTATCTGAGTGGATATCGAATCGATTTGCGGCAACTCGGAAAGTTGTGCCATCAGCATGGATGCTTCTTCTTTGTCGATGCGATTCAAGGCCTGGGCGCATTCCCTCTGGATGTCGAAGCTTGCCATATCGACGCGCTCGCGGCCGACGGGCACAAATGGATGCTCGGACCAGAAGGAAACGCCTTTTTGTACATTCGTGAGAAGTGGCTGGACGCGGTGAAACCAATCGAGTTCGGCTGGACAAATACGGCTCACTACGCCGATTACAGCTCGCGCGATATGACTTTGCGCCCCGATGCGGGCCGTTTTGAATGCGGCACCTTGAACACCGCCGGCTGTTTTGGTTTGAAAGCGGCAATTGAGTTCTTGTTAGAGGTTGGGATTCGAAACATAGCTGAGGCCGTGGAGTCTCGGGCAAATCAATTGGCGACAGGTCTCGTCCAGAGGGGATACGAGCTGATGATCGAACGTACACCCGAGCGTGGGTCGGGAATCGTAACGTTCCGGCATCCCTCCATCAATTCCCACTCCATTGCAAACGACCTCAAACGGAATCACGTTGTAGTCGCGACCCGGCAGAACTGGATACGGATGTCGCCGCACTTTTATATCAGCCCGGAGGATATTAACCATGTCCTCGAATTATTGCCGCCGGTCTGATTGCTACACTGAAGCGAACTTTCAGATGATTACGGGCGGACAACCGTCGCGAATCGCGCGAAATCGCATTGCAGCCTTTCTGCTACTGCTATGCGTTGCTCTCGCGCCTTGCGCTCCCGATCTCGTTCCGGCAACCCCAGGCGCCCAGTCCTGCTGTCGTCGTGACCACGCCTGTTGTTGCCACCGGCATTCATCTAATGGGCAACCTAGCTGGTCTTCCGTCCCGAAGTGTTTAGATGATTGCAATCGACAAGCTCGTGCAGAGGGCCAGAAAACCGGAATCACTCAGGCGCTCTTGCCTTTTGCGATTGAGCTCTCAACCCGCGACATCCTGGTTCGCTATCAGCCACAGCGGATAAAGCTACATCTCGATACTTCGCTTTGGCAACGCCCCCCGCCCACCAACTCGTAAGAACTAATTCACAAAGTTCAGTTTTAGGGGGTGTATTGTGCCTGTGTCCTTCTTGAGGCCTGCGCGCCGATTGCGGCTTGTTTTCGGATCGGCGATGTTTGTGGCGTGCGTGGCTTTCGCTGCGTCGCTTGGCTCCATTCGCGGAGTCGTGCACGATCCGAGCCATCTCCCAGTTTCGGGCGCCAGAGTTGTCTTACAATCCGTCACGTCTTCCTATGAGCTCACGTCCGAAACTGGCGCGGCGGGTGATTTCCAGTTCACTGCTGTGCCGGCCGGCGAATATCTTGTCACAGTCGAGCGCACCGGATTTGTTTCCCAGCGACAGCCCATCACAATCACAAGCACATCAGCGCCCATTCTTCACTTCGCACTCAGGATTGCGCAGCGGACGGAAACTGTACAGGTCTCAGAAAGTGGCAGTGTCGCGGGCGCTATGTCTACCACTCCGACCACGACGGTGGACCGGCTGGATATCAGTCGCACGCCCGGAGCCGATCGGGCAAATAGTCTTGCTATGATCACCGATTTCGTGCCCGGGGCGTATCTCGCGCACGATCAACTGCACGTCCGCGGAGGCCACCAAGTCGACTGGTTAATCGACGGCGTGCCCGTGCCGAATACAAACATCGCTACTAATGTGGGGCCGCAGTTCAATCCGGATGACATCGACACTTTAGAAGTCGAGCGCGGCGGCTACTCGGCTGATCTTGGTGAGCGGACGTACGGTGTATTCAACATCATGCCTCGCAGCGGCTTCGAGCGGGATAACGAGGCGGAGATCGTCGCAAGCTACGGCAACTTCAACCAGACAAATGATGAATTCAGCCTCGGCAACCACACCGAGAAGTTCGCCTGGTATGGCAGCATGAATGGAAATAGAAGCGATCTGGGGCTGATGACTCCCACCTCCGCAATCCTTCACGACAGTGAATATGGCGCGGGCGGATTCGGGACCTTGTTCTATAACCTCAGTCCACAGGATCAACTACGGATGATTGTTTCGGCGCGGCGCGATGACTATGAAGTCCCTAATAGTCCCGAAGAACAGGCCGCTGGAGTCCGGGATAGCGAGTTGGAACGCGATGTCCTGGCTAATTTCTCATGGGTGCATACCGTATCTCCAGGCCAGTTGCTGACGATTTCGCCCTTCTATCACTTCAATCAGGCCAATTACGAAGCGGGCCCAAACGATCCCGGCGTCAGGACAGTGGACAAGCAACAGTCCCAATATGAAGGCGCGCAGATCGCCTACAGTGCGGTGACCGGGCGCAACAATGCCCAAGCGGGCGTGTACGGATTCGCCCAGCAGGACTCCCGATTATTTGCGCTAAGCTCGGCCAATCCGGGCAGCATGCCGCTTGAGCAACATACCGGCCCCACTGGGTTCCTTGCGGTCGCATTTCTTGAAGATCAGTTCAAGGCAACGGAATGGCTAACGCTCACAGGCGGAGCGCGGCTTACGCATTTCGCCGGCTCGATTGCAGAAAATGCGGCCGATCCGCGGGTTGGAGCAGCGATTCAACTTCCAGGGGTACATTGGGTTTTGCGCGGCTTTTACGGCGCCTATTACCAACCGCCCCCATTGTCGACGATTGCCGGGCCCCTGCTCGAATACGCAGTCACGCAAGGCTTCGGTTTCTTGCCGTTGCGCGGAGAGCGGGATGAAGAATATCAGTTCGGGGTTGCAATGCCCTGGCGCGGCTGGCTGCTCGATGGCAATCACTCGCACATGCACGGGACGAACGTGTTCGACCACGACGCTCTCGGTAACTCAAATATCTTTCTTCCGCTGACGATCAGCGCGGCGACGGTGGACGCCTGGGAAGTAACATTGCGCTCTCCCGTGATGATGAGGCGCGCTCAGTTTCATCTTGCCTACTCAAGCCAGAAGGCCGTAGGTTCAGGTAATGTGACCGGAGGCTTGACGAACTTTTCACCCCCGGTGAACGGCCTCTTCCTGCTGGATCATGATCAGCGGCACACGCTAAACGCAGGAGGATTCGCTAATCTACTATGGCGAACTTGGCTCGCGGGAAATGTGTATTACGGCTCAGGATTTCCGGACAATGGCGGGCCGGCCCGCCTGCCGCAACATACAATGGTCGACCTCGCGCTAGGCAAGAATTTCGGAGAGAGCTGGACGTTTTCCGTGGATGCGGTGAATGTCGCGAACCGGCATTTTCTGCTCGACAACAGCCTGACATTTGGCGGCACGCACTATTTCAATCCGCGCGAGATCTACGGACAAGTGCGGTACAGGTTTCACTTTTGAACCAGCGGGTATATTGGGGGATGGACGGCGCCTCCTGATAATCGCCACATTGATCAGTGCGGGACTTGGGCTTTGCTCCTTTCATACGCCTTATCAGCAGCCGCCGCGCCGCCGCTTTCTCCGCCTCCGCCCTTGATTCTGGCGGCTTCGGCAAAGACCTCGCTAGGCTTTCTCTCGGTGAAGTCGGAGGGCACCGTAAACATCCAAGCCGGCGGCGATTGCAGGTGTACGGAATTTGCCGTTCGAATTTCCAGAGTCCCCTTCTCAGCCGGCGTGTGTTCAACCGTCTTCTCGATACGTAGCGGTAAACAGTTCAACTGGGCGCTGCGCCAGACCCGAGACGTAAAGCGTCTCGAAGGAGTTGTCTGGACGTGGTCTTGGCGAACCACCGAAAACCCGAGTATCGAATTGTCCGATTTGCCCGAGCAATTCTCAGAAATCTGGAACATTGGATCGGCTCCCCTGGATCCAGAGGGATACGTGGTCGTGGACCGGGTTAGCTGATCGACAACCGTGAAACGGCTTGACTCCAGATCTAGGATGCGTATGACAAACAGTCGCTCGCTGTTTGGCACGGTGCTAACCCGAACATGCGGACGCGCGATAGAAATCGATCCATCGGATCTCATGGCAAGCGTTTCAGCTATTGTCTGGAACGGTTTCGTCGGATCCGACTTCTCGAAAAATGAGTCCGTGTACGAAATAATGACGGGCTTGAAAGGCGTGACCTGCCCGTAGGCGAGCTGAGTCATGGCGAGCAACAGGCAACCAGCCGGGTAGAGACATGGAAGATGAAGACGGTCCAGCATACAGCCCACTCACGCGATCCGGCAGTCATAGCAGGCAGGGTAGTCTCCGTAATAATCGATGTCAATGCAATAGGCGTAAATCCCTGTTCCCGTTGGCTTACATTGCCGGCTCGGATTACACTGGTCTACCTCACAGACTGTATTCTCAATATGGGATGAACAATACGTGCTTTCGCGGTCGATGTAGGAGTCCGCATACGGACCATTCTGATATCCGTAGCTGAAAAAGCAGTCGTTTTCTTGGGGATTTATCGGTTGCAGTGACACGAATACCCCACATCCCACGCCGAAGATTGCTAATGTTACTCGCTCGCCCAATATTCGCCTCAGTAGTCTCGACATTCTCTGTCCCTCCCCCACCGGGTACCCGTTCGGAAAACAACCGATCGCATAATATCAGATTTTTATGTCAGGGGATGTTGGCCATTTCTCCGGCGCCGATTACTTCACGCCATGCGAGACCGTACGGGCAAATTCGGCATTGGTTTCATTGTTGTTGAGGCTGGAGGCCAGAACGCTGATCGCTTGTAGTCTGGCGTTCTTAGGAGCAATGCCTGTCGAGGCTCAACAGCAGGAGTTACTCAACCTTCCGTGGCCGGCGAAATGGATTGATGTGCCCAACACTTCGACGCAAGACTACGGCATCTACCATTTTCGGCGAACCTTCGACCTGCCGTACAAGCCAGAGCACTTCGTGCTTCACGTCTCCGGAGACAACCGCTATCAGCTTTACGCAAACGGCAAGCGCGTCTCGTGGGGTCCGGCTCGCAGCGACCTCACGCATTGGCGTTACGAAACGGTAGATATTGCTCCGGAAATGCGCTCGGGAAGAAACGTCCTTGCCGCCGTAGTCTGGAACGACGGCATCTACAGAGCGGTTGCCCAAGTCACGAACCAAACCGGTTTCGTCTTGCAAGCGGATGGAGCCGAGCATGCGTTCGTAAACACGGGAGCTTCCTGGAGGTGCATCCAAGATACGGCGTACTCGCCTCAGCCTCTGCCATCCGATCAGGACACGGGTTATCACGCTTTGGGTCCGAACGAGAGACTAAACGCCAATCTGTATCCGTGGGGCTGGGAGCGCGTCGAGTACGATGATTCCGCTTGGCTTCGCGCGCATGAGAGCACCGTCGCTGCTCCACGCGATTCGCGTGACTCGCCGAACCGCTGGATGCTAACGCCGCGCCCGATTCCCCTGGAAGAGCTGAAGCCGGAGCGGATTTCGAAGCTCCGCAAAGCAGGGGGCGTCACTCCGCCGGACGGCTTTCCTGAGCGGCATTCGCCTTTCACTATTCCGGCTCACACGCGAGCATCGATGTTACTCGATCAGGCCCGCCTCACGACCGCTTACCCGGAGCTGATGGTGAGTGGAGGAAAAGGCGCCACTATCACGCTGCGCTATGCCGAAACGTTGTACATCGGCAAGACTCCCGTCAATAAAGGGAACAGAAATGATGTCGAAGGCAAGGTTTTTTATGGCTACGCGGATACGTATATATCGGATGGCGGATTGCAGCGCATTTATCGTCCCCTGTTCTGGCGTACGTATCGCTATCTTGAGCTGAATGTAGAGTCCGCGAATGAACCCATCGTAATTGAAGACATCCATGGTGTTTTCACGAGCTATCCCTTCGAGAGGCGAGCGACTTTTGAAGTTGACAACCCGGCACTAAATCGAGAGCTCGACGAAATTCTGTCTACGGGATGGCGCACCGCCCGCCTCTGCGCTCATGAAACCTATATGGATTGCCCTTACTACGAACAACTGCAATATGCAGGCGATGCCCGTATTCAAATGATGATTTCGCTCTATATGTCCGGTGACGCGCGGCTAATGAAAAACGGGATTGAGCTGCTCAACTCGTCGCGCACTGCCGAAGGCGCTACTTACAGCCGGGCGCCTTCGTATTTAGAGCAATATATCCCGCCATTTTCGCTTTGGTGGATTGGCATGGTCCACGACTACTGGATGTATGTCGACGACCCGCAGTTCGTCAGAGAGATGCTTCCCGGCGTCCAAGCCATTCTCGCGTTTTACTCTCAATTCCAGAAAGACAACGGCTCGCTGAAACACATGCCTTGGTGGAACTTTGTCGATTGGGTGAAGGAATGGCCAAATGGCGAGCCCCCGGCGAATAGCGATGGCTCTTCATCTGCGGCCTTGGACCTGCAACTCCTTCTCGCTTACCAGTGGGGTTCAGAGCTCGAAAACACATTCGGTAGCAAAGCTCTTGCTGATGAATACAAGGCGCAGGCTAAAAAACTGGAACACACGATTCTCGACACCGATTGGGACTCAGCGCGCGGTCTATTTGCCGATCAACCCGAGCATCGCACCTACTCGCAGCAGGTGAACACGTTGGCCGTGCTCGCCGGGATCGTACGTCGCGAACGAGGCACCCAAATTGTGCAAAAAGTGCTAACCGACCGATCGCTCGCACAGTGCTCGATTTACTTTCGTGCCTACATGGGGGCGGCATTACGGAAAATCGGCCTCGGCGATTCCTACGTGGATATGCTGAGTCCCTGGCAGGAAATGCTTGCGCAAGGGCTGACCACGTGGTCAGAGTGGAGCGGCCCGGATGCGCGTTCCGATTGCCACGCCTGGGGTGCGAGTCCAAATTATGAGTTGTTCCGAACCGTTGCCGGAATCGAATCCAGCGCACCCACCTTTGCGCGTGTTCGCATCACGCCAAATCTAGGCAAACTGAACCATCTTCGTGCCACGATGCCGCACCCCAAAGGCGAGATCCGCGTCGATTTGAAGCGGGAAGGGAAAAAACTGACGGCCGAAGTCGACCTGCCGCCTGATACCCAAGGTGAATTCGGCTGGGCGGGGAAAGCGCACGTCCTGAAACCGGGCAGGAACCATCTGGAATTCTGAACCCAGACAAGCGGATCTATCATCGATTCCATATGAATCCGTACGCATCCGCATTAGGAAATCGCGATCCTTTTCAAGTCGTGGCGAACACGCCTCAACAACTGGCCCGCCTCTTCGATTCGCTCGGTCCGGAGCGCATCGAGCAGTCTTTGGTTCCCGGAAAGTGGAGCCCGCGTCAGATCGTTTCTCACCTCGCCGATGCCGAAGTGGCATTTGCGTTTCGCTTGCGCCAGGCGCTAGCGGAAGATCATCACGTTATCCAGCCGTTCGATCAAGATAAGTGGGCGAATACGTACATGGGTTACGAAGCTCGTACCGCGCTCGATACCTTCTCTTCGCTTCGCAACTGGAACCTCGCCTTCATTCGATCAGTTCCGAAAGAAGCATTCTCGAAGCCGGTAACGCATCCTGAGCGCGGCCACATGACGTTCCGCACCCTGGTCGAGACCATGGCGGGCCATGATCTGAATCACGTGCGCCAACTTGAGGCGTTTGCGTCGAAATCCTGAACGGAGAAAAGATTCTGTTGGCAAGTGACAGACCACCAGCCGGTTCGGTATCATAAAAGAGTTCTGGCTGGAGTCAAGAGGCGCTTGTAGTGTGA